>JAABUJ010000026.1_pt1 | contig 351596 bp, 407 predicted proteins | sample 5559131 | NCBI WGS metagenome assembly JAABUJ01 (sample SAMN10711875, study PRJNA513366) | rock metagenome | isolation source: Antarctica rocks | place: Antarctica: Victoria Land, Mt New Zealand nord | collected 2016-01-07
GCTCCTCCCCCCCCCCCCCCCCGCGCCCCCCGCCCGCCCCCCCCCCCGCCCCCCCCCCCCCCCCCCCCCCCCCCCCCCCCCCCCCCCCCCCCCCCCCCCCCCCCCCCCCCCCCCCCCCCAAACCGTGTGCCCGGCTACGCAGGGCGGCGGCGGCGGCGGGCGGCGACGGCGGCGGCGCGCCGGTGGGCGGCGCGGAGCTGGCGGTGCTGGCCAAGATGCTGGCCTGGCCGCCGGGCGCGCTGTTCCCCGCGCTCGACCTGGCGCGCATGCTGGCGCTGGACGCGACCGCCGCCGCGCAGCTGGCGGCCGACGCGGGGCCGCTCGAGCCGTCCGGCGCAGGTGTGCGCGCCCGGGCGCAGGCGCGGGTGTGCTGCGCGCCGGCGCGCTCACCGTGCACTCCACCACGCGCTTCTGGGGCGTGGGCGGGTGTGAGCTGCAGGTGATGCGGAAAGGAGGTATGCAAGTCGTGTGGGCGCAGTCACTCAGTGTGGGACGTATGTTGCGTGTGTGTCAGGGCGCGCCCCTCTTACCGCCGGCCTGCCGCCACATTCCGAGCACCTGGCATCGCCACGCCCCTCATGCAGAGTTGCGCGGCGGGGCGCCTCACGCGCGGGCGCGCGCCAGGGCCCCTGGGCGCTGCGCTCGCGGCGGCGGCCGCGCCGCCGCACCTGCCGGCCAACCGCCTGACCGGCCTGCGCCTGGCCTGCAACCTGTTCCGGCACGCGCCGCTGCGCGCATGGGCGGCCTCGCAGCGCGGCGCGCTGCTGCGCGCGTTTGGCGGCGGTGGCGGCGCCGGCGCTGGCGAGACCAAGGCCGCACGCGGCGCCTGGGCCAGCCTGCTGGTGGACCTGGCGCTCCTGTACCGCTCGGAGGTGCGCTGCTCGCCCCCCATGGTGGGGGGGCTGCTTGGGCGACTCGCGCCGAGAGGCAGGGTGAAGCGCATTCAGCGCGCGCAGTGGCTCCGCTGTGGGACGTGCTGAAGCTGGCTCACACAGTAGGAAACACAGTAGGAAAGACAAGCTTGGTGTGGTGCTTGGGTGCGGCGAGAAGCTGGCGCCATCAGAAGCGCTTGCAAGCGAGAGGTGGCGCACCACGCCGGGCAAAGGCGATGCGGCGTCGGCTACACGAGCCAGCCTGCTAATGGATTTTCAGGCTGTTTGTCTCGGCTCAAGGTCACGGCGGATCACAGGCTTGCAAAGCCTGAAACGCAATGTCGTGTCAGGGGCCGTGCCTCGGGCGCAGGCGGCGCTGCAGGGCGACGCGGAGGACCGCGCGGCCGCGCTGGCGGCCGCGGCAGACGCGCTCGCGGCCGCGCCGGCTGACGACCCGGAGGTCGCCTACCGCGCGCTGGTCGCGCTCGGCACGCTGGCGGCGGGCGCGCCGGCGGCGGCCGCCGCCGCGCGCGCGCGCCCGGGCGCGCTGGCGGCCGTGCGCGCCGCGGCGGGCGGGCCGGACGCGCGGCTCGCGCGCGCTGCGGAGGAGGTGCTGGGCGTGCTGAACGTCTGAGCGGGGCCCCCGGGTGGGGCCTGGGCCCTATGCGGCGCGCCTGAAGAGGCATCCAGGCCGCGGAGGAGGTGTTGAACGTCTGAGCGGGGCCTGATGTGGCCTGGGCCCTGTCCGGCGCGCCTGAAGAGGGGCTTAGGAGGCGCCGGGCATGCTGCGCGCCTGGTGGGGCGCCCTGCAGGGGCGCAGCCTGGCGGCGGGGCAGGGCGGCCGCGGCTGAGGCGGATGCGCGGCTCGCGTGGGCCGCACGCGGTCGCATGCGGGTCGCGCACGTAATCAGGTACGATTTTCAGGCGTCAGCGGCAGGGCCGCTGGCCAGTCATCGGGCCGCGGCTCGAGACTGCATGAAGCGAGGAGGCACGGCAGCTACTTGGGCGCTCTCTGGCTAGGGTGCCGCTTGTTCCTGTTCCGTCGCTGAGGAGGGACGAACTGCCTGATCCAGGCAACCTGACAGGGCAAACTTCCTCGAATGTGTTGCTGCTGGCAGCATGCCTCTTTGCATTTGCACGTATGTGCAGGAGTGGGCAGAGCGCGCCGTGAAATCCACATGTGCCCTGAAACCAAGCGCACGATCACCGTTGCATATAACGACAACTTCTGCTGCCGCACATTGCATGGCGCAACGTTGTTGGGCCTTCACACCGCTAACTGTGACAAGCAACGCCCTACCTGGGAGGGCCAAACAAGCTGGTCTGCATGCAGGGTGCCCACAGGCAACAACTAGTTCCCCAACCATGGAGTAATGCACGCACTGTGCAATATGCTTAACCAATAGCCTAGCTTTCTGGCATGCGTAAAAGTCAGGCACACAGGCACACGGTTGGGCAAGCGCCGTGCGCAGGCACTCAGCAAGGCCAAACACGTCCTTTGCATTCATATACCCAGCCGTATTTGGCGCGACATATCCGCAGTGCATGCCACAGCTCTCAAACACAGCAGGTGCTCATACATTAGTGTGGCGCTCCTCCGGCCGCCTGTGCGAGCGTTGCAAACATCCCACACAGACTGTCCACCTCCGCCAGCGGCCTGCCGCGCTACATGGCGGGCCGGCCGCGCGCGCCCGCGCCCCCGTCGCAACCCGGCTCACGTGGGCGCGGCGGCCAGCTCGCGCGGCGCGCTGCTGCCGCGCGCGGGCGGCCCCTGCCAGCCCTGGACGTGGTCCCAGATGCCGGCGGCGAGCTCGGGCTCAACGACGTTCTTGCCGAAGAAGGTCACGAACTTGCCCTCGGGGTCGACCAGGTACATGATGATGGAGTGGTCCACCAGGTAGTCCGCCGGGTCGTCGCTGGTCTTGGTGTAGTACACGCGGTAGGCGCGCGCGGCCGCCTTGACCTGCAAGCAGTTGCGCACACGTGAGCGGCGGCAGGCGGGGAGCATTTGTTCATTCTCCTCAGCTCACACGCTCATTGAAGATGGAACGTGCTTTGCTGCAACCCTACTCACCCTCGGCAAAGACTGCACGTGCAGCGCGCCCTGCCGCTGCCTATGCTACCAAACCACAGAATGGGCCAGTATCCATCTTGGCAACGCACGTTTATTCCTGTACCACTGTGCATGTAAACCAACGGGTTAGCGCCAGGCATCCGAATGTGATGCGGGCAGTGCAGATCTTAGGACAGGTCACATCCGTGCATCAGAAAATAATACATGCACCGACATACTACGAGCCGTCATCCATCGTTCTGTTCCAGGGAGGTCAAACTACAGGAACGCATGTGGCACGGCGCGAGCAGTGCTTGCTGCAGTGCCTTGCCGCAGTAGGGCGTTCTACAGGGCCGCGCCGCGCGCCTTCTCCAGCGGCCCGGTCAGGCCGATCAGGCGCGGGTGGAACTGGCGCACGTACTGCCCGACGCGCGCCGGGTCGTCGCGCTCGGGGTCGATGCTGATGAAGACCGGGCGCACCTGGTACCCGTGCTCCTTCTCTGCGCGCGCGCCGCTGTGTGAGGACACACAGGCACTGGTGCTTCACAACGGGCTCACAGATGCAGCGTGACACCAGCAAAAGCAATGGGTCCGGGTCAGACGCAGCAGCAGAGGTGATGCAAAGCAATGCTGCACTGTGCTTAGCCGGTGTGGGCATGACGCTGTAGCCGGGTAGGAGATGTGGTGACAGACCCGGCCGCTGCGGTCAGCCCCACCTCAACAGGGTACGCCGGGTGTAGGGTTAGGGGAGGCGCGGAGCTGGCGCACCGACGCGGTCTAGCGCCTTGGCGAGCTTTTCCAGCTCGTCGGGGCAGATGTCCGGGCAGTGTGTGAAGCCAAAGTAGAGCAGCGAGAAGGCGCCGCGCAGGTCCCTGTCGGTGAACGGCCGCCCCTGGCCATCCACCAGCTCGAAGGGGCCCCCGATCGCGGCGACGCCCGCCGCCTCGGGCTTCCGCACGCCTGCCGCGGCGGCATGAGGCAACGTCACGCCTGCGCCTTGCCGTTCCTTGTCCTTAATACAGATTTGCGTCAGCACAGGTCATGCACCAGACATGCGCGTATAGCATACCAAGCTTGCTGAAGGGGGTTGCTTGCAGCAGGGCGGGCAGCCGCACTCTTTAAGCGCTGCTCCTTGAGGTACAGGTAGTATGCGGCGATTCCGCCGCCAGTGGCGAGCGTCAGCGCCAGGCTCCAGTACGTCACCGGCTGCGAGCCCAGCGCGCATCAGCGGTGCCACCACCACTGCAACACTTTGTTGCCAAGTCACGCAGCACTACACAACCATACAGTGCAGGTGAAAGCGGCGCAGCTGCCACAACACACATATGCTGCTAGTCTCGAGACAGAGCTGTAATGGGGTGCACGACATAAGCACATGAAGACGCAGCGAAAGCTGCATTCTGCAAGCGTCGCAGCACGGTAACAGTGCCACGGCTGTGTCTTAGCAAGTAGTCAAGAGCAGGGCCTGCTGGCGCACCCCGCGACGGGAGCCCAGGCCAGAGGCCTGGCCAGCGGGCGCAGGTCCTGGGCCCGCCTCGGCCGCGAAGCAGCGCCGCAGCCCTGGCCGCCAGGGCTGACATACCCGCGGTATCCTCACAGCGCCCTGCACGCACGCAAAACGTTCTTTGCTGCCTTCACTTTATTTGCGCATATGATTTTTGTTAGAGATACAGTAAAAACTTGCATTGCAGACAGGCAACAATGCTGTATTCTCACCTGCACGTCCTCGGCTACTCCCCACAGTGCCACACCGCTGCTCTTCTGAGCATGCCTTGCAGCCAAGTCCAGGGCCCTAGCCAGCTTACTGCGGAGTGCCATGTCCACAGTAGACACAATCTAGTGCAGGTGGGACCGCAGTTCCTACCTGCACACAGCGTCTGTGCCTGCAAGACCCTGCTCCTCACGTGCGCCAGGTATACGGGATAATCATCGTAATACATGAAGCAGACGCTCTTGCTTCCAAGCGCTAAACTTCTACCATAGTGGCCAGTAGCCAATTGCTGAGATAGTCGTGGTACTGGAGGCTCCCGTGGCTGCTCAAGCTGTGTCGGCGCCCAAGTGGCTGCAAGCGGGGGTGCAGCAGTAGGGATTATGGAGGCGCAGGCGCTCGAGCGCGATGAGCAGGCTGGAGCCGGCGTGAGCAATGTCGAGGCCCCCGCCCCCGGCTTTGCCAAGCGCAAGAACCGCGGCCACATCCGCAAGCGCCCGGCCGACGAGGCGGACGGCGCTGCGGCGCCCGCCGCCGACGGCGAGCTCGCGGACGGCGCCGCGCCGGCCGTGGCCAGGAGGAGCAAGGCTGCCAAGGAGGCGCCGCTCGCGTTCACCACGCGGCGGGAGGGCGGCGGCGACGCAGGCGCGGGCCCGCGGCTGGAGGCGTTCAAGTACGAGAGCGCGCGCACGCTGCAGCAGGCCAGCGACATGGGCGCCACGCGCGGCAACCAGCAGGAGACTGCCTTCGACCGCGACGCCAGGCGCGCGCCCCCTCCCGTCCCGCCACCTGCTTTGCGTGGGGCGCCTGTGCCATCGAGGCAGCTTGCTTCGCCGGGGCTGGGCACTGTCTCGGCTGCGCCAGGGGCTGGCGCCCGCCACGGGCCGTTGTCCTGGGCCAGGCCGCGCACGCCCCAGCAAGCAGGCTGCAAAAGAATTTGGAGCAGCTGCAGAGCCAGGCCACGGGTGCCCCAGCAAGTAGGCTGACACTGCGGCGGCCGCCTGCGTGCAGGGCGCGGCGCGAGGCGGTGCTGAGCCAGGCGGTGGAGGGCGCGGTGGCGGACGGCGTGTACACGGGCATGAACAACTACATCGACTACACCGCGGTGCGCACCCGGCCGCGCTGGCCTGTGCTTCTTGGTGTGATTGGTGTGAATGGGCGTGTACAGGCGCTGGGTGTGAGCGGGTGTTTACAAGGGCCTGAACAGCTGCATCAACTGCAACCTCGGTGCGCACTGCGAGCGCCGGCCTGCGCTCCTGGGTGTGGGCGGACGATGCGGTGCACGTTTGGCGGCGCGCGGCAGGCCTCTCCATGGGTGCAGCCTTGTCAGCTTGTGCGCAGTCAGCGCCCGAGCGCGCTGCGCCTCCTCCCTGATGATGTGAGCTACCTTTCTCGAGATCGCGTCGCTGCACGCCTACCAGGCAGCAAGCTTGTGACGCTGGTGCTTGGCATGTGTGGCAAAGAGCGTGTCCGGTCACGCCGGTGTGCGCCTACCCCGCCACCTGCCGCGAGCGCGCGCGTCCGGGCGCGCCCGCGTCTCCAGCGCGGGCGCTGACGGGCGCGTGCGCCCTGCGCAGGGCTTCCGGCGCGAGCACACCGTGGGCGCCGAGAAGGGCTCGGGCACGCACGGGCCGCTGCGCGCGAGCACGAACGTGCGCATGACGGTGCGCTTCGACTACCAGCCCGACATCTGCAAGGACTACAAGGAGACCGGCTACTGCGGCTACGGCGACTCGTGCAAGTTCATCCACGACCGCGGCGATTACAAGTCCGGTTGGGAGATCGACCGGGCGCGCCCGCCGACCGCGCTGACCGCATGCAGTGTGGCGTGAGTTTTAATAATCCAGAAAAGAGGGTGTGTCTTATTGTAACTCACATCGCATTTTTCTTGCTGGATCGTTGGGCTGGGAAGCAGGCCCGGCGGGCGCTATGCACAAACGGCTGCCTGCTGCTCTGTCGCCGATGCCTGCCTGTTTGACACAGTCCACACACAATGAATACATGTTGGTAGGGGCATGTGCGGCAGCAGGAGGAGCATGCTAATGTCTGGCTGATATAAGAGCAGGCGTGGGAGAGCAAAAAGCGTGGGATGCCTCCAGTGCCCGCGGACGCAGCGTCGTGCCAATGCAGCCGCGCTCGCGCCCGCGCAGGAGTGGAACGAGCGCCAGAAGGAGCAGCGCATGGCGCGGCTCGCCGGCGAGGAGGAGGCCGGGGAAGGAGAGGAAGAGGACGACGGCGTGCCGTTCGCCTGCCTCCTGTGCCGACGGCCGTGGGAGGAGGCGCCCGACCCGGTCGTCACGCTGTGCCGGCACCACTTCTGCGAGGCATGCGCGCTGGCGCACAACGTGAAGTCGGCCAAGTGTTTCGTGTGCGGCACGCCGACGCAGGGCATTTTCAACGTCGCGCACGACGTGCTGAAAAAGCTCAAGCGCGCGCGCGGGGCCAAGGGCGCGGGGTAGGCCGTAGGTCTTGTTTAGGGTATTGGAAATTTGATGGGAGCACTTCAGAAATGCTTTGGTATAAGTGCATCGCGTTGCTGTATGTAAGGCGTGGGCTGCTTTTATTTGGCGCAGTCTGTGCACACTGTGCGCAGTGTACTACACAGGACGTCAGCTATACCGGGGAGCACAGCTCGTCGCTCGCACCAAGATGTATGTGTCTTTCGCCGCCGTCCGTGCTATTATAGCGCGCTACTGGTACCAGCATACAAGTAATCCCATAACACCAGCATACATGTACCCTAACTCCTTGTCAAGCGTGGCAGCATATCTGTGGATTGAGATTTGAAAAGATCCTGACAGTTGCTATCTGGCCATTTGACGAGCTTTGCGCTGGCCTGACAGGCAGCCGTGCTTGAGCGTGTGACACGTGCATAGCACACCCGCGCCCGGGCCAGGCGTTGAAGCAAGCCAGCCGGTACCGCCCTCCGATGCCCAGCGGCTTCGCGGTAGGCGTGGTCGACGACCTGCTGTTCAACAGGGTGGTCCTGGTTCGGATGTTGCGTCAGGTGCAGCCCTGGCAGCCCACCGTTTGGCCGTCTGCGGTTGCCACCGCGCAGGCTCGGGAAGCCTCAGACGGGATCTGAGACGACTTGTACGGTGTGTGCAGCTCGGCTTCACGGACGTCTTCTGCTTTGAGAGCGGCGCTCAGCTGCTCAGCAGCGGCGCCGAGCTGCACCTTGTGATATTAGACATCGTAATGCCCCACCCATGGGTAAGTGCGCCCATGTGTGTTTGCCTCCCCAGCAAGCGGCTGCCACCCGGCCCTTGCGTGCTGACACCCTGGGTGCGCAGGACGGCTACAGCACGGCGCGAGCGTTCAGGGCGCGGGAGGAGCAGCGGGGGGCAGCCGTGCGCGTGCCCATTGTCGCGTGCTCCGCCGAGGTGGACGCCGGGGACGGCTGCGGCAACCAGGTGGCCGAGCGCTGCAGGCTGGCCGGCATGGACGACTGCGTGGTGCGGCCCCAGCCGAGCAGCCACTGGGCGACCTGTGCGTGCGCCGCGCCCGCCAGAGCGCCCGCCAGGTGACATGGCGCGGCCCGCCGCAGCTGCCTAGCGTCGCGCTGCGGCGCTGCAGGCCAAGCCGCTGAGCCTGGGCGCGCTGGCGCTGCTGCTGCGCAAGCACACGGGCGTCTGCGGCCGCGCGGACGACGGGCCGGAGCGCTTCCGCGTCAGCTGCTCCGCCGGGCAGGCCATGCAGGTGATAAAAAACCCCATGTAGACCTACCTGAGTGCTTAGTCTCACCTTGTCTGCCTAGGGGAAGGTCGTGACAACCCGGCCGGTGTGCGACAGCAAAAGCAGCTCGAGCCCGCAGCCGGCCGCTGGCCGGGGCGCCGCGCGACGCTGCCCGCCCGCGGCAGGCGAGGCAGCGGCCCAGCCCGCTCGCGCCTGACGCGCGACGGCGCGGCGCAGGCGCGCGCGCAGCGGCAGCTGGGCGAGGCGTCGCGCGCCGCGTGCGCGGCGGAGGACGCGGCGCCGCAGCGGCGGCAGTCCCTGGACGCTGCCTGCGGGCAGGGCTGGGCGCGGCTGGGCGCCCTGGGCGCGAGCGGCCTGTGCGACCTGGACGCGCTGTCGCTGTAACCCCGGCTGCACATCACGCGGGGCGCCTTGCCGCCCCTTGCTGCTTACGCGTGCCCTGAGCCGATCGCACACATTCAGGCACCCCTTTCAGGCTCGGCGCACTTTGGCGTTGTCGGTGTGTTTGGCACCCTGGGCTCCCGGTAGACGGTGCTTGTTGCAGTGGTCTGATGCACAGGCGGCTTGGTGGAAGGCTAGGTGGTTTGATCGATGATCTGTTGCCATGCACGCATGCATGCATGCACGATGCATGCATGCATGCATGCAAGGTGCAAGCCCGCCTGTATGCTGTGGCGCCCGCCTTGCAGGGCGCAGCAGGGTCATGGAACACATTCTGCTGGTGAGGGGGGTTGAGCCCGGTGTGAGCTTGCCTTGCCCAATGGCGGGCTCTTGCTCGACAGGACAGGGCTCGCATCTGCAGCAAACTCAAGATGAACACACAATCCAACTTTGCTGCTTGAGCTGCGCACAGGCTGGCTGTATGGCTTCCGGGATTGCTCGTGCCGTGGCTCATGTGTGCATGCGGGTGTGTGTGAGGTTGGTTTGTGCATATGTGCAGACCATTGGTTAGGTTCTATACACACGCTGGTCTTGCACGGCCTGCCGCTTGGTGTGACCTGGCTCATCGTGGTGTGATGGTGTGGCCTGTTCATGGCCTGTTCATGGTGTGGCCTGTGCGAGTGCATGAGAGAACATGACCTGATTACGAAGGGGCGACGCTCATGAGCCTAGCTGGGGCTGCGTAGTGTAACAAATCTATCTATCTTGCTAGTGCGCTGGGGTCTGCATGGCTGCGCGTGCAGGCACGCATTCAACGAGCGTGCTAGTGCAGCAGTAGCTCACCTAAGTTGTGTGCCAGAGCAGATGCACTGTAACACGCGCTGTGCACTTACCTGGCTGCCTCGGAATGAAAATAAGTAAAACTTATTAATAATGCCCACCTTTCAATCTCGTCCTACAGATATTTCCCTCGACCCTATGTAACTACCAGCTGCTGCCTCCTCCAAGTGACTCAGTCAGGACGGCAGTGCTTTTGCCGAGCTCGGCCAAAATGGTCATTGATCCTGAGTATCTGCTGTGCTCAGCACCGGCAAGCCATAGCCCGAAGCCAGCGGCCACCCGCTCTAGTGTGGACAGCGCCCGTGCGGCGTGCTCACTCGCCCGGTCCTTGACAAGCCCCTGCGCACCCTGACGCGCTGCCCATGGCCGACCCGAGGCCGCGCTGGCGGCGCCCCGCGCTTGCGAGGAACCTGGTGCCGCTCGGCGTGCTCTGCGCGCTGCTCGGCCCGGCAGCCTGCGCGCAGAGCGTCCACGCTCCTGCGCCGGCGCCGGCGCCGGCGGCGGCGGCGGCGGCCGCAGCGGCGCCCGCCGCACCGGCCGCTGCGCCCGCCGCGGGGCTGGCGCCGGCGGTCAGGCGCTATGACTTCCGCGTGACGCTCGCCGCGACTTCCCTGGACTGCTTCGGTGCGAGGCAGCCCCTGTGTTGTCGCAGGGGGAGGGGTGGCACCTGCGGACCTGCGCATGCTGAAGGTGCATGCCGTGCGGCGCGCAGAGAAGCAGTCCATCGTTGTCAACGGCGAGCTCACGCCGACGATAGAGGTCACGCGTGGCGAAGTGCTGGAGGTGACCGCCCGGCATGCTCCCCCGCCACACCTGCGACGCCCCTGCTCACGGCCGCCGGGAGGCCCTGCTCGAAGCGCCGTGGCCTCTCCTGCGACCCACTGGTCAACACCTCTGGCGCAAGACATATGCAAGCGCTAGCACCCACCAAAGACAGCGCCCCTCGCGTGCGGCGAGCGGTGCGGTCGGTGGGTGCTCAGGGAGCGGCCGCTGGTGGGCTGGTGTGCCGTGGCCGACGGCCTGCGCCCATCGGTGCCACTGGCACTGACGTTCCCGCGCGCCGGCGCAGGTCACGGTGCACAACGAGCTGCCGCCGACGTGGCCGCTGGTGGCCGAGGGCATCACCATCCACTGGCACGGGTTCGACATGCGCGGCGCCGAGTTCTACGACGGCGTCGCCTACCTGCAGCAGTGCCCCGTCATGGCCGGCGGCAACTTCACGTACCGCTTCACGGTGCCGCGCCCGCCGCCCGCCCTGGGCGCCCGCGCCGGCACCAGACCCAGGCACACCGCTGTTCTGCTCAGCTTGCCCGTTGGTGGGTGGACACAGCTTGCTCGGGCACGCCCTGCTGCACGCAGACGGCGGGCTACTTTTCTACTATGACAGCACACCGAAGAACAGGTCAAACAGCCAGTCCTGTGCCCATGGGCTTGCGTGGCGGCGATTTCTCAGCGACTTCACAGCAGCTGCGGGTCACAGCGTCTGCGAGGTGGACGGCGAGTGCAAGGCCGCGCATGGTCGATCGTGCGGGTCGCGCGGGCCAGGGTAGGGTAGTCATACCCCGCCGCGCGCTGCGCCGCAGGTGGAGGAGACGCCCGGCACGTACTGGTGGCATGGCCATGCGGGCGTGGAGCGCGTGGACGGCTTCTATGGCCCGCTCATCGTGCGGCCGGCTGGGCCGGAGCCGTTCGCGTACGACGAGGAGCGGCTGCTGCTGCTGGCCGACCACTTCCACGGCCAGGCCAACCCCATGACGTTCCGTCTCAACCGGTGCGCGCGCCGGCCGGCCGCACTCGGGAAAGGGTTAGGGCTAGGGCTCTAGCAAGCCCCGCCGACAGCGCGGGTGCGCCTCGCGACGCGCGCGAGCAGCCGCAAGCGGTGCGTGCTGCGCCGAGCCGGGGGTCAGCGCGCGCTGCCGCTGGTCGGCAGCCTCCGCGGCCTGGCCGACCCCGCAGCCCTGCCGACTGAGCGCCAGCGGCTCGTGCATTGCCTGTCCGGTGCCATGGTGCGCACGCGCAGGCCACTGCCCAGCACGCGGCGACGCAAGTGCATGACCCCTTCGCAGGAGTGCCACCCCTGCGCCACACCCGTAGGGCAGTGCAGCCGGAAGGCTGGTCGAGGGCTGGCTCACGGGCGCCCGCATGCGGCTCAGCGCCGCGCGCGCGCGCCGCAGGCCCTTCGACCCCGCCAAGCAGACCAATGCGAGCGGCGGCTGGGTCTGGGTGGACCTGCCGCAGAGCGTGCTGCTGAACAACCGCGGCATCGCCGCGGACTGCGCGCTCGGCGCGTACGGCAACGCGCAGCCCATCAGCTGCGCGCCCGCGGCGCAGTGGGTGCCGCCCGGGCGCTCGGCCGCGCAGCCGTGGGCCTCGCCCTCGAACAAGGGTGCGGCCCGGGCTGCAGCAGCGTGTTGCACGGACGCGCTTGCGCGCGCGGGCTGTCAGCTGCCGGGGCAGAACTGCAGAGGTGACGTGCTCCAGCGTACAGGCGGCTGCACGCGCGCCCCAAGCCAAGCACTTGTCGAGCCCTGTAGGCAGGCCGGCTGCTGCCATCCGCAGCAGCACGCGGGCGGGCGGAGCGGGCGGGCGGAGAGGGCGGCGGGGCGGGCGCGCGCGGCGGGTCACGCGGGGCGTGGCCGCGGCGCAGGGTGCACGCGGGAGAATGTGACTGTGGAGGCGGGCAAGACGTACCGGCTGCGCGTCATCAACGTCGGCTCGCTTACCTACCAGGCGCGCCCCGCCCGCACCGGCGAGCCGCGCCGCCGGGCACGCCCCCTGCCGCGGCCGGTTCACCGCACCCGCTGAGGCAATCTGCGGCAACGCCAGCAGTGCCACACGGATCTGTCTTTGGGTTCAGGCAGGCGCGCGAGCCGCGGCGCTGATGCGGGGGCGGCCCGCTTGCAGACGCTGTGCGTGGAGGGCCACAACTTGACAATTGTGGCCGCGGACGCCGTGCCGACCAAGCCGCTGTCGGTGACCTGCCTCGACATCAACCTGGGCCAGCGGTGCGCGCGCGCCACCCTGCTCCCCCCATATGCTCCCCTGGCGGTCCTGTGCCCGGACGAGGGACGCGGGCCAGCCGTGCGCGCCATTGCGCCCACCACCCCTGCTCCTGCTTGCGGCGCCGGCAAGGCAGGTGGGGCATTCTGGTGTCAGCGCACATAGTGCGGGCGTTCTCTGCGAGTCTCGGTGTGCTGTGTGTTGCTGTTGTGTGAGGCATCAACAGCCGTCAAGTGAGGGGAGGTGCGTGACGCGCCTGCGTTCGACGCAGGTACGATGTGCTGCTCAAGGCGGACCAGCCGGCCGGCAACTACTGGATCAGCAGCCGCCCGCAGTACCGCGTCGGCTCGGCGGCCGGCTACGGCGTGCTGCGGTATGCCGGCGCCAACGCTAGCGCGCTGCCGGCCTCGCCCGCGCCGCAGCCGGACACGCTGGCGCCCTGGTCGCTCGCGCAGCTGGCGCAGGTGGGGCCCCGGAGCCAGGTCGCTGCCTGGGTCGACACGGACGCTCCTGGATTCACAGGAAGGATTGCAACGAGTCCTCTGCTCAGCCAACCAGGTTTGGACCCCAAAGCCTGCCCAGGTTTGGACTCCGACGCCTGCCGGATGCTTGTGTCTGACATCAGCGCCACAAGCGCGGCCGCACGGCAGGCGCGGCGGCGGGCCCGACGACGCGCGCCCAGCCGCCCACCTACGCGGCGCAGGTGCGGACGTCGGCGGACCTGCTGGGCGCGGGCGCCAACCGGTCGCTGGCGGCGCACCTGGGGCCCGGCGGCCTGTCGCCGCCGGCCGCGGCCACGCGCGTGCTGGTGCTGAACAACACGCAGCCGCTGCTGCCCTCGGGGCAGCTGCGCTGGGCGCTCAACAACGTGGCAACGTACGACGCGCCCAGCTGCCTGCCCGCGCTCGCGCAGGCGCGCCCGCGGGCCCTGGCCCGCCCTGTGGCAGGGTAGGATTAGGGTTATAGTATGCGACGTGGCCATGTACGACGCGCCAGCTGCCTGCCCGCGCTCGCGCAGGCGCGTGCGCGGGCCCGGGCGGCAATGGGTACGCAATGAATAGCGTCCAGGTTTCCACGTGCCCTGGGCGAGTGGGGAGCATGCCGGCGACGATGCGTGAAGGGGTAGGGTATGGTTCAGACTTTACACATGCAGATCATCCAGGCCGTGCCGGGCCTGCTCACACGCGGTACCGCACAGGCTGCAGTATGGCGGGTGGTTACGCCGACGGCGACCTTTGACGCTCACCGAGGCATCCTCGCGCCGCGCCTGCACCTGCCTTGCTGAGCGCGTGGCCGCAGGCGCGCGCAGATCAAGGCAGAGAACGGCTTCCTGCAGCATGGCGCGGCGCTGTCGGCCGGGGCGTACCAGGACTACGACATGGTGCAGGCGGGCGGCTCGCTGCAGGCGCGCTCCTCGGCCTGACGAGGCCCGCTGTGTGCACGCTCTGCCGCACCACTGGCCGGCACCACTAGCTAGAGGGAAAAGCCAGAGCTGAGAGCTAGAGCTTGAGAATGAGCTAGACCTAGACCTGGAGCTGGTTGCGGCACGCAGCGCGGCGCGCTGGTGCCCAAGACAGATGCTGTGCGTGATCCGGGTGTGTGGCCGGGCGGTGGCTCCGTGCGGCCTGACATGCGGGTGGGGCCGCGCGCAGCCGATGGTGTACCTGGCGGGCGACGCCGCGGGGCAGCCGCGCCCGGTGGCGGGGCAGCAGTATGTGGTGGCGCGCGACGGCGAGGTCATCGACGTGGTCATCCAGAACATCGCCGCCAACGCCAACGGTGCGGAGCGGACGCGCTGGCGGGCCCGCCAGCCCCCCGCCGCCCCGTGGCCCCTGGCGCAGTGGGCCGTTGGGGCGGGCTCTGTGCGGGCGTGGGAGCGCAGGGCGCCAGCGTGCAGGCTCTGCCGAGCCGAAACGACTGACGCGGGTCGGTGACGCGGCTGCCAGGCACGCAAACCTGTGCGAGGGGCGTGCAGTGCTGGCAGCTTGCGGCGGTCGCCTGCGCCCGCTCCCGCCTCTGCGGCCACCCACAGAACAGCCCGGGGAGCGCGTGCGTACCGGCCTCGCGGACAGGCTTGGCAGAGCGCCTGCACCTGCTGCGACGCGGCTGCCAGGGTGCCTGACGCAGTGGTCAGACGCCGCCGGGGACGCGCGCAGGCGGCGACTACCGGCCGGCCGGCGCCAACCGCACGGCGACCGAGCAGCACCCGTTCCACTTCCACGGCCACCACTTCTGGGTGCTGGGCCACGGGGTGGGCCTGTGGGACGCGCGCGCCGCAGCGCGGTACAACCTGCTCGACCCGCCCTTCCGGGACTCGTACACCGTGTTCCGCGACGGCTGGACCGCCGTCCGCTTCCGGGCGCGCCCCCGCCGCCCCGCTCCCGCGCGCGCCCGGTCGTGTGTCCGTAAAGTGACTCTGAAGTCTTCCCTTGACCTGGGGTCGCACATGACATGGCCGCGCACATGCACCTGCAGCACAGGCTGTTTGGAGTGCCGGCTCGTGCGTCACATGGGGCTGGCAGCGACAGCCGCAGTGTCGCCCTCCAGGCTGCGCCGCGGAGCTGTCACGCGCCATGGAGCGTGGGGGTGAGCGGCACCCTTGGGAGCGCTGGACTGTCTCACGACGTTCTGAACCCAGCTCACGAACCGCTTTCCCCCGGCCCATGTGCGCTGGCCGCGCCGCCCGCGCGCGGCGCGCGCCGGCCGCGTAGCGCGCGCGCCGCTCCGACGGCGCCGCGCCGGGCGCGCCGCGCCGACGGCGCCGCGCTGACGGCGCCGCGCGCGCGCAGGCGGACAACCCGGGCCTGTGGAACCTGCACTGCCACACCGACTGGCACCTGTACATGGGCCAGAAGATCTATTTTTGGGAGGCCGCCGAGCGCATCGCGCCGCCGCCCGCCGGCTTCCCCGTCTGCCCCGCCGCGTGCACGTACAACTTTGCCGCCTGGGCGCCCGCGACTGTGCAGCAGCTGTTTGGCGCGTCCGGCTACCCGGCGCGCAGGTAGGTGCGCGCGGCGCTGCGCGGGGTAGGGTCAAGCCACCCTAACCCGACCCACGCCTGCTGCGCCGCGCGGTGCGCGGGCCAGGCGCGCGCGTGCGCGCGGGGCGCCGCGCACGGCGTGCAGCCAGTCGGCGCCGTGCACAGCAGGGCGCATGCCCCACCCCCCTTGCAGGGCCCCGCATTGGGGACCTGGGAGGCGTCAGCCGCCCGCCGCGATGGGCGGCTGCTGCGGGCTGGTTCCATTGTGAGCCGTGGCCTGGCAGCGCCAGGCGCGGCGGAGCATCAACCTGAGCTGCCTGCGAGAGGCATGCAGCGCACGTTCTGTGCTACAAACGGTTCAGTAGTCTGAGGTTCCTGTGCAATGCAGGGCCTCAACGCGTGTGATGTAGGCTGCGGCTGGCAGCCGCAGCGCGCTCTGGGATGCAGGACGGCTTTTGCTCATTCGCGCTTCTGGCAAGAACTGATTTGTGGCAGTGCACGCTTTGTTTTTCGTGGGGCTTGTCCTTTGCGCGCATGATTGCGCGTGTCCTGCCCTACCCCACAGGGCCGTTGTAGCACCAGCGGGCAGCGCAAGGCGCCTACAGCAGTAGGAATGCTCTGGACGACATGCTGCCTCCTGGCAGCGTCCAGCAGTTGCGCGAGCGGTTTAGTATAGTGTCAAGAATACCGTCTTGGGTTTGTAGCACAGATCGCGTCATGCTCACTGCTCTGCTGTGTATCCCTTGGTTTGGTGGTGCGTATCTGATCACTGGGTTGACCCGACCAGCTACAATGGAGTGTTGCTTGCGCCCGTTCGGCCGTTCCTTGTAATTATTGCTATTAGTTCACATGGCTGTCACCGGCTTCGATTACATTACTGGCCAATGTGCTTCCTTATCGGCATGCTCTCCTTGCGCGACTTGTGTCTGCACACGCGCCTAAGTCATGTGCTGACCTACTCGAATTAACAGCAGGGCATAGTGGACGGCAGGCACGTTGCCACCCAAGTGACAGTGCGGCTCGCGAATGCATCCTCATGTCACACGCCATGCCAGTTGTCATGCGTCGCGCTAGCCATGCATGGCAGACATGCTGACCGTCCATGGGCGCCGCGGACCCCTTGGAACGCCGCACCCTTGACCAGGACAACACGCACCGCGTGCAGGCGGGTGCAGCACGCATGCCCAGACCACCAATCACAGCGACCAAGCAAAGAGCCCAGAGCCTGCAGTGCAGCCCTGGGCCCTCAGCGCCGGCGCCGCCTGCGGCCGCCTTCCGCGCGCGTGCGCGGCCGCGCCGCCGCTTTCGCCGCGCCCGCTGCGCCGGACGCTGGCGCGCCCGCCGCCGCGCCGCCGCCCGCGCCAGCCGGCCCAGGCGCCTGGACGCCCGGCGGCGCGCCGTGGCCGCTCGCCGCCCGGACCGCGCCCCGTCCGGCCACGCCAGGGCCGGGCGGCGCCGAGCTGCCAAGCGCCGGCCCGCGGCCCCGCCCAGGGCCGCCCGGCTCGCCTTTCTGAAGCCCCTTGCGCCGGGCCGCGGCCGCCCCGCTCTGCAGGCTCGGCCCTCTGGGGCCCGACGACGGCGGTGGCACCCCCTGGACACTCCGGCCGGGTTTGCCGAGGCGGCTGTTGCCGCCCGGCACGCCCTCAGCGGTGATCTGCCCCTCCCAGGACGCCGCAGCGCCGCCGCCGCCGCTGGCCAAGCCCGCACGCAGGCCCGCCTGCGCGCCTGGGCGCCCGGCCGATTTGCCAGGGCGGCCGCCCTGGCCGGGCCGGCCGCGCTCCCCCACGGCAGCGCCCGCCCGCGCCGCGCCGCCGCCCTTGCGCGAGCGGAGCGGGGCGTCGGCGCGGCCCGCTCGCGCGCGCGCCGCCGGCTGGCTGGCCGCTGCCAACGGCGGCCTGCTCGGCGCGGCGCGGCCCTCGAGGCTGTTGGTGGCAGGCACGGCCGCCGCCGGGGTGCTCGCTGCGTCCCCGGCTGCGGGCTCCGCCGGGCTCTCCAGGTCCATGAAGAAGTCGTCGGCGGCGCCGAGCGCGCCCGCGCCCGAGTCCCCGTCCGCGAGCGGCGCTGGGCCAGGGCTGCCTGAGCCGCCCGGCGCCCTTGATGCGCCTGCGTCCCGCCGCCGCATCTTGGCCGGGGGGGGTGCCTCCGCATCCGCCGCTCGCCGCCCCGAGGGCCCCGCCGCCGGGTGGCCGGCGCGCCGCCGCTTGCCGCCCGCTGCAGCGCCAGAGGCCTCCGCGGCGCCGCCAGGCTCGCGCCCGTGCCCGCCGCCAAGCCCGGGACCCGCCGCGCCCCCCGTCGCGGCCGGCGGCGCGCCGGCCGGCGCGACGCTGTCGGGCGCGCGCGCGGCGGCGCGCGCGCCCTGCGCCGCGCGCAGGCCCGCGCCCTCGTCGGCGTCGGCGACCAGCGCGGCCTCGGCCTGCTGCGCGCGCACGAGCGCGCGCAGGCGCGCGCGCTCGGCGTCCAGCGCGCCGGCGGCGGCCGGGTCGACCGCCGGCTTGAGCACCGACACGTACTTCTCGCCGCGCGGGAAGTGCAGCACATACTGCGGCGCGCACAGCGGGCTCAGTGCGGGTCCGCTGGCGTGCGGGGCGGCGGCAGGCTGCGGCCGCGCACGCACGAGCATGCGCGTCGAGCGGGGCCGGCACGGTCAGCTGCCAAAGCCAGAGCGCCAGGCCACGCTGCGCGGGAGCCCGGCGCATGCTGAGCGGCACGCGCACCGCTACTGCCTGCTTTCGCAGCAGCAATGCGGGGGCACCGTCACACCCCCACAGGGGCTTGGCATTGCCACGTCAAAGACGACAGGCAGCGCATGCACTGCTGCAGCATGGGCGTGTTGTGCGCCTCTGCCGGCAGGCCACCCTGCCCGGCACAACGGCTGCAAGCAGGGACAGCCAGGCGCTCGCTGCGGCGTCACGACGGACGGAGCGCCTGCGCCTAAGGCTGCGCAGACAGGCGCGCGCCGGCGTCCCCACCTGGAGGTCGTCCTGCGCCTGTGCCAGCGCGGCCGCGTCTGCCGCGCTCGGCGTGCCGCCGCCGGCGCGCGCCGCCTGCGCGGCTGCCTCCAGGCGCCGGATGCGGCGCTCCAGCTTCACGCGCTCGAAGAAGCGCACCTGCAGGCGCACACCTCTTCACTGCTCTGTACAGAGCCCCTTGGGCCGTGCGGGCGCACTTTTTGCTGCGCTAATCTGGGGCGAGGAGGGAGGAGGCAATGAGCCCATGAGCAAGCGGCCGGGCTTTGCACGGCGGCGCACTGGTGCAGCAGACTCGCAGGCGGGCCTGTCCATACTTGCGCTGCTCTCGCACGGCCTGAGGCCGGGCGCCGGGGCAGCGGGCGCCCCCACCTTGTGGTAGCGCACGGCGTAGGTGCGCTCGCGCTCGCTGGCGCGCTGCGCAGCCAGCGCCTCGTGCAGCGCATGCAGCTTGGCGTCCTCCTTGGCACGCGCGCGCGGGTCCAGGCCGTCCTGGCCGCGGGGGGGTCCGGCGAAAGGTGTCAGCCGGGGCTCTCACCTTGCACGTCTGCAATTGGTTGACAACTGGGTTGGCAGCAAAGTGCAACTTTGCAGTCGCCAGAGCGCCGCCGCACGGCTGCTGTCACACAGCTGCCACTGCAGGCGGGCAGCACAACCTGCCTGCACGCATAAAGCATTGTGCGTGCACTTCAGTCAGTATACCAACCGCAGCAAGCGCACCTTTTTCAGCAGCCGCTCGAGGCCGCGGATTTGGTTTTTGAGCGACACCGGCTTCTTCTTCTTGGCCTTGCCGCCTGCCTTCCTGGGCACGCCGCCGCCTGCGCGCAGGTGGCTGGGGTGCCGGGAGCGAGCTGAAAACTTCCTGGCAGCGCCACCATGCGGAGAGCTCGCCATCGGCAGGCCTGCCTCCTTAGCTGCAGCTAGTGGGCTTAAGGCGGGCCGTATGTAAGCCGCACTTAGGCGTTACAGGTAGGGTAGGGCTGTGAGGAGCAGTTCACGACTCGACGTCGTCCCTTGGACGCCTCATGCTGTTTGCAGCCAAGGCGAGCAACATGGCCAACGATGCTGCTGGCTTTCCAACCTGGGGATGCGGACATCACCACTTGCGCTCCGTATGCGCAGGCTATGAAGCTGGCACTGTGGGCTTACAAAGTGCTCACAAGCAGGGGCACATCTCGTCCACCTCGGGCATGTCCGCTATGTGGCCCCGCTTGCGAGCAGGTCTGTATGCCCGCAGTGCCAGCCAGGTGCCCTGCGCACATGAGTCTTCGCCCCACTTCAGCCCTGCTACACCAGCGGGCCAGTCTCTGGCCCGCGGGTGCGCCCCCGATTATAGCAGTGAACGACAAGGCCTGGCCTGCCCGGATTGAAGCCATGTGCGCGCTGCGGTTGGGCTAAGAGGCCGCGGCCGTGCAGCGCCGCCTCAGCGGCGCCGCCGGTGAAAGTCTGGCGGAGCCTGAAGGCGCTGCCGCGGGGGATTGCCAACGCAGCGGCGAGCGCACGTCGCGGTCGCCGCTCATGCTTAAGCGCTTAGCCGCCCTGGCCTCGCTAGCGCCGTCGGGCCCGCCCGCCCTGGTGTAAGTAAGCACACACTTCGTGCTTCGATGCAGCTCCCTGTGGACTGGGCCAAGGCCTTTGCGGCACGTACACATGCCGCCCGGCAAGCCACTGGCCAGTGTACTTCTCTCCCAGTCTGCAGTGCGCAGACGCTCTGTAGCAACCGCAGCCGCCCGCGCCTGAGCCCCTTCGCAGTCCCCTGCACTCAGGTGGGATGCCAGGGAAGCACAAGCATAGAGCGCCGCACAGCACCATGTAACCCCCCGCCGAGAGGGCGGCAAAGGAGGTGCTGCGCTGGGCCGCGCGGCCGGTGGTGCTGCGCGGCGCGCTCTGCTTGCGCCTGCCTGGCATCCTTCCTGAGTGCAGGCAGTGTTTAAGCGCTCAGGCGTATGCGGCTGCGTTCGCTGTAGAGCATCCCATGCTCCATGAACTGGGAGAGAAGTACTTGGCCAGCGACCTGCCCGGCGACATGCATCTCTTGAGGTGTGATCTTCCGTGCAACAGCTCACATCACGGTCTTTAAGACCCTTTGATGACACGCTTCACGGATCATGCGAGAGCCGCCAGTTGCAGCAGTGGCATGTGCCAGCCTGTCCCTCCTGCCTCGCAAGCATCGCAGAGCCAATGTGCTGACTGTGCAGCCTCGCATGCGGCCGGCCTTTCCAGCGCCTGGCGCATGCATGCATGCGCAAGGTGCGCATCCCCCGCTGGCGCATGCAAAGGTCCGAGGCTGCAGGCCACGGGCGGGAGCACAGCAGGTGCCTGCTCTCCAAGCCATGCACTGCGCTCTACTTCCGGCACTGCCTCCGCGACAGCAGCCATGCACAGAGGAGGGGGTTGCGGCGGGCCGGCGCGCCTGCCCAGGGCCTCGCCATCGCAGCAGCAGCGCTGCCACTGGCATCAAGGCAGGACCTGCCGTTGTAAGCTGTTGATGTGCTCATTGGGCTAATGAAGACGTTATCTTGCGCTGCTTGTGGTCTTTGTGGGGACATCGTGTATGTATCCTCTAGCCAGACTGCTTGCTGTGGATCCTGTGCTTAACATGTTCTAAGTCGGCGAGCGCCAGAAGCGCATGGACGGTGCCACCAAACAGGACTGGGCAGCAGCAGCAAGCTTCCCTGTATGGCTCGAAGCGCGCGCATGCCCTGCCTCCTCCCTAGCCATCCCCTGGTTGCTACAGCAGGCAGGCATGGCCTCACGGAGTGTAAGCTTGCCATAGCACCCTAGGGCCGCTATGCTCCTCCGCGCTGGCATCAAACGCAGCGGGCGCGGGCTGCCGCACCGACGCATGCGCGCAGACGTCGGGCGGCTCAGCAAAGGGGCGTAACAGACCGCGGGCGGCCGATCTGCTGCGCCACGAAGCCGACGACTTTCACGGCAGTTACCTTTACGTGCCTGCGAGTGCGCCAGCTTCAGCCGCGAGCGGGAGCGCGCCTCCAAAGCGCCTGCGGCGGTGCGCGGGCAGGCCGGCGCACTTGTTGGCGCCGCTGACGGTGAAGAAGTCGGTCACGCGGACGATGCTGCCGGGCTCAAGCGCGCCGCTCGCCAGGGCGCGGCTCGCAAACGAAACGGGCATGCAATTGACGCCGTCGCTCAGCGATGCAGCGTACACGGACTCGCCGCTCTGCAAGGACACCTGCTTGGCATCTGCCAAGGCACTCAAGTCAGCATGGCGAGAGCTACCTGCGATCTTGCGGGCAGCACCCAGGGACGCGCAGCTTGTGATCTGCGCAACGGTGCCAGGCAACTGCACACCGGGTGAGGCACGTTGTCTGTGAGCCACTGCGGACGCGCAGGACCTGTGGTACTGACAAAGTGTGGCCTCGGGGCGCACGCATGCACTGGAGCGTGAGCGGCCCGGACGGAGCACGCCCGTCCCAGACATCACGGACGCAGCCTGCGCTCAGAGTCGGCTGCGCAAGAATAGGCGCTCCCATACTCGCCGGCTTCCTCCTCCAGCTGTGCGCCGAGTCGAGGCGAGCCCGGGGCGAAGCAACCCGGGGCCAAGCAGCCCCTTGAACCTGGCGAGGGATTTGAATCCCAGCTGTCGGCTTTCTCTCGAGCGAGCGAGCATGGTTCTCTCATACCGCACCCACCGGGCTATAGACGCGGCTGCGCATGTGCGTGTGCAGTGCAACAAACAGTGGTACTCCAAGTAGAAGTCTCAGCTCTCACCTGCCCCAGGGCTGCACAGGAGCCAACGATGCTGCAGCTCCGCGAGGGCGCCGTGGCGGGACAGCTCGGCCTTGTGCGGTCCAGACACGGTGCTATGTATGGCATGCCACTCGACCCGCTGCGACAGTGGTGCGTACACTGGCCGTCTCACTTGGCACGAAGGTATTGACGTGCTTGGCGCTGTGCGTTACAGCATGGGCGCTTGCGGCAGCAGCCCTATCTGCTTCACACTCACGCACACCCAGTAGTGATGCAGACATTTTTGCAAGCAGACAGCACACAGTCCAGGCCGCTGCCCTTGCAGGTGTACCGCAGGGCTGCTGCCGGGTGACACCGCGGTGGGGCGGTGTAATGCCGGCGGCGGTCAAGCCAGGCGCCCCGGGCAACGTGCACTATACGCCAGCTGCGTTGACCATGGCCGCCTCAGGGAGGCCGCGCCCGCCAAGTAGCGCAGCCTCGAGCTGACAACGGTCTGACAGCAGCTCCGGCAGGCATGCCGAAACGTTTATTGAGCTGTGCGTATGCAGGAGGGACCCAGTTGCTGAGCCCAAGCACTGAGCACTACAACATGAACTTGCGCTTACTGCTCGCTGATGTTCTGCACCGAACTCGCGCCAAAGGTTGCTGGTGCACTGGCTGGAGCTGTACCTGCTCGCCCCGGACGCCGCTGCAGCAGAGGCATGCATCAACAATTGCCGATAGCATGGAGTAGCAACAACAGGACGCAGACATGCTGTTGCACTCTTCGGTGCCTGTAGCGCCCCCATGCACCCCCCTGCCCATGTGGGACGAGAAGGGGAAGAGAAGGGCCTGCGAAGCCACGCGCTCATGATATAACGTATTCCAGCTTCAGCAACAGCTTCAACGGCTCCAGGGTTTAGAAATCCTGCAGTGCCTGGCTGTGCGCTGTACCAGGCAAGATAGTGATTCAGACTCTGGTTTTAACGTTCACGGCTGTCTGTTGCGTGCACGCTGCGATGTCCTGCTGCAGCACGAAGCAGGCCAGCAGCGCAAAAACGCTTCCCTCGCCCGCCTGCTGCCCCCCCGGCGCGGACGATGCCACGCATGGAGACGTGCAGGTGCGCGTGTCGACACGTTTGGCCTGTGCTGCAGTGAAGCACCGAGCTCAGCAGGGCTGTGTGGCAGCTTGTCTGAAGCTGATACCTTTTCTTGTGAAGCTTACTGCATGCGCTTGTCACGTGCGCGCTACTGCGCGGCTTGTCAGGAGTTAGTGCGCAGCAGCTACCAAGGCGCTGAAAGTCGCTGAACACGGACAGGACTATTACGGCCGCGTGCTCAGCACCAGCGCGGACCTGAAGACGAGCGCGTGCACGGCAAGCGGCCGGCCCCACGCTCTCATACGCCGTGCGCTGGCGGACGTGCCGGCCGAGGTGCTGGAGAAATTCTACGGCTGCGGCGCGCCCGTGCCGCTCGGCATCCGCGGCCTGCGCGTGCTGGACCTGGGCTGCGGCTCGGGGCGCGACTGCTACGTGGCCGCCGCCCTCGGCGCCTCCGCTGTGACCGGCGTAGACATGACTCGCGCGCAGCTCACCGTGCGCACACCTGGCCCTGGAGGAGCAGGCTCACTAGAGCCGTAGCAAGTCAGACACCTTGGCAGAGTCTGCCCCGTCCGGCACCAGCAGTGGTTGCTAGCAGGACAGCACACCCGCCAGGGAGGTGACCGGTGCCACGCTCGAGCTTTTTAACATAGGTTCTCAGCAGCGTGGGCGCTAGGGGCTGTGGTCAAGCTGGGCCCATCCGTCACCTCTTTGTACCGCGAGTGTCGAGCATACACCAAGACTTACAATAGGCCACACCAGCTTTGTTTGTGCGCGTAGGTTGCGCAGCGGCACGCGGGCGCGTATGCGCAGCGGCTCGGCCTGGCGCCGGACGCGCTGCGCTTCATGGAGGGGCGCATAGAGGCGCTGCAAGCGTCCGGCATCGCCGCAGGCTCCGCCGACCTGGTCATCAGCAACTGCGTGGTCAACCTGTCGCCCGACAAGCCGCAGGCGCGCCTGTGTGGGCCCTGGCAAGGGCTTCCCTCGCAGCACGCTTTGCGCGCCTCACCTGGTGTGCTCTCCCGAGTCAGGAGTCCTGACCCGCTCCGCCTCCAGCGCGCCACCCGTCCTGCTCATCAGGCGTGCTGTCGCGCTGGGGCGTGCGCAGTGAGCTGATGCAGGCAGGGTATGGTGGGGGCGGCAGGTGCTGGCAGAGGCCTGGCGCGCGCTGGCGGAGGGCGGCGAGATGCACTTCTCGGACGTCTACTGCGACCGCCGCCTCCCGGACGCCGCCCGCACGGACAAGGCGCGCGGTCTGGTCGAGACCCTGGCTTGACCGCAGTGCTTGTGCACTGCAGGGAAGCGGTGTGTCGAAGCGCATTGGCGCGTGCCAGCCGCGCTGCACAGTGCGCCATGCCCCTGGGTGATCCGCACGGCACCGGCATGGCATGTCATGCATGGCCTGGCAGTGCCGCACAGTCAGCCTCGCTCCAGTGAGTCCAAGAACATGGGGTGGCTGTGACGCTGGGCCGGGAGAGCTGCGCAGGTGCTGTGGGGCGAGTGCATCGCGGGCGCGCTGTACCTGCCGGACTTCCGGCGCATGGCCGCCAAGGCCGGCTTTGTCGACGCGCGCGTCCTGCAGGTGACGCGCGCCTGCATGGTCACAGCGGCGTGTGTGCGCCGCTAGATAGCGCGATGCCACACATCGCGCTTGACCGCTGAGGGTCGCCGCGCTCGCCGCATCACCTGTTGTTCCCAGTCCGATGCGCGGGGCGCGCCATGGGTCGGTCGCGTCGGGGAGCGGCGGCGTCGGCGCCCATGACCCCGACCTCCTCGCCGTCCGGCGCACTGAGGCATGGCGCCGACACGCCGACCGCTGACACGCATCCTTGGGCAGGCTGCGCCGATCGCAATAAATGACGACGCGATGGCGGCGGCGGTGGGCGGCGCGCGCTTCGCGAGCGTCACCTTCCGGCTGTTCAAGCTGGCGCCCGGCGCGCTGGAGGGCACGCCGGAGGACTACGGCCACGTCGCGACCTACCAGGCGCGGCCCCCCGCCCGCCGCGCCTGACGCGGCCCTCCCCAGTGCATGCGCATGCGGCAGGCCGGCCGCCAGCCCCTCTACAACCATTCACCCGCTGTGCCTGACACGCGCCGCCTGTGCATGCGCATGCGACAGGCCTGCCTGGCCCCTGCGCAGCCTGTTTGCGTGCTTGCATCGCTGGGCCTGCACGGCGTGGCGGCGTGTCGCCCGCTGTGTCACGGTGGGTGCGGGGCGCGCCTGCAGGGGACCGTGCCTGGTGAGGAGCACCGCTATGCGCTGGACCACAACTGCGTGTTTGACGCGGGCCGCGCGGTGCCGGTCAGCGGCAACACTGCGGCCATCCTGAGCGGCAGCTGGCTGGCCAAGCACTTTCGGGTGCGCCGCACTCCTGTCCCTCCCTGCCCCGGGTAGTTTTGGTCGCGCCATGCTGTGCTGTCAGGTCATGCCCGACCCTGCCTGGGCCTGTAGGGCATGCACGCCACCCTGGGGAATGCACTGGGGCCAGCACTCTGACAGCTGCCAGAGTCAGCGGATGGCCGTCCACGCATGAAACTCGCTCTGGTGCTACGTCTTTCGGTGATGAGGCAGCTGCAGAGCGCGCCATCAGGGGCCTAACAACAGGTTTTGGGGCGCCAGGTGACCGGCGAGCGCTCCAAGCACTTTGGGGCCTTCCAGGGTCCTGAGGACGTGCTCCCGGCGGGCGTGTTTGACGCAGGGGCGCCATCAGCCGTCGCCAGCACAGGCTGCTGCTCCTGAGCGCGGCGCTCTCCACGGCCAGGTAGGTGGGGCCCGAGGGACCTGCTGCATATAGCGTCTCATTAGCCCATACGTGCGCGCTGCGCCAAAGCTCGGCATGCATGAGGGCAGGCAATCTGGGGAAGCGAATTCACCGAGGCGACAGGTGGCGTTTGCGTGGTGCTATTTGCTGTCGCTCGAGCGTGCTGGCCACTGCTCCGGAAGCAGGGGCGGGGTCAGTCCGGTCAAGGCATGTCAAGACTGTAGCGAGGCGCCTTTCTAGATGCTGACGCGCGGCTGGGCCTCGGTCAGCTCACCGCTTGGGTTGAGCAACCCCGCATGAAGCTCATGGATGTAGTGAGTCTCTGAAGTAACACATGCGGTGGTAGCGGACGGCGTGCAGGGCTCACTGCATGAAGGTGCAGCCCTTGAGGCCGCACGTCATAGTGCGCTTTGCGCAGCGAGTCAGCGTGTCCGGCGCAGCACAGGGCTTCAATAGGCGCGCACGCTTGTTGCTGTGTGCTGGATGGGATCAGGGCGAGGCTCAGGTCAGTGGTTGTGTCCAGCGGTGCAACCCAGCTCAGGGGTGTTGCGCGTTATTGGGTCGTGACCATCTGTGATTTCTCCCCTCTGCCAGGCTTCCTACGCTGCCTTGCGTGCATGCCACGTTTGTGGCATGCACAGTAGCGGCATTTGCCACCATGTTAACTGCGGCGCTGGGTACGGCTGAAGTGCTCTGCTTATGTGGTCTGCTGTCCGCCTTGCCGATGCAGACCGAAGTATGCGCAGACTCTCAGCTATAAGCCTGGTGTTAGGAACACATGCATATTTCATTCTTGTGTGAGTTTGCATGTCACCAGGCGTGGGCTACATAGTCGTGGCAGATGCAGGTTCTTTGTGAGCCCCTGGAGGTGCTCGGGTGGTTCGGGTGCACGTCACTGAACAGCCTTATTGTTGCACGGTGTGCATGTATGTGTGAGGCATACTCATTATATACGCTGACGGCGTTCCGCAGGCGCGTTTGCCCACCTGCGGTAGTATGATGGGCTGCACATATCATGTAGTTATTTGTGCTTGCGCTGTCCTCCACTTGTTGATGCCCACGCTAGCACCCTTGACCTCCATCCGCAATGTCCAGCTAGTCAGTAACGTAAGGACCTGTTCACGGCGTGTCACGGCGTGGCGGTTTCGCTGTCAGATGTCGCTGTCAGGCCAAACACCAGCGAGCTCCAGGAGCAGGCTCCTTGCACACAATGACCGCAGAACAGCCCGCTCAACCACGACTCACTCCGAGCAGAGCTGACATGTGAAGGCCGCGCCCCTTGACAGCACTGTCCTTCGAGCAACATGGCATGTGCATGCACCGTAGGCAGCGCATCCCTTACCAGCCCACCTGCCGCCTTGCTGCAAATGCCACTTCCAGCCACTGCCGCCCACCGGGCGCCTGCCAGGGCTTGCCCAACAGACCATGGGGGCCATGCGTAGGCTCCCGCTGCCGCGGTCGCCAGCACTGCAGCTCAACTCCAGCACTTGCGGCCCGCCCAAATGTCTGCCAGGCTCGCATCCTCCTCAGTCAGCGCCTCGAGCATTTCGTCTGCAGCGGACTCGTCCTCCTCATGCAGCCGCTTCAGCGCGCGCCGCGGCCTGCGCACCCTACCTCGGCCCCTAGCCTGACCCCGCGCTTGCCCGCCCGACGAGGGTGCCGCCGGCGCGCGTCCCGTGCCGCCGCCGCCGCCGCCACACCTGCCTCGCCCTGCCGCCAGGACGCCGTTGTGGTCGATGCCGTCGCCAGGGCCGCTGCTGGGGCCGCCGCGCACGGCCCATGAGGACGGGACCGAGTGCGCTGGCTCGGGCGCGGGCAGCGCGGCCTGCCATCCGGAGCGGCCCGTGTGGCAGTGCTGAAAGGTGGTAGCCGCTGCGCAGCGCACGCGCTCGTGTCAGCGCATGCGTACGCCGCGGGCACCGTGCAGTGGCCATGCAGACTGCCGCTGAGGACATGCCGCATGTTTAGGAGTGATGAATCCGTGCTGCGGCAATGTTGTAAGCCAGGACATGCATGTTCCAGGCCGTGCCAGAGGCAGGCGCATCGTCGGTCGTCGGCCATCTGCATGCCTGGTCACACGCAAGAGGGCAGCAGCCTGGCACTGCTAATGTCTGAGCCATGCACACATTTTTCGAGGCGCCGGATGCTTAGCGTGGTGAGCCTGCGTCACTTACAGCCAGGCTATACCTGTGCAGTCTGTGCCAGGGATTTGAGACGCCGCCAAAGGGCCGTTTCGGCCCAAGGAGCAGCGCACATGCGTGGACGCTGCGGTGGCAGGCAGCTGCACCCTCCATACCACCTCCGCCGCCGCCGAGCGGGCGCAGCTCGCGGATTGTCAGCGACTCCTGACGGCCCCAGTCCTTGCCCTCGGGCGTCGTCGTCCTGGAGGCACAGGACCCCAGCGTTAGCCCAATGCACGCAGGTGTGCAATTTACGGGAGTTACTGCAGCCCCCTGATAGGTCAAGAGAGTGTCCGTTGCCATACTCGCCAAGTCTGCCTGAGGCAGAGGACGTGTATGTTGTCTCATGCATGGAGTGGCGCTGGCAGGCACGGGTCGCAAGCATGCATGCGCTCTGACTGCAACAAGGAGGTCGCTCGCAGCCATTCTGCAGGCTCTACCCACTAGCCCAGCGGCGCGCCTGGTCACAGTTGTCACGGACAGCACACAACCGGCGCGCGTGCAGGGTGTATCGTCTGGCTCCTCCACACGATATGCAGGCTCCGCGGCAGAGGCTGCGCATGGCTCTGGCGCCTCGCCCGGCCACTGCTGCGGCGGCAGGGTCTGATCTGAGACGGAAGGCGCGCCAGCGCTTGGCTTACTGCGACCCTGCGGTGCCTGGCTGGGCGCGGGCGGGATATCTGCGGGCGCTGCCGCGGGCTGCACGTCGGCCAGCGCGCTCCGCACCCCGCTTGCGCCGCCTGCCCCGCAACTCATGTCTTTGTCAGAGGTGATGCCGATGGGCTCTTCAGGTAGGTCGCCGCTCAGCGTTGTAGACTGGAGCAGGGTGCCCGCTTGCCTGACAGTAGCAACTCTCCGTGATCACTTAGACTATTACTCAGTGCATGCGCCTAGTCACATCACCCTCCGCGGCATGTCACTGCACAGCTGTGCATGCCTGAGGCCCCCGGGGACGGCAGCAGCCCCGGCAGCAGGCAGAAGCTGCTGCTGGAAGGCCGGCCGTCGCCCGGTGCAGCCCCATGCGCGGCGACATGTGCGGCGGGCCCGCGCGCAGGCACTGCCGGCGCTGCGCGCCCAGCGGGCGGCGCGACGGCCGGCCAGCGCTGGCCCGCACGGCCTGGACGGGGCGCAGGCGCGCCCAGCGCCTGCAGGATGCGCGTCAGCCGCGCATGCTCGGCCTCCTGCACGCACACTGCGTTTTGGCAGCTTGGCATGCCCCGTTTGAGATTTGAGATTTGAGATTTGATTGAGATTACTCCTATATGTCCCATCTGCCTTCCTGGCACGGCATTGTGCAGATGTCTGCATGCAGACACGCTTGTACTTAGCAATGTGCTAGCTCTGTGCTGCGAGGGCGTGCAAAGCAAGGCAGGGGAGCTTGCCAGGCGCGCCACATCGCCCAGCGCTTCATCGCGCATGCGCCTGGCCTGGACGTGCTCCCTCTCCCGCGCCTCCAGGCTGACATGCCAGCATGCACATAGTCCTCAGCATCATAGACTGTTAGCGAAGCCCCACGATGACCAGCACTGCCCAGCGCGTTCACATCATGGCCGTGACTGCAAGCTGTGATGCTGTCGCTGGCACCTCACCGCATCCTGCATGAAGCGCTCAAAGCCGGCCCCGCATGCATCTTGCAGGCTGCATGCATGATGCAGGCGCGCCAGGCCTGCGTGTCCGCGGCGCTGTCCTGGAAGGCCTGCCTCGCTGCAGCCTGTGCAGCGCGCGCGCGCCGCGCCGACTCTGCCCGCTCCGCGCGCCGCGCAGCCTCGCCAGCAAAGCGGACATCCAGCTCTGCACAACCGCTACTCATCTGTAGGGAATGCGCATGTCCTTCATATACGTAGCTTCCGAGTGTGCGGCCTGCTGCTGTGCCAGTTACATTCAAGCTTGCCAGGTAGAAACACTTTCAGAATGCAGTGTAGTTCATCTTCAAGCACACAAGTGCGCCAGGCAGATATGACATGGCAGAAGGGGTGACAGGCCTGGCTGCCGGGCACCTTGCAGTGCGTGGGTCAGCTCCTCCTTGTCCTTGGTGAGCTGCTCAGCCTGAGTGCGCAGGCCCTGCACGGCCGAGTGCCGGGCAGCAAGCTCCGCCTTGGTCTCATCAAGCTGCGGACACACATGCACGTGCTCCCCAGGTGTCCCAGGGCAAGGACGCAAGCCTGAAAGGAAGGCATGCATGTACAATATATGCAGAGCGCATGCGCATGCCTGCCTTTGAAGGCTGTCATGCTGCTGCTGCAAGTTCTGGTGCTGCGACTGCAGCATCTGGCGGCTGAAGGACCTCTGAAACTGTGTCGATTGTTCAAGGAAGGACGCCAACGTGCCGCGCACTTCTCCGCGTAGGCTTGCACACCGCGCCTACGCTTTGCGTCTCAGAGAGGAGTGGCAGTGTATGAAAGTTGAGCGTGCTGGCAAACAGGTTAACAGGTGACTTGTACAGCAGCAAGCTTTGTCAACAGGGGGCTCTATCTGACAGTACAGTTGCAGGTCAGCGCCTCACCTTGAGGGTGTCTGCCAAGCTGACGCTGCTGTCTGCCGCAAAGGAGGCCTGTTCAGAACCCCGCCGCTTGGCCAGCACTGTCCAGTCACTGGCCTGGCACTCCAAGGCCGCGACCTCCGCCTGAACGGACGCAGCCTCCTGGCGCTGCTGCTGCCGCTCACCGGTGACCTTTGCGAGCGCTACAGAAGCTGAGCGCGCTGCTTCCGTGTGCTGCTGCAGGCGCGCTTCTACGTCGACTAGGTTCTCCTTCAGCACAGACACCTGGTGCGCCAGCGCCTCTGCAGACATCGTGGAGTGTGCAGCGTCGTATGATTTGTGGTGGTCATGCGCATGGGCGCATATGGGAGTGATGCAGCTGTGCCCGTGCACATTTACTTGCAGCTTAATCACTACATGCAGCTTAATCAATTGGCACCGCCAATGCCAGAGCACTGCAGCGCAGCTTGATCGCTTATCAGTGGCACTGCTTTGTGTGTCGACGCAGGACAGAGTTTCACGGAGTATGGTATGAAGAGCAGAGAGTCTGGTAGGAGGGCGTAGTGGAGTAAACAAATGGACTCGAGTCACGACAGGAGAGTAACGGACGGTGAGGGCAGGGCCGAGGCGGAGCCGCTCTTATCGCGGTGCGCGCTCTGCTGGCGACTTCGGCGTGTCTAGGTGCCCACTGTAGCACACTGCGCACCGCCACGCACGTGCATGCGCGCAGGCGCGTGTCTCTGTCCTCGCAGCTCTTCTGTAACTTGGAGCGACACAGCCACAGCTTGCTTGTCCTAGAGGACGAGCACGGTGCGGCACGTGCTTTACGTGGCGACGTATCGTCTGCCTGGCGTCTGAGCAGTCTCACGACTGCAGACTCCAGACGCTTACTGTCTGCCTTTCGCTCGTGCAGGCTTTCATGGGCCCCCACCGCAGGAGGGCGCCACCGTACTGCAGGCAGTCTTCAACGTAGTAAACATTTTTATTGGTGCGGCTTGGTGCTCTTGCACTGGTGCTCGCACAGAACCTGCTGAGAGCAAAGGGGGCTGAGTGAGGCGCGCCGGGGCAGGGATGGGCATGCTGTCCATGCCATATGCGGTGATGCTCGGCGGGTGGCTGAGCCTGGCCGCGCTGGTCCTCGCCGCCAGCGTCTTCTGCCTATCAGGGCTTTTGATTGTCCGGAACTTTGAGAAGGTGCCGGCGGGCATGCCGCAGACATACCCCGCGCTCGGTGCGCCACTGCAAGCTCGTGCCGACTCGCGCAATCAAGCAATGCTGTTGACGGCACCCTGCTGTGTGTCGACGCCCTGCACATGCACCACCCAGTGCTGTCACCCTTTCAACGTGGTGCTGCATGGCATGCATGCTATTGTTTGTGCGCCGTGAGTGGTCACAGGCTGCCTTTTCTGTTGTTTCAGAGGGCTAGGCGCGCTGCAGGCGTCTGCGCGCTCGGGCCTTCTGGGCGATATGTCGTGGGCGTTTCCACGGTGTGTGAATTCTTTGGCGCGTCGTGCATCATGCTGGTGGTGCTCTGGAAGGAGGTCGAGACCTTGTTGGGCGGCAGTGGCGGTGCGCTCCTTTGCACGAGTGTTGAAAAGGACTGTGGCAAGTGCTCTTGTGGATGGAAGGAAAGCAACTCTGCTGGGTGTCTCCCCTGCGCGCATGCACATGTGCCGGTACAATACCTCATACTAGACTGCCTTGCTGTGCAGGACTGTGAACGTTGAGAGTCTGCAGCTGAACCATGTTTGTAATGGCGCATGCCGCACCCATGCCACCGTGCTGACGGCGCGCGCAGGCGTCCTCGGCCTGAGCGCGCACCACACGGCGGTCGTGGTGGGCACGCTCGCGATCGCGCCGCTGCTGTTCATCCCGTCCTTCAAGAAGCTGTCGTGGCTGTCCGCGGCCGGCTGCGTCAGCACCGTGCTCGTGACGGCCACCGTGGTGGCGGCGGTCGCGATCGACCCCAGCCGCAAGGGCATGCCCGTGCAGGCGCTCGCCCGGCGCCGCCTCAACCATGCAGCCGCTGTAGAAGCCACTGGGCTTGATAAAAGCCAGCAGTGCCTGTGCCTGAGCTGGACCGCAGGACTTTTGCAACGCCGTTGCATGTCAGTGCGGAGCAGATTGTGGTCGACTCTCCGCGACCTCATCGTGCGCTGCGCAAAGGCTTAGCCGATTGCTCATGCGCTGTTGTGTGGGACGGCCTGACGGTATACGCCTGACAAGCTATGCAGGCTGGGTGATCCGCATGCGCCGCGATACGTTTTAAACGCGTGCCGCGCCGCCGCGCAGCCGCCCGCGGGGCACACGCTGGTGAAGTGGGGCATCCTGGAGGCGTTCGGCATCTTCGCCATCTCCGTGTCCGGCCACACCAGCCTGCCCGTGCTGCGCAACTCCATGAGGAACCCGAAGGCGCGCCCGCCCGCCGCGCGGCGCTCTGCTGGCAGGGCCCGTGCGGAGCAGCTGTGGAGGCGGGCGCCGCTTCGCAGCGCCCCGGCTGGGCTCGACACACTGCGGGGATCGCCTGCCGTTTTCAGCCCCTTTCGCATGTGGTGCAGCGACGTACGCCATACCATAAGGTAGAGCGAAGTGAGGCATGTCAGCAAGCCTGCTCACCCTGCGCGTGACCATCACTTATTTGCGCAGGCGGTGCTCCTGTAGCTGCGTGTATCTGCATGTCATGCTAGGTTTTCTTAGGGTTGCCCAGGCCGCCCCTCTCGCGGTCCTCATGGCACAGACCACCGCCCGGCGCCGTTATAGCGTGGCCGCCCTGCACTCAGGCCTGACGGGGCGTGCAGGACTTCAATACAGTCATCTACGTGTCCTTTGCGGCGATGGCGGTCGTGTACGGCCTGGTCGCGGGCCTGGGCTACTACTACTTTGGCGACGCGGCGTCCACGCTCGTCACCAACGACCTGACCAACAACTCGCCCTACACCGGCCACTGGGTGCGGCCCCGCAGGCCCCGGGCGCAAAAACCGGGCAGTACATTCCGCACCCATCCCAGGCAATGGTCCTGTGCAGTGAGTGCACCAGTGTAGTGTGCCTGGAAAGCACAGGACCACTATGAGCCTGGGGCACTGGCAATGCACTCCCAAAGCGCTGTGCACTGACCACATGAGTTTGCCGCCGCCCTATCAGGAGAATGCCCAGCCTGCTCCATGCCTGCATGCAGTGCGAGGGGCCGAGCACGCTGTGGGCGCTAGAATCATCATCGATGGCGGGTTCACCTCGTCAACAGCCGCACCACTCCCGTGCCTGCCGTCCACCCTCGGGCCCAGCCTCCCGACTGGGGCGGCGGCGCCTGTGCGGCGCGCGCAGCTGCTGGTGCACGGGCTGACCGTGGACAAGATCGTGGTGCTGTGCATCCTGGTCAACGCCTACACGACCTACCCCTGCCTCGTCCTGGTCATTCAGGCGCGCGCCCCCCCGGCCGGCAGTGCGGGCATGCAGCTGTGAACGGGTGCGGCTGTCAGGCCCCAGTCATGCCTGGGGCCTGACAAATCTATATATTTTGCACCGTGTGTACAAACCGTATGCACTGCCTTGCGATGGGCAGATTGGCAGATCGGCCTGCTTGATCCGTACGTCCTTGGCCCAGATGCGCCGGCTCGAGTCAGGCCAATGCGCTGGCGCGCCGGCACTGGCAAGGGGCTCAGGAGCAGGCTGCCCGGGTCTGTGCACGTTCTTTCAAGAATGCCGAGCGAGCCTCGCGGCCGAGCAGGACATGCTGTGGGCGGTCATGGCAAAGGCGGACGGGCTGGAGATTCGCGCGCCCAAGCGCTGGGTCGCCGTCGCCACGCGCCTGCTGATCTGCGCCGCCGGTGCCGTGGTGGGCTACCTGACGTTCGACGTGCTGGGCAACGTCATGTCGCTGGTGCGCGCCGGCTCCATTGCTCCCTGGCATCCCTGTATGGGCCTTCGTTACTTCTCCAGCTCCCTCTCACCTCCTCTGACTACCTTTTCATACGCTCGCATAGGGATTTCTAGGTGGATGCAGCGGCTGCATAAGCTGAGCGAGGGTGTCGTGGCCCGTGTTTGCTAAGAACCTCGCGTGAAAATAAATGAACCGGGTGCATGTCATGCAGTACCAGACACTGACATTAGCTGTTGGACAGCCTGCACCTGACATTCGACGCAATCTGTGCGAAGACAGCGCTGTGCATCCATGCCTCTGCATTCGCGCATGGGGCGGCTATTTAACCGTCCACACAGCGCATGAATGAAATGAATGAATGAAGAGCATCACCGGGGGCCCTAACCCGATGGCCCCCTCAGCTGTGTGGTGATAGCCTGTCAGCTAGCATAGTGTAGCTCTGTGCCTCAGCATGGTAAACCCTCTCACCCTTGCACGTATTCCCTCCCTCCCTCCCTCCTCACCGCGCCCGCGCCCGCAGGTGGGCGCGCTGTGCGCGATGAACTCCTCGCTGCTCATGCCCACGCTTTTCGCGCTCATCCTGTTCTGGCGCGATCTCGGCCCCGTGCGCCGCGCCGGCACCGCCGCGCTGCTCGCCGCCGGGCTCGCGCTGCTCGTCATGATCGTCGCGCAGAACGTGCAGAGCCTGCTCGCCCAGGCGCGCGGCGAGCCCGCGCAGGACTGTGCCGGGCTGCTCAGCGACTGGGGCGTTGCCGCGCTGTGGAGGCATAGCACCTGAGCTGCGTCCAGGGCATCAGATGCGCTGCGGGGGCTGATCTGCCCACTCTATGCTCATGGTGGTCATGGTGGTCATGATGCACGAGTGCGCAAGGGCCTGTGTACCTAGCAGCGCAGCTTTGCATGCTGTGCCCATGGCGGTCTGCGGCTTGCTGACTGCCCTGTTGGCGCATCGCTGGGGTCGCCAGGGCTGGCAGCTGGTGCCCCTGCTGTAGCCTCTAGCGCTTGCTTCATAGCCTTGCGCTCACTGGCTGTGCTGGCATGAGCCCGCTGGAGTGGCTGCTGAGCTTTCGGAGAGAGCACGCAACCGCTGGCTGTTCTATGGCTCTTATGTATGTATCCGGATGACTCTTGAGCCGCGCCCTATGAAGGTAGCGCTCGGTTGCTGCTTCGTTTGCAAGCGCGGATTTGCGTGTCGGGCATGTAAAATCCCGCAGACCCCGGAGTACATGCTTCTGGCTGGGCCGTGCAGAGCTGTGCTGGCTGCGTGCTGCTTAGGCTATGTATTATTTTCTCTGCACTGCTGCTCATTGCTGCATGTGGACTTGTCACAGACACACTAGATTGCTGCTCGTGGCTGCATCTGGCATGTGGAGTTGTTCACAGACACGGTGCAGACTGGCAATGAGATGCTGCCATAAAAACACTCAATACATGCAAATATTGTTGGAATCCTGTCCGTGTGAGCATTTTTCATCTGCGCCACCGTTAGGGGCTTCATGCCCAGCCCCAACTCCTAGTACGCCCATGACAGAGATGTCTCCTTACACTCGAGTCAAGCAGGCAGCCCTGCGGGAGGACAATGCGTGCTGCCCCACTGCTCGCCGGGTGCTTGCTCAGCGCCTGGCTGCTGTCCACGGCGGGCGATGCACCGACTTTGCTCATCAAGGTGCACCTAACCCTCCCTGCTTGCTCACCTGCGCTCCAGTTCACAAAGATAGCACAGAGGCTGAGCCACCTGAGCTGCGCAGGGCGGCACAGTTGTTAACGCGGACCGAGAGTTTGCAGCAGATGTGCTCATCCAGGACGGGCTTATCAAGGCTGTCGCCTCCGACATTGAGGCATGCTGCTGCACTGCGTCACAGCCTGCTTGGCACCTGCTGCCGATGGCTGCTGCAAGCGTTGCATGCATTGCGAAAGCTGAACATTATAGCTAAAGTGTTGCTAGCCTGCCAAAGCTGCATGTGCAACTGTGGGACTGCATGTCTGCAGGCTCCAGCCGGTGCGCGGGTGATTGACGCCACGAGCAAGCTGGTCATGCCGGGCGGCATTGACCCGCACACACACCTGGACGCGCCAATGATGGGCACCGTTTCCTGCGACGACTTCTACAGGTCTGCTCCCTGGCTTACCACACAGCCTCAATGTCCGCGTTTCAAATTGCGCTGCACACTGTCAGGCGCCACGCTACAGGAGGTTCAAGTTGCGCAGCTCTGCTGCTACCTACCCGGGCAGGTTCTCGGAGCCACAGCGCGCGCGCCCGACCAGGCAAACCTGACTGTGCACCGGCCCCGCCGGCGCAGCGGGCAGGCCGCCGCGCTGGCGGGCGGCACGACCTTCCACATCGACTTTGCGCTGCCGGTCGACGGCGACCTGGCCGCGGGCTTTGCGCGGTACCGGCGGGCGGCGCAGACGGCGGTCATGGACTACTCCTTCCACATGGCGGTCACGTCCTGGGACGACAAGGTGGGGGCCCTGACCCTAACCCTATACTGGGACAGCAAGGTGGAGCCCCTAACCCTAACCCTATGCTGCGGTCATGGACGACGAACCAAGGTGAGGGCCCCGGCTGGTGCGCGCGCTGCCAGGAACAGCGCATGCCAGCAGGTAGGCAGCGCCGCTGGACTGGGCGCACCACTGAGCACTCATGCGCTTGGGCTTTCGACAGACGCATAGTGTGACTGCAGTGCGACCGTGCTGAGTCAAGGAGCTGTGCTGCGTGAGATTGAGGATTATTCAGATGGCGGGCCATACATCATGCACAGAGATGGGCTGGGCGCAAATGCCACCTTCTCATCCCATCTGCAAACCTGTACTCCGATGTGACGTGGTTGCACAGCGAGTATGCACACCTGACAGACACGTCACCAAGGCACTCTGCCACGCGCGTCTCCAGACGCCCGCTTTGCCTCAGTGGGCGCGCTGACGGCCGCGGCCGCGCCGCGCAGGTGGCCGCGGACATGGGCGCGCTGGCGGCGGCCGGCGTGAACTCGTTCAAGTTCTTCCTGGCGTACAAGGGCGCGCTCGCGGTCACGGACGCGCAGCTGCTCAAGGGCCTCGCGCGCTGCAAGGAGCTGGGCGCGCTGCCGCTGGCGCGCCCCCGGGTTAGGGTTAGGGTCGCGGCCGGGTTAGGGCAGCATGTTCCTCCCGACTCTGAGGTTGCAGCCGCGGCGGCGCGCATGCCGCGCGTGAGCTCCGGCTGCAAGCCCGTTCGCCCCAGGGTGGCGTCCCGCTGGTGCAAGCCGAGCGCGCGCTGCTGCATGGCCGATGGCCGGGGTCCGGCGCTCGGCGCGCGCAGCGCGCCCTCCTCGCAACATGCATGCACGCGCGGCGCGGGGAGCCCGGACAGGGTGCAGGCGCTCACAGGGGCAACGCAAGTCGGCTGGATGCGCTGCGCGGCGGGCGACGCGCGCGCGCGCCCGTCAGCCGCGGCCGCCGCTGCAGAGGCGCTGGGCCTGCCGCACAGCGACGCCTGCCCCAACCCTGTCGGCGCGCGGCGCGCAGGTGCACTGCGAGAATGCGGACGCGCTCGTGGACGCGCAGGAGCGCGTGTTTGCCAGCGGCGTGACCGGCCCGGAGGGGCACTACCTCAGTCGGCCCGCCGTGTTCGAGGTGCGCCGCGGCCGCGCCGGGCCGCACCCGGCCGGCCCATGCGCTTCGACTGGCGTGCACGGGCGCCGCCTGAGCCGGCGCGCCGTCCTTGGCATGCGCCGCTCGCGCGTGTGGAGATGCGGCAGCGGGGCGCAGGAGCTTCGCAGCGGCCAGGAGGCTGCCGCGCCCTGACGCCAAGCTGGGGGGCGCCTCCTGCCTCCCCCACGGCGCCAAGCGTCGGCCTGGCTGCGCACCCGCAGAGCGCGCGCGTCACGCGCCGGACGCGCGCCGCAGGACGAGGGCACGGCGCGCGCGCTGCGGCTGGCGGAGTATGTGAACGTGCCGCTGTACGTCGTGCACGTCATGAGCGGCGGCGCGGTGGACGAGGTGGCGCGCGCGCTGCGCGGCGGCCAGCGCGTAGTCGCCGAGGCGGTCGCGTCCGGCTTCGCCGCCGACGAGCGCATGGTCTGGGACACCGACTTCCGGGCGCGCGGCCCCGCCCGGCGCACGCGCGCGGGCGCCCGGCGGCGGCGGCTGGCCCGCCCCGCAGTGCCGCGCCCGGGCACATGCATGGGCGCGCCAAACCTGCTGCCAGGCCGGTGCGACTGGACAGTGTTGGTCCGTGGTGGCGAGCCGGTCGCGGACCTGCTCGCAGGTGCCGGCGAGCGCGCGGCGCTGCAGGCGCGACCCGGGCACCGGGGCCTCTGACCCTAAACCCTGCCACGCGCAGGTCGCCGCGCAGTACGTCATGAGCCCGCCCATCCGCGGCCCGGCGCACCAGGCGCGCCTGCGCGGCGCGCTGGCGGGCGGGCTGCTGGGCGTGGTCGCGACCGACCACGCGCCCTTCAACTCCAGCCAGAAGGCCGCGGGCGCGGCCGACTTCCGCGCCATCCCCAACGGCGTCAACGGCATCGAGGAGCGCCTGCACGTCACGTGGGACGCGCTCGTGGCGCCCGGTGCGCGGCCGCCGCCCGCGCCTGCACAGCTGGCATTGTTGGAGAGCATTGGGTGGTGCTGGACTTGGGAGGATGGGAGTTGGTATGCTGGGACGCGCACGGGCGTCCGCTTAGCGGCTGCTCCCATCACCTGTCTGAGCGGCACTGCGAGTTTCAGCCATGTGCAATGCTTCGCTGCGACGCGCATGTGCTGCCGGCGACTTCCCGGCCACCAGCTCCGGCTGCGCCCAGCAGACAAGTGCGGATCGCGCGCGGCGCACCGCGCAGGCCTGATCACGCCGTCGGACTTTGTGCGCCTGACCAGCACCGCGGCCGCGCGCGCGTTCAACGCGTACCCGCGCAAGGGCGTGCTCGCGCCCGGCTCGGACGCCGACGTGATCGTCTTCGACCCGGCCGCCGAGCACACGCTCAGCGCGTCGACGCACCACTCGCGCATGGACACCAACATCTACGAGGGCCGCGCCGTGCGCGGCAGGGCGCGCCCCCGCCCCCGCCCGCCCGCGCCGCCCCAGCCCGGGCGGGCGCCTGGCGGGGCCCTGCGGTGCGGAGTGGCCTGCGGGGGTCACAGGCGAGGAGCACGCATGCGTCGAAGGCTGCGTGCCGGCGCGCCTGGTCCCCAGTGCTGTGCTATGGCAGTGCAGCAAGCATAGCTGTCAGAGGACATGAACGAGAGAGGCACGATACCTCTCCGCGCGAGGCACGGCTCAGCCCCCGGTCACAGGCGCACAGCAGCAGGAGCGGGGCTCGAGCTTCCATGGAAGCTTTCCATGGGAAGCGGACTGGCCAGGGGTCTCGCGGCCCAACACGGCATGGCGCGGTCAGCAGCAGGCCCGGCCACATGCGCATAGGCCGGGGATGCCGCCAGCAAGGTCGGGCGGAGCGGGGGCGCTTGGCCCGCTGCGCGCGTAGCCGGGCGCAGGGTGTTCCGGTTCATCGATTCATCACAGAGTCAGGCAGGCTCCCGCACGCGCGTGCCCGTGCTCTGAGCGCCCGCGAGCCGGGCGAGCGCACGCGCACGCAGGTCGACGTCACCGTCAGCCAGGGCTGCGTGGTGTGGGAGGGCGGGCAGCTGCACGTGCGGCAGGGCGCGGGCCGCTTCCTGCCGCTGCCGACCGGCGGCCCACTGTTCGCGGGCCTGGACCGCCTGGACGCTTCGTACGTTGAGCGTACATATCCCTACGGGCCCGTGCCTGTGCGGCGCGCGGCAACGGGCGCTGCCAAGGCCAGGGACGAGCTGTGAGGCGGCAGGGCAGAATGCGTGGCCCGTTCAGTGCTTTTGTTATGTAAAGGTGGATTCCATCGCGCGTTTGCCAGGAGGGCTGACGGCGTGACTTGCTGCGCGAGGCCCCTATCTGGCCGGTGTCAGCTTGTCCGCCGCTCCGGTGTGTGACTTGGTGCTTACCACCAAGTCAGCAGCGTCCAGGCAGCGTGGTTTCCTGCCCCGCGACTCCTCATGCTGGGGTCTGCACCCGTCTGCGCCCCCACCCTACAATTGAGAACAAGGTGTGGGGCTGTACTGCTCCACATCAAACTGCCTGGTAGAGCTGATGCTGCGACGCGGAAAGCGTGTGGCGCGCAGCCACGCGGTCGCGCAGAAGTAGTGAACTGATGCCTGCTGCAGCCAGAGCAACGAGTGCTGATGCTGGCGCATGCGTGCTGCTGACGTGCATATGCAGTTGCCCTTACATGCACTGCGCAGCTAGTTGAGCGGCGGGCTCTCGGCAATTACGCACAGCAGCCGCATGGAAATGCAATAAAGCATGTGTGCCCCGCCCGTGCACCTTCGCCATACCCCAGAGTGCTGAGTGACCTGCACCTGAGTTTATCTCCAGGGTTGCAAACCGTAAGCAAGCGGCTCGCATTTACAATGCATTTGCGCTCGTACTCCGCCCAGCTCGCTGTTGCTGGGCGGAGCTCCTATGCATTCCCGCACATGCTTGCATCCGCTCGTGTGCAACACTCCGCAGGCACAGGCACATGCTGTGCACCGCGTTGAAATCCAGCGTGAGTTCATAGTCAGGACTCGTCAGGGGTTGCGGCCTACCAACACACCGTTTCTGCAGTTCTGAGGCCAAGCGTACTCTGAGGAAGACAGACCCAGCGGGGTGAAATCTACACTGTGGCCGGCACCTGCTCGGTGCATCCAAGAGCTTTGCTGGCGCCGTCCCATGAGCACCAGTCGTGCCGCACACAATGCCAAGCTGGTTTTGGTACACACTTTAAGTCTCATTGAGGTCCCCACACATGCGTTCAGCAAACTGACAAGAGGGCATGGCTGATCAGCATCACCCTAGATGCTTGCCGCTCGGCTCGGAGGCCCCGTACCTTGACCCCATCACTCATCCGCACCTATGCGGGGCTCAAGCCCCCCGTGCAGCGCTGAGCCTCACAGCCAGGGCGCCCAGCCCACGTACATGCGGCAGAGGCGGTCCGGGTCGGCCGCCTCCTGCAGCAGCGCCTGCACCTGGCCCTCCACGCTGCGCGCCTCGCCCTCGCCTGCGCGCGGCGCCGCCCGGGGCGTCACGCGCGCAGGCCGCCCTGAGCGCGCCCGGGAGCATGGCCAGTCCCGCACCTGCAGCCGGCGCGTCAGGCAGCTCTGGGTGAGGGCACCGCGGGGTCTCAGCATGCGGGGACACCAACCGGAGCAGCCGCCGGGTCTGAGGCCGCCGGGGCAGCCTTGCAGCGGGCTCACCGCAATAGAGCAGATTTAACCCTCACCCCACCCCACACCACCCCACCCCATCAGAGGGGCCGCCCCGCACCGCCACCCACGCCCTCCAGCTTGTGCTTGACGCGCAGCAGCGCGCGCTCCGCGTCCGCGTTGACCAGCTCGGCCGGCGGCTCCGCGTCGCCCGCCGCGGCCGGCGCTGGCGCCTCGGCGGCCTGCCGCAGCGGGAGCAGCCGCTCAGCACGGCCGGCGGGCGGGGCGGGCCGCGCCCGCTAAACGGCCAGGCTCCGGCCGCCCCCGACCCTCTGTGGGCGGGCTCCATGTGGCCTGCACAAGCCAGGGTCCGGCCGCCAACCAGGGCGATGCCGAGCTCAGGCGCGCATTGCCCTGCAAGCGCTCTGCTTCGGGAGGTTACGACGCCTGCGCACTTCTGAGCACCTGGTGCACATCATCACTTGTGACGACCCCGCCCGGCCTGGAGGCATGAGGACGCACGCACTGGCAAGCGGCCGGGCGCGCGCGCCGGCGCTGCCACGCCAGCGCGCGCGGGCCGGGAGCGCAGCACTGCACGGCTCGGAGGGGGGCGGGCGCGGGCGGCGCCGGCGGGACGCGCACGCCCGGGCTGCCCGCCAGCTGGCGCGCGCGCGCGTCGGCCGGCGTGAGCGCCCACTTGTACAGCGGGTCGTGGATGAACACCTCCACGATGGTCAGCAGCGACGCCTTGGCCGCGCGCAGCACGCGCAGCGTCTCCTCGCAGCTGCGCCGCATGACGCCCTCCACGCCTGCCGCGCGCGCCCACCCAACCCTGGTCCCGCCCGTGGCCTCAGCAGCGGGACCGCCTAGAGCGCCAGCACGCAAACGCTGCTGTCATCACAGGCGTAGAACAACTTTTGCGAAATATTGTTCATGTCAGTAGTTGAAACTGGGGCGTCGCAGGATGCCCTCCAGTGCGCCGGCATATACTGGGCGCCGCAAACGGCGTCCTGCCCTGGTTGCCACCTTGCAGCCACCCACACCCACACACATACGCGCGCAAGCACTCTCACAGCCGATGCACTCTCAAAGCCAATGCACTCTACGTCGCGGCGCGCGCGCGCGCCGGCGGCGCCCATGCCATCCACAACGTCGCGCGTCAGCCGGAAGGGCACCAGCTCGGGCGTGGTCAGGAAGCGGCCCTGCTCGAACGCGATGCCGAGGTCGATGTGCACGACCGCGCCGCTGCGCGCGTGCAGCAGGATGTTGTGCGAGTGGCGGTCGCCCAGGCCGATCACGTGGCCGGCCATGCAGCCGACCGCGGTCGCGCGCGTGTAGCACAGCCGCGCCTCGAACCAGGCCGCCGGCGCGCGGTGGTGCTCCAAGAAGAAGTGGTGCATGACCGGCGGGAAGCGCGCGCAGACCTGCCGCGCGCGCGCGTGCTCCCTCACAATGCCCTACCCCAACCCTACCTGTGCGATCAAGTCATGGGCGCGCGGCGGCGGGCCGCGCGGCGCGCGGGCACGGGCGCGGCGGGCGGCGCGCGCAGGCGCGCGCCTCGTCGGTGAAGACGCGGCGCTGCTCGTCGCGGCCGCGTGGCCGCTCGCCGGCCGGGCGCGGCGCCATCGTGTGGTACGCGTCCAGGAAGGTGATATCGCCGGGCCGCCGGTAGCGCGCGTGCGCGCCGGTCGTGCGCGTGCGGCCGGTCAGGTAGTCTGACAGCGGCATCGTGTCCTCCACCCACTCCAGCAGGCCCGCCGCCGGCGAGAAGGGCACCACCTGCAGGGTTTACTCGGGTGTTTTCTCCGCACAGGGTTTTTCTCCGCACGGAGGAGGGTGCGGGGAGGCCTGCAAGGCCGTGCGAAGGCGGGGCTGCCGCCCTGGGGCTCTGCCATGCCTGCAGTGACCTGCATGCGCCGCGCACGCCTGATGCCATACCTGAGGGAGCCTCGGCTGCCGGCTGGCAAATGCTGCCACCCTCGATATGACTGAGAGCATGCTGACTTTGCTTGAGGAGGGTTAGGGTGAGGGTACGTTTGGAGCAGCCCCTGCACGGGCGCGCCTTGTACGTCGCGATGCGCAGGCGGCGCGCGCGCGCGGCCGCGCTCTCGGCCAGCACCGCGTTGATGAGCGCGAAGAACTGCTGCATGACGGCGTCCTGGCGCAGATCGTCGTTGCCGGCCTTGACCAGCTGGCGGTGGCGCGCGCCCGCGCTGCGCGCGGTCAAGAGCGCGCGGTCACTGGGACCCGCGACACCCTCAGCCAACCTATCAGTGCATGCAGCCCTGGCACTTGCGGCCCGGCTGCAGCGCCAGACCTCTGATCTGAACTGTTACTATAAAGCAGTTGCCTTTGGCATGGACAGCAGCATCTCTGGTGTGATGGATGGGTGTCGAGACAGACTGGCATGCGGGGCCGCAGGCGCGCCAGTCACGACCCCGCTGGCGCAGCAACGACACGAGGCAATGCGTCTCCTCTTACAGAGCCAGCAATGACACTGCTTTGGCAGAACCGAGCCAAAGGATGGTTGTGGAAGTTTCGTTGGATTTCTCTGTGTCTAAAGCAGAGATGCTTTTGTGTCTAACGGGGGCCTGATGCCATGTGAAAGCATGGCAGCGAGGGCGCAGCACAGCCTGATGCTGGCCTGCCAGGTCAACGGGCGCGCAGGCGCGCCTGTCGAAGCACTGCACCAGCTTCGGCTTGTTGATGCCCCCGACAAACGCGATCGTCTCGCCAAAGTGGTCGATGTACGGCAGGCCCGCATACTCGCAGCTCGTGTCCACTGGTACTTGCAGGCTCACGATGGGCACCTGCGCGCGCCGTACCCTCACCCTCAAACAGGGCTTGCTATGGCAGCGACACAGCACTGAACGACGGCCCGAGCGAGCCATGAGGGACAAGCCCAGGTCGAGAGGAGCGGACACAGCTCGTCGACGCAGGACATCAGGGCGCGGCATGGCGCGGCAGGGCGCGGCGGCCTGCCAATGCAGCGCGCTCGTGAGCGGCGCTGCAGCGCGCCTGGTCGAGGTGCTTGAGCTGGCGGCGTAGCGCCGCCGGGAACGGCATCTCCTCCGCGGTGTTGGACGGCGCCGGCAGGCGGGCGAGCTGCATGTACACGTCCACCAGGCGCTCCATCTGGTCCACCAGCTCCCGCCTGGCGGCGGAGCAGGCTGTGCTGTAAGGCTTAGGGTACGGTTCTCCGGCGGGCGAGCTACTGTACATGTCCACCAGGCGCTACAGCTGGTCCACCAGCTCCCGCCTGGCGGCTGAGCAGCCGGGCTGTAAGGGTTAGAGGTAGGGTTTAATAGGCGTCGGAGCTGCATGTACACGTCCACTAGCCACTCCATCTGGTCCACCAGCTCCCGCCTGGCGGCGGAGCAGGCCAGGCTGTAAGCTTTAGGGTAGGGTCAGCAAGCATAGCGCGCAGATGCCGGCATCGCCGGGCGGGCGCGCCGCCGCGCGCGGCGGCGCTCGGCGGCGCCGCCAGGGCAGTCCTTCCATGCAAACAGCGCGCGCAGGCGGCAAGCCTCCGCACATGCGGGCCATCCACCACGCGAGGCATACAGAGGCTCGTCGTGCGGCGCTGCGCGCATCGTCTGAGGGGGGCGCGCGCCTGTGCGGGGCGGCCTTGACGGCGTTGATCGCGGCGGTGGCGGCGGCGACCTTGTCCAGGTCCACCGTGTGCACGAGCGCCTCGCGCGGCGCGGCCGGGCCGGGCGCGCGGCCGGCGCGCCCGCCGGCGCGCAGCGCGAGCAGCTGGTACAGCGCATGGTGCGGGTGCTCGGTGGCCATGCGCACGAGCAGGTCTGCCAGCACGGCCTGCGAAGAGCCCCCTGTATCCTGTTCACGGCTGCGAGGCGCAGGGAAGGGGAAGGGCGAAGAGTGGCTGCCTGTTCTACGCACAGGCAGGGCGTCAGCGCGCAGCAGCTGCAGCGCCGCGCACACCACGCAGCCGCCTGGACGACCAGAACAGGCAGGCTCATGCCTCCAGGTGCCTCCAGGTGCCTCCAGCCCGGAGCATGACTATTCAATATTCCAGTAAAAAGAGCAGCATGGCACGGCAATGCACTGTAGTCTGGTGGTCTGAAGTGCTGATGAGCGCGCAGGTGCGCTTGCATGCAGCGCGCGCCTGGAACCCGCTCTCAACCAGCGGCCCGGCCTGCGCGGCGCTCACGCGCGAGGCCATCTGGTACGCCAGCGGCAGCAGCTTTTGCGAGGGCACCGCCGTCAGCGCGGCCGCCAGCGCCGCGTTTGCGCCCGCGTCAGCGCCCAGCGCAAACCAGAGCTGCACCAGGCGGAACACCGCGGCTGTGTCATGCGCGTCGCCCGCCAGCAGGCACCTGCGCGAGGCGCCGGCCCGCCGTTTGCGCGCGCGGCGCGCTGCTGGGCGGCTGTCAAGGGCTCTTGCGAGCTCTGCTTGCCAGCGGGCGCATGATGTCGCATATGCGCACGTGCCCTGCAGCACTCTGAGGGTCAATGACGGATCAGCGGCGGGGCGTGTTGAGCATGGGAAGGCCTGTACAAAAGAGGCTGGCCTGTCGGGTATAGGAAAGCATCAGTATGGGCGCATGCGACTGCCAGCGCATCGATCCTCACCGCCAGAATGCTCGGGAGGACGCGCATGCAGGGCTTAGGGTACTGGGGTTTGGGTAGGGCGCCGCCCGCGCGCACCGGCGGTAGTGCTCCCGCGCGAGGCCCAGGTAGCGCGCCTCGTTGGCCGCCAGCGCGGCGACCTCCTCTTCATCGGCCGCCACGGGGCGCGCGCGCACGGTGATCGCGTTGTTGAGGCGGCGGATGTCGGGGTCGGCGCTGCCCGGCCCGCGCTGCTCGCGCGACAGGCCGCGCTGCGCGGCCAGCGCCGCCTTCTGCGCCTCCAGCCGCGCAATCTGCGCGCCGCGCAGACCGCCGTGACCCAACCTGATGGATAGCCCAAACCCTAACCCGACCTCCCATGTTATGTTGGCCTCAAACTGCCTACTTGCGAGCATTGGCGGCCGCACGGCTGCCCCTACCCTGGGTGGGCAGCGGCCCAGCAGGCGGGGTTGCGACGGGGCGCCTGGATGTAAGACCCGCACGCACACACGAGTGCAGCGGCCCATGCAAATACGGACGTCGACCTGGCATGCTGCTCCTTAGAGGTCACATGCGCATCTGTGCTCATGCATGTTGGATGGCGGCCGCCCCACCCTGACCCTACCAGTGCACCCAGCAACCTGCATATCAGCATGAGCACCAACCCCTGGACCCCCGCACACCTACATGCACCCGCGCACCTCGGCGCGCTTGTGGTGGATGATGGCCTGCGCGGTGGCCCACTCCGGGGACTGGCGATGTGCGAGCGCGCTGCGATACAGCCCATCCGCGTAGTACGCCAGCCGGTATGACGCGCGGCAGGCCAGCAGCCCTGTGCGCGAAAGTCTCGCATTGCCGGCAGAGCGTGCACAGAGCGTAGTGCTCTGCAGCAGGACATCAGCGCTTTAAAGTGCGACATGGTGAGGCGGGCGCCAGACCAACACAATAGCCAGCTGCTAGGTGCAAGGGGCACACAGCTGCGGCACTTGCCTGCTTTCCCAGCAGACTCTGTACACGCTTTGCGGGGTGCAAGGCAGTGCAAGCCTGTCGTTTACACAGCGCCCAGCGGTGACCCTGAACCAATGGAGATGACATGCAGCCGCCGAACGGCGCGGCCTTTGTCGGTGCAGGGCTCCCGCGCTCGAGCGATGCGCGCACCTGTGGGCAGGCCGTCTCGCGCCCCAGGCCCAGCGCCAGGCTGGCCGCCCCGGTGCAGGCCGCCCGGCGCGCAGGAGGCCCCGCCGTGCGCCAGCGCGTCCACCGCAGCCTGCATCATCGCCAGCACCGCGGAGGCGCCCTCTGACCTGCCGCGCACCCCGCCACCAGCGGCGGTCATGCATCCACATAGCCACATGGTACAATACGTAGACACGACGTGCACTGCCACATGTGTGCCTGTATCCACATTGTTTCCACACGGGCGAGGCGGAGCAGACTACACCATGTGCTGGACTGAGTGTCCCCGGTCCTTACTTCAGCAGGCTGGCGTGACGGCCGGCGGCGCGCCGCGCGTCGGCCGGGAGCGCACCGGCTCTGCGCCAGCCACTTGCCGGCGAGGCAGAGCAGCGCGGCGCGCTCCGGCGCTGCGCCGGCCGCGCCGGCCGCCCAGCGCGGCGCGTCCGCCAGCAGCGCGCGCGCCAGGCGCAGCGCCATGGCCGGCTGGCCCTGCGCCCACAGCAGCTTCGCCTGCTCCACCTGCCACGGCTGCGCGTCCGCTGGCCTGCGCTCGCGGGTGCGCGGGCCGGCGCGTCAGCTGGGGTTATAGCCGGGGCGCAGTGCCGCGTGCGGCGGCGCGCCGTGTCGGCCGAGGCGCCCAGCGTGGCAACGTGCCCACCCCTGGCTACCAAGGGCTTTCCCAAGTGGCGCAGTGTGGCCAATTGTGCAAGCATGCAGGCTGCCAAGCACTTGCTCCTCAATCTAGCGCCTTCAGCGCGCGCAGGGCATTTCGCGACTGGGCAGGCGATGCCTTCAGCAGCCTCACAGCTCCACCCTTCGCTGGATCCAAGCCGTTTGAGTCTGCATGCGCAGGCACGTATGCTGACATGCACCAAGCTGCAAGAAGAGGTATGCTGCTTGTGAACACGAAATGACACGCACCGCAGGTCAGGCGCCTGTAGCGCGTGCAGCGCGACAAGCGCGAGCGGCAGGCGGCCGGCCTTGCGTGCCGCGCGCACAGCCTGCCCCAGCGCGGCCGCCACGCCGGCCGGCTGGCCCAGCGCGCGCATCAGCGCTCGGCGCAGCGCCGACAGCGGCTCCTGCAGCTCGAAGCGCCCGCCCGCGCCTGCAAGCACGCCCGCACTATCAGCAGTGGGCTTGGGTCCGCCTTACGACCAACAGCACTCCTGGTGAGTTCAGCACGCGATGTAAATGCCTGATGCCTGCAACCTGGGCATGGGTGCCAGCGACGCTGAGCGACGCGCGCAATGCACAACATGTTCACATGCAACTGACAGCAGTCGAAGCATAGTTTGCATGCACAGATCTTTGACAAAAAGCTGTATCCACTACACTCCGTTCTCACGCAGGCTTCAGCAGCGGGCCTGACCAGCAGCATCCTCGCGTGCGCGCCAAGTGGCCTCCACAGCTTCGAGCCCGCCGCTGCTGACGTCCAAGGCGCCATTGACTGCCGCGCCTGCCGTGGCGCCCCGGAAGCATAATTGTCTGTGCGGCATGCCGTCTGGGTTGCATGCAGCAGTCAGAGCCTCGAGAGGCCGCTCACGATGTCTGGTCGGGCGTCAAGGGCTTTCAGCTTTGGCGCCTCCCCACAGCCAAGACTTTCGAGGTGTCGGTCCTCTACAAGCTGGGGACTGCAAACCACATCGAGCCATACACAGCGCGCCAGCGGGCCAAGGGCACCTGCGCCGCTGCCGCTGTCGGGGCCGAGCGCGAGCGTGGGCCAGCGCAGCGCCCAGGCCTCGCGCACAGCCGCGAGCATCTGCAGGCGCACGATGGCGGGGCCCACGCGCGCCGCGCTCTCTGTGGAGGCGGCAGCCAGATTGCGCACCTTGCGCGCACGGACACGGGGTTTGTGGTCCTACAGTGCATGTGCAATACACCTTGATTTTGCTAATGCACTCACTTGCAGGGTCTTTACTGTCAAGAACGCTGAGCAACTCGGGCCACACCCAGCTGCACGAGCATGTCGCCAGACGCCGGCACGTGCAACAGCCAGTGCCCGCCTCGGCACTGCTCGCAGGGCAGCAGCTGGTGCTGGCGTGAGGAAGGGCTGCGAGGCGGCGCGCACCACGGACACGCCCGACGCGCCCAGCAGGCTGCCGCAGCGCTCGATGTCGCCATCCTCCAGCGCCTGCGCGCCCAGCCGCTGGCGTGGCCAGCAGGCATGGGGTAGGGTAGGGTGCAATACCCTATGCTTAACACCCAACAAGGAGGGCCCGCGCGCGCTGAAGGAGCCCTGCATGCCCACTTGCACACTGCCAGCGCGAAGGCGTGTTGAAGTGCCTGAGGAGTCTCACGCACCCATGGACACACCCTAGGCAGCGCTGAGACCCAGTGCCACGAGCGCACGGTCCCAAGGCTTGGGCACACAGCGACCTGCTATGCCGGTCGAAGCAGGGCGGCGCGCCTTGAGGCAGCCGCACAGCGCCGCGTGGAAGCCAGGGCCGGCGTCCGCGTCGGGCGCGGGCGCCAGGTCGGCAGCGGCCGCCCACTCGCCCATGCGCCAGGCGCTCTCCGCGCGCTGCTCGGCCAGCTCGCCTGCGCCCGCGCCACCAGGGTTCACCTTGATGAGCAGCGCTCTGTTCCCATGCGCATGCACAGCATGTCCCGGCAGGACACGATGTCTGGGCGGCAGACCTGTTGGTGAACATGCAGGCAGAAGCAGTCAGCAAGTCTCCCTGACATGTTGCCCGACATTTGAGCCGCCAAAACCCCCCACCCACCAAAAAAAAAAAAAAGAAAAAAAAAAAGCAACTGGGCGGCACCTCGCAGGCATCTCAGCACGGCAGTCTATGTGACACCTCTGCTCGGCAGCCTGCATGGCCCGGGCCGCCGCACCGCTCGCGCCGGCGCCCGGCAGGCTGGCCCAGTATGCAGAGGTGACGTGCGCGCAGCCGAGCTGCTGCAGCGCGTGCACCAGGCCCGCGCGCTCCTCCGGCAGCGCCTCCGCCGCGCCGCCGGCGCGCGCCGCGCCTGCAGCGGCGCTGGTCCAGCGCGTGACATGGCGGAGAGTCCTATAGCTGCCGAGTCATGCTTGAAACGGGGCCGCATCTCATGCGGGCCACGCCTGCGCGTTCCGCTGCGGCGGGACGGGCAGCTTGTTTGACTTCTGCAGGTTGCTTTACAACCTCGCTGCATGGCTCTAGGGCTTCCCATGCTGTGCCAGTACGCAACGCGCTTGATACCGCAGGGCCGGCCTGGCGGCGCAGGGCAGCGCCGCGCGCCTTGCAGCTGCAGGTCGCGCGCGAGCAGCACCTTGCTCCAGGCGCCCTCGTGCGCAAAAAGGCGCAGCTGCGCGGCCAGCTTGTGCGAGCGCGCGACCGCGTACAGGCCGTCCGGCTCGCCGCTGGCTGCGTGCGCGTCCAGCAGCAGCACGTCCGCCGGCGCCAGGCCGCCCTGCGCGCGGCCGCGCGTTTTCAGACCTCCGGTCTGAGCGCAGCTTATGCCACAACCCAGTCCTCTTATAGAGACGCTCCGCTCTGCTGCGGCGCTGCCTGTCCGCTGATCACTCCAAGGCACGACGTGGTCACTCATTCACTTGAAGCGTTGCAGCGGTGCGGCGCTGCTGGCAGCACATAGCGTATGGCGGAGCGGACAGGCACAGGCTGGCATGCTCAGAGGTGAATGCATTGGGAGCAGATCAGCGCGTAGACGGACTTGCTCCTGAAGGACAGCTGGCAACGCTTGGGTCGCAGGCTGGGCGCCGTGCGCGGCGCGCGGGCGCACCGCGGCGAGCGGCAGGTCGTCGCCGAGGGTGAGGCGGCCGTGCGCGGCCTCGCACCAGTGCTCCAGGTACAGCAGCGCGGTGAAGCACGCGCCGCAGCGCAGCGCTGCGGCCGCTGCCGCCAGATAGTCCACATCCAGCCAGTACACCTGGCGGGCGGGGCCCCAGGTTGGAGCGGCACTGCCCCGCACGGCTCTGCGCAGCCGGGCGGGTCGTGTCTTCCCAACAGGGATAATGCAGCACTGATGTGCTGCAATGGCACCTGCTAGGTGCAGAGCTACCGCTCAAGAGCGACCCTGCACGATGCAGCGGCTGCGAGGCGCACACGCTGACGTGCTGCCACCAGCCCCATGCGGCAGCCAAGGCAAGACGTCCCCTGTCCACCCCAAGATACGCCACCAGTGTTCACCCGCCCGCCGCCCGTGTGCGCCGTGCAGACATGCAACACGGCATGCGCGGCCCAGTGCATCGGGCACTGCCGTATGCACTCTATGGGGAGGGCTGGTTTTGAATGCCGGCACACCTTGGGCCAGAGCTTTGTTGTGCAGGCCTTGCCGCTGACCAGCTCGTCGAGCCGCACGCTCCGCAGGTGGTTCAAGGCCGCCAGCATCAGCCGCACCTGGAAGACCAGTGCGGCAGTGTTTTTCGTCACACTGCATGAACGCCCGCCGTGAACACCGCCACGCTTGTGCACGCAGCTGCTGGGACGATTGCGCTGCATGCCCCAGTCCAGCAGCATGTGTCATGGGCACATACGCTTTTGAATGAGCATGCTCATCTGAGATTCCAGCAGGGCCGGCGCACCACTTTCACCGACGCGTGGCTGCTGCCGGCAGCCGCCGCGCTCGGCGGGTGCCCGTCGCCCGCGCCAGGCTGTGAGGTGAAGACATGCCGGGAGACCTGGCGCAGCAGCGCCAAAATGAAATGTGTTGCATGACAGGCTCGCGCGCCATGCGCCGGGCTATTTACACGCTGCTGGGACGCGCGACGGCGGCTCCAGCCGGGCGCGCGATCACGCTTGGCTTGAGGGAATAGCAGCGTGCTGCAGGGGGTAGGGTGCGGTAAAACTGGGGGTAGGATTAGGTGAGACTGGGTGCTTGGCCGCATACGTGGGCAGGTTCACGCGGAAACACACCCTAATGCCGCGCGGAAACTGCGGGTCCCTTTGCCGGCCAGGTCCCTACCACTCTACTGCAAGGGCAGCCCAAAATACGCACTTGAAAAGCAATTCAGCGCAGCTGGCGCGCCTGCCGCGACAGCACGGCAGCCAGGCGGCCATCGGCGTCCGCGCGCGCGAGGTCCGCCAGGATGTGCGGCAGCAGCAGCTCCGCGAGCGCGGGCTTCAGGCGCGCCATGCGCTGGCAGCTGCGGTGCGGGCGCGGCCCCAGGCTCAGGCCGGGGCGCTGCCGGAGGAGGTGTGGCAGGGCGGCAGCCGCGCCGGCGCAGGCCCGGCATAACCATCCCTCGAACAGGGCCCCGACCATAGCTACGCTCTGACAGCTGCACAGCGTTGCATGGCTTGCCAAAGCTCGGTGGTGAAGGTTTTGGGCTCGACTGATGACCACCCTCAGCCCGCGAGCCTCCTGCAGCACCACTCCACAGCCCTGGCAACAGGCAGTCCTTATTCCTTTGGCCTGTCAAGAAGGCCGCAGCAGGCAAGCATGTCTGGATGCCCTAGCGCGGTCCGGGGCGCACATGCGGAGGGTGGGGTTGGATGCGTGAGTGAGCAGCGCGCCCGTGAGCTCGCACACCCAGCCCTCGTAGCCCAGGGCGCCCACCGTCCAGAGCGCATCGCTCGCCAGGTCAGCCTTGGGCGCCTGACTGCCGGCAGACTCCTCTTCGCCTGGCGCACAACATGTGCAGCTTGCAGTGTTGCAAAACGCAGATGCACGCATGGCATCCGCGCTGCACAGCCTGCAGCAAGAACCCGGCACGCCTGGCATGCATGACCTCTGCGACTCAACCCACGACCTGCATGTGGACCAGTGTGCAGAGGTAGCGGTCAAACGGGGCTGTACGGACGAGTGCACATCAGAGCACATGGATGCATGCGCGGCCCGCTGCGATGTCAGGTGGTGCACCAACGCCTGCACAGCATGACCGGCGGCGCCCTGCCGGAGGATCGCGCGGACGCGCGCTGCAGAGGCGCCGGCGCGCACCCTGGCCGGCGCCCGGCAGCGGCGCAAACACGCCGACGTAGGAGCTCGCGGGCGCCGGCAGCCGCGCCAGCGCGGCGGCGCCGGCCGGCGCCTGCAGCAGCCGGCGCAGCACGGCCTGCGCGGCGCGCACGACGCCGGCCTCGTCGTCCGCCAGCGCGTCCGACAGCGCCGCCAGCACGCCCGCCAGCAGCTCCGCCTGCCAGCCATCATCAGGGTAAGGTCGGGCCATGCTTGCACCGACGCGCTGGGGGAGACTGGTGCTGCAGCAACTGGGTGTGAGGAAGCAGACGGAGAGAGCCGCCGTTGTCACACAGCCAGCGAACGGAGTGACAGGGGTGTCATACGATGACGAATACTCAATTTGCTTTCTTCCAGTGTGCGGCACGTTCCACGGTATGCTCTCTTTGGCCATACGCGTCTGCCTCGCAGGTGTGATATCAGGGGATGATGGGAAGAGCTCAAGCCCTGGAGGTCATGCGGCGTATACATTCACCAAACTCAGCTTGCCCGCTGCAGGCAGGCGCTTACACTGCCATTGCAGGGCTGAGCCATCCTGCTAACGAGCCCCGCGGAGCGTTGGGCGGGGCCGCGGGCACCTGCTGCGACTGGTCGGCCGCCTGCGCAGCCTTCCCGGAGCGCGCCCTGCCCCTGCCCGGCTCGGCCGCCGGCGCCGCCGGCGCCTCGGGCGGCCCACCCGCGCGCGCCGCGGCGTGCGGCAGCGCGAGCGTGAACGGGTCGCCCGGGCCGACCCGCGCCAGCAGCTCGCCCGCCAGCGCGGCCAGCGCGGGGTCGTCTGTCTCCTCGCTCAGCCAAACCAGGCGCCATGTGGCCGCCTCGACGCCCGCGCGCGCCGCCCCGGACCCCTCCCCGCCGTCGGCGCGGCCGTGCCCCGCGTCAGGGCCGGGATCCAGCAGCTGGGCGCCGCGCGAGGCCAGCGCGGCGCGCAGCGCGGCGGCCGAGCGCGCGCGCTGCGAGGCGGGCATGGCGGCCGCGCGCGCGGCGAACAGCGCCAGCTCCTCGGCCAGGCCGAGCTGCGCACGCGCGGCGGCCAGCGCGGCCGCCGCGCGCGCCAGCGGCCCGCCTGCCGGCAGCGGCTCGGCCGTCCTCAGGAACGGGCCGAGCGCCGGCGGCGCGCCGGCTGTCAGCCGCGTCAGCAGCGCCGCCAGCGCGGCGGGCGCACCGGGGCCGGCGCCGCAGGCCGGGCTGCCAGGGCAGGTGTCAGGGCAGGGCTCGGCCGGCGCGCTGGTGGCCTCGAAAGCCGCGGCCAGGCCAGCGAGCAGCTGCGGCAGCACGTGGCCCAGCGCCTGCAGGGACGCGGGCGCGTGCAGCGCCCGCTCCGCCAGCCCGCCCAGCAGCTCGCAGCACTCCGACTGCAGCTCCCTGCGCACGTCCGCCACAGGGTGCGGCGGCGGGGGCAGCGACCCGCGCCCAATGCTTCCCCGCTGCTCTCCGCCTCACGACATGTCGCCACATGGGGCTTGAAACACACGCAGTGATGTACTGACATACTGAGCGCTGGCCAACACTCCACTTCTTGGCTGCCGCGGCCTGCGCATGCCCCATTGGGGGCACACAGCTCCGGCAGGGCCGCACGGCGTGTGCAGCGCGCGCAGCAGCAGCGCGACCGCATAGCGCAGCGTGGCGGGCGCGCAGGCGGCGTCGCCCAGCAGCGCCAGCAGCGCGCGCAGGGGGGCGAGCGCGCGGCGCGCGTGTCGGGGGTGCCGCGCGGCCGCCAGGCCGCCGTGCACGCACGCCAGCACATGTTGCACGCCGCCCGTCTGCAGGATCTGCGCCCCGCGCGCCTCCTGAGTACGCAAGCGCGTTCGAGCAATATGCCCGCGCTGTTGGTCAGCAGCACCTGCGTGTGATCCGAAGCCAGACATGGTGGGTGAGCAAGCCTGGCAAGCACACACACCATATCCACTGTAGCAGCCATCACATCACTCAGCGAAGGTGTGTCTGCATCATAGTTGCCTATGGTCTTTGCAGCACACGTGCATGTCTGGCATAAAGACTCGGATGCAGCATGACCTAAGGCAGCCTGAAGCCAGGCAGGGAGGCAGCCGCCGGCGGTGCGCGCTGCGGAGGGTCACCCGCCGCGCAGCGGCCGGCGGGGCAGCGCGCACCGCCAGCAGCTTGAAGACAGAGTAGGGTTGGGGCCTGCCGCCATGTGGCGGCCGGCGGGGCAGGGGCTTACATCCTCCAGGATGGCGCGCCGCCGAGCGTCAGGCGTGGCCGCGCTGCCGGGCATCGCCATCTTTAGCAGTGAGTCCACGACGACGGGCACGGCGAAGTACGGCTCCTGCGGCGCGTCGCCGTCGCCGGCCATCAGCACGCCGCGCGCCATTGTCTCCGTGATCGTGCTGGTGAAGAGGTCGTCGCGCTCCCGCTCTGCGTTGCGCGGCGCGGCGGGCGCGTCAGCGCCATGCGGCGCGCCCCCAGGAAGTCCGGCTGTGCCGGTTCCGACTCCCCAGCAGCCCGACCAACATTAGCGATGCAGCGGCGCATGGTGTCCGGCGCTCACGCTCGGAACGAGAGAATCGGACGGGCATACCCGCTCAGGCGACGCATGGTGCCAGTGGGTTGACAGCCGCGGGGCTCTTACCCCGCTCGGGGGCCGCCTGGTGCCAGGGGACCGCCAGCCGCGGGCTCGCACCATTGAGGAAGTCGCCCAGGTTCTTCAGCAGCACCGCCTGCCCCCACTTCTTGCGCGCGGGCAGCTGCGTGTACGGGAAGACGACGCCGTAGACGCTGTCCACGTGCTGCTCCACCAGCGCCTTTGCGTCCGTGCCTGTGCGCGCGCGCCGCCCGTAGCGCGAGGCGCCTGCGGCATCTCGCAGCTAAAGTGCACACCCGAAACCCGCTGCTGTCACAGGGCTGCCCTCCTGCCGCAGGTGACACAGATACTGACACACGCGACAGCTAGGCCACGGAGTCTGATGGATTCCAGGGCAGGCACACTGGGATCGTCGAGCGACGGCCGCACTTGAGCGCTCAAGGCGATGCTGGGCAAGCCGCGGGCTTCTCCTATGGACCCGGACCCCGGACCCCAACCCCGCGCGCACCCAGCGAGCGGGCCATGTCGCGCAGCTCTGTGCCGCGCGCGTCCATGAGCAGCGCGGGCACGAGGTCCGCCGCGGCGACCGCCAGGTAGCCCGCCGCGCCGCCCGCGCCCGCCGCCGCGTCGGGCGCCGCCAGGCCGCGCAGCGCGACCAGCGCGTCCAGGCGCCCGCCCTCGCCGAACCAGCGGCAGGCGAGCGGCAGGTGCGCGACGGCCATATAGGCGGGCAGCGCGGCGTAGCTCAGGCGCGCGGCCGCGCCGGCCAGCGCGGCGCCGACCAGCGGCGCGTGCGCGGGGCGCTGCGCGGCGTGCGTGAGCACCAGGTGCAGCGCGCGTGGCTCCAGCGTCGCGCTGACGACCATGGTCTCGCCTGCGCGGCCCGCCCTGTCATAGAGCATGCTTCCGATGCTGTGGCTGCGCGTGTTGCTGTCTGCCACATTGTGTGTTGACTCCAATGACTCGTAAAACTAGTGTGTCGTGTTCCAGGACTCGGCGAGGGTTTGCCAGGACAGTAGGGTGGCGGCTCCATAGGGTGGCAGCTCCACATGTCGACAGGGCCCTACTGGTCATGTGGTAATCTGCGCTCAGGCACCCATGTGCTGCACTCGCCCTACCGCATCGCGCTCCCCAAGCGCCCGCGCACATGCAGGACACGCCCCCGGGCCGCAAGGCGGCACTTCCTCGAGCGCGAGGCTGTCCTGCCCGGGCCGCGCGGGGTGGGCGCACCCAGCATCACCACCGAGGTCTCCATGTGGCCGGCGGCCTGCTCCGCCCGCGCGGCGCGCACGCCAGGCAGGCTCTCGAGGCACAGCCGGGCCTGCAGGCCGCCCGGCTCGCTAAACGCGGCCTGCCGGCAGCGCCCCACGCACCCCGTGTCGGGTTGGCGGCGGCGCCCTGCTGAGCGCGAGCGGCGCGCGCCTGTAGCCTCCGCGGCGGTGATGTGTCTGCATGGCCTGACGTCTGGGTGCATAGCCTGCTACTTCAAACTTCCTTGCTTTCAATGCTTGCGCAGGTGCCAAGCTCAGCAACCCGAAGCAGTGCTCTCTGCAGGTGTTTCATGTTGGTCCTGGTACAGTCTAAGTGTGTCTCAAGACCTTCCGTACGGTGGCATCCGCGCGCCACAAACATGGTGGCCCGCATGACCAGCGCGGGGGGCCGCGCCTCGAGGTCCGGGAAGAGTGGGCATAGGCGCGGGACGAGGCGGGCGGCCGCGCAGCGCGCGGCGTAGGCGTCGTCCTGCAGCAGGCCGGCCACGGCGGCCTGGAACCTTGCGACCCAGTCGTCGCCAAGCTCCGCCCCCTCCACATCGGTGTGTATCTGCAGCGCGCAGCGCGCTTCGTCCTGACCTCTGCCTGTGCCGCTGTCCACATCAACACATGTTTCTGTCCACATCAACGTGCGAAACTTGGCAAAGCAGTGGCCCATGCAAGCACGCTGCCCTGCGCTGCACCATGGCAACCCTGAGCGCACGCTCGCGCCTGCAGGACGGCCAGCGCGGCGCGCGCGAGCGCCGCGCGCGTGCGCCAGCTGCTGCGCAGGCTGCGCGCGCTGGCCTCCGCGTTTGCAAAAGCGTCCAGCGCGGCAAGCAGCAGCGTCGCCACCTCGCGCGCCGCCCCCGCCTGCGCGGCTCCTCCGCCTGGGCGGGCTTGTACCCGACCCTGCTTAGGTCAGGGCACCCCGCCCTACAACAGGTATCCTGAAGACTGAAGACCTAGGAGAAGCAACATCCTCCAAGACAGCGCGCACGAGCACACCCGCTCGAAAAACCTCGCAGCACAGGGCGCACAGTGGAAAAGCATGCCCGGGGCCCCGCCCCACCCGCGCGCCATCCGGCGCAGCGCCAGCGCCGGCGCCGAGCGCCCCGGCCGCGCGCGCCAGGCGCTCGACCTGCTCCAGCACGAGGCGGGCGGTGCGGTCGTGGTAGCGCGGCGACGCTGCCGCGCAGGGGGCCAGCAGCCCCGGCGGCTCCGCGCCCAGGGCGTCCACCGCGGCCGGCAGGTGCGGCAGTGCGCCTGCGGCCACAGCCGCGCACAGCTCCTGCGGAAAAGGGCACAGGCGTTGGATCACCTGCAGCAACGGGAAGTAATTATCTTGATACGGCAATGACTACGCTTGCGATGTTGCTGCACATGCACCAGGCTGCAGCTGCCTCAAATGAGAAGGGGCGGCTTAAGGACAATAGAGCTGGCATGCCAGGCGCGGCAGTCGCTTGCAGCGCGCAACACCCTGCCGTCCTTGGAAAGGTGTGCCCGCATGAGTGCGCCCTGTGCACGATGAAAGTTGTGGTTGTTAATCCAGTGTGCGACGCGGCCCTGAGGGCGTCTGCACCACAAGTGCAGCTGCATCGTCCCACACACACAACCTCATCCATGGTGGCCAGCATCACCGCAGCATCTTCCAGGGCCAGGTGCGCGGGCCTGCACAGCCAGCGCGGCGGCGTCTTCAGACGGCGGCTGCGCAGCCAGGCAGGCATCCGCCACCGCCGCCAGCGCTTCCGCCGCAGCCAGCGTCTGCACGGCAGACAGGGCGCCCAGCGCGCGCACGGCGGCCGCCCTCACGGCCGCCGCGGCCGCCATGCGGGCCACGGGTGCGGTGGCCGGCCTGCGGCATGAGAGGGTGGCCGTTATGATCGGAGTGTCCGCGCGACACCAGGAGCAGTGCATGGCGCCCCGGGAGATTCAAAGCATCTGACAACTGGCTTTGGCTCTCTGCACGCGACATGCCTGTCCGAGGCGTGATGTAATTGCAGGCCATCATGTGGCTGATGAAATTGGCACCAGTTGCACATGCTCACAAACTCATGTCCAGTATGTGACGACCCGCACAAGCAGCTGCGCTGCATGCTTCAGCCTGCAGGCTGCAGCGCATGCATGCGATTCGCTGGGGCGGGCGGCGACCCCGGCGTCCCACAGCCGGCCGCCGCCGCAGGCGCTGTGCAGGCGCGAGAGATGGAGAACCGGTCTGCTCATCGCGGCGGGGCCGCACGCGTTGGCGCCGCCAGGCGGCCCGCCGGCATCCAAGTCGTCGTCAAACAGGTCGTCGCTGGCGGGCGTGCCGGAGCCCGGCGCCCCGTCTGTGTCGCCAGCCGCGGTCGGTGCAAGCGCGTCCGCGCCATCAAAGGCGCGCCGCAGGCGCTCGGCCATGCCCTGCAGTCTGCTGCGATGCGACACAGGAGGTCACTGCTGAGTTGCTGAATGAGTCTAGACGACTGCCCGAGCCTCGGCTGCCCGGCTGCATGCGAGGTGTTGTTGGCAGGGGTGAAGAAGTGTAGAGTCCAGTGCAACAAAAGGGTTTGTTGTGCAGCTCAACCGGACTCATACATTTAAGTCGCATGCCTGAATCATGTTTGTAACTCTTCCGTGATGCCCAGTCCTTCACCGAGTCCCAGGGTGCGCCCGCGCACATGCATGGCAAGCAGGGCCGGGCGCCATTGTGCAGGTGCAGTTGGTAGGGCGCACTCCGTCGCGCCGTCAAAGTTTGTCTCAGCCGCATGGGCGTGCAGCGCCTGCATCGCCGCGGCAAAGGCGTCCAGCGCTTCCTCAGTCGGGGCAACGTGCCTCTCCAGGCTGGACACCAGCATGTCCGCGCTGCGCCGCACCGCCGACGCCACTGCGCCTGCGCGTGCCGACGGCTCCCTCATCAGCCAGAAGGACACTAGGATGGTGTTGCAAACAGCAGCAGAGTCGAAGGCAGCGGTATGTGGGTGGCAGCCAAAGGCGGTGCCTTGCACCAGCCAGGGCGCTGCCGGCGCCCCACGCCGCGTCCAGCTGCGCGCGCGCGCTCGCGCCAGCGCTGCGGGCCAGCGCCGTGCCACAGGTGAGTGCGGCCGCGGGTGCGCCCAGCAGCGCGCCAGCGCTCCTGGCGCCCTCATGGGCGGACCCAAGCCCCGACCCTGGCCCTGCGTCCTCGCCCTGCGACTCCTGCTCTGCCGTGGCGAGCGCAGCGGCAAAGCCAGCGGCCGCGCGCGCCGCCAGCGCGGCCGCCGTTGTGGCTGGCAGGGTTTGCGCCAGGGCATGGCGCGCCGCCCGCGCTTGCTCGCTGGCCGCCGCGCGGAGGTCCATGTCTTTTACGATGCGCGCCTCGGCTGGCGCCCCAGCCATGCATTCGCCTCTCAGCACATGCCCAGAGAGAGCAGGTGCCGGGCAGCAAAGCTTGCAAGTAACTTGGAAAGGTATAAGTCAGAGTGCATGGCATCACTAGGCCGATGCTAAGCACAATCTGTTTTGCAACGCCGCAGGCACGCACACCACGAGGAGCAGGCAAGCATGCATGCACACAAATATGAGGTGCTCGCATGGCGCGCAGATATTGCTAGTCATGCAGGAACTAGGGGTCGGGTTAGGTGCGTGCAAAGGGACGGTGTACCCCGCTCTAGCTCGCCCAGCTGCGCCTGCAGCGCGGCGCTCTCCGCGTCCTCCTGCCAAAAGCGTGCGGCGCGCGCGTCCGCCGCGCGCGCGGGTGCGCCGTCGGCCGCGGCCGCGCCTGCGCTGCCGCCCGCCAGGGCCGCTGCTGCGCGCGCCACCAGCGGCCACCGCTGCGCGGCGCCGGCGGCGCCGGCGCATGTGACTACTGCGTCTAGCAGCGCGCCGCGCTCTGCGGCGTCGCGCCCGCCCGTGCCGCCGCCTGCATGTCAAGATCTTTAGTCGCAAGACTCCAGGCAGCTAGGCATGCGGCGGACATGTGCCGGGCATGCGCAGGGAGTGCCCGCATGCCTGCTTCGACTGCGACTGAGCTCCGACCGCACCTGGACGTTGTGGCAGCACAAAAGCACACGTCCTCCCTGCTGTTATGCCTTGACGCCAGGTCAGGCGGCGCACGCTGGCTGTGCACTGCGGCGATGAGCTCCAGCGCCGCATCGCTCGGACAGCTGCGCGCCAGGACAGGCAGCGCCGGCAGCGCCTGCGCGCGCGGCTCCGCCAGGCGGCGGCGCGCGGCGGCCGCCAGCGCCAGGGCCGCCTCATCTTGGGCGGCCTCGGACGCGGCGGCGCTGTCCGCCCACGCCCACACGGCATCCCCCACCGCCTGCATGGGGCGCCGTGGAACACACCTCTTGATTGCGCCACACAAGCAAAAGAAGCCTCCTCCGCCATCTCACGGGCAAGGGGCCATCTGGCGCGGCCATAAGCGCAGGTAGCGCCCTGTCCTGGTCAAGCAGCGCACCTCGGCCGCCATGCCAGCGCAGCCTCCCTGATTTAAAGTGATATGCTCTGCTACTTCTGAGCTGCCTATGGGGGTGCAGCACTCTATCATGCAATTCCCCGCGTTGCCCCCTGGCTATATCGTGCCAGGCAGCTCCACTCTCTATTGAACATTTTTTATTTGAGTTCTGAGAAGGCCCTGTTGGGCATGGGATCGACCTTCCAGGCTGCGGCCAGCGCGGGCGCGGGCGGCGCGCCGGCGCAGCCGTGCCCTGCGCCGACAGCCCGCGACGGCGCCGCTGCCGCATGCGCATCCTGCATCAGCTCCGCCGGCCACGCGTCGGCCAGCGCGGCGACGCACCGCAGCACCCAGACCGCATGGTCCTCGCCGACCGGCAGGCGCGCGGGCGCCAGCGGCGAGTCGGCGCGGCCCAGCGCCGCCGCCAGCGCCTGCGCCCCACAGCGTGGGCGTGGACGACGCCATGCTGGATGGTCGCGAGTTCATATGCTGCAAGGGCGCAGCGCTCGTGATATGTCAATGTGAAAAGACAAGAAGCTCAGCAGTCATCAGAAGTCGCAAGCAAACTGAAGTACCGGTCAGCAAACCGTCAGAAGTAAAACACCCAGATAGCGTCCAGCAAAGCAGCCATGGTACCGTGATGAAGCCCCAAGTGGAGCTGGTATGGGGCGCGCCTGCAGCCAGGCGGCGTGCATGACGCCGGGATGTATGGCCGGCGCATGGGCATCTGGGCTTTTCTAGCAAACCCAAAGTGGAGCTGAAGTGCACCGGGCGCACCTGCAGCCAGGCAGCGTGCGTGGCGGCTGGGAGGCGCCGGCCGTACTCGCGCAGCAGCAGCACCAGCAGCGGCGCCCAGGGCAGCGACGGCTTAACCAGCGCGCGCTCCAGCAGCACCGCTGCCGGCGCGTCCACCTGCGCGGGGGAGAACTCTCCCACCCTGACCCCGAAGTGCCCTAGATACTGATGGGGGGTCCAACAATTCCTCATGGCCATGACGGCGCCGGATTCCGTGCGTTGGCGCTCTCTCTGTCCAGTGCCAACAGGCTCCAAGGTGACCAGACAGTCAAGGCCTATCGAGGCAAACGAGCGCGCTATAATGCATTGCCAGTGTACAGCTGGCTTGCTGTGAACATGGCAGGCAGGTCGCAGGCCGACAGCCAGGGCCAGCGCCTGCAGACGCCATCCTGGGCATCTGCATCAGAGCCTTGCTTCTGAGGACACGCGGCAACCTAGGCAAGCATGACGCAAATCAGGCATGCGCCTGGCGGCACTCAGCCACCAGCGCATCCACACTGTAGTGCGCGTTTGCACTCGCTGGAGATTAGGGTAGGGCAAGGCCCAACCCTGCGGCGCTTGGCGGGCAGCGCGTCCACGTCAGCGTCATCGGGCTCCCTGCGCGGCGGCGGCGGCCGCAGCAGCGCGCGCAGCATGACGGCCGCCGACAAGCGCAGCTGGGCGTGCGCCCGCTTCGTCAGGGTGAGCCGGCCGCTGCAGCGCGCTGCCAGCCTGCCGCGCAGGGCGCACATTCAGTGCCGACGCCCTCTCATGCAAAGGTCAATGGTAAGCCACGACCGTCGAGGCACGCTGATGCATGTTGGATGCAAGCCTGCGCAACCCGCAGGCGTGCGCCCAGGACGTGGGACGCAAAGTATGCAGCCCCTTTGAGGCGAGCGCCCCTGCTCCCGGCCGAGGGCGGCTGGGAAGAAGGGCTTGGGAAACTTCCACAGCCAGCCACATCTGGCGGAGCGCCGACCGAACAAGCGGGCGAACGCCAAGGTGTTGGGAGGGAGACTCTTTCTTCCTTTTTCCTTCTCTTTTTTTTCTTATGAAAAGCCAAAAGGGGAGGGAGGGTTGTGCAGTGCGCACCACACATGCTTGGGGTCGGCCAGGTCAGCCTCGAGCAGCTCCTGGACCTCCTGCAGCGCTGGCCCGTCCTCCAGGCCGCCCAGCTGCATCTGCGGGCGCAGCGCGCGACGCATGAGCAGGGTCCTGAAGGCGTGCGGCTCTGGCTTTGCTGCGCCCTGCGCTGCACGCGCGGCGCGGCCTTGCCGGGCGCGCCCCGTCGCCCAGCCTGCACACCAGCCACGATGCGCACCCCGCGGCCTGATAAGGCGCCACCTGGGTCCATATCCCCGCTGGAAACCGTTTGCAGGCATGCTGGGCAAACGCGCAGCCGCCTGGTGTTACAAGCGCACGGGCCGCGCAGTGGCGACAGCGCTGCCAGCAAGCCCCGCCCTGGCAGGCCCTGGCCCGCAGCCCGCGCACGCGCCTGGATGCCCAGGTACGTAATCAGCCCCTCGCGCAGCGCCTGCTTAGGCGCGGGCGCGCGCCAGCTGCGGCGCAGCAGCGGCCGCGCCGCCTCGTGCAGGCCCGCCGCGGCGCCCGCCACGTCCAGGCCATTGGTCAGCAGGAATGCATTGAGCGCGGCCACGCCCGCGACCGTCGTGCGCGAGTCGTCCCTGCGGTGGCGCGCGCGATGTGCGGGCGCGCAGCGCGGCTCCCGCTAGCCAGCATGGCGTGCTGAAGGGCGGCGCACTCATGCCGGTGTGCGCTCTAGCCTGGCCTGCCCGGGCTTAGGCAGAGGCATGGGAGAGTGTACACAATCCGCAATCGCACGCTTAATCTCAAGCGCAAACGATCAGCAGCACTCGGGCACCACACGCCGCCCCGCACGGCCGGAGCCGCACAGGCGCTGCATTGAGGGCAGCCGCAGCCCACAATACTTAGCATTACTGTTAAGACGATGCGCGCACTGCAGGCTGCCCAGCGCTGGCAGGAGCGTGGCGGTGAAGAACGCGGCCATGTCAGTCTGGAACTCGGGCGCCATGTCGCCCGGGAAGCGCGACAGCAGCAGCTGCAGCTGGAGCACCGCGCGAAAGGCATCCTCGCCGCGGTCCAGGCCGCCAGCGTCCAGCTGCGCCATCACCAGGCTCAGCAGCTCTGCGCGCGCCTGCATCCGCGCGTCGGCGTGTACGCAGCTTGAACGGCAGCGCGTTGCGGCCCCGCCACTGCGCTCAGCCGCGGGTTCGCGCAGGCGAATTCAGGGTAGCTGGCGCGGGGCCCTCGTTAGTGCGGTCGTTAGTGCGGTCCAGGCAATGGCGCCCAGCCATGCAGGCTGCCCAGCAGCGAGAGCGACGTCTGCGGCATGAGGCCAGCCATATGGAGCTGCCGGGAAAGCAGCCGCGGCACATGCTTGCCTTCAGTGCATGACGCTTTCATGCCCCGCATATGCCAAGCATGCATGCTCACATGCGACAAAGTGTTGCAACCATGATCTCACCTTACAAGATGCTGCACACAGAGCCCAAAGCTCTTGGTGGCAAATATTGTTATGCTCTGTTGGCACAATAACTTGCGTGTGGAGAGGCGCACTCGCTGGCGTCTGTCAACAAGCATGCAGTCCACAAGGGCATCTATACATTAGTACATAGAGTCGTCTAAAAGCTGAAAGCTGGGTGTCGGCCTACAGTGAAGCTGAGAGCAAAGCGTATATGCATCTATACCACGCGCTCCAGCAGGCAACGCATCCTGTGTGAGTTCATTGGGGTGGTCGCGGGCCTTGGAAGGTGGACGTGGGAGTAGCGGTGCAGTAGGCGGGCTGCGTCAGCAGCTGGGTGCGCAGCACGGCAGAGTGGTCCTGGTGAATTTCGGACGCAGGCTGCGTCGACGCAAGCACGCTCTTGACGTGGTTGAACAGCCTGGCTGCCCTGTGCAGCAGCATCCCGCTCCGCCCTGCCATATCAAGCAATGCTGTGTCACTGAAGGCCGGTGTGCGGCCGTGCCGTCTACCTCAGGCAGTGATTGCTGTGCACCTTGCTGAGAAGTGTAAAGCTATGGCACACGGGCCATGTGAACGTGGGAAGGAGTCACTGGTGCATCAAGTTAACGAGCTTCCACACCTTGTCTTGTGCTGGCTTGCGGCAGCTGCTACATCCTTATGTACAAAGACTTCTGCACCGCACGCTCTGTAGGCAGACTCGGTGCTCCTAGCAATCTGGAGTGAAAGCAGTGCGCGCCTGTGCGGCGCTCGCTCGCCTCCGCCAGCTCCACGACGCGCTTGAACAGCTTGGACGCGCCTGCGTCCATGCCGCGCTTCTTCCCCACAGCCTGCGCCAGCTCCAAGGCGACGCACTTCTTGACCACCTCGCCCAGCACGGGCCAGGACGCGATGGTGATCTCCTTCTCGCTGGCGCGCAGGGCCAGCGTGTTGCTGTCCAGCACGCGCAGGATGTCCGGGTTGTCGAACATTGCCGCTGCGGCCCTGATGCCCTCCTTGCGCTGCTTGGCTCTGTCATCGCGCAGCTGGGCAATCACGGCCACAACCGCCTGCTGTGCTTGCTCAACCTGCATGGCTGTGATCGGGTATCCTGGTCATAGCGCTAAGAATAGCTCTTGGGAGTGCCAAGCGAGAGTTTTGATGCTTGCAGCATTGTTGCACAGGTAGACCTTGGACGTAGTAACAGCACATCAGGGTTGCAAAGACTGCCATGCCCGAGCATGCAGGGGCTGGCGCATGTCACAATCCGCTGCCATGCACGTCATATCACAGCTGTCCTGACTGCTGACCGCACAGAATACCATGGCAAGCGAGCGACTTCGCCGCCGCCGCGCCGCGCAACGGCCTCCGCCTGCAGCACATCCAGGTCAGCGTGTGCACGTGCGGCTCTATCTGCAGTGCTAGCTTCAGCTGGCACGCGTACCGGCAGGGCATCATGCAACCCCAATGCAGAGCAGCCTTGTGACGTGCATTTCAAGCGGGCCACATGGGGGCCTGGGCTGCTCACACAGCTGCAGAAGCCAGCCGCCCGGCATCCAGCGCATCAGGGGCGCCGCACCGCAGGATGACCAAGCACGCATCATGGCGGCACGCAGCTCGCCGCAGCCATGCAGCCTCCGGCGCCACGCCAAAATGCGTTGCCGCGGCTGTGCTGCACGGTCACTCGCGCGCTAAGCGCATTGCGCGCGCAGCTCGTGGCGGCTCATACCTGCCGTGGCGTGCTTGGCGGAGCTCGACGCCCGACATGACTCCCTGTACCCTTGCTGAGGGCAGTGCGCGCCGCCCGTGAGGCCCCTTCCTGCCCAGGCGAGCCGTACAACGCTGTGCTCTCCCCAAGCTGAGCGCGCTGCACCTGATCCTACCCGCTCAGCTATCGGTCCCGGCTGCAGGCGCTGCGAGGTGACCGCACCGCCCCGCCCTGTCAGCGCGCGCCCGCCGCTTGCGGCAGCGCGCGGCGTGGCCGCCGCAGGAGCGCATGGCGTGCGCGCGCCGCAGCGCCGGTGCCGCGCAGGCGCGCCTGTTACTGCGCTGGCGCCCGCCGCGGGCAGCCAGAGTGTAGCAGCAGCACGAGTGAGACACGCAGCCCGGCGCCCCCGCCGCCACAACTCTGCGCCGCGCTGACGTGGCGCCGTCAGCCCGGCCTGCCGCGCCCATGGCCCTGCCGCCCGCGGCCGCGGCCACGCCGGCCGCCGGCGCTGCGCTCGTGCGCGCCCGCGGCGGCGTGCTCGCCCAGGGTCGCCGGGGCAAAGTTAGGGTTCAGGTTGGGGCTGAGCGGCCCCGGCCGCGCTGCTGGGTCCAGGTCGGCGTTGGCGCGCAGCGTCAGGCGCTTGATCTCCGCGCGCTCATGCTCCTCCGCGGCGCTCTCCGCGCGCAGGCGCGCCGCGAGCGCCACGCCCGCCGGCACCTGCTCGCCAGCAGGCCGCGGGCGTGACATCGGATGCCCCGCCGCATAGAGCGAACTTGAATTTAGGCCGCATGAGGTGACACGTCACAGGAGCACGAGCGCATGTCATTGCTGCACAATTAATTTCACATTCACCTGCATGCGAGTGTATTGCAGAGGTCGCAAACCCTACTGTGTCCAAGGCAGCGGGGTGCGTGGCTCAGGCTCTGCTGGCAGCACAAGCGCGTCGACGATCCAACGTGCCAGCGTGAGCACAGCGCGCACGTGCAGCTCCCTGGTGCGGTCGTCGCGGTTCCCGCGGCGCATGACGACGCGCAAGGCAGTTGTGCCGCCGCCGCCGCCGCCGCCGCCGCCGCCGCCGCCGCCGCCGTCAGCTGGCTCGCCGTTGGGCTCATCTGGGGACACCTGCATGAGTTCTTCGCATACTCGGTCGTGTCGGTTTGAGGTTTGAGACGAACGCATGCCGCAGGCTCAAAGAGCTGCCAGAGAAAGGTGACAGACGGGGAGCCAGGCACGCAACCATCCAAAACCGCACCGCAGCGGCGGGCGCGGCCGGCGCGGCGCGGCCCTGGTGCTCCAGCACCAGCGCGGCCAGCTCGCGCTCGAACTCGTCGTCGCGCTCGGGCGCAGCGCGCGCGCCGCCGCGCAGCACGCGCACCTCCTCGTCCTCGCCCTCGCCGCCGTCCTCGGGCTCCTCGCCGCTGCCAGCCTCGGACGCGCCGCGCGCGCCCGCGTCTCCGCGGCCGCGCGCGCCTGGCGCACCCAAGGTCCCTGGAGCTTACCGACACCAAGAAAGTCACAGCGCTTGTGGTGACAGGGCTGGCAGCAGCTAGCTGCGCCTGGCCGCAGTGCGCGCCGCTGTCCGCGTCACTGCCGGGGGTCGCCCTCCATGACGTCGGGTGTCATGACACCATGGAATCACAGTGCCTGTGCAAACAGGGACTGGCAGCAGCCGCGGCGCCTGGCAGCAGCGCGCACCGCCGTCCACGTCGCTGCCGGGGTCGCTCTCGCTGGCGTCGCTCTCCTCTCCGGCCGCGCCCGCCTCGGCCTCGGCGGCCTCGATCTCGGCCACCGCAGCGGCGGCCTCCTCGTACGTCGCCAGGCGCGCCAGGCCCGGGCGCAGCGCCTCCAGCAGGTCCTGCAACCCCAGCGGCCATATTGCTCTGGAGATCACAGGGTTTCACAAGGTATCATAGCGCACAATGGGCTGGCCCCTGAGGCGCGCCAGCCCCCGGCGCAGCGCCTCCAGCAGGTCCTGCAACCCAAGCGGCCATGTCGCTTTGCAGACCGTCGGGTTGCAATGGGCTAGTCCCCGAGGCACACCCTGCCGGTGAAGCTGCCCAGAGCAGGCTCAGGCGCTGAGAGCAGCCACTTGTGCCCCAAGAAGAACTCGCTCACAGCAAACCTGCCTGCACAGTGTGCAGTGGCACTCACAGCTTGGCCAGCAGATCGCAATCACAGTTCTCAGCGCCGCAGCGCGGCCCTGCCCTGGCAGAAGCAGCCGGTATGCCGAGCAGGCGGCCACGGGAAGGGGGTGCCGGCGTGCCGCGCGCCTTCACGTCGAAGGCGATGTCCAGCGGCAGCGGCGGCTTGGCCAGCAGGTAGCGCTGTAGGCAAAGGAGAAGCAGGGGAGCGCTTCAGGCCGGGCTGTGGGGCTGCTCTGGCAGGCGGCCCCGGGAGGGCCGCCCCGGCGCGCCTGCACGTCAAACTCGACGTCCAGCGGCAGCGGCGGCTTGGCCAGCAGGTAGCGCTGCAGGAAGGCCAGGAAGCGGTCCAGGCGGCGCGCCGCGCCGCCCTTGCAGAAGTAGCCGCCGCACGCGCCCAGCAGCACGCAGACGAGGCGGATGCGGAACGTGGCGCCTGGCGGGTCCAGGCGCGCGGCGGCCGCCGCGCTCTCGTGCCCGAACGCCAGCAGCAGGTACAGCGTGTCGAACACCGTGCTGCGCGCGGGGCGCGCGCTGACGGCGGGGGCATCATCGACGTGCGGCGCTGCCTGAACTGGAAAGCGGTGCGTGCGGGGCGCCGACTTGGCGGCGCCGCCGCGCACCAGTGCGGCGGCTCCCAGGCATGTCCAGGACAGAATAGCAGTTCTTCCTGAGACTCGAGCAGCACCACGGCTGCACAGGTCATCTCCACTCTCGCTCTGCAGTCCGCTCGCCCGCGCTGCTGCGCCCCCAGCTGCAGAGCAGGCAGTGCGGCCGCGCCGGCCGGCCGCCGGGCGCACCGCGAGTCCAGCAGGCGGTAGTTGTACAGCTCGCCCAGCAGCCGCATGTGCGCCACGCGCCGCTGGTACGCGCCCGCCTCCGGCGTCTCCAGGCCCACGCGCACCTGCAGCCCGGCAGAGCTGCGCCCTCTCACGCACCCTCCAGGTCCTGGCGCTCGGCGCGGCCCCCCTGCGCCGGTGGGCATGCGGCAGTGGCCCCCTGCACCATTGCCGCGCTGCAGCCGATCGTGTGTGTATGCAACAGACCCAACGTGAACGGCTGAGCCAGCTGTTTGCTGCGGAGAGCGCCGTTCGCTGAGCAGGCACAGCCAGTTCTGAGATGCCCAGCCGTGCATGTTTGTGGTGTGTGACACAACCGCGCTGAGGCCGGGTGACGAGGGGGACGCATGCATGGTCTGCAGAGCGCCCCGCGCAAGGCGCGGCGCGTCCAGGGCATGCCTCCTCGAGCACGGCGTCAGCGAGCGCGACGCCCAGCGAGGGGTGGTACCGCGCCAGCCCCGCGGCCAGGCTGGCGGCCAGCGGCGCCGCGCCGACGCGCGCGCGCGCCGCGCCTATGAGACAGCGCACCAGGTACGCCTCGTTGGCCGCCCAGGGCAGCCGCCGCAGCTTGCGCACCACCTGCGCCCCACAGGATTAGGGTGTGCAGAGCCGCGGCGGTCCGCCAGACGACGTGGCTGTCTCCCCGAGCAGCTCGCTGGGCCCATTGGCTGCTCTGCAACGGGTGTCACGCACCAGCCGGAATGCAAGCTGGGCAGCACGCCGAAGGCGTGCGCCAGACCGCTGCCGTGCATGGCACAGCATCACATGAGCATATGGATGATGTACCGCAACGAACAATAACAGCAGACGCAGGCACGGAGCGAGCCTGGTGCAGAGCGAAGCAGCCTTCCACAAGCGCAGCCACGCATCCTGTACAGCACAGCAGCCGAGCATGGCTGCATCCGCCCGTCACACAGGAGTGCGGAGGGCCGCGCGCGCCCGACCGCACGAACCCGGCCCACGACCCCTGTGCGCGCGCGGCCAGCCGGGCGCGCCTGCTTTAGCTCGGCGTGCGTCAGCCGCTCGTGCACCAGGTGGCGCATGTACTCGTGCATGGGCGGGCGGCGCTTGCGGCGCGCGCCCAGCCGCTCGGGCGGGCGCGCCGCGTACGCCGCGCTGTCCAGCAGCAGCGTCTGCCGCGCGTCCAGGTTGCGGCTGTTCTTCAGCTTCATCATCACCTGCGCGCGCGCGGCGCGTCAGCAGGCGCGCGCTGCTTCCCCGCGCGCTGCATGCGCGTCGTACCCCGTTCAAGCGCCATGCTGTCCCGGCGCTCCGCAACAGAGGCGGAGGCGCAAGCAGCAGCAGCCTCTGCTGCACAACTGCCTTCCGCTTGCCATTTGTTAAGACTGGTACGGAGCATGGCACAGAGCTGTGTAGTTGCTTGCAAGGGGTGGTATAGGTCCCAACCCCGTGGATTTCTTTAAGAAGGTTTATGGGCTGTTTCCAGGCTTCTATCTGCAGTGCGTGCATTATTGGAATTCTTCAACACCAGGGGGCGGCTCAGACACGTGGGCGCCGCAGGCGGGCCGGGGGCGCGCATCCAGCATGTTGGCCATGCGCGTCTCGGTCTCGGGCAGCCGCAGCAGGAAGCGCCCGGCCGCCTCGACCAGCGCGGCGGCCGCGTCCACGTTGTGCCCGGCAAAGTCGTCCAGCAGCGCCTTGAGCATGGTGAAGACGCCGCCGAAGGGCGCCGCGCGGAACTTGGCCAGCTCGCCCAGGTAGCGCGCGTTGCGCAGCCGCGCCTCCAGCGTGCGCTGCGTGGGGTCGCGCTGCGCCTGCGCGCGCGCCGCGGCGCGCCCGCTCGCGCCTCGCTGGGCTCCGAAGCGCGCCGTCGCTGGGCCCGCGGCGCGCGCATTCACCGCTCACACATGCCCGCCGGCGGACTTGGTGGCAGGCCCTTGTTCAGGCTGAGGGCTTTCATGCCCAGGCCCCACTGCACGGAGCAAGCTCGCACTCCAAGGTGCCGTCTGGTGCGGCTATGCACAGGTCCGCCTCACCTCAAAACCCAGCGCATGCTGCCTACCCCGCGGCAGCTGCCTGCCGCCACGCCGGCACTAACGGCACTAAAACATAAAAGAAGAAAGGTGCACCTGCAGCGACGCGAACTCGTCCTCCAGCGCGCGGACGAGCGGCGGCGCGACGTCGGGGAAGACCTGCGCGAGCGTGGCCGCCACACGCGCGTAGTGCGGCAGCAGCTGCGGCGCACCGCCTGCCGCCTCCGCCAGCGCCCGGACCTGCGCCGGCCCGGCCGCCAGTGAAGTCCCGCCTCGGAGCACGGGAGCGGGTGGTGAAAGTGAGGGGCCAGCCTCTGTCCTGTGAGCCTATGACACACCCTGTGATCAGAGTGGGGGCGCGCTGAGCCTCCACCGACGTGCAGCGGTACGTCGCACCGCCTGTCACTGCCGGCGCGGGCCCCCTGCCAGGACAGGCCGCCGCACCCACTCTGGGCGTCGCATCACTATCTGCACGCCCAGGCTCTACGCGGGCACTGCGGTGCAGGAGCACATCAGCCTTGGAGCGCAGCAGCTCCTTGCTTCTGCCAACTTGTGCTGTAATCTACGGCTGTGCAATTGCGTCCAGCCTGGCCCGCGATCACACACTGCCCGCTGGTTTGGTCACGGTAGAAAGTAGAAAATCATAGGCGCCCACCAGGCGCCGGCGCGCCGCCTTGCCGCCCACGTAGCAGAATGCGACCGCCAGCTCGTCGCACGCCGCCGCGCTGTCCAGCGAAGGCAGGCGCGCCAGCACGGCCTCCAGCTCCGCGCGCGCGTCGCCCGCTGCCGCGCGCAGGCCGCTGTCGGCGCTCGTGGCAGTAGCCAAGTCGCTCTGCCAAAGGTTTGCAGACGCATGCCACAAGCCACCGCTACGTGCTAGCTGTGTGTCTGCAATATCCCACGTCATTGCTTGGCTAACAAACGTCTGTGATATGAGAGTATGCTTGCGCTGGCTTATTGCGCGCACAAGACCGCCAACCACAGGCAGGCGCTGCCATCTGCGACGCGTGGGTCGAAGTACTCCATGTGCAGGCGCTGCGCAAGGCGCCCGCCGTGCCGGCGCCTGGCGTGCCTGCCGCGGGCGCCGCCTTCGACGCAGGCGGCGCAGCGTCCCCAGGTTGCTCCGCAGCCGCGCTGCCGTCGCCCGCGGCGTCGCCCGCGGCGGCGGCGGTCTCTGACTCGCCCGGCGGGGCAGTGCTGCGGGCAGCCGCGCCGCCGGCGGGCTCGGCCTCGCCCAGCAGGACCGCCGGCACGACGGCGCGCAGGTCCGGCAGCGACTGGTAGAATGCGGCCGCCTCCTCGTCCTCGAACAGCCCCGCGCCGGTCGCGGGCGCATCCTGCGGCCGAGCCGGACGCTGCTGGCGCGCGCGGCAGACAGGCGCTGACTGCGCGTACCCCGCGAGCCGGCACAGCAGCACCCTGGGTCCAGAAAGACCTCGTTGGTATCACGCGCCGAAACCCCGCATTCTCGGTCATGCTATGGGGTCTGAGGTACCGTGGAGCGGCACGACAGCGCAAGAGTCGGGGAGGTCAGCATTGCACTTGCATGTGCAAGCTCTGTGTCTGGAACAAAACCCCATCTCCGCGCCATGAGCTACACCGGAGGCTCGAAGGCCATGGCGCGCTGCACGCACGCGCGTGGCAACGAGCGTGACGCCGCCGGCCGCGCGCGTGCGCGTGACGTCGGACTCCGGCAGCGCCGCCAGCGGCTGGTCCAGCGCCTCGGCCAGCGCGGCTGCCGAGCGCTGCAGCGCCTCGAACGCGCGCCGCTGGCGCTCGTACGCCGCAGCCGCCTCCTCTGGCAGCTCGCCCCTGCAGGGACATCGCAGCGTCATTGCTAACATCCTTTCGGGCACGGACAGTGCAAAGGGCCTCTGTACCCGCGATTCTACGTGAGTGATAAGCGCGCTTGTGGGTTGGTGCATGTGACACCACATGACCACAGACGACAACAAATTCCAGGCTGCTGCGGGTGCGTCACTCCGTGCGCGCCTGTGGTTCAGGATGCGCGCCGTCTCGCGCTCGGCCTCGCCCAGCGCGGCGTGCTCGCGCTGCAGCGCCGCCGCGGCGGCCTGCAGCCCACGCTCCACCGCGCGCCGGAGCGGCTCGCGCAGGTCGCCCGCCGGCGCGGCCGCCGCGGCCAGCTCAGCGTCGTACGCCGCCTGCGCGGCGGCCAGCGCCGCGGCCGCCTCCGCCAGCGCCGGCGGCGCTGCGGCGCCCTCCTGCGCGCAGCATGCACGCAAAGTCACACGCACCTGCGACCCCCAAACACCCGCTGCTCCGGGGGGCTACTCGTGCCAGCCCTGCGTGATCCTGCGCACGGCATGGGAACGCTTGACGCACAGCGCTGGCGTCCTAGTTTGCCGCTCTAAGAGCGGCGACCCGCCACAGGCTGCAGCGCAGGTACGCTGACCCTGCCGTGAGCAGCAAACCCGGCATCATACTGGGACATGCGTCATACTGGGACATTCGAACCCGTCCGGACACGCTTGGGCATTAAAAAGTTGTGCTGCATAGGCAGGGCCGCATGACCAGAGGTGACATCCCCGCTTGCGCACCTCCGGCAGCAGGTCGGCCGGCAGGTCCGCGGGCGGCCGCGGCGGGAAGCCGAGCAGCTCCTCGCGCGCGGCCTTGGCAAAGGCGGCCACCAGCGCCAGCGCCGCGTGCGCGTCGGGCCCCTCCCGGTCGCCCTCCGCGACCTGCCCCATGCCGCGGCAATGTGCGGACTGCGCTTTTGCAGACAGGGCTCGTGCGCACGCTGTGTAATGGCCGCGTGGTGTGCTTCGGCATCGAGCAGCTGCCGACGTGTGCGCCCTGTGAGCCGCGCACCACCCGGCACGGCGCGCAGAGGCGGCTGCTGCTGCTGCACGCACTTCAAGCCGCCGCACCTGGGAAGTGTGCTGCGGGAAGAACGTGTGAGGAGCGTGTGTGAGGGGCGCGGGACTGGGGAGGGGCGCGCACCAGCGCGCGGACAACCTCCAGCAGGCCTGGGGCGTCCTGGCTCACGCCGACACGCAGCAGCTCCACCAGCAGCCGCAGCGCAATGCGCCGCCGCGCGGGCGCGCCCCGCTCGTCACCTGCCGGCCCGTGCCAGGGCGCACTGAAGCCGCAGAGCTTGGGACATGCAGCGTGTCCATCCGGACAGGCCGTAACGCTGACGGCCGGGACCTGCAGCGCCCTGACTTGCACGTCCTCGTAACTCCTAGAGCGTTACAAAGTGCACGCCAAGCACGGGGGGAGCACCCAGCCGAAGGGCAGGCCGGAGGACGTCCGGGCACCCCCGCTCCCAGGCGCCTGACTTTCGTCTGGCGTGCGACAGCGCTCAGCAAGCCTGCGGCGGACTAGTGCATGAGGCACACGAGGCGGCCGCACCGTCGGCGCCCTTGGCGGCCGGCGAGAAGAGGTGCAGCAGGCTCGCGGACAGCTCCGCGCCAAACTCGGCGTAGCGCTGGTGCAGCAGCGAGCACACCTGAAAGTCGGGCACAGCGCTCTCAGGAGGGCAGGTTTGGCAGCAGCGGCAGCGCAGACGCCGGGGACAAAATGGCGGTCACCTGGACTGCTGCGCTGATGTCCTTGACCTTGAAGCCGGCCTCCGCGAGCGCAGCCACGGCCTCGCTGACATACTGCGCGACGGCACACCCGCTCGAGTCGGCCATACCAGTGCAAGGGCCAGCAAGATGCGTGTGTGGACTGCTTTAGCGGTGGACCTTGCCTTGGACTGGTTGGTGCGCCGGATGTCATCAAGCAGCGCTGCGCCCCCATCGCCGATCGTGCGCAGCCGCCTGACTAGCGCCGTGTTTCGCTTGACGCTCGCGTCCAGCGCCTTGAGCTGCGTCTCCGTCGGGCGCTCGGGCTGTAGGTTGCTTTCACGCAGCTCGCGACGCGTACGCAGCGCGTTGCTTGCCGCGCGCACCTGCTCCATTGCAGCCTGCCAAACGTGACAGACCGTGCGTTCAACACCAAGTGGGCCTTGGTGTTACAACCAGGTATCAGTCAGGTCCGGCAACCACAAACATGTCCTCCTCACAGAAAGGCATGTTTGAGCAGTCACTAGCAGCTGTGCAAAACGCACACTGCAAGTTTTGCAGTACGTCTTAACAGGCGGAGTGTAGGAGGCACCTGCACGCGCGCCGTGCTGGCGCGCTCAGCATCTGCATCGGTGTCTGGCATTGCCGCGGGCTGCTATGTCTGCGGGGGTGTATCATGGCTGTTGCAGAGCATACGCGCTGCGTGGACCTTGAACGAATGGCACAATGCGCTCATCTGGCCTACCTCATTACTCGGCCTTCTTCTCTATCCCCCGATGAGATGTCTCTCACATGGCGTGCCCCGCCGTTGCTGGAAAGCTGCAGGGACCATGGCCACCAGGCTCGGCAGTCGCAGGCCCACCTGACTGGGTGCTGAGCAGCAGTCCATGTATACGGAAGCAAGATGTGCTGGTATCAGTTGCAGCTTTTAGACTGCTTCAACAGGCTGCTGTTGCCTTGTCCACCGTGACCTTCATGCATGCCTTCTCTCACCTCGTTCTGTCATGTTTACAGCATAAAAAGCGGTGCAGCAGATCATCATGCTCCTGTCCGGTGCTAGCGTCAGCCTGTATCTGGCACTTGCACACCACAGAACACCACAGTTGGCAAGTCAATTATAGCATAGAAGAGTTACAAGATAGTGACAAAGAAGCATGTGTCGCACGGAGCGTCAGAATCTCACATGTGAGCACGGTGCTCGAGCACCCTGCTTGGTTCACATGCTTATTACGACCATCACAAGAACGCTGCCGCCGGCAGTCCTACTCCACGACTATCTGCTGGTGCTGCCCCGCAGAGCAGTGCATGCCGACAGAGCACGCCACGTAGAAGACGCCCCGCTGAGGGAAGTGGACGACCGAGGAGCTTGTTGCACCCGACTGGGAGACGGGCAGTGGCGTAGCCTGCTTGGCCTTGCCGCAGTCGTCTGGCAGGGTCAGCGCTGCGCCCCCACACTCCGTCAGCCTTCCTTTCTTTGGCATGCAGTGCATCACGCAGCCCTGAGAAGTCATGGATGAGACCAAGCAGATGAAGACGGCACATGCAAAATTACCATGCGCACTCATACAAATCACGCATGGTGGAATGAGCGTGGAGCACCAAGCGTGGCTAATGTCATCAAATATAGTTGCCAGTGGACCACCGCGGGAGCGCACGCGCGGGCAGGACGACCACATCATGCGTATTGACCCACGTCAGGTTGAGCGCGTCGCCGACAGCCACGCTGAGCGGTTGGTACGCCTGGTCGGGGAAGACCGCTATATTCCAGTCCTCCTTGATCACCTTGCCCGCGGCCAGGTACTGCGTGCCTGCGCGGCCAAAGCACGTCAGCAGCCCGGGTGCGCCACCTTGTCCGGCAAGGTGGCGCAGAGGCCGGGCTGCAGCACGCACCGCACAGGAGCACCAGGCCCAGGACAAGGTGCGCCGTAGCCATGCTGCAGCCAGACATTTCTGCCGCTCAGAAGTGTCCCTCGCGCTGCCAGCAGGATGCCTCGTCTACGCCAAGGTAACAACCTCGCTACACCCACACCTAAACCTACGCAGTTCAAACTGGTGCGCAATCTGCGAGAGGAGGTGAACGGCCCGGCCCTGTAGCCTGGACGCTCACATGTTTGTTCGTTCTTGATCACAGGCGATCTGCCAGACAGCTGGCCGCGTGCAGGGCTTTGCTTCAGCGTGCTGAGCTCAGTGCGCAGTCAGTGGGCTGCGCAGGGATGGATGAGGACGCTCTGCCCGCCTTGATGCCAGAGACGCACGCAGCGCTGCAGAGCTCGGCAGCGAAGACCGCGGATCTCAGAGAGTACCTGGCCGCGCGGGGGGCCGGTGGCGACGAGGGCGAAGCCATGGAGCTCTGCAGCGAGCGCGTGACACCCCAGCCCCTGGCGCGGCGGCAGGGCACCGGGCGGGTTGCGTTGCCGCGGCGCTTCAGCCTGCGGTGGGGCTGACATCCAGCAATTCACCCACCCTGTGGGCTGCCACAGCAAGCCTCACCAGTAGTGACATGCACCTGGTCACGTGCAGGTTGCCTGAGGACGCGGTGGAAGCGCCAGGCGCAGGCGCACCCACGCCTGGTGCGCCACCGTGAACATTGCCTTTGCTCTGTCACGAAAGCTCGCGCCCACAGGGGTGAGTAAGCGCTTGGTTTTTGCGCGCAGGGGATGCACGGCCGGCCGCGAGTGCGCAGGCGCCTTCGCCCAGCGGCGCGGCCGCCACGCCGCTGCGCGGGCTGCTGGATGCGTCCAGGCAGGCGCGCGACGCGGCGCCCAAGCGGCGCGCGGGCACGGGGCGCGCGATTGCGCCGCGCGCGTTCAGCCTCACGCTGGCACCGCCGCTGCCGCCTGCCACACCGCCACCGCCGCCACTGCCGCCGTCGCCCGCGCCAGAGCCTGCGGCTGTGGAGGCGCCGGCGCGGGCGGCAACGCCAGCGTCCGCTGCTGCGGGGCGCACGGGGTCGGCCAGCCGTCCAGCCAGTGGGTTGGGGGCTGCGGGCACGCCGGTGGAGGGCGTGCCCGAGCGCGCGGGGTCGCTGCTGCCGCGCACGACGCCGCCGGCGCGCCGGCCGGCGTCGCAAGCGCGCTCCTGGCAGGCGCGCGCGCTGAGGCTGACAGGCTGCGGCCTGCGCCTAGAAGGCTGGCCTTGAAGCGCAGCGCAGCTCCTCAAGCGTTGCAGGCTGCTGACGGCTCCGGGGCTGTCATGGGGCTTCTTGCTGAGCCCAGCCGCCCGGCGTCATGGCTGCACCAGTCGCTCTGTCAGAGACGGGCGCACGCTACATGCTGCACTGTGCGGCCATCGTCTGCTCCCCTGACATAGGCTGCCAATGGGCGTCCCGCAGGAGGGCACGCCTGTAGAGGGCGTGCCCGAGCGAGCGGGGCCGCTGCTGCTCGCATCCAGCGCGTGTGCTCCTGCATCCGCACCGCAGCCCGGCTCCGGGCTGGGGCTGGCGCTGGGCCGGCGCAGCCGCCTGTCGCCCAGCGGTGGCGACACGCCAGTCAACGCATCGCACGCTGCTGCGGGCGCGAGCGCGGTCGACTGCGCACGGCGGGGGTCCGACGATGCAGGACAGCCTGCACTCGGTGGCGCGCACGTCCTCTTAATGCGTGGCATCCTTTGGGCTGTCCCTGCTGCATTTCATTGCGCGGCACGCTTGTCTGGCAGGGTCGCGCCTACCTGCACACAAGACCAGGATCCCTTGGACCCGAGCATGTGACGCCGGAACGGTGGCTGCGTGCATGCCTACTGCCTGTCTAAAGCACAAAGGAAGGACGTTCATCTCGCTGGGTGGCCGCCTTTGCAAACCTTTGCTCTGTGCTTCGGGCGCCAGGCGCTGAGGCGCGCAGCGTCGGCTGGCGGCTGCGCGACTACGAGCCCTCGCCGGCGCTTGCGCTGCGCGAGATGCAGGTGCAGACGGGCGCCAGCCTCGGGCGGCCCCCCCTGCGCAGGTCATCGCTGGGGCCCGCCCGCAGCCACCCCGTCCCGAGCGGGCCGCCCGACCCTGCGCGCGAGGGCCCTCTGGTGCCGAGCATGGCGCCGCTGGATGGCAGCGGGGCCCCCGTGCAGGCGCAGCCCTGCGCAGCAGGGCAGGGCGCAGCCCCGCTGGCCGGCCCGGGAGACGAGGCCGCGCCATACTGCGGGGAGGTCGGCGGCGGCTGGTCGGATGACGACAATAACGGCGGCGGCGACGGCGGCTGGTCCGACGACGGCGGCGGCGGCGGCGGCGGCGGCTCTGACGGCCGCGAAGATGCGGGCGGCGCGGACGGCCGCGGGGACAACGGGGTGGGCCGCGGCGACGCTGGCGCGCTGCATGGTCCCGACCGCAGCGCGGGCGCCACGGCGGCCGCGTTCAACGCGCGGGCCGCCTCATGCGAGCGGGCGGACAGCGACCAGGAGAACGGGGAGCCGCAGCGGCCGCTGCGGGGGGGCGCGCCGCGGAGCCCTGGCGGGGAGGCCGAGGGCGGCGGCGCGCACGCCGGCGTGTCCGGCGTGCATGCAAGCCGGGCCGGCGAAGCGGCGGAGGCTGCCGCGGGGGATGCGGGGGGCGCCGAGCGCGCTCCGGCCCCGCCTGCCAAGCCGCGCGCCGACGGCCCAGCGCACCGGCGGCTGAAGCGCGCGTTCCAGCAGCGGCGCAGCCTGACGGGCGCGCCGCGCCTGCATTGCCTGCATGCCCGGGCTTCGTGACACCCCGCTGCATGCCTGATGTCCCGATGCACGTCTCATGGTCAGCTGCGCCCGCACGCCTTTACAGCATGGCTGCACAAGCAGCAGCAGCGCTTGCTCGGTCCACTTGGAGGCACACCTGTTTACATAGTAAGCCGTGCCCCTTGCCAGTATTTTTCACCGGAACGTCGGGTAGGTCCACCCTTGCTTTCTTAGAGGATGTTGCATGTAGGTGCTGCAATGGACACCGCTCCGCCTTGCAGCCACAGCGGTCACACTCTCGACTAGGGCTCACGATGGGCGCCGCTGCGCGCGCAGGCGAGGGCCTGCAGCCGGAGCAGGGCAAGCGGCGGAGCGTGCGGCAGCACCAGCGGCCGCTGGAGTGGTGGCGCAGCGAGAAGAAGGTGTACAGCCGCCAGTACCGCAGTGCGCGCCCTGCCTCTTGATGTGTGTACGGTTTGTATGAACACGGGGGGCCTGAGCCGCCCTCTGCAGGCTGTGCTGCGCTGCCCCCGGCTGCACATGAGCTGCATTGCCTGAGATTGAGCAGCGGCGGCCTGCTGAGTGTACTGCCGGGCGCATTGTGACTCACTGGAGAGAGATCAGGCTCGTACACACTACAGAGTAATACTTCTTTCGTAGTGCGCGCCATACATAGCCCACGTCCGTACTCGCTAAGATGTGCTGCAGCAGACGAAGCAGCCTTTGCGCGTGCGGCCAGCGAGGTATCCGCACGACGAGCAGGCCTGCCGACGGTGGACCATGTGGAGCTCAAGGAGGTGGACACGCCCACCTGGCGCTTTGTCAAGGGCGAGGCCCTGGGCGGCAAGGGCAGCCGTGCCGCTCAGCGCGACTAATGGGGCTCCCGGGCATGGGCGCTGCCCGCTGGTGTGTGCAGCACGTAGACGATGCAGTGTGCTCTGTATAGCACAGGCAACCTAGGCCAGGGCTCGCAGCGTGGGCGCAGGCGCTGCCACGACCCTGCCGTTGCGCTCCGCTTGTTGCACCTCCGCACAAAGTGCCCGCTCTGCTTGTGCGTTGGGAGGCGCACGCGCTGTACTGACATTGCACGCTTATGTGAGCTCATGCGTTTTGCACGTAACTGCGGACCGGTTCACGACACCAAACCACCGCTTCTGCAGCCGACTGTGTCAAGCAGCACCGCATCGCCTCACGTGCAGCGCTGCTTGCCAGTGCTGTAAGAACCAACCTTATCTTGCATCACATGCCGGTAGGGCAACACCTATCATCCAAGGCCCATTCCTACAGTTCACCTATCACACCTTGAACAGTGTCACATTCACAAGCGGACCCAGCACCGGTTGCACTGGCCCTCGCAGTTCCCCTGGCAGTCGATCGCGTAGCCAAGCACCTGCACACCACAGGTCAGCGATACTGTATTTGGTGTCTGACACTCTGTGCTGGCAAGCGCAAACGTCGCACACGCAACAGGTGTCTCGCACCTGGGGCTGGCGCTTAATCACGTTGGTCGCGGCCGGGCCCTTGATCTTCCAATCCCGCTCCAGCTTCCTGACGTTCTCCTGCAGCCGCTCCTCGACGCTGCAGGCGATCACCTCGGGGAACTTCTTCAGCACCTTGGTCGCGTCGGGCCCCTTCACGCCGACGCCCGCCAGGAAGTCCAGCACGGCCTCCACCTGCAGGCATCGCGCGGCCTCTGCAGTGCGAAACAGACACTATCATTACACCTGCACAAGCAAGCGCCCTACGAGCACACTTAGACACAGAGTGTTGCAGCCTCCGTTGACCAGCTGAGCTGTCCAGGCGTGCGGCTCTAGCTCTGGCCGCTCAGGCAGGGCAACCAAGTGCAGTGCCAGAGCACAGAAGTGCAGTGCCAGAGCACAGAAGTGCAGTGCCAGAGCACAGAAGTGCAGTGCCAGAGCACAGAAGTGCAGTGCCAGAGCACAGAAGTACAGTGCCAGAGCACAGTGCAAGAGCACAACATCTTCGTGGCCAGCTCTGGCGGCGCACCTGGCCCTGGGCGGGCACCTCGCACACTTTGCTATCCCTCCACCACGCCTGCGTGGTCCAGCCAAACGCGCGCTTCATTACGCGCTCGGCCTCCTCCTCCGACAGGTCCAGCGCCTCCAGCGCGCCGCGGCTGGCCTGCCAGCGCTGCAGCTCCTCGCCTTGCAGCTCCCGTACAGCAACTCCGTCCTCTGACAACATACCTTGGTGAGTGCCTGCCTAGTGCGGGCACCTAGCTTCTCCAGAGCAGAATGCAATAGGGCACCGCGCAGCAATACCTGCTGAGCAACGCCGCACAGTGAGCCTGCGTCGTCGGTCTGCGTGCATACGCGGATGCAGCCGGTCTCGCCTGCAGGCAGAGGGACTCGCTGAAGCGCTGCTCCCAGGCCGCAGCAGCGCGGCTGCACATATGCTGCGCTCCATCAGTGCAACCGCTTCGCCTGACCAAGCTCCTTGTGAGGGCAAGGGCCAGAGCGTGCCTGCACTGCTCCCTTGATCACTGATGAGTCAAGAACCTGTCAGGGCACTCCCAAATATAAACACTCAAGCTAGCGGCAGCTAGCTTGAGCAAGCGGCGCAGCACACAAACAGGCCCCTGCCTGTGAGCAAGAGCACCATGGGGTGGCTGTGGCTGCCTGTGCAATGAGCATGGGAGGCACCTGGGAGACGCATGTCCGGCACGGCCGCGCGCGGGGGGCGCGCCTGCTGCGCGACCGACGCGCGCTGGCAGTACTGGCCACCTGCTATATCATTTTCTTCCTGTGGCGCCAGAGGCAGTGGATTAGAGGCGACTACGGAGCGCGGCCATACATGCAGCAGGCACACGTGGTGAGCTCCGCGCCGCGCGCGGAGCAGGAGAGCAGCCTTAAAAGCGCTGAAAAGGAGCTCAGCACCGGCAAGCAAGGGGACCAAGGGGGGGACAGCTGGGATGACCTGCCTTCGCGGGATGCGCCGCAGCTGGACAGGGAGGGCCGGGTGCAGCTGGCACTGGACGACCAGCTCAGCAGGTCAGCTCGCCTACAGCGTGGTAAAGGCAGAGCCGCTGCAGACCACGCCCCAATTGTTGAAGCGGAGCAGGCTGCTTGGCCGGGCAGGCGCAGGGAGGCTGCTCGCAGTCGGGCCGTACGCGACGCTGGCAGCGTCAGGCGGGGTGAGCAGGTCCGTGAGCGCTCGCGCGGCGCCACTGTTGAGGGCCGCGCGGGGCGGGGCGGCCAAGGGGCGCGCACGCAGCCGCGCGGCGCCATGGCCGAGCACCTGTCCTTCCTTGCCCTGGAGGCGGGGGCCCGCCCTGACCAAACCCGCTCGCCGCCTGCCGGCGGGGCGCGACCGCGCACAGCGGATACTGCCGGCGCCGCCCTCACTGCCCGCCGGCCCGGCGAGCCCAAGCCTGCCTCGTCCCTCGTCAGAGAGCTGGAGCTGCGCGGCGCCCGAGGAGCGGAGGGGGGCCTGGCAGTCATCCTGCCGGAGCCGCACCCTCGCCCAAACGCAGCGCGCGGCGCCGACGCGGGCCTGGCCACCCCGCGGGGAGGCACACCGCAGGGCGCGCTACGCTCCAAGGCGTTCAGCTACCCGCCGTTCACGCTGCCGGCGCCGCGCTTCCCGAGCGCCGCGGACGCAACCTGGTTCGCGCGGCTGCCGTGGGTCGCGGAGCGGCGCGCAGCCAACGCGGCGTGCCCTGCGGCGCTGCCGCTGTGCCGGGAGGTGGCGGAAGCGGCGGCGGGGGCGCACGCGGGCGGCGCCGCCGTGCCGGCGCGCTTTGCATTCTGGGAGCCGCGGTACACGCGCGGCGCGCTCGACGTGGTCGCCGGTGGGCGCGTGGCGCCGGGCGACGCGCTGTATGACAGCTGCGGCTGGGAGTCAGGTGCTGCCCAGGCATGCTTGACACCGCTGACATGACGCTCTGCACTCCTCGAGACGATGCGCCTCCATTCATGACATTGTCCGCAGCTGCGGGGCATGCGCAAGCACTGGCACTGTTCACAAACGCTGACTCAATGCTTCGGCCTCAAGGTCCACACGCGCGCCGTCTGAAACGTTCGGCCATGCAAGCTCCATGCGCATGATCCCCGCACGGGCGCAGACCCGCGCGAGGCCCTGCCCGAGGCGCGCGCCAGCCCCGGCGGCCCGATCACGCGCGTGCCGGGCACGCTGCTCTTCGCGCTGGTGCCCGACGGCTGGTCGCTGCAGCACTTCCTGGACGGCGTGCTCCCGAAGCTGGTGCAGGCGCGCGAGCTGCTCGCGCACCCGTCCGTCACGGCGCGCCCCGCGCGCAGCCCCCCGAGCCGCCTGCCGTGCATCGTGCGGGCCGTGCACCGCTGCTCGCCAAGCATGCTGGGGCGGCTGGTCGGGTCGGAGCCAGCGTGCCATAGGCGCGTGCTCAGGCAGGCCGCTCTGCCGCCGCCAGGCCCGACCGCCAGCGCGGCTTGGGGGCTCTGGGGGTGAGGGCACGCGGCGGCACCACTAACAGGGTAGGGTAAGCTTCAACTTTGCCCTTAGGCATGGGCGCAGGTCCTGGTGGACAGCCAGCCGGAGCTGCACCCGCTGGTGGACGAGCTGCTCGGCGCGCTCAACGTGACCGGAGTGCGGCGCATGCGCCCTCCGGCCGGCCTGGCGCGCACGGCCGCGGCCGTGGCCGCCGGCGGCCGTGCCGCGGGCGTGGCCGCGGGCCGCCTGGTCCTGCCCTGCCGCACGCCACCGCTGCACCCGCAGCTGTGGGCGCAGGCGCGCCGCCGGGCCCCGCGCCTGCTGCCTCGGCCCTGCCGTAGACCCTGGGGCGAGCTCAGCCGCTGCCGCGCACTCTCGCATCCCAGCAGCTGGGACCACCAATAGCCCCTTCAAGCTCCTCATGACGGTCATCCAGCACCACTCGAGGGTGGCCTGCAGTCGTGCTCGCGGCATGCTCTCTGCTGCGCCGCGCCCGGGTCGCCTGACGCGCGCCCCGCAGGCCCAGGCCACGCTCGCACCGGCGCTTTATGGCTTCCGTCACATAGGGTAGGGACATCAGCACTGGGGGCGGTGGAGGCTCAGGGCGCTGCCGGGCTGGCGCGCAGGCACAGGACATGCTCGGCGTGGCGGCGGCCGCGGGCGCGCTCGACATTGTCGCCTACCTGCCGCGCGCGCCTGGGCCGGGACCTGGCGCGTTCAACGGGGGCCGGCGCGTCGCCAACGAGGATGCGGTGCTGGACGCCCTGGCGGCCGCGCTACGCGGCCGCCGCGAGCGGCTTGAGGCGCGCCCCGCCTCTAGGGTCCGCGTGAGACTCCAGGGAAGTGGGGGTCCCGCAGTGCTCGAGCACCATGCGTGAATGGACTGTAAGGTGTGCGTCTCTCTCTGCCCCATGGCTGCCTCGTGCAAGGACGTGTCGTAGAGACAAAGCTTCATTAGCCTCAGCTGCGCTGCGCTCGGTCAACGTGGCTGAAATAACCTAGCCTGTGTATGTGCACTGCCGCCTAGGTCTTCCATCACACCGACTTCCCGAGCTTGCAAGAGCTGCTGGCGTTCTGGGCGCGCGTGCGCGTGGCGGTGGGCCCGCATGGCGGCGCGCTGGCGAACGTGATGTTCATGCCGCGCGGCGGGGCCGCCCCGGTGGAGCTGTTCCCGGTCGACCCCGTCACGGGCGCGCCGCTGCAGCGGCTCGCGGCCGGCGGTGCGCGCCGCGGCTGGGCGCGAGTCTGCATGCGGCTCATCTTATTGGGACATGCAGGGCTGCTTACATTCTATGCCCCAGACCATGTCGCGCGCGCCCGCGCGCTTTGCGCCACACGGCATGCGGCGGGTGCGCTGCATGTGGTTTCTGGTGACTTATTCGCCTTGCATGCGATGGATCAAGGCAAGCGTGATAACGCGGCGCCCCTGCCGGCCTGCTCACCTCTCTGTGCAGGGTGTGTGCGAGAGGGCAGAGCACACAGCAACGTCCCTCTCTCTGGTATTGCATGCTCGCGAGCAATCTTGTTGCGCTCACACAGAGAGGCTAGTATGCACCTGGCCGTGCGGCAGGCATGACGTACTACACGACGGCCGCGCTGCTGGGGCACGCATACCACTTCGTGCATGCGGAGGCCGTAGGCGAGCGCCTGTTTGTGGACCCCGCGGCGGTGGTCGCCGCGGTGCAGCAGGAGCTGGGCGCCGCCTGAGCTGCGGCCGGGCGGCCGGGTGCTGTGCGGCGGTGGCAGTGGTGAGACTGTCTGCACAGCGCGGCTCTGCAGGCGCCAGGTGCCCGCCGCGTGGCGGGGTACGTCTAATAGCTATGTCGCGCGTGTATTGCGCACCAGATCACCAGGTTTTCGGGCGCGAGTACCAACACTTGGGGCATGCACACACGTTTTTCTGCCTGTACAACTGTCCGCGCCACATGTGCCGTGCGCCTGTGCTGTCTCGCATGAAGGCGCACCTTGCGCACTCCTATAACTTTCGTGTGCATGTTTCATAACAGGAAGCTTGTGAAGTGACAGATGTGTATGTGATGGCGTGTGCAAAATATGCAACACTGTCTGCTCAACCCCGAGCCCGTCCCCTTACAGCTGGGGTATGGCGTCCTGGGCATCGTCACGCTGCAGCGCCAGGGCCTGGACGCCAGACTGCCTTTTGCACCGCCACATGACGACTTTACAGCATGCGGTGGAAAACACTGTGGTCCTTTCAACATCCTACGCGCTGTGACTGAGGTTCCAGGACCACGGGGCGCGGTCATGGAGCGCGAAAAGCAAAAGCAAGAAGGTCTCCTGCGCCCCAACTCCTCTCCCCTTTTAAGTTCATTGGCATGGCCACCTCGGCAGTGCCCATGTGTCACGCCGTTTCTGCCACACACACCACCGTTTCGTGCCCAGCGTCTGCACTTTCAGCGGGATAGACGTCCTAAGCGACCCCTGCAGTCGTCACCCCAAAACTCATCAAGCCTGCTGCATGCGTTGTGGACACGGTGTGCTGCTCAATGTGTTTGGGGCAATGTGTTTGCTCCAAACAGAAGCACCAGGACCACAACTCAAGCGTCGGGCATAATGCCTGCTAGAGTATCATGGCTGAGCTGCCTGCCAAGTTGGCAGCCATGCGGCAACACCGCAACGCCGGTCTCCCCTCGCCTACAGATTATACAGTCAATCACCAGACAACACCAGAACAGCACGTCACAGCGCGCCGAGCCCATCCCATGATCAGTCAGAGGCATCGGCGAGATACGGCGGCGCGAGCGTCACCTTCGACCCCCAGCGCACGCCGCTGCTGTGCATGCCGGGCAGGGGGCCGGCCCTGTCGCGCCACCCTTGCCAGCACCCTATCAAAACCTAGATTGTGTGAACCAGGTTCGCAGGGTGCGCTGCTCACAGAAGCGGGTGCGACACCGGCCCGGCATGCCGCCGCGCCTCCGCGACCTCGCCCGTCTCGTCCGAGAAGCGCACGCGGCGGCCGCGCGCGCCGCGCGCCGCCGGCCGCGCCGCGCCCAGCGTGGGCGCGCTGCTCTCCAGGTCATCGGAGGGCGGGGCGGCGCCCCCGGGCAGGAGCCCCGCGTCCGCCCCGTCCCCGGCGAATGCGGCCGCGATGCTGTCCAGGTCCGCCGAGCGCGAGGTGACCAGCGCGGGCCGCACCGGCGAGGGCGGCGAGCGCGCGGCCCTCCTCCCGGGCGTCCGTGCCGTGGGGGACCCGTCCCACCCTACCAAACCCTCAGGCCACTCTCCCTCGGGGCGTGACACAGCATGCCGCAGCCGCCCGGCAGGGCCTGCGGCGACGGCGCCGCGCTCGGGCGAGGGGTCTGCCGAGCGCACGCGACGCAGGCGGCGGCCCACGGGCCGGCGGCGCGCCGCGGGCGGCGCCGGCGCAGGCGGCAGCGCCGCCTCGCGGAACGGCATTGCGGACGCCCGCGCGGCGGCCGGCGTGCCTGCAGGCACACAGCCCCCTTGCATGCGTGCGACGCCTGTGTCTCAGCTCGCAGCGTAGGCTGCGCGCTAACGACTCGAGCATCGCCAAGGAAGCTGCTGTGGGGGCCGGCGCTGCAGCACAGCGGGACAAGCACCGGCCGCAGCGATGGACGCGAGGGCCGCAGCGTGCGCCGGGGCAGACACGCGCTGCCTGGCGTCGCAGCGCCCACCGCAACAGCGGCAGCTGGTCAGGCGGCAAGCGGGGCCGAAGCGGCCTTCGGGCGGCTTCGTGCGCACCCACGAGGTGCGCATATGCGGCCTCCGGCGGCAGGTCGAGGCCGACGCCGCCGCGCTGTGCCACCTCGCGCAGAATCTGCTCCCGGACCTGGGCCGCAGGCACAGCGCAGACGCTCGATCTCACATCGGCCGAATGCTTGTACCAGCACAGCTGTTTGCACGGCTGCAGGGACGATTCCTGCCGTCGCCAGCTGAGGCTCTGCACCTGGCCTCACTCCCGGCGAAGCCGGTCAAAGCAGGCACAAATAAAGGACTCGACTGCGCCGTACGCCGCTCAGGCGGCGCAGGGCGCGCACCAGCGGGTGCTCCGCAAGGCGCCGCAGCGCCTGGCGCGCGAGCCCGGCCGCCTGCAGGCCGCGCGGCGCGGCCGCCGCCAGGGCCACGAGCGCGCCGGGCGCGCCCGCGGCCGCCAGCGCCGCGCGCGGCTGCGGCCCGGCGGCCGCCAGGTGCCAGAACGCGCGCGCCACGTGGCGCTGCGGTCCCGACAGCATCAGCCCCGCTCAACCCCGACACTGCTCTGCATTTTTATTGGGGACCAATGGAATCATCGGCCAGGGTCTGAGAAATCTCATTCAGGGAGCTCGTGCTGTGCTGAGCTGCGCGCACGGCCAGACAAGCGCGGGCTCCAGCAGGGCTCCCCGACGGGCCGCATGGCGCGCTCCTGACGGACGCCCTCATGTATACCTGCACGTCGAGGTCGGGCGAGGCCGCCAGCGCGACCAGCGCGCGCGCGGCGACGCCGTCCTCGGCTGCGCCCTGTACCAATCCTATACAAACCCCCTTCCTCACCTGCACGTCAAGGTCGGGCGAGGCCGCCAGCGCGACCAGCGCGCGCGCGGCGACGCCGTCCTCCGCCGCGCGCGCCGCCAGCGCGGCGTCGCCGCACAGGTTGGCGACCGCCGCGGCCGCCGCGCGCTGCAGCGCCAGCCCCGTCGCGTGCGCGGCGCTGGGCGCGGCCCTGGGCGCCTGCCTCGGCGTCCACCCCGCGCCGCCGGCGCCGGCGCCGCTGCTGCCACGGCAAAAACCTGCCGCATCCTGCCGGCCGGGAGCGCCAGGCTCGCTCTCTGACGGTTGCCGCGCGCCATTCTGGCCGCCGCCGCCGCCCTCGCTGACGCCGCACGCCGCCGCCGCGCCGAGGCGCCCGCCCAGAGCACCTCTACCGTCACTGCTTCCATTCATGTGACTGCCGTTGTCTCTGCCGGCATCGCCGCCGTCGCCGCCGCTGCCATCTGATGCCGCAGGCCGCGCCGGCGCGGCGAGCCCGCCCGCGCGCAGCGCCGCAGCGCACAGCACCGTCAGCGCGCCGGCCGCTGCCAGCCGCGGCCGCAGCCGCTCGTGCACCGACAGCTGCGCGAGGCAGCGCGCGGCGGCGGCCGCGACCTCCCTGGGCGCCGCGCCGGGGTCTGGGGGCCTAGGGTCCGGAACCCCAGGGTCTGGGGGCTCGGCGCGCCTGTCCGCCTGCCAGGCGGCCACCAGGTCCAGCAGCGCCGGCAGCGCGCCCGGCAGGCTGCCGACCTGCGCCGCGCCTCTAACTGTTGGCCACAGGCAGGGCCGCAGGGCTGCCGACAGCAGGACGCTGCAGGGTGACTTCACGGCGTTCTGCTGCCCGTAAAGGCCACGACGCCCCCTTCTTGAGCACAACACTCTGTACAGCATGCACACGAGACTGTACCATGACAGCTCCAGTGTGGCTGCATCGGCATCGCCTGGCAGGCACCGCACCGTGCGCATCCCAGGCAGAGTCCGGGTGAAAGCTGGCAAAAAGGGTGACGGGGCTGCCATGCTGAGGCATGCAAACATCCCAGCCGTGCAGCAGGTGCGCCGCAGCTTGCGGCAGACCAGTCAGTTGCTGCCTTGACATAACCCTACCCTAGCCCTATCCCCGCCCCGCTCGATGCGCCCCACCTCCAGCTTGAGCTGGTCGTCCTCCAGCAGCGCCGCCAGCGTGTCCGCGGCGCCGCGCCGCGCGGCGCCGCCCGCGCCGCCGTCCGCGGCCGCGGTCAGCAGCGCCGCGCCGCCGCCCAGCCGCGCCAGGGTGCGCCTGCGCGGGCCCGCGGTAAACGCGGGTCTGGTGCCGGCCTGAGCGACAGGGCGTGGCAGTGTAAACCGCGCGTTAGCTGTCCTCTCTGGATGTTCCGGTGACAGGTGCGGCACCTGACTGCGTGCATGCGTGCTGCCGCACACATGATTGGCGCACAGGCGGCAGCACAGCACGCACTTTTGCGACTTGCGCCTTTTCAAAATCCTTGCTGTGCGCCGACCCGTTAACACCTGGGCAACTGCCGCAGCCCTCCGCAGGAGCGCCCCGCGGGGGCACCTGTTGGGCGCGGAGCGCATGAGCTGCGCGAGCGCCCTGGCCGCCGCGGCCGCCGCCGCCGCCGACGCCTTATCGGCGCCGCTGCCGCCGGCACCATCGGCCCCCGCCGCCCGGGCGCCGCGCGCGCCCAGCAGCGCCAGCAGTGCGCGCAGCGGCGGCGCCGGCAGCGCCGCCAGCCGCGTGTCGCCGGCGAGCAGCGCCAGCGTCTCCGCCGCGGCCGGCGCTGCCGCCGGCGCCGCCAGCGCGGCGCACAGGTCCGGCAGCGCTCCCGCATCCAGGATGGCCGGGCGGTTGCCGGGCGCGGCCGCGAGCGCGCGGAGCGCGCGCGCCAGCAGCTCAGCCCACTCGGCCGCCTGCCAGGGGCAGGTGCGCGGGGTCACAGTGGGGACACGGCGACCCGAGCGCGCCCGGGTCGCCGCGCGCGGCGGGCCGGCGCGCTCCACGTGCAGCAGCGCGCGCCTTGCGCGGCGCACATCGTGCTTCCCATGACGCGAGGCTGTCCACTGATGTTGAGCATAGTAAACAAGGCTGCCAGGTGCCTCATACGGTCGAGCCGGCTGCCGCGCACGCGGGGAGGAGCAGCGCGTCCGCGCGCGCCCGGCGCGCACCCGCCGCGCGCTGACAACTGCCCGATATAAGTCACAGAAATCACAGACACGGGTCGACTTGTTTCTCACCTCGGGCGAGCCAGCGGCCGCGTGCGCGGCCCGCAGCGGCGCGCCCAGGTCGCCCGGCCCGCGCAGCGCCAGCGCCTCCGGCTCGCGCCGCGCGGCGGTGGCCTCCAGCCACGCCAGTGCAGCAGCGCGGATGGGCGGCCGCTGCGACGCCAGCCGCGCGGCCGCGCGGCCGACCGCCGACGCCGCCGCGCGGCTGCGCCGGCCCTGCGCGCCGCGGGCCGAACTGCTCTGGCACGGCATCGCGCTTTGCAGAGCACCCTCTGCGTTTGCAATGCAGCGCGCTGAAACATATGGGCCATCGCTGCTGTGCCCGCTGGCCTCCGCATGGCATGCTGACAGAGCGGCCCCGACTCGCGCGGCCACATCTCCGGCTTTGGGAGGCTGGCGCATGCGCCACAGCTGGCACACACACTGCTGCACACAGGTTGGCGGCCGCTGTGCGCGCGGCGCGGCAAGAGGCAAGAGGCAAGAGGCGGCAGACGCGCGCATCAGCGATATCCGCGCACGCTCCGGGAGGGAGGGAGCGGTCGCGAGGGCGCGCCGTGGCAACGACCTCGGGGCGCGAGGGGTTCGCGGCGCGCGGCGCGGCCGGCGGCAGCTGCCGGCCATGCAGGCAGCGCCACAGGCCCGCGCCGGCGGCGGCGCCGGTGGCAGCGGCCCGCCGCGGCGGGTGCGGGCGCCTGAATAGGCGCCGCGGCGTGCGCCCAAACTCCATCATCTGCACGCGCAGCGCCTCGCGCACCGCCGGGTCGCTCTCGTCCTCCAGCAGCGACAGCGCGCTGCGCGCCGGGCGCGGCCGCGTGAGCGTTCTGCGGCGCGCTGTCCGGGCGAGCACACAGGACGCGATTGCCTCGTGCTGGTCGACAGCACAGGGGTGTCACTTCCAAAGCAGGTTTGAGACTCTGTTCGGCGCTCTTCCTGGGAGCGAGCCGATGCGCTGCGCCGCCGGGTTGGTGCCGCAGCAAGCTCTGCAGCGGCGGCCGGCCCTTGGCTTGGCAAGCGGCCCTAGCGGAACACATGCGCGTGCCCGGCAGCGCAGGCGGCGCACATGTCCGCATAGGTGAGGTAGTGGTTGGAAGGGTTAGGGTAGGGTAGGCTTAGGCTCAGGCAGGTGGCGGCGCACATGTCGTCGTAGGTGAGGTAGTGGAACACGTTGTCGGCGCGCTCGGCGGCTGGCCCGCGGCTGGCGCAGCCGAAGACCAGGTCGATCCAGAGGTGCAGGCGCGCGGAGACGTGCGGCGCCTCCAGCGCAGCCGCCAGCTGCGCGACGCAGTCCGCCGCGTCGGCCGCCCACGGCGGCAGCGCCACGTCGCCGACCGGCTCGCCTGCACACGTGCGGCGCGCGTGGGCGAGGGGCTCTGGCGCGGCCGCATGTATGAGCAAGCGCGCAACATTGGAAGGCTGACGTGAGAACGCTGCATGGCGTGCGCCGCCTTTGCACCGGGGCGCGCTGCGCGACGCGGTCGGCCGCGGCCGCCGCCCGCGGCGGCGGCCGCGCCACGTTACCCACCGGGTCTTTCTGTGGGCGCAGGCACTTAGAACCTGAATGTACAGGCCGGCGATGCGGTGCCCATTCGCCACTGACCACAGCCTCACAGGCCCTTGCGAGCCTCACAGGCCTCAAAGGTGCTCTCCCGTTCCCACCACCCCTCAAGTTCAACCTCCAACCCGTCCGGCACAAAGAGGCGGGGGCCAGGGCCGCGCCGGACGAGCAGGCGCCAAAGTCCAGGCGGCGGCCGTTGACGAGGAAGGCCGGGTCGCAGTAGAACTCGGGCGTGAGCTCCTTCACGTCCGTCGGCAGCGTCGTCACGCTGCGCCAGGCCTCCGCCAGCGAGCCGAACAGGCGGTCCGGCGCGTCAAAGCGCCCGTTCTGCAGGCGCAGCATGAGCTGCGGCGCCGAGCGCATCAGGTAGAACACGACGTAGCCCGGCGCGCTGTAGTGGCAGCCGTACATGAAGGGCGGCACCTCCAGCGGCGGCGGCGCGCCCGGCAGCTTGGCCGCGCTCGCGTCGGCCATGCGCGCCAGCTCGGCGAAGCGCTCGCGGAAGCCGGCCAGGCGCTTGGCGCTGAGCGCGCCGACGGGCTTGGAGAGGTCGCGGAAGGTGGCCGGGTCGTCCAGGTCGAGGGTGGGGCTGGCGTAGTCGGCGACGACCCAGGGCATGACGGGGTACTGCGTCAGGTCCTGGAAGCTGCGCCCGGCCTCGCGGTTCAGGAACATGAGGTACTCGAAGTTGCTCGCGCGGCCGGCGCACCAGTCCGCGCGCCAGCGCCGCGCGCTACGCGCGCGCAAGGCTGCTCGGCCGCATGCGCGGCGGGCGGTGCCGGTGCCCTGCCCTCATGCATTCCAGCCTTGCGTTGCTAGCCTGTCCTGCAGCCCTATAGCACACCTCGAGCGCACGGGGGCATCCCGTGGGGCGGGAAATACCATACGCTGCATGGCCCGAGCAGGGCTTGTTTCAAACATCCGACCTCCTGTTGTGCACCAGCGTCCCACGAGCCTCTCCTCCAGGACGCAAACGCAGGGGCGTGCTGCGCTGCTGCACAGGCCACGATGCACATGGGGGCAAGACCAAGCTCCAGCCGGCAGGCTCGGGCGCACCTCCTCCGCGCGGCCAGGCGCAGCGCGGGCTGCGCGGCGAGCGCGTGCGCGGCCGCGTCGCGCGCGGCCGGCGACTCGAATGTCAGGTACAGGCTCGCGCGGCCAGCCGGCTGCAGGAAGAGCTCCAGGCCCACGTCTGCCAGCTGGTACGTGCGCGGCATCATCGCCAGCGCCTGCGCGGCGGCGCGCACGCCTCAGCCGCAAGCGCACCTCCATTCCTGGCCTAGCTGTAATTTGTCTGTGCGCGGGCGCCATGGCTGCCAGCACGTACGTGCGTGGCATCATCGCGAGCGCCTGCGCGGCGGCACGCGCGCCTCAGCTGGAGGCGTGCCTCTCATTCATTCTTCCTAACATGTCTGTATGCGGGCGCCGTGGCTGCCAGCTGGGCGCGACTCAGGAGATCAGTCGGAGGGCAGGCGAGTCATTGGTCATATACGCTCGCTCAGAACCTCTGGCCGCGCGCCACACCACTGCCAGAGCCGCACCTGGATGTGCGCTCTGCACGGCACCGCTTCCGAAAGAGCATCACAGAGGTGCGCTGCGCTGGCCCGTGCATGCCCAGCGTGGTGAGCCGCGCTCGCCGCCGGGCCGAGCCGGCGGTGAACCAGGCGCCCACCGCGCCTGGTCCAGCGGGAAGACCTGCGTCGGCTGGCTGGACATGACGCCGAATGGGTAGCAGGCCCCTGCCTGCCCTACCCTAGCGCGCGCGCGCGCCTGGTCCAGTGGGAAGACCTGCGTCGGCTGGCTGGACATGACGCCGAATGGGTAGCAGGCCCCTGCCTGCCCTACCCTAGCGCGCGCGCGCGCCTGGTCCAGCGGGAAGACCTGCGTCGGCTGGCTGGACGCCACGTTGAACGGTTGGAAGTAGAGCCGGCTGGGCGTGAGCACCAGGCGGCCTGGCTGCCGGCACAGCGGCGTCACGCGCGCGCCCAGCGCCTCCAGCACCGCCGTCTCGCCCTCGTCCTCCAGCCAGCCCGGGTTGAAGCGCTCGGCCGCCTCGTGCGCCTGCTTGCCCGCATACACTCGCGCGTTCCACGCAGGATCTCGAACCGCATGGCCTACCAGATGTGCCCACATCGCCATGAACGCGGCCCGCTGACAGCAGCAGCCCGCCTGTGCCGGACGCGCAGCTTGGCAACATCCGGTCACACGGCCGTCAATTGAACTTTTCTGGGGCGCCACAAAAGGGGCACGGGCAGCACCCGGATGAGCTTGGCCAGCGCCGCGCGCGCGGCCTCGCGGTCGGCCTTGCCGCCGTCGCGGCAGGCGAGCGCGCGCAGCTGCTCCACGCGCGGCAGCACCTCGTCCAGCGCCGCATACACCAGCGCGAACGCCAGCGCGGCCTCCTCCTGCGTGCGCGGGGTTGGCGTGGGGTTGGACGCCGGCCCTACAGGACGCGCCTCAAAAAGGGCTACCGGCGGGGTGGTGCCCCAGCCTCAGCTTCTTCCGGCGGTTCCGTCCCGAGCGCGAAGGCGCGTCTCGGGGTGTCTGCTCCTGCATGGGCAGCCTGCAGGGCCGTGCTGCCTGGTGCACATCACCCAGGCACCACCCAGCGTCCCTGCCCCTATGCCAAAAGCACCTCGTGCAGCATGACTTTGTTGAAGCGCCGCCGCTCAGGGCTGGCCTGGGCGTGCAGCTTGGCAATGCGTGCCTGGGTGTGACCGGTGGCATTGTGTAACCTACATCCATTACACCCAGGCACTCATAGCCAAGCTGCACGCCCAGGGCCAGCTCCGAGCGGCGGCGCTTCAAGAAAGTCATGCCGCATGAGGTGCTGCAGGCATAGGGGCAGGGTTGCTGATAAGGCAGCGCCCGGGGATCAAGCGCGCCCTGTGCGGCCCACGCGCGCCCGCCCGCCGGAGCGCACGCACGCCCGCCCGCCAGCCTCACCCCACGCCCCCCTCGTCAGCGGGTTGCCTTCCGGCGCGCATATCGCCTGCTGGCCCCCTACCGCGGCGCAACGGCCCTGCACAGGCGGCAGGGGTGCGGCAGGCCCGGCGCAACGCCTCCACGACATGTCTGCGCCGCCCGACACGGCCAACCAGCGCGGCGGGCGCCAGCCCCGCGCTGCGCACCCGCAGCCAGACGTACGGCGCGCAGCGGTCGCCCGCCATCATCTCCACGCGCTCGGTGCACTGGACCGAGAACAGCTCCTCGCCCGCCACGCCCCGCGCCTCCGCCACGCTGCCGCGCGGCGGCTCGCACCTGCGGCGCGCCCGCCAGCTGTTCCACGGCGCGCCTGCACTGGATTTGTTGTTCGGCAGCAGGGCGGGGGGTGGGACGTCGAAGCAGTCGCAGCGCCCGCGCGTGATGGAGAGGGCGGGCGCGCGGGCGGCACCTGACCATGGACGTGGTCGCGCGGAACGGGATGCGCGTAATCAGCTCCTCGGAGCTGCGCGGCACGAAGTACAGCGACGCGCTGCACAGCTTGAGGTGCCCCGCCAGCCTGCGCCGCGCGCCGGGCGGCGCCGCAGCTGTCAGCGCGTCCTAGGCGGAGCAACCTGGTTCCGTGCCTGCACGGCCCGGTGCCCCGCAGCGGTCGGGTCCAGAGTGCGCTGCAGAGGCAGAGCCGGGGGGCACACCGCGCGGCGCCCCGGAGCAGGTGGCAGGCATAGTCGCGGAAGTAGTACTCGCCTTCCTCCAGCAGCAGCAGCGAGAAGCGGTCGTCGCCATCCCAGACGCTCATGTTACTTTGCGACACGTCAGAGACCACCCTGGTGACACAGGCGCAGGCGCCAGGCAATGCATGTTCGGCGGGCCCCGGGCTAGCGCCCAGTGGCCCGGTCCGTGTAGGCGCTAACCAGTAGATTGTGCATTGTCACTTCGCCTGTCTGCGTCCCGCAAAGACCAGCGCTTTTACTTTCATGTTTGGCCCACCTCGAGCAGGCCCGGGTTGCAGCCGACCCTACCCTGAACGAGGCTTGCAACGTTCTGGGCGGGAGAGTACTTTCCACGCTGGAGGAGCGCTCCTGCGTCGGACCTGTCCTCGGTCGAAACTACTGGTAGTGCGCTTCCCTGTTCTGGGGATATGTCTTTTCTGCAGTACCAGGGTGGCACGCACGTGGACGTACTCCACCTGCAGGTGCGCTGCGCCGCGCGTGCTGTTCCACCTAGAAGCTGCTTGCTGCTTGCACGTAGGCGCCTGAGGCGCTCCGCGCCTCTGACCGCAGGGCCGCTGCCCCCTTGTAGTGAGCGGTGGCAGAAAACCGAGCGCCGCGAAAAAGGTGAGGACTGCAACGTCTGCTGCACCTGCTTGGCTGTTGTATTATTTGTGTGGCTGCTTGAGTGCGCGTGTGCGTGGCAGGTGTACGACCCGTCAGTCAAATGCTGCGTGCTTTCAGGCGTCCTGCGGCTGCAGTGGCAGGCTGGCGGAGCTCAGAAAGGGGGTGCGCGCCCACCAAGCCGAGCTTGTCGTTCTGCTCTGCGCCGTGCAACCTCTGACTGCACTCCAGGTAGCAGAACTCACGTACACGCACGGCCCCCGCAGAACCCTTCCTGCAGCCCTGGCTGGTGCTGCAGCTGTGCCTCCAGGACACCCAACGGCTGTCCGTGGAGCTGTGGTGCGGCCCTACGCTGCACATCTTGTTATATACCTTGCTCTAAACACGGTCCTCCTTGCAATCCACAGCCCATCAGCGCTGTCAGTATCCTATTTCAATATGAGAGGCCTATGTTGCAGGGTGCGCTGCTGCGACGGCATGCGACGCCGCCTGCACGTGTCCACGTCATTCCGGCAGCTCCGCGCCACCACGCTGCACTGCCAGGCGCGCGCACACCGGCGCCGTTGTGGGGAGGGAGGCCCTCCTGTCACAGTGGCTGCTGGGAGGGAGTGCAGGCTCGCCACGACTGAGTATGACGCTGCAGCCGTGCGCAAGCGCCTGGAATTGCTCAGCTGCTCACCCTGGACACCTCTGCGGCGCAGGGGCGCGCCGGCCGCCCCGCCGAACATGCTGTGCAAAGCCACAAGTAACTGCTACAGGGTGAGGTCTAGGCTTTGCCAAATGAAAGGTGCCTCCTGGCCGCAGGTCCCCCTAGCGCCGCTGCCGCCGCGCGAGTGGGCAAGCCTGGCGCTCGACGTGCGCGGCCTGGTCGCGCGCTGCTTCGGAATCGCGGGGCCCGTTCGAGGCAACAAAACCCCTGACGGGGGCGCAAAGGCCTCGAGCTGCGCCGCTGCTGGGCAGCCCAGCGGCGGCGCACACGGCACCGCTGCCGCCGGCACGGAGGACGCGCCGCCGGCGCCCCCCGCCGTGCCCTGGGCGTATGCGGGGCTGGACGGCATCTGCGTCCTGGGCGCGGGCCGCGTGCGGCGCATCTTCACGCTGCGCGACGCGCCGCCGCGCGAGGTGACACCCTGCCATCCCTGGATGCGGCGCAGACGGGGCCGTGCGCTGCCCTTGCATGCATCCCCAGCCTGCAGCGGAGGCTGGCGGCCATGGGCCGGCGCCGCTCTGCTGTGCCGATGCTAGCAAACTCACCCAACGACGATAATGCAGCGCGCACGCGGTCAGCCTGCAGCCGCCCCGCGCCTCTTCAGCAGCTCAAAGCTGTCAGTGCGCGCGGCGGCAGGGCCCATGGAGCGCCCCCGCAGCAGTCGCCTTCCCGGCGGGCGTCGCCGCGCTGCACGTGGTCCTGGATGCTGCCAGCCTGCGCGCTGCTGAGGCGGCGCCGGCGCCTGACCAGGCGGCGCAGGCAGCGCCGCCACGCAGCGCCTCCGTGCGGGGCGCGGCCCGCAGGCCCAGCGCGGCGCGCGTGGCAGGTGGGCAGGGCCACGGCCTTATAGGGGCTTGCACTGAGGGCACCCCTGTGCTGCGCTCCCATGTTGCTGTCACGCAGCGCGCTTCTGGCTGCCTGTTCAAAACCTTATGCTCGTGTTGCTGCCTGTGCGACTGTGCCTGCTCGCAAGTCATGCCCTAGAGGGCGCTGCCTGGCGCGCGCCCCGTGCGAGGTCATGATGACATGAAGGGCGCAGAGGTCTGGACGCCGGAACCGCAGACTCACCTGCAGCATCCTGCGCCGCCAGGGCGGCGCGGCGGCTCTGCAGCGCCGGAGCCCTCCACGGATTGTGCGGACGCGATTCTGGGAGGCCCAACAGGCGCGAGTGTGGCGGCCGCGGCGGCCGCTGCCGCACCCAGCCCCCCGCTACCCCCTGGCGCCTCCCCCACAGCGCCTCTGGCGCCTGTCGACGCCACGCGCGCCGGCATGACAGTGAGCTCCTGTGCGGCTGAGCCGTCAGACCCTGGCCTGGATCCTGCTACGGCGGCTGAGAGTACCGGCGGCCGGAGCAGGGCGCTGCTCAAGCTGGGCGGCGGCCGCAGGCGCAGTGCCGCGCTCCTTCGGGGCTACGCGTGCAGCGGGCGCCCAAGCAGCCTGTTTGCTGCCGTGCCCCGAGTAGGAGCCGGATGCCCGCCCGGCACCCTTCAGCATGCTGATGGCCATGCCGTAAATGCCGGCGGGGCGCTGCGCAGTGCAGCGCCGGGTGTGCTGGCGGTACCTAGCCCTACCCTGGCCCTGCCCAGCCCTCTGCGCGCAGCGCCGGCGCCCCCATGCCTGGCTGCGCCCAGCTCGGCGGAGGCGGTGTTCGGGCCTGGGGCAACCCCGGACGTGGCGGCGGTCAAGCTGCCCTCGGAGCTTGCACAGGGACTGGTGCGCCAGGCCGCGCGGTGGGCGTCCGAAGTAGCTGCCCTGGCTTGCGGGCCTGGCGCGCTGCCAGGTGCATGCGCAGAGGTGGCCAGCCATTATGACGTCCCTGGGAAAGCGGGCTCCTTGGGCGCGGGCGCCAATCTCGACCTGGGCGCTGGTTCCGGCACGCACAGCGTGCCTGATGACGCAACGGCGGGGCACAGCTGCGGCGTGGACATGCGGAGCGAGGCGACAGGCGCTGCGCAGGCGCCGCCAGCGTGCAGCCTGGCTGCGGAGGGCGCTGGCGAGCAGCGCGGCGCGCTGGCGCAGGCTTCGCGCGCCGCCTGCGGCGAGGGGGGCGCAGAGCAGGGCGAGTGCACTGTCAGCAGCGGCGGCGCTCCCGGCAGCTGCAGCTCCTGTTCCGCGGCGCCGCCGCGGGCGAGCTTGCTACCCGAGCCGAGGGAGCCTCCCGTGGACGCAGCGCTGTCTGGCAAGCTGCCATGCGACGCCCGCGCATCCAGCAGCTGCAGCGAGGGCCTCGGAGGGGTAGGATTAGGGTCGCCCGCCGCAACAGCGGATGACGCCTGGACCGACCTGGCTGCAGCGGCGCGCCGCACCACATCCGCAAGCGATGCCGACGCCTGGGTCGACCTCGCCGCGGCCGCCGCCGAGAGCGCGCCCGGTGCGCGCGATGCGGGCGCCTGGCGCGACCTGCTTGAAGCAGTGGGTGCGAGCGGCGCGCCAGCGCATGGAGCGGGCGGCGGGCGCGCGTCGGGCGGCGCCGCGGGCGCTTGGGTCGAGGGCGAAGACGCCTGGACCGAGCTGGCCGCCCTGTCTAGCAGAGGCAGCAACGGTAGCGGAGCGGGCGGGCGCGATGCGGACTTGCGTGCCGCCAGCCCTGCAGCTCCCAGCAGCCTTGCGGCCGCCCATGCCTCGGTGCAGGGCGCCTGCGCGGCGGCGGACCGCCGCAACGCGCCTGGTCGTGAAGGAGCAGATGCTGAGGTGCAGTTGATGTATGCCAGCCTGGGCTCTGCGCCTGCCGAAGTTTCGGATGCAGCGGGCGCGTCGGTGCATTCGGCGCCGGGCGCAGACCCGGAGCGTGTCGCAGGCGTGGCCGACGGTGCTGCCGCGGGCTTGGCGCTCGAATGTACTGTTCCCGCGGCGCCTCACGGAGGGCTGAACACGCATGGCGCGCTGATGGGTCTGCCCCTGCCTCGGCCCACACCCGGGCCCGAGCGCGGGGCCGCCACGCCGCGCACAGCACCAGCTGGCAGCCGCTCGGGCGCGAGGATGGCCCAGACGCCAGACGCGCGCGGCCTTGACGCGGGGCCCAGCGCGCGCGCGCGCTGGGCCTCGCTGGACGACCTGCCGCTGGCGCGGCAGCCGCTGCCGCGCTCGCAGCCGGCGGCATGGGAGGCGGGCGCCTCCGCTGCCGCAGGCGCCCGCCGACCGAGCACAGCGGGCGCGGACGCGGCGCGCGCAGGCGCGTACGGGGCGCCGCACAGGCCGGGCTGTGTGGCAGATATGGGCGAGGCTTCAGGATGCGCTCCCAGAGCGCCTCCCTGGGCTCCTGCCGCCGCTGGCAGCGCATGCGCCGAGGCCAAAGAGCATGCAGAGGCATCAGGCAACCGCATCGTGTCGGACATGACCGGCGCCCGTCCAGTGGTGCGGGCCACAGGTTGCCGAGCGCGGGCCTCCAGCGCTGCCATCACCGCCAGCGCAGGCAGCCGGTACGCCGGCCACGAGGAGGCCGAGGCCGCCCTTTGTGAGCTCTCGGCGCCCGCGCCATGCCCGCACACAGCGGCGGGCTCGCGGGCTGGCAGCACTGGCGCGCCGTCAGGGGCGGAGCGGGCCAGTGAGGCCGCTCCCCTTCTGCCGGCGGAGGCTGGCGCGGCGGGCTGCGCCGCGCAGCCTGCGAGCGGGCGGGCTGAGGCCTCCGCGCTGGTGTACGACCCTATTCTGGGTGTGTTCTTCGACACCGCAAGCGGGCAGCTGGTCGGCGCGGAGGCGCTGCCTGTCGGCGGTGCAGGCGCAGGCGAGGGCGTGTGACCATGCCGGAAAGTGTAACAAGTCGTTCCTGCAACGTGGAGACTGGCCTGGACGTCCTGCGGGGTTTGCCATGAGGGAGGGCGCTGTCTTGCATGTCCGCATGGGCGCCAGTAGATAAATAGCTGCCTGTAATGCCACTGTAGCGGCGGTCTACAGGTGTGCGATGTGCGGCGCAGCAAAATATGGGCGTGCTTTCAGGCGTGCACATAAGGCGACGCAGCAGCTTAGGCTGTCATGGCCTGTTTAGCAGCACCGTGTGCGATTTCAGGCAGACTCAGCTTGCAGTGAGTGACGGGCCAAAAACTACTGCAGATAGGCACTTGGTATTGAAAGGCAAAATGGCCACCTCTATGGTGCTGCACGATGCAGATGGCACACTTCAACATGCATGCGCATGGAATGTATTGTTGTCCCGAATGAGAGCCATGCATTTGTGTGCTCACACTGTAACACATACATTTGCACTTCCACTCCAAACCTAAAACTCTTGCATGCACTGAGCTACCCATGCGTAATTACGCAGTAGCCCAGTTTCTTGCTTCTTCATGCAGCCGGCAGGCAGTGTCATGCTCCTGTGTGCCCTGCGCAGGCCAGCGCCGCCAGGCTGCCCGCTTCTGCGGCCCGTCGTCGACCTCGAACGCGAACTGGCTCCCGTATGCATGCATCATCTTTCGCATCACGATCCGCCAGGCATTCGGAATGTTGTGCTGTCCTGGAAGTTGCCCGATGGTGGGGTAGTCACTGCCTGATCTTATTTCCATACTCTCCATGCATGGCGGACACAGCAGGTCAAGGAGCGCCTCCGGTCCTATCCTCTCCTCCCCGGCGCAAGAATGATAGCACATTGCGACAAAGCGCGCAAGTATGCGCACCTCCCTCATCCCTGTGCTTGGAATGCTTGGCCGGTGTGGATAAAGATTAGCATCCCATACATCCATCGCTACACTGGCTCCCTCCATCTTTGCATGCCAGCTGTCTATGGCCCGGGAGCGTGTAAATTCCACTGACGGGCTGCCCATAATCACATCCACTCTGCCAGTGCGGCAGCGCAGGGTTGCCAGAAGCTCATGCTGGCTTCCTCGCATGCTGCCCTGTACACCAAACTGACCATGGTCTGCGGCAGCTTGTCAAACTCAATATAATCACTGAAGCCGCCCGACACACCCAGGTGTGTGAGGTGAAATGCACTGAGGTCCACACTCGGCGTGTTCTGCAGGGACTTAGCGAACTGATCATCGCTCAGACCAGAGTTGGCAGGCAAGTGCATGACACCACCCAGGCGCAGCGGCATACCCAGCAGCTGGCGCAGGCTGCCACGCTGGTTTGCACGCAGGACGGTCAGCAGCGGGGACACCACATCGCTCTCTGCGCACAGGCCCGGGGCCAAGAAGATCCTGCTGCACCCTTCGCGTGCGGGGGCCGGCCAGTTATAGAGGGTGAGCGAAGTCAAGTGGTCCTTCCAGGTTGGCAGTTCCAGCCATGTCAGGTGCCTCTCGGCAAGCTGCGTGTTTGAGAAGTCCAGGCGCAGCGGCAGCGGGTGAGCGCGCAACACCTGGTGGAAGCGGCGGCTCAAGCACTGCAGCGACAGCGCAAGCTGAACCTCGAAGCTGGCCTCTGAGGCCGGACGCGCGTCCCAGACGATGCACATGATTCTGTGGAGGAGGACATCGGGCAGTCCTTGCAAGCTTGGCTGCTGCAGCAGCTGTGCCTGCAGGGCACAAACGCTTGCTTGCAAGTGGTTGGAGTGTAAGCTCACGCGAGTTCTCAGGAAGAATAGACTTCAGCTTGCAAGGCAACTGGAGCAACAGTCCAGCTTGCAACCAGCCGTGGCACGCACCGCAGCTGCGCGCTTGTGTGAAGGCATACAGTGCACTTGCGTCCCTTGTGTGTACAGAACCTGGCCACAGTCACAGACAGGCCGCTGCGCCAGTCTCCTGTCCTCGTAGTTGCACTGTCACCAAGCCGTCAAGCAGGCATGCCACGCGCCGGACACGCCAGACACAAGTAACCAGGGAGCCTGGACATGGAGTGCTTTTTGACAGGCCTCAGAGCCGTATCTTGAGCAGACAATGAATGTCACTGCCTGAAGATATGCATCAATATGCATGACATATCATGAGCAACAGATGGACATGCATGTCCATCCATATGCAGACATTTGGGCAGAATCTAATAGAATGCCTAGCCGTCAACCATGAGGACAGGCCTTGTCTGTCACATGCAGTCTTCTGGCCATCAAACCACACGCCATTCAGCATCCACGCACATGTGCAGCTGTGCAACGCTGAGTCTGTAACTGGTTTAGGCACATAGGACATCGGTTTAGGCATGTACGTCTTCCCACACAATCCAGCTGCAGCCTCTGCACTCCTGCTGCTGGCCCCAAGAAGCACTTGCACAGCTGCACGCCTGATGCCCTTGCAAAGTGCGTTCTTACACTCAGGAAGGGCATGCATGGTTGATGCGAGTCCTGTGCACATCTGCCTGTACGTAGCTACGCTACATGTAAGTGTTGTGCTTTGCAAAGGCTTTGGTGATGATAATGAAAACGTGCCGCAAGTCGTCAGTGGTGACTGTGGCCGAATGATGGCAATTGTGCTGCAGTTTGCGGCGCACGCCCGCCCGCGCTGCATGCTGCTGGCCACCGCGGCCGCCGCACTGGTGGAGGTCTCGTCGCACGACTACTTCTGGGGCCACGGCGTGGACGGCAGCGGCGCCAACCACCTGGGCCTGCTGCTCATGCGGCTGCGCGAGGAGCTGGCGGCGGCGGGCTCTGGCGGCCGCCCCAGCCCTGCAGGGGTCCTCGAGCCTGGGGCGCCTGGCGGCAGGGACAGCTTCGCATGGGCTGGCGCTGGCCTTGCGACCACGCACTGTGCGGGGTGAAGGCTGGATGGTGGCCATACTGGGGTCTTGGTTACAGGCATGCACATCAAGGCAATGCAGCGTATGCGGCTGTGAACCGCCTGATTGGCTTGCATATTCTGGCACAGGCATAGTCACCTTGCCAAAGGCCGAACACGTACTGGAGCTAGTGAGAAGCCTGCATGGTCCCTGGAACTCGCTCTGCCCACCCCAGCAGTGCTGCGCATGCAGGCAGCTGCCGCACTTTGACATGCATGCACATGGACAGGAAGCTCCTGACTGAGGAGCATGCACTAAAGGCAGGCTCCTGTAAGACGCATGCCCACACATGCAGTAGGCTCAGCAGCTCCCGTTCAGACTGCAGCATGAGCCCAGTTTATTGCTTCTTCATGCTGCCTGCGGGCAGCGCCGTGCTCGTGCGTGCCCGGCGCCAGCCAGCGCCGCCAGGCTGCGCGCTTTTCCGCTCCGTCGTCGATCTGAAACGCATACTTGCTCCCGTATGCAGACATCATCTGGCGCATCAACAGCCGCCAGGCATCTAGAATGTCATGCCATCCTGGATTCTGCCCGACGGTGGGGTAGTCCCTGCCTGACTTGATGTCCATGCTCTCCAGGCATGGCGGACACAGCAAGTCAAGGAACGCCTCCTCCAAGCATATCTTTTGTTCCCCTGCGCATGAATAATGGCACATGCTGACGTCTCGTGCAGCTATGCGCACATCCCTGTGTATGTTCTGCACGGCAAGATAGGGTGTGGACCAGTGACTGCATCCATGTGTACACTGCGTCCCTCAACATTAGCATGCCAGCTGTCTAGGGTCCCGGAGCGTGTAAAATCCACTGCCGGGCTGCCGCCAAACACACTTACATCTGCCATTGCAGCAGCGCAGTGCTGTGAGAAGCCCACATCTGCTTCTGTGACTGCTGCCCTGTACGACAAACTGACCAGCGTCTGCGGCAGCTCGTCAAAGTTAAGATTATTGCCAAGGCCGCCCGACACACCCAGGTGTGTGAGGTCCAATGCGCTGAGGTTCACATGCGGCGTGTATTGCAGCAAATCGCTCATGTGGTCAATGCTCATGCTCGAAGTGTCATCAGGCAACTGAGGCAGGGGCTCCATACGGACGCCACCCAGGCGCAGCGGCATACCCAGCAGCTGCCGCAGGCTGCCGTGCTGACTTGCATGCAGGACGGTCAGCAGCGGGGATATTACATCTTTCTTTGAGCACAAGCCCGGGTCCAAGGCGTTCCTGCTGCGCGCTTCGCATGCGGGGACGCGCCAGTTGTACAGGGTCAGCGATGTCACATGGTCCTTCCAAGCTGGCAGAGCCAGCCACGCCAGATGCCTTTCGGCAAGCTGCGTGGTTGAGAAGTCCAGGCGCAGCTGCAACGGGTGAGCGCGCAACACTTGTTGGAAGCGGCGGCTCACGCACTGCAGTGACAGCGCAAGTTGAACCTCGGAGCTGGCCTCAGAGGTTGTTCGAGCGTCCCAGACGACGCACATGATCCTGTGAAGGAGGACATCGGGCAGTCCTTCCAAGCTCGGCTGCTGTGCCTGCGATGCGCAGGCGCTTGCTTGCAAGAGGGTGGAGTGTAGGCTCACGCGAGCTTTTAAGAACACCACTGGTGGTCAGCTTGCAAAGCAAGCGGCGCAACCTTCCAGCTTGTATTCAGGCCTGGCGTGGCACCCATTGCAGCTGCGCGCTTTTGCGAAGGCATGCAGTGCACTTGCCTCCCTTGTGTGTACATAGAGCCTGGCCACGGACGCAGAGAGGCCGCTGCGCCAGTCGCCTGTGCTTGTACTTGCACTGTCAGCAGGCCGTCAAGCTGGCACGCCACGCGGTAGATGCGCGAGACACAGGCAGCCAGAGTGGCTGGAACGCTTCTGAGAGGCCTCAGATTGAGCTGATACCTTGTGCAGGCAAGTGCACGAATGACATGCCATGTAACATGACATGTCCAGCGACTGGTAGACTTCTGAAACAACATGCAGACTTCTAGGCAGAGTCTAATAACATGTCCAGCCGTCAGCCAGCTGCAGTGAGAGCAGGCCCGCTCTGTCACGAGCAGTCTTCTGGCCATCAACCTGCATTTTCAATCGGCACCCAGGTCCACGTGTAGCTGCGCAACACTGTGCCCACAGTGTTTTCTGTGTAACTGGTTTCAGCAAAGACGAAGAGCTGTCCGCCATCCTGCTGCAGCCTCTGCGCTCCAGTGTTGGCCCAATAGCGCTTCCACGCACTGACTGGCTGGCACGTACCACATTTGGCGCTGCGGAGCGCACGCTTTTGGCTACCAAACACTGCCGCCTGCTCTTTTCTTAGACAAGCTTGGCTGGCAGGTGCGGCAGACTGCATATGAAGGTAAGCTTCCAGGCCCTGCAGCCCACCAAGTGTCTTGCTCCTTTGCCACTGCGAATGCTTAAAGTCACTACGAGAACATAGCGCGGCAGGCATCACCCTTTGCTGGCAAGACTGAGGCCGCCTCAGACGCCATCCTGTACCCACGCTACTACGACATTGCTTCGGTCTTGCAGGTTTGCCCTGTTGGGCGAGTCACGTTGAAGTCGCATTTTGCAGCACTGCCTTTGACATCTAAGACTGTACAGGAACCCCACGGCACTGCGGATGAGACACCCACTCTCGCCAAAGCGTCCGGCAAGAAGCGCAAGGCCCTGGACCTGGAGGCGGCTGCTGTTGACGGTGACCCGCGCCCTGGTGTGCTGCTCTGCCGTCTACTTCAATCACAGTGCTGTGCCCTTCTGTCCTGTGTGTTGCACAGATGCAAGACTGCCATGCGGCGGGTGCGCAGAGGGACCTAGCCTGCCAAGGCCAAAGGCGAAGAAGGGCAAGGCAGCCGCCAGCGCCAAGCGCGCCTCTGGGCCTGGCAACGCCGAGGAGGCAAAGCGGCTGCGCGAGAAACTGGGTGAGGGCAGCAGGCTACTGGTTGCTCAAGCAGCCGCAGCTACAAGGTTCCAGCGTAATCGGATGTCCAGCATGGTGCTGCTTCTACTTGCCGTCACTCGTTATGTGAAAGATGAGGACTTTCAACCTCGTGCCGTAGAGCCCCGGCACTGCAATGTACAGCCGTGGCTTAAGACGGCAGTGAAGGGCGCCCTTCAGCAGAGAGAATGATGTCAATGGACATGCGTCGATGACCTGTGCCATGCCGCAGGTATCACTGCAGCGCCGGACGCAGAGCCGGCCGCCGAGGCCTTCAGCTTTGGCTTTCCTATCGCGAATCAAGCTAAAAGCTCAGGCGTGAAGGGTGCAGCCAAGGGGGCGCCACATGGAGGTGTCGAGGTGAGCCTCTCCTGGAGCCCTCTTCATGTCATCGCATGCTCTGCAGAGTGCAAGCATGCTGGTGCGCGCTCACGCAGCCTGAGCGGCAGTCTCCGAGCTTTTCGCCCTGGTTGCTTTAGCCTTCAGGTTACACAATGCATGCGCATGAGCACGCAGCCTGACGCCTGCCATGCGCAGGAGGGTGCCGCTGAGGAGGCCGGCCCCGCGGTCACAGCAGCGGCAGCGGCGGAGGAGGAGGAGGAAGACCCTGCGGTGCGCGAGCGGCTGCGCCGCGTGCACGGCGAGCCGTCTGGGCAGGACCTGTCGCGCCGCGTGTTTGTCGGCGGCATGCCCTTCACGTACGAGGTGCGGCGCGGACGCCCCGTCAGCCCATAAATCTGCATTCTTCCGTGCAGGCATGCTGAGTGTTCACAGACAGGCTGTCTGAGCATGCTTATGGGTTGCCTGCAACATAGGGACACAGGCACGTCATGATGCCTCAGTGTCACAAAAGCACAAGCATGCATGCCGGGCTGCCTTCCCCAGCGTGTGTTGTCAACAGTCTCGGCTGAAGCCCACGCAGCCTGGCATAGTAAGCATGGTAGGGAGAGCTCGGGCACAGGCGCCGCGCCCGAGCGTGCGCACGGCGTGCAGGAGGACGACGTGCGCGAGTACTGGGGCTACTGCGGCGAGGTGGCCGACCTGGACCTCATGCGCTTCCCGGACACCGGCCGCTTCCGGGGCATCGCGTTCATCACATTTGCCACGGCGCGCACGAGCCCGGCCGCCTTGCATCTGCATGCCGCGGACAGCAAGAAGTTGGGCCGTCTGTGCCAAGCACGTGCGTGAGGGCAAGCTCATGCCCCGGCATGTGCAAGCCTGTATTTGTCAGACGTTTGCACATCGCTGCTAATGCGCTGGTAGATGCTGCTTAGAGCACCGGTGTACACTTGAGAGTGTGCAACGGCCATGCGGTGATGCCCTTGTAGCTTCTACCATCCGGCGCGACTCGCGCGGCAGCATTTTGCCCGTGCGCGCTCTGGCTCATGGCGGCCCAACTGCGCGCAGGCAGAGGGGTATGAGGCCGCGCTGGCGTGCGACGGCGAGCTGCTGGAGCAGACGCGGCTCAAGGTGGAGCCCTGCCGCACGCCGCGCCCGCTGGGCCGCGCCGCGCCGGCCGCGCCGGCGCCGACGCAGCACAAGGGCGCCGCGCCCAAGGCGCGACGCCCCGCGCTCGCCAGAACAGCGTAATGGCGCTGCACATGTACCGCCATCCACCATGTGCACTCCAAAGCTGTGCCGCTGTGTATTGCGGAGCAGGCAGCCGGGTGGCGCTCGGGATACAGGGCTACATACTGAGGAAGTGCTCAAGGCCGTATGTGTGCATACTTGCAATTTATCCTCTTAAACTGGCAGCTGACGCACATGATGATCGGCAGGAGGTGCGTGAGCACACATTTCCTGTAGAGAGGTAGAGTCAGCACTGTGCATGCACGAGCTCATGACTGCGTGCATGCGGCAGACGCCCGGGTACTGCGCGGCGTACGTGGGCAACATCGCGTTCGAGGCGTCCGAGGACGACCTGCGCGCGGTGTTCGAGGGCCTGGCGGTGACGCGCGTGCGCATGCACACCGACGCGGACACCGGCCGCTTCAAGGGCTATGCGCATGTGCACTTTGGCGACGAGGCGTCGCTGGATGCGTGCGCGCCCGCGCTCGGGCTGGGCCGAGCAGGGTTGCTGGGGCCCTGGGTCAGGGCGCGCATGGGCTGGCCATTCTGCACAAGAGCTTACTTTGTGTAGCTGCGCCTGGTGCTGGCAGCCTATGCTCTCATGCATCAGCCCCAAGCGGCTCCTGGCACCTGTTCGGTGCAGCTTGCTGGGGTTGGCTGGAAAGGCTGTTGACGTCTGCCAGGAGTCGGCGGAGCGCTGCCTGCTCCTTGCGTCTGGCACTGGTGACCGCCAAGCTGGGCATGCGCATACGTTGCTGAGCCTTACGGCTGTTGTGCAGGGCGGTGGAGCTCAGCGGCACAGACTTCTTTGGCCGGCAGCTGAAGGTCGGCTATGCCCAGCCTAAGAAGGCCTGATGCAGGCCGCCTTGGGCGGCTGCATGTGTGCCTGGAAGCGCCTGTTGAGTGCAGTGGCGTGCAACTGTAGCTAAGCTTGCCAGTGAGGACTGTGCGTCATGTTGAGGCCCTAAGGCAAGTTGTGAGGACTGTGCGTCATGTTGAGGCCCTAAGGCAAGTTGTAACGACAGCCATTCCGGCCCTGCAGTGACCTAGCCTAGCTATAGCCTCGCTTGCCGCAGTGCGCAGAGTGCAGTCTGATCACCTCCGCGGAGCGCCTCTCCACCTCAGCGCGGTAGGCACGGCGTACAGTCGCAAGTTCTCCACCTGTGGTGAAGGAGGGTCCAGCTGACCGCCTGACATGCTGCAGTGACGCACCTGCTTCTGCCAGTGATGGATGCCGACGATGGCGACGAGCGGGGCGGTAGCGTGCGCGAGCAGGACCGCTTTCTGCCAATTGCCAACATCAGCAGGATTATGAAAAAGGCGCTGCCTCCGAACGCCAAGATAGCAAAGGACGCAAAGGAGACCGTGCAGGAGTGCGTGTCGGAGTTCATCAGCTTCATCACCAGCGAGTGCGCCCCCCGCGTCTGTTGAGTAAGCTAGGCAGCCCATGCGCTGCGCAAAGCTCCACCTGCCTGCAGGTCGAACGGACAAGTTGACGCGCCGCGGGCATGCGCAGGGCGAGCGACAAGTGCCAGCGGGAGAAGCGGAAAACCATCAACGGCGATGACCTGCTCTGGGCCATGAGCACGCTGGGCTTTGAGGAGTATGTGGAGCCGCTGAAAATCTACCTGCACAAGTTCCGAGAGGTGTCGCCCTCCCTGGTGCCTCTGTGAGCGCAAGTCTTCCAGGCACATAGTCGAGGGCGCAGCCAAACCTGCCTGTTCGCCCAGTGACTGCGCTCGCTGCCTCACCGCCTGCGCTGCAAAGCCGACAAGAGCTGACTGCACTGCGTGCATCAGCTCTTGTGTACGCCACTTAGTGTACACCACTCACAAGCAAACGGTCAGACAGTCCGCTCCCCTGCCGCGGCGACGCTGAGCAGGGGGCCGCGCGCGCAGGCCGAGAAGGCGACGCTGGCCAAGCAGGCGGGCGGCGCCGCGGGTGGCGGGAAGGGCGAGAAGGAGGAGTATGCACAGGTGCATGGGCGCCGTGCAGGCCATACTTAATCACAATGCAAAGCACTTTGGTTTGGCTTGGCCGCACTCGCCATGCAGGCAGTACCTGTCAGAACGCAGTGGGCCAAGTGCGGTAGTGCGAGTCGCCATGCAGACAGTCTTTGTCAGAATGCACTGGGCCTACACGCCAAGTGCTGAAGTGTCTGGCAAGGTCGTTGGGTAAGTTGGCGTGGAGGTAGCATGCATGGGCTCGTGCTGTCAGGGGGTCGCAGGTGTCCGTGCGCGCGCTGACGCAGGCGTGCGGGGGTGCGCAGTATTGAGTGCGAGGCCTGGCGCTGCGCGTGAGTGGGCGCCGGCTGCCGCTGGCGAGCGGGGCGCCAGCCTGGCTTGCAAAGCGGCGCGTCGGCTGGACAGGCTGGCCAGGCAGGTGCCTTCCCTCACAGGAGGCGAAGTCAGCTGGACGGGCTCTGCCTGTGTGCGACGAGCGGACCTGCGCTGGAAGGCTCTGGCTCCTGCTATCCTCCTGGCGACGGCGAGCTCGGCTGGGCGGCCCTGGCCGTTTGCAGCGCTCAGGAAGCGCGGCAGCTGGGGCTGTCCACCTTCGCGCGCACCTGGGTCTCAGGAGTTCCAGCCTACAGGCTGCGGGTGCAGCAGCCCAGCAACACCGGTCTGTTGGAACGCTGCCGGGGAACAGAGGCGGCCGGAGCGGAACAGAGTGTTGCGCGGCGCCGTGACATTGGTTGAGGAGTCTGGTTGAGTGTAAGGGTTTCCTTGGAACATGCGCTGCAGGGCGAGAACCGTTGCAACGTGCCTGGGTGCGTCACATGTATAATGTTTGAGGGCCGGCGCCTGTCGAGGTCCCAGGCGTGGCAGTGAACACTGTCGATTGCTGTGGCTATGGCCTTGGAGTTGCATGTTCACAGGCTTTACACACCATTTACGAATCTCTTGTCTGCAGAGTGCAGCACTGTGACGGCTGGCATGAAAAACCAGAGGGTGCAGGCCTCCCGCACACGTGCGCACCGCACTTTTGCGGCGTAAGCAGCGGGGCTGCCTCTGCCCCAAGCTTCACCACATAGGCAAGCACCTGGGCGAGCTCAAGCATAGGTAGCCGGTTGGGCTACTTACAAGCAGACAGGCAACCACATGCCGCAAACGGTGCCCTGTCACGGCGGCGCCGGGGGCTCCTTCTCAGGCGCTTTTACGCTCGCCGGCTCCTTCTCAGCCGCTTTTACGCTCGCCGACGTCCGCTCGCCAACTTGCTTTACCTCCTGCTTGCTGGCCCTGCTCGCCCATGCGCAGGAGCCTGTAGGAGGTTCTCATACCAAGCGCCAGGTCTTGTACAGCAAGAAGAGCCAAGGTACAGTTTCGTCCAGCAATAGCACGCGTGTGCAGAGCGCACTGTTGGGCAGCAGCGCCCTGCTCCTCCATCCAGCCGCGGATGACCTTCATGTTGCGCCGCAGCGTGGTGGCGCCCGTCCGTACGTCCGACTTCATCAGATACACCACGGAGCCCAGCGCCACTGCGCAAGCGAGCGCCTCAGCCCTGCTGCGCAAGCGCTTTCCGCGGAGGCATGTGCGGAGGACCAAAGGGCCGGCCTCCTCGCACCGGCTGTGAGGACAAAGTTGGTCCACATCTGGGGCAAGCCCAGCGCCTGAGTTCCTTCCGCGTGTTGTTGCTTGCAAGTATATAAGTTGCGCAGAACTGCGGTCTGTTAGAATTGCGGTCCGGGCCTGTACAACAGTGACGGTGGCGCACAGCCTTAAGGAGAAGACAAAGCTTTGTCAAGTAAGGAGAGTCACTTTTGGAAAATGAATAATAGCAAAAGGTACTCAGGAGAGAGGAGACCCAGGCCTACAGCTGTGCCGAATCTGGCTGCCTCTTACATGCCTTTTACATGCTGCATCCTGCCTCTTGCATGCTTTGGTCTGTGAACCGTAAGAAGCCAGCTGAGCCTACTTATGGTCAACTTGCACGCATGCAACACGGACATCACACACACAGAGTAAGCGCCAGCTGGTGTCACAAACATGCAGACAGCAGAGTCTGCTGAGCAGACCATGGGCCATAAATTAAGGCCATAAGGCAGCACACTCAGATAACAAGAGCCGCACTAGGGCAGACATTCTGCACCATCCCAAAAAATTCTCAGCCGACTGTCTGCACCAACATAACTTCCCTGCGGGCGGACACTGCATGAACCTCGTGCGCCCTGGCACAGGGCGCGGCGCTGCTCAGCAAGGCGCGCGGCTCGGGCACGCCAGCACATGCCCTGGGTCTCCGTCGGACTGGCCAGCCCCCCGGCGCGCATCGCCCCGCGCGCCGGGGCTGCCGGGGATGCTCATGGCGCCCGAGCCGCCAGGGGCCGACCCCAGGTCGGTCTCGCTGCTGAGGGCGCCGGCGAGCGCCGGGTGCGCGGCCTCGCCGTCGGCGCCGGTGCACGCGCCGGCCTCGGCCTCGCCGGGCGCGAGGCCGGGCCCCGACGGCTCGCCGTCGCGCAGCCCGGCCATGGCCTGCGCGGCCTCGCGGTTGCGCTCGCCCAGCAGCTCCAGGTTCTTGAAGCTGAAGTTCAGGAACTGGTTGGTCGGCGAGAAGACGGCGCCGTCGCCGCCGCCGCCGCCGCCGACTACGCCACCGCCGCTGCCGCCGCCGCCGCCGCCGCTGCCGTGGCTGCTGCCGGCCGCGGCGCCGAAGCCGTCGGGCGCGGCGCCGGAGCCGACCAGGTCGCGCTCCAGCGTGCCTGACGAGCGGCCGGAGCTGCCGGCCGAGGAGCCGGTGCAGCTGCCCGCCTGCGCGCGCGCCGGGCAGTCCTGGGTAAGGGTTCCGCAGGGGTTCCGCGGGCTTCTGCGTGCGTCACAGGACACGGCCCGGGCTCCAGCAAAGCGGCGTAAGTCTGCAGCTCGCACCAAACAAAGAGAGGAAGAGACTACCTCAGCGCTGCATGTTACAGTGCGAATGCGCCTGCACAGCATCGGAGCATGTGCCGCGACCAGCACGCAGCAAGCATGTAGCTCCGGCAGTGGACGACACAAGGCTAACACCATGTCTCATGCCCTGCAGCACGCCGCACAGGACAGGCGGCCTCTTTGCCCCGCGCGCGGCCCCCAGGGCCGCGCACGAGCATCGGCGCGTCATTGGCGCCGGCCGACGTGATGGTGTACAGCAGGCTGAGCATGCTGTAGGGTAGGAGACCTGACCCTGTACCGAGGGCTGCGCACGAGCATTGGCGCGTCGTCGGCGCCGGCCGACGTGATGGTGTACAGCAGGCTGAGCATGCGCCCCGCGTCGCCGTCCACCTCCATGTCCGCCGCCTCCAGGCCGCCGCTGCTGGCCGGGCGGGCGCCGCGCATGTCTGCGCGCGCGCGCCCCCGCTCAGTCTCTCCGCCTCCGGGCCCTGCCCGCTCCGTCGAACTGAGCAGACCACCGTGGCCAGACACATGCACGCAGGCCAAGGCCTCACGATCTCTGCGAGCACGCGCGCGCTCCGCTGAGGGCTGAGGGCTCTGCTGGGGCGCGGGCGCGGGCAGCAGAGCGCAGCAGCGCCGCAGAGGCGGGCCGGGCATGCCGCGGGCGGCGCATGCCGCGACGCAGGGCGCGCCGGGCGGGCCAGGGGCAGCGCCGTTGCATACAGGAAGCCGCTTATCACGCGCATGGGCCCTGCATCGGCACTCCTGAGTACCAGCGTGGCGTGGGGACAGGCTACCCTATCCCTACCCTACCCAACCCTACAGCACAGCGCACGCGCGCCGGGCGACTGCAGCGGCGTGGCCGGCGAGCTGGACGCGGCGCTGGCGGCGTCGGAGCCGGCGCGCAGCGACCCCGCGCGCCCGCCCGAGCGCGGCCGCGAGCGCGGCCGTCCGAGCGCGCCGCCGCCGCCGCGGAAGCAGCCGGAGGCGGCGGCCGAGCCGGCCGGCGACTCGGGGCGCGAGGAGCCCAGCTCGTCGCTGCTCTGGATGTCCATCGCCATGCTCGCCACCGACACCTGCCGCCCGGCACGCGCCGGGCTTGCGCGCCGCTCGTGCTCGCGGCAGCACAACTTATGCCCGGCATGTTGCCGCTTGACATGTCCAGCATAGCGGCACACAGGTACCTGCGGGAGCCGCGCGCACCTCGCGAAATCCAAGCAGATTTGCGGGCGCAGACACGCCGCCCACTTCACAAGCTCTGCCGTTAGCATGTCCAAAAAGTCACAACAGAAGGCTGAGACTCTGCAGGGTGTGGAGCACGGAGCAACGCGCACCGGCTTGGGCGCAAAGTAGGCGGTGTCGGTCGGCGAGTCCAGCGCGGGAATGAAGGCCGCCTTGGTGCGCGCCAGGTTGGCCCAGTCCAGGCCGGCAAACCAGGCGTGCAGCTTCACCTGCGCGCGCGCCCGCGCCTCGGCGCGCCGCGCCTCGTGGCTAGGTCCGGGGAGAGCGTGCGTGTTGCCAGGGACGGTGCGCCAGGCCCGGCGTGACCCCGCGAGCGGCCGCCGCCAGGCGCTTCTCGGGCGGTTATGGCACATGCAGCACACGTGACCCCGTGCACATTCTCCTGGGCACTCTACGAATCAGTGGCGCCGCCAGGCGGCACCCGTGTATGCCTTGCACCTCGTCGCAACACAGCTCCGCATGATACTGCCGGTTTTCTTTGACATGAGCGATGCAAATGCATGCGCATGCCTGACGGCGGCCGTGAAAGCGCCCGCAAGCAGCACCCTGCCCCGCCAGGCGGGGGCGGCGCGCGGGGCCGCGGCGCGCCTCGCCGGCGCCGCGCGCCCCCAGGCGCTGCGCCGGGTCGGGCTGCAGCAGGCGGTCGACCAGGTCGCGGCCGGCGTCCGACAGCGCGCCCTCGCCGTCCGGCCACTCGATGCGCCGGTCCAGGATGTTGTCGAAGATGTCCTGCGCGGCAATGGCGGCACGGCTTTGCAATAGCTTCAGACTCTTTGCCGAGATGGCCCAGCACAGAGGCGGCGGCAGGCTTCAGAGCAGCGCGGGCAGTCGAGCGCCCCGCCAGCGGCGCTGGCCGCGCAGCCAGCCTCGCTGCGCCCGGTGGACGACTGCGCGCGCGCGCCGCGCCCGCAGTGCGCTGACCAAGCACCGCGCTCGCCCGTCCCACGCCGAGTCGGCGCTCGACGCGCACAGCAGCGCCCGCCGCGCACGCCCTCGGGCGCGCGCGGCGCCGCGGCGGCCAGGCCGCGGGCGCGGCCGCGCGGGGCGCGCGCCTCGGGCCGGTCGGCGTTGAAGGGCGGCACGCCGGTGATGAGCTCGAAGACGATCGCGCCCAGGCTCCACCAGTCCACCTCCGGCCCGTGGCCCGTGCCCAGCAGCAGCTCCGGCGCCAGGTAGTCCGGCGTGCCCACCTGCGCACCGCGCGGCGTGAATGCTTAGGATTAGGGTTAGGTCAGGGCGCAGCCGCCGCCCTGCCCCACACCCGCAAACATTCCATGCACAGCAGGTCCCGGCCTACACACGCACAGGAGCTAGTTGCCTGCCAAACAGCCGGACAGCCAGGAGCACGGCGGTCCAGGGCTCGTGATTCGGCCGGGGTGCAGCTAGGGCGGGCGCGCACGGCGCGGCCGCGCTCGTCGTCGCCGGCGCGCACGGCGCCGCGCGGGGACGCCGCCGCCGGCCGCGCGCGCGCCGCTGCCAGCCCGCCGCCGTCGCCACCGCCTGCCGCGCGGCGCATGTCCGCTCGGCCGCGCGCCGGAGGCGCAGCGTCCGGAGAGCACTAGCCCAGGGCAAGGCCGGCAGCGCATGCTTGCCATACGCACAGACCAGTACAACCGCAATCTTGTGTGCAGAGGGCGCCGTGCGCGCCAGGGTCGGACGCGCGCAGGGGGTCATGCGCGCGCGGCACGCCCTCGCGCCAGCGGCCGTCCTCGGAGCGCCGCCCGCGCGCCGCGGGCGCCTCGTACGACGAGTAGCGCCGCGGCGACGAATTGGCGGACGCCGTCCCGCCCGTCAGGCTGCGCGGCGTGCTGCTGCCGCTGTCGGTCTCCCTGCGCGCCCGCACCGAGCCGCCCGAACTCACTCCTGGCTGCCGGCATCTTTGCTGTGCCGCTGTCTGCCCTGTGCTGCGCCCGAGCTAACCGCAGGCGCGTCGAAGAGCGCGGGCAAGGTCGGCGGCCATGGCTCGGAGAGCGCGTGCGGGAACAGGGCTAGGGTGTAAACGCTCCCAAGCGCGGGGGCGGGGCGGCGCCGCAGTGCGCGCACATGGGCCGCGCGGGGCCGGCCAGGTCGTCGGCGCGGTCGATGACGCCGACGCAGGACAGCCCGAAGTCGGTCAGCTTCAGGTGGCCGTCGGCCGCGATGAGCAGGTTGTCCGGCTTCAGGTCGCGGTGGATGATGCCCTGCGCCCGCCGCCGCCGCCTTGACTGCAAGTCCGGATGTGAGAAAATTGTACAGGATGGCAGTGCGCAGGTGTATGAAGACCGTGCGGCGCACGTGGCATCCCGTCCAGACGAAGGGTATCTTGCAGCGCGCGGGCGTGCGCTAAAGCGCGGGGTATGCCGATGACTGCCACTTGTTTCGCTGCCCGACAAGGCAGGGCGCACTGCCCCGGGACCACCCCCCGGACGGGGGCGCGCCTGGGTGTGGCAGTACTCCAGCGCGAGCACGGTCTCGGCGACGTACAGGCGCGCGGCGCCCTCGTCCAGCGCGCCCAGCGAGCGCAGCAGGCTGAACAGGTCGCCGCCGCTGAGGTACTCCATCACGATGTACAGGTTGTCGCGGCTCGTGAACGCGTAGTAGAAGCGCACCTGCGCCGCATGATGACGTTTGGTGCACCAGCGTCAGCACTTCGCTTCCATGAGTGTTACACGTGCTGTCTTCACACGTGCTGACCTTGCCAGGATGGCGTCAGGGAGCGAGCGCTCCGCATCTGGCCACCCAGAGTACCCTCTTGGGCACGCGTGTTTCAGCCCATGTGAAAGGGCAAGGTGTTGCACGGACGCCCAGACATACACGTTGTGCTGCCAGGCACAGGGCGGCACGCAAACTAAACACCTTAAAACATGAGCATGTGCCAGGGGCGGCACCACAAAGGGGTTGTTGGCCAGCGCCATGATGTTGCGCTCGTTGCGCACGCTCTGCACCATGTTCTTGCGCACCAGGTCCGCCTTGCGCATCACCTGCGCATTGCGCGGCACCCTGATCATGCATGAGGCCCTGACTGGCGGGGGGGGGGGGGGGGGGGGGGGGGGGGGGGGGGGGGGGGGGGGGGGGGGGGGGGGCGGGGGCGGGGGGTGGGGCCCCCCCCCCCCCCCCCTCCTACCTGCCCACCGCCGAAATAGTGGAGCAGGGCGCGGCGCGCTGCACCAGCCGGCAGACCAGCCGGCACAGTCGCGTAACGTCCTCCTTGAGACACAAGCGAGCGCTGGCAGCAGCTGGTGGCATGCTTGCAGCAGGCAGCTCATGCACGCGCACTGCGCAGCGCGAGCGCGCCGCCCGGCGGGCAGGGGGCGCGCTCCGGTGCGCGCCCGGGGCCCGGGCGCGCCTTGACGGCGAACAGGTCGCCGGTGGCGCGCTTGCGCGCGAGGTACACGCGCCCGAACGCGCCGCGGCTGATGGGCTTGAGGATCTCAAAGTCATCGATGCACATGCCGCCGCCGGGCGCGGGGGCGCTCGCCGCGCTCTCCAGCCGCACGCCCGGCGCGCTCGCCTGCAGCTCCTCTACCTGCCCGTCCGGTTTGATTAATTTAATGAGACTGCTGAAATTTCAAAACGGTAAAAAAGGCTTCAAACTCCGGCATACGCGGCAGGCTATCTACACTGCATGTCCGCATCACCGACAGATGCTGGAGTGCTGGCAGCGAGGCCGCGAGCGCGTGCGCAGCGCGCGGCAGGGCGCGCCTTGGCGGCGACGAGGCGGCGCGCGCGCTGCGCGAGCGCGCGCGTCTCCTCCTCCAGCTCGGGCTCCTCGACGCCGCCGCCGGCGCCGCCGCCGCCGCCCGCGCCGTCGCCCGCCAGCAGCGCGTCCAGCTGGCCCAGCACCTCCTGCGCATGCATGCGCGCGCGCCTCGGGTCTAGGGTGTCTAGGGTCTAGGGTGGCGGCAGGCCCTGCTCGTCCCGAGCCTGGCCAGGCTACAGGTGGTCAAGCGCTGGCTAACAGACACCATTCCGAGGTGCGCGCACGAGCGCACTATGCATCGCTGCGAGCTCGTAACCTGCGGGGCCTGGGCATCCGCGCACGCAGCGGCGTAGCTGGCGGCGGCGGGGCTGCCAGCGCCGCCGCGCACCGGCAGCGGGCAGAGAGGGCGCAGCACGTCCAGCAAGCAGCCCTTGTGTGGGTTGCACAGGGCCGTCCCTGCACGCTGCTCGCGCAGGAGCGCGGTCGGCAAGGCAAGGTGTCAGTGAGGCACCCGCTCGCACTGCCAGACCGTCACTACGAGATCCTTTGCACCGGCCTATCTGCTATTGCCGAGTGGGACCCCGCTCGCCGCCGGCCTGCCGTTGGGCCACGGGGCGAGGCGCGCCCGGCAGCGCTGCGGCGGCCGGCCGGTGCCGTCCGGCTGCAGCGACGCGGCCGAGCGGCACGCCAGCACCAGCGCCTCCAGCGCCACCCAGTCGCCCAGCGGGGGTAGGGTTAAGTCAGGGCCCCCGCCGGGCGCGCCGCCCGCGTCGCCCGCCCCCGCCTCCCGGTCGGCCCCGGCCGGCGCGCCGCCGCGCCCAGGGCTCCCGCAGGCGCGCGGGCCGTCCAGGAGCATGGCCGTCGCGGCCCCGCCCGCGTCCGGCCGCGCCTCCGCAGACGCAGGTCGGCTGCCGGGGGGAGCGCGCGCGCCCGCGCCCGCGCCCTGCGCCGCCTCGCCCGGGCGCGCGGCCGCGCCGCCGCCGGGCCGGCGCGCCTCGGCCGACGAAGCGCGCGAGGCGGGCAGCGCGGCGGCGGCGGCGTCCTGCCGCGCCTCCACAAACGCGGCCAGGCGCGTGAGCCGCGCGTCAGGCAGGCCCTCGCCGCCGGCCACGGCCTCCGCGCGCGCGCACAGTCGGCTGTGCCGCTCCACCGCGCGCTGGTGCACCTGCGGCGCGCCGCGCAGGCGGCGTCGGAGACGGCGGGCGGGCCCTGCGCTCCAGCGCTCTGGCAGGGTCACAGACCAAAGAAAATGCGCCCGGCCTCAAGCGTCGGGCAGGGCTACGAGCGGGAGGGAGGGAGCTACGCGGCGGGGCGCGCACGGGCTCCTCGCAGATGCGGCAGATGACGCCGGCGGGCGAGCCCGGGCGCCAGCGCAGCGGCGCGCTGGCCGCCGTGTCCGGGCTGCTGGAGCCGGCCGGCGACGAGCCGCCGGTGGCCACGCTGGCCGCGCGGCGCGCGCGCGCGCGCCCGCGCCCGCCGCCCTCCGCGGCGCCCGCGCTGCTCGGCCGCGCCGCGTGCTCCGCCTCCGCCGTCTGCGGCCGCCAGGCGTCTGAGAATGCGCGCTGATGAAAAGAACGACTGTGCGCAAGGGACTGAGAAAGACCGTGCTATCAAGGGCCCTGATCCAGACAGCGCACTGTCGATCGGGACAGCGCCCTGCATTAGCGCGGTCCACACGCTAGTAAAACATGACTTAGGGGTGGCATACAGAAACCAGGACAGACAGATAGGCCCATCGGGTCAAGACAGCGCCCACGCCGTGCTGTCAGGAGTACGCCGCTGAAGCATGCCCACGCATGCACGCCCGGCAGCGATGCACAGGCGCCCCGGCCTCTCCCAAACGCGCCGCTTCAAATCACATGCAGGCTCTGGGTCGGGTGCCCCGCGGGGGGGCCCTGCGCGCGCGCCTGGGCGGCCACGGAGAAGGGCGACGCGATGCCGGCCGGCTCCCCAGCGCCACCCGGCGCCGGCGCCACGCCCACCAGCGGGTGCCCCGGGAACGAGAGCGAGCGCAGCCGCGTGGACGGCGGCCGCGGCCGCCGCCAGCGCGCCAGGCTGGCCGGCAGCGCCGGCGCGGGCGAGCCCGGCCCCGGCCCCGCCTCGCTGCCAGCCGGCCTGGCGCCGGGCGGCGCCGCCGGCCCCGCCGCCTCACTCGCGCCAAGCCCTGGGGAGCCCAGCGGCGAGGGCGCCGCGGGCTGGCCGGCGCCGGCACGCGCGGGGCCCGCGCCCGCCGCGCCCGCCGCGCCGGGCGCGCCGTCCGGCCACCAGGCGCGGCCCGGCTGCGGCGGCGGCGGCGTGGTGACGGAGGGCGGCGAGGAGCCGACCGAGCCGCCGGGCGAGCTGGATGTGGCGCCGGGCGCGGCCGCGGGCGGGCTTCGGCTCGGCAGCGCCTGCGGCGTGGCCGGCGACGCGGGCGCGGACGGCGAGCCCTGCACGCGCGCCGTCGGGCCGAGCGCGTTTCAGCACATGCGCCCTATTGCCCCGCCCCTCACGCCCAGCATGATGCGAGCACCTGTGGTGGCCTGTGTGACCACGCAAGCCCGCTGTGCCAGTGAGGGACACTTCCAGAGCGACGGAGGGCTGTTGGGCGCATTGATGTCAGGTTCACCACGGCATGCAATGCAGTCCCATCCCAACCATGAGCGGCAGAACTGAGCAAGGGAGCCACTGGGCAAACACGCAGTCTTGCAACTCTTTCCCGCGGACAGCCAGAGACCGAGCACAGCAGGCTGCGCCGTCTTAGCTCGGAGGAGGGCGGCGCACCGAGGCGGTGCGGTCGAGGTGCGGCTCCAGGCACTCATCCGAAGCCCGCCGCTCGCGCCGCGGGGACGTGCCCGAGACGACGCCGCTCATGCGCCGGCGCAGCTGCTGCAGGCTGGCCAGCAGGCCTGCTCGCAGGGCGGGACTCAGCACGCGCTCGTCACCTTCGCTGCATCTGTCCCACAGCTCTTTCAACTACAGCGACGCAAGCCGCAGCGCTACTGCTGCATGCAGGCACAGCGATACAGCTTTCCGCGACCAGTCACACAAGCATAAGCTGTGGAAGTCTAGGTTGCATCTCGTGCCAATATGGCACACAGCAGAGCGCGACGCAGGGCTTTCTAGGGTCTGTCACGGACGGCAGTCAGTGCCGACTGGCCAGCAAGTAGCAGCGTGGACAGACGGTTTGCCGCGGCGCGCACCGAGGCGCTCACGCGTCGCGGGCGCCTCGCCGGCGCGCTCGGCATCCAGCGGGGAGGCGCCGGCCAGGGGCGAGCGCGAGCGCGGCGGCTCGCCGCCGCCCAGCGGCGAGCCCCACGCCAGCGGCGAGCGGCCGCTGCCGCGCGGGCTGCCGGCGTGCGGCGAGCGGTCGCCGCGCGGCGTGCTCGCCTCGGAGCGCGCGTGCGCGTCCAGCTGCGCGACCTCGGAGCTCCAGCGGCCCGCCAGGCGCGGCGGCGCCGGCTTGCGCAGCGACGCCACCTGCCGCGCGCGGGTGCGGGCCTGTGACGGCGCCGGATCGGCGGGCCGCGCCCTGCTCGCGGCATGCGGAGTGCGTCGTCCGGCAAACGCCAGGCGACGCAGGTCCTGTCGACACCCCACGCACAGCGGATATGGCGCTGCAGAGCGGATGCCCCTGAGGCTCCTTTGACTGCACACCGTGCGCTCACTCTCCCCAAGACCTCAACATGCGCCCCGCCATGCGCCTTGCCAGCGGTGTGATGTTGTACACAGACACTGCTGACGACGCCCCTGACAGCGCGGAACCCTCTGCGGGGCGCCCTGCCCGCCCCTGCCGCCCCCGCTGTCCTACAGCAGCCGCGCGCCCCGGCAGGCGCCCCGGGCCGGCCGCGGCCCGCGCGGGCGCGCCTGGTCAGCTGCACCTCCAGCGCGGTCATAGGGCAAGGTGGCTAACCTACCCGAACAATAACCCCTGTGACCGTGCCTGGTCCAGCTGCGCCTCCAGCGCCGTCACGACGCTGCGCCCCAGCGGCGAGCGCTTGGGCGCAAAGCCGGCCGCCAGGGCCGGCGTCTCCGCGTCGGGCCCCGCATTGGCCGCCGGGCGGTACAGCTGTGGCGTCGCGCCGCCCGGCGACTCCGTGAGCGGGAACAGGACGCCGCCGCCGCCGGCCGCGGCGTCCGCGCGCCGGTCCCCCGGGTCGAGGCAGGCCTCCCTGCGCCCAGCAGCGCATTGGCTAAATGTCCACACTCAGCAAGTCTCCGGTGAGCCTGCCGCAGCCTGGTCAACGCTCCTCGCTTTGGCATGCGGATGGCTGGCACCTGCATGACGCTTGCCAGAGCAGACTTGGGCCCAAACACTCATTCCGCGTCAACGTGTGTCTGGTGTGCATGATTTGAACTCAGAGGCCAGCTCCAACGCAGCCACAGCATGCCGGGACCAGCGCGAAAAGCAGGGGCGCGCCCGTCCTCGCTCACGCGCAGGCCGCGCAGGCCGGCGGCCATCTCGCGCAGCATGCGCGGCGGCAGCGTCGCCGCGTGCGCAATTGACTTCTGGCCGTCCGCGCCATGCACGCGCGCGCCGCCGCCGCCCCGCCGCGTGGACAACGGCACGCCGGACAGCCGGCGCAGGCGCTCTGCCAGGCGCCCGCGCGGCGCCGTGCCCCAGGGCGCGGGCGCCTCGCCGGTGCACGCGTCCTCTGCGCGGCGCGCGCCGGTCGGTCGCCGCGCGCCGCGCTCGCCGCCCGGCGGACCGTGCATGCCCAAAGGAGAGCGGCATGCAGCTCAGGCAGCGCCGGGGACATGCACGCCGCTTGCCCGCCCTCCATGCTTGGGTTCACCATCTCTGCTGGCGTGGCCAGGTGCTACATTCACTTTGCACAGCCAGCCACGCGTGCAGGCCACAACTCGATGGCGTGAGTGATGTGCCAGTGCCAGGTTTGTATCACTTGGGCGACCACACACAGGCAGCTCCCGCGCCTGGCTCGTGACGGCGCACAAAGCACCTTAGTGAGCACGCGTTGTCAGGTCCAGGGACGCTGCCGCAGCGCATGCCGTACAGTGCTGGGGGGGTGGGGTGGGGGAGAGGGGCCGCGGGCCGCACCGGACAGCACCAGCCGCGAGCAGCGTGTCAGCACGAACAGCAGGCGCGTGATGAGCGCCTTGTGCGCCGGCGCCGCGCACTTGCGCCGCACCTCGCCCAGCTCGTCCACCACCTCCTGGACGCTCGTGCGGAACGTCCCCATGTCCTCCTCCAGGCACCGGCCCGCAAGCGCCAGCAGGCTGCGCGCGCGGCGCGCGCGCGCCCGGCCGAGTCAGCTGCCCCGCGCTGCGTGTCGGCCCCATCTGAGCGTGCGGCGCTTCGCTGCCTCGCCGCGGCCGCGGCGGGACGTTTCGGCAGCGGCGCCGCGTGCCACGACGGCTCTACGGCGCTGTTAGGACAGGGCTCCTCACAGGTGTGTCGCCGTCACTTGCAGGCCTGCCGTGCATCTCGAGGCCACAACCTGCTCGCACGCCTCCCGCGCTTGCTGAAACAAAAGCTATGAAAGGCTGCGGAGAAGGCAGCGAGGCAGCCTTTTCAGAGCGCACCGACGCTCGCGCGGGCCGCCCGCCGCGAGCCAGGAAGCAGGTGCGCGGGTCAGAGCAGCGCGTGGGGGGCGCGGTGGCGCGCCTCTCCAGGACGCCGTCGTGCTCGCGCGCGCCGCCCGCCGCGTCGCACTGCGCGGCGAGCTGCCGCGCGACGTCGCGCTTGAACCCCAGCAGGTCCGCGTCCACCGCCGCCTTGGCCGCCTCGAACGAGCGCCGCTCGCGCGCGCGGGGGTCGGGCGCGGCCGACGCCGCGCCCGCACGCGGCGCGTCAAACAGGCCCAGCAGCGAGGCCGCCTGCGCGGTCACATGCGCGTGGCAGGCCCGACCCGCCGAGTCGCCTGGGTGGGCTGTGTTGTCGCGTGTCTGTGCGGTGGGGCGGTCAGTTTGGAAAGCTCAGCGCTGTACCCGCCTTGCGGCGTCGGCGTGTGGCTTGCCTTGTGCTTGAGCTGCACGGCTACAACGGGTGGCATCTGTGCATCAGAAGGCACCCGGGACATGCACGCATGTTGTCAAGCACGCCCTGGAGGCAGCTTGGGCTCAAAACGGGCTATCAGTCTACGTGCAAGCAGTGAGCGCACAGGGGTGCCGCAGCCGAGGCGCATGCACCTGCAGCGGCGGCGTGCCATCGGGCGACAGCGCCACCAGGCGTGGGGTCACGTACGCGGCGCCGCCGGACGGTAGCTCGGGCGACCGCGGGTCGCAGGTGGGCTGCATTTGCCACCGGCGCACCGCGGGTGCGAACGCCAGGTGGGCGCACCGCCGCAGGCCGGCCTCAGAGACCAGGAAGGCGGGATCCCGACGACCGCCTGAGCAGGCGAGCTTGCTAGCTGGAAACCAGTTGTTTGCATCTCAGCATTTCTGTAGGTCTTGACGCATGCCCTATGTGGCTTCTGCTTTGCTGAAGTGCAGCTGTCGGGCAACAGGCTGTGTGTTCGTTGCCGGGGAAGTCCCAATACACTGCTAGGGCTTGTGGGCTTGACAGTCAGAGCGTTCAAGGTGTAGTGTTCAGCGGCATCAGTGCACACACTCGAGGACGCATTGGGCCAGCACGCGCGGCGTGCACGCTCACGCGGCGCCGCATATGGCGTCTGGCCCTGGCCAGCCCCCTGCGGTGCGTGCTGGCCCAGGACGCGGTCTGATGGGCGCTGCCGGGGTCCTGCTCCAACTTTGCTGAGTCAGGGCGTGCAGCCTGACCGTCTGCGTGCGAAGCCTGGGCAGCAGGCCCCGCGGACGGTGGAGCAGGAGCAGGAGGCGCTGCTGAGGGCCAAGTATGGCGCGCTGCAGCCCAAGAAGAAGCTGCTGCCAAAGGCACGCAGCCCACCGCACCGCGCTGCCGTACTCCTGCCCTGAGGGCTCGGGGCTGCTGCCAGACTGCGAAGGGCCGTCCTTACGCTGGCAGACTCGGTGAATAATTGAACGCAAGCATGGGCGTGTCGGGCGCGAAGGAGTGCGCAAAAGGCGCACGGGCGGCCCAAGTGGTTGGGCAGTCAAACAGGACGTGATTCTTGTCCCCAAGAGCGCCGCGCGGGGCGGGCGCGCAGGATCACAAGTACTTTGACAGCGCGGACTACCAGCTGGCCAAGCAGGGCGTGCAGACGGCCGAGGCGCCCCCGCTGGCAGGCAGCCAGCTGGCGCCCAAGCTCGCGAAGAGTGCCGCGCCGGTCCGCCGCGCCTCGCACCTGGGGGACGAGGAGGGCGTGAGCTAGACCGCCCGTGAGTCGACTGCCAAGAGAGGCAGCTTGCAGCACAGTATTGGACCTGGTGCATTGCATAGTGTGGTGTGGCCAGGTACCGTACGCCAGCGAAACACCATACCAGACGACCTGGTGGATTTGTGAGGGGTCGGTGCCATATTTCGTGTTCAGTGGTTTGTTATCTTACAGCCCGTTCCTACAAGCCCAGCATCCAGCACTATGCAACTGCTAGCGCGTCTCAGGGCTTGTAGCGGCCTGAGCTACCTACGCAGCACTTCAGCTGACCAGCACGCTTTGGCTGCCGTTGAGACTAGAGCCAGACACAGCAAAAATGCACCCTCGTCTCTCAAAGCAACTAAATACCCGCTCCGGTTTGCACAACACCGCATTCACACCAGCGCACAGGCAGGAGCAAGCAGAGAAAAGGAGCAGAGACCCGGACAGCTACACAACACAGCACTTCCCACAGGCTGAAACCGCCACCGGACAGCTACGCCGCAACCCGCCATGCGCACGAGACAAAACCTGCCGGCTCACTGTGCGTGCAGAGCCAGGGAGGGCACATGCGACAGCACTCGCCGACACAACTTCAATCACAACACACTATGCAAGCAGAGGAATCTTCAGGCATTTTACAGTGGCATCCACACCTCAGCAGCGCCCTGCGCAAGGCCACATCCCATCAGCGCGCCCACTATGAGCGAAGCCTAAATACTTCGACCCGACGTAGCATGATGGCGGGCAGCAGGCGCCTCACCTGTGCAGCCCTGCAGGGCTCGAGGGCGAGGCACTGCCCGCCACGGCGACTGGGGTAGGCAGGCTGCATCGTGCGTGCTGCGCACTGGGCGCGGCCGCGGGCGCGAAGCAGCGCCTGCGTCAGGGCCGTGCCGCTGCACTCACACGCAAAGGCTGACATGCGGCAGCCACGGTGCAGCCCTCCGCTCGAGTTGCCGTTGGTACCCCGCGCCCTAACCAGGGCCCCTGCAAGACGCCCTAACACGGCCCCTGCCAAAAAACAGCTGCCAAGCTGCGCGGCTGGACGCGCCCACCCAGCGGCTGCGGCCGGCGCGCCGCTGCGTCAGCGCTCGCAGCCTCAGGCGCTCGGCGACACGGGCGTCCCCTCCCCAGGCAGATCTACCTGCGCGCCCCGTCCAGGCTGTGAGCACATAGCACAGGAGCTTCACGTGCTGCTCGACATCCCAAGCGTCTGTGGTTCCATGCAGGGTACCCTGATTGCAGGGTACCCCCTGATAGGAAGGCGCATGTACCCTGCACGTCATGTGAGCGGAGCAGCAGAGCGCCGGTTGCAGGCCGCCGAGCAGCAGGAGTGCGGCCGAGACATGCAGGGCCGCACGAGACCCAGGCCACACTGGCACGCGAGCGCAGCGCGCCTGTATTACAATGGCAGTGATGTCGTCCGTGCGCGTCTCGTACTGCAGCCAGAGCCGGTACGCCTCCACCACCAGCGCCACGGTCGCCTCCTGGGGGTCGTCATACGCTGCCACCTGCGCAGCGCGACGCGCCCTCGCTCCGCGCCGCCCCGGGCTGCTCAGCTCGCGCGCGGGCCACCCGCAGCCGCGGCGCGCGTGGCGCGCGGACCCACGGCAGCGCAGCCGGCGCGCGCGCGCCGCTCGGCGGCGCGGCGGCGCGCGAGCGCACGCACCCGCGCGCCTAACCCTATAACACTAACCCTATACACACTGTCCCTGCGTGCGCACCAGGTCGACCACCTCCTGGTTGGCCATGAACTCGAACACGCCGTCGCTGGCCAGCACGATGAACGCGGTCGCCGCGCCCAGCTGCCGCGTCAGCACCTCCGGCTCCGCCACCACGCCCAGCCGCTCCGCCGCTGCGCGCCCGCCACAGAGTCAACTGCTGTCCAGGCGCCGTGCGCGGGCGGAGTAGAGACTGCTGTCTGTGCCCTCCTCTAAGCTCAAGGTGGAAGGACCTGGAGGAGGAAGACGTGAAGAGGAGGACGAGGCGCGCTGCCGACAAACGCACAAGCGGCTGCACAGCGAGGCGCCGCTGGGCGCCTCCCGGCGGAAGCACGCGGGAGCGGGGGCGCGCCGCTGTCGCCGATGCTGCGCGTGAAGGCGGTGCCGGGGTACAGCGCGTTGGGCGCCCACAGGCGCGGCGGGTCGCCGCTGTCCTCCGCCTCGCTGCCCCAGCACTGGACGCTCGGGTCCTGCGCGCGCGCTCACGTGCTCACACACCCGCGCCTCGCTGCCTTCCCAAGTCGTCGATGCCGCTGCGGTGCAGCGCACAGTGCGGCACAGGCGCACAGCCGTGCTCGGCCAGGAGACGCGCCGGCGGCGGGGCACGTCAATCAGTAACAAAACGCACCTTTATGCCCTCGATCTGGTCCAGCGTGAGTATCCGCGTGCCGTACTTCTTCACCCGCACGCACTCGTCCTTCCTGCGCCGCAGCGTCAGCCTTTCGCGGCAGCCCTGGAAGCTGACACGCGCTGTGAGCGAGCGCCGTGTGCGTATGCAGACACGCGCGCTCGTCGCCAAGCGCCGCAACCAGGCAGCCAAGAGTCGGGCCGCGCCTGAAGGGCGTGTGGTCGAACGACAGCGGCACGGCCACGGCGCGCCCGCCCGGCCCGCGCTCCGCGAGCACCGCGCGCGAGTCGCCCACGTTGGCGACGTGCAGCGCCCGCCCGCGCACGAGCGCGGCGACCGCGGTCGTGCCGCTCATCGCGTCGTCCACCGCGCTCGCGTGCAGCTGGTCGTTGGTGGTCAGCACCGCCTCCGCGAATGCCTCCTCCGGCGCGGCGCCGAAGGCCGGGTCCATCACCAGGTTGGCCGGCACCTGCGCCGCGCCCCGCACCCATCGGGCGCTCGCGGCTCCGGCGCGCGGGCTGCCAGGGGCTGCCAAGCAAGGCTTGCTTGCTTGCTCTGCAAGCAAGGCTGCAGGGGCTGGCAGCCCGGCGATGCTGGACGGCCGCAGGCGCCGCTGCCGCTGCCGCTGCTGCAGCTGCCGCGGCCGCTGGCCGGAAGCTGCGGGCGGGGGCGCCGGCACGAGCGGGCCGCGGGCCGCGCCTTGTCCTTGGCGAACTGCGCGCAGGCGGTGCCCTGCACGCCGTGGCCGTCGAACACGCCGAAGAAGGCTTGTTCGGGGTCGTTGGCGAAGCGGCGGTAAGCGCACACGGCGTCCTGGTTCGCCTTGGTCAGCGCCTCCGGGTACAGGCCGCGGAAGGACACGAACGCGTAGCGCAGGGCCAGGCCGGACCGCTCCAGCAGCGCGTGCTGCGCGCCGTCGGTGGAGAGCAGGCGCGCGCGGAACTCGTCCAGGCTCAGCGGGCCATCCAGCGGGAGCAGGGACACAAGGTCGTCCGGCAGCGGCAACGCCGGCTTCGCGCTGCCGTTGCAGGCGTCGGCCGCGGCCACGGCTTTGACCTGCGCGCTTGACTGGGTGCAGCCCATCGGCGCCCACCTCCGCCGCGCGCCGCTACCTGGCGTGTGCGCACGCAGGAGCCATGGCGCGCGCTAAGCCTAGCTGGAGCAGAGTATCGGCAGGTAAATCTAGCGCCAAAGTCATGGCCTGCTGCTGGGAACCGGTGGGCACCGGGGGAACCGGGGAGTTGATAGAGCCGTAAACGGAGTGTGCAAGGTGTTGCCGGTACGACAAGGTGCAGCAAAGAAGGCTGCAGAGAGGATTATTTGCGTGTGCCTACGACTTGCGTCCGTGTCCCACTCTGTGCCAGTACGCCTGGCTGCACTGTGTTGCCTCCGGGTGTGCCCGGCAGAGGGGACTGACGCGCGTCCGTGCTCCTCCCTGTGTGCTGGGCAGAGCGAGGGTGCTCGCCTGCGAGTCTCCCACACCCTTGGCGGCAGCTGCCGCGCCTGGTCGCTTCGGGCGCGCGCCTGTGGATGCCTTGCGCGAAGTGCGCCAAGAAGCAGAGCGGGAAGCCGGTGCGCCGCCGGCGCCCCAGCGCTGTCGCGCCTGCAAGGCTTGTGAGCCTTGAGCGCGTGCTGACGGCACCTGCGCGGCCGCAGCTCGCCTGCCCGGACAAGTGGAAGGATGGCAGCAGGGAGCAGAGCAGCGGCGGGCGCAAGCTCAACGTCAACAAGCTGCTGCTGAAGCGGCCGGGGTGCGTGGCCCCCTCCACCACAACACAGCGCAGTCGCTGCGTGTCAGGCGCAGGGCACGGGTCGGTTGCAGTGGCTGGCAGAGACGCTGAGCTCCCGCTGTGTGTTGCCGCAGGGTCGGCGCCAAGTGCAAGACGTGCAAGAGCACGCTGCACCAGCCGGAGGCTACGTACTGCCAGGGGTGCGCGTACTCCAAGGGCATCTGCGCACTGTGCGGGGCGCAGATCTTGGACACGGAGAAGTACAAGCAGTCCAAGTGAGCGGTGGTTGTGCACAAGGCCTGCAGCTGCGATGCGGGCTGTGCGGGTGAAGCACGTGCTTGGAGCGGAGTGGGACTGCCAGACCTCGCGAGCTTATTTGCGGTGGTATGTCGCAAGCAGCGTCACTGCGTATGCAAGACATGCAAGTTGTGCAGGAGGATAGTGTGTATTGGAATGGACGAACAGTACTTGAGCAAGTGCAGGAGGAGCCGCACCCACGCTGGTCGTGAACTGACTTGAACAAACAATGCGACTGTCCAACATGTGCAATAGGTTTGTGCAGCAGGCACATGATGAGAGCAGAAGTCCTTGTATCAACGGGACTGATCTGGCAGTGCGTCAGCTGCCTCTTATGCCAAGTGTAACACAAAGCAGGAGGGATGGGAGGCACTATACAGACCATCTTATGCCCACATGCATTGTAGCTGACTTTGCATGTCTTTGGAAACTCTCAACACATATATCGAGCACGGTTTACTCGACCACTGTTCAGTGGTTCATACAGCCTGCTGGCACCTTGCTTGGCAAATCGTATTGTTGTTAGGCTGTTTGATGGCTGTCTGATGCATAGCTTGCTCACACACTGCTTGCATAAGAATCAAAGACCTAGCACAGAGCCACTGTGCCTTTACAGGAAGGCGCTACAGCCTCTCTCGTGCTGCGGCAAGTGTTCAGCACACTGCGGGTCCGAGAAGTTCCAAGCTACACATAGGACACCCGCCACTGTCGCTACAAGTGGTCCAAGGCACGTGCAGGTGCGCGGCCAAGCAGTGCCAGGGCATAAGCAAGAACCCGCTCAGTACGCCTGGCCCTTGGTCTTCTTGTCTCCGCCAATCTCAAAGTGCTTGCACCGCTGCGCGCGCACGCCGTGACTTGCCTCAGACCCTGGGAGCGCCAGGAGCGCAGGTGCTGCGGGACAGGAAAGCAGAGTGCGCACACCTTGAGCGCGTGCATGTGCACGGCCTTGCACACGGAGCACGCCAGCCGCAGCACAATCTTCTTCGTGGTCTTTGCCTTCTTGTGGAACACAGGCTTGGTCTGGCCGCCATACCCAGACTGCTTGCGGTCATACCGCCGCTTCCCTGCACGCACACACCCGCTACCACTCGACCTGCAATTTCCATATGCTCGCACAGACTTCCTACGCACGCCGCGTCTGCCCCAGTCTCTCCTCACGCAACATCAGCAGCGCTCTGTCCCTTGAGCGCCCCTTCAAGTACCCACCAGAGCTCACACAGACTGGCCATACTGGTCATAGCAGCAGAACGCGGGTGCCAGAGCAACGCCAAGAGGATAGCTGGGCTCTCCATAGCAGCCTCCGCCCGCCAACAGTCTAGAACCTCCTCAAGTACTGATGTGCGCTACAGTGCGCGCAGCGCAGCAGCCCGATCATGGCTCGCACCCTGCGCGTACAGGCTGGCCTTGCCGGTCTTGTACTGGGTGACCTTGTGCACGGTGTGCTTTTTGCAGTTCTTGTCCTTGCAGAACGCGCGCTTGGTCTTCGGCACGTTCACCTGCGCACGTGCACGGGCCAGGCTATGAGCCCCCCGCTTGCGCCCCGGCAGCAGCTGGGCGGGAGCACCAGCACCAACGCACCATCGTGCCGGCCTTCTGCTGCGCAGGCCTCGCCAGTCCAGGCGTCGCGGCGGCTCCTTCCTCAAGCAGAAGTGGAGACCCTAGGGCCTGCTAAGGCGCCCGTATAAGGCCTTGCCAGGGCAGAGGAGCTGGCTCTCGGCTTGGCCAATAAAGGAGAGGTCAGGAAGACAAGGAGTGACAGTGACCTGTCATAGCTACGAGGACGACGCGCTGACTATGGGTGTTGTGCTGCTGCTTCAGCAGCTCGCACTGTTGCTGGTTTGCAGAGCTTGAGCAGGGGCTGCGGAAGTGCATATTCTTGTGGGGCGGGAACGCTCGCGCAAAGGGCAGGCTGCCTAGCGCAATGGCTGACTCCCTCGGCATACGCGCCAAGTATGAGCAGACCTGTCCCGACTGCGGCGGCGCGGACTTTGTGGAGGACCACGCGCAGGGCGACCTCATATGCACAGTGCGCCTGGCCGTGCTGTGGATATTGAGCTAGGCCTGCGCACACACAGCAAGGTGCCCCCGCTTACATGGCGGAGGAGGCCTCTGCAGCTCGACTGGCGGGTCTGGGCTGGCTATCTGTGTTTCTTTCAGGGGCAGTCTTCCGCCTGTTAGATGCGCGCTTGGTGGCGCTGCACTCACTTGCTCGGTGGTGCCGCAGAGCTGCGGGCTCGTGGTGGAGGCGCACGGAATCGACGAGCGCTCCGAGTGGCGGACCTTCAGTGACAAGGTGTGCGCCCTGGCTGCCTGTGCGGTTTACTGTCTCCGCCTCGGCCCCGGCGCGGTGCACCTCTGGGGCCCTGCGCAGCGCAACGCTGACGCAGCACCTGCCTCACGTCCCTATGCAGAGACTGCGCAGTGCGCAGGCGTAACGCGTGCGTCAAGAGTGAACCAGGTCTCACGGCGTGCAGGACAAGGAGAGCGTGGACCCGACGCGCGTGGGCGGGCCGACCAACCACCTGCTGAGCGACGGCGGGCTGTCGCTGGTCATCGGCGACGCGACCAAGGGCACCGGCAACGCGGCGCTCACGCAGGCGATCCGCCGCGCGCAAGACCGCGGCGGCAACCCGGACCGCGGCCTGCTCGTCGCGTTCGGGCACATCGGCCGCCTGTGCACCGCGCTGGGCCTGGTCAAGTCCATCCAGGACCGCGCGTGCGAGGTGTTCAAAAAGTTCTCCGAGTCGAAGAGCATCCGCGGCCGCGGCCTGGCGGCGGTGTGCGCGGCGGTGGTGTACATCGCCTGCAGGCGCGGTCCTGCCCGGCTTTGTAATGTAACGGAATTGCGGCACCTTGAGGGCATATGCAAGGTCACAGCCTCGTCAGAATGTGTGTATTGTGCACACATATCATGAACTTCTCAAAGCTTCAGAAATTTTTACCGTGCAGCAGGCATTTTGTAGCAGGACTACTGTTCCGTACAAACTTTAACAAGGTACCCGAGTGCAGCTTCGCATGTGCCTATGCATGCCAGGTTGTCTCGTTGCATCCAGCTTGTGTGTGTTTGGAGGCGCACGCGCGCGAGCGCTGCGCGCAGGCACGAGAACAACCCGCGGACGTTCAAGGAGATCGGCGCGGTGGTGAGCAACGCGTCGAAGAAGGAGATCGGGCGCTGCTTCAAGGACATTATCAAGGAGCTGGAGCAGGACATGGGCACCATCCATGCGGCCAACTACATGCGCCGCTTCGGCTCGCACCTGGGCCTGGCTAATAAGGACATCCAGGCGGCGGAGGAGGCGGCGGAGGTGGCCTGCCCGCGCGACGGCAGGCGCGCGAGCACGCCTCGTCGCGGCTGCGGTACAAATTGCTAGGAGGCAGTGCTCAGGCTGCGGCGCTGCGGCGGGGGCTGGATCAGAGATCGATGCAGTTCCCCTCTTGGCCCATGTAGTGAAGGACTTGCAGGCGTGCATGGAATTCTCGTACCACCGGTCTTGCCAGCGGCCTGGCCAGGCTGCGGCATGGCAGCCTGCTGCTTTGCATGTGCGTCGCCGTTCACACGTCTCGTGGCACCGTGCAGGCACCATGTAGAGGGTTGGAAGCTGAGCCTGGGGTGGCAACCTTCTGTGTTCTGTTCCTGGTGACTCGTGCGCATGCAGCCAGCGGCCGGCGCAGGCCATTGTGCGGGGTGCGCATGACCATTGCCGGACATGTATCACGAACTCCGCTGAGCTGGCACGGCGCACGAGCAGGCCGATGGGCGGCCATTTGCAGCCGTGGGACGGCAAGTCGCCGCTATCCATCGCGGCCGCGCTGCTGCTGCTGGTCACCAGCCTGCCGCGCGCGACGCAGCACCCGAGCGCCGCCGCCATCGCCGCCGCGTCCGGCGTGGCCGAGGTGCGTTGCGCCCACCATAGGCAAGCACTTGTTCGCTTGGCTTCTGCAGCAACCTCTTGTTGCAATGAATTGTGCATATTATGCAATGCGCTCAACCGGGCGGTGCAGTGCCCGCAGCAAAGCAGGGCATCATGACCGCTCTGCGTAGTGGCATGACATTCATCTCTTGTCCTCCTGCCGCCAGCGGGCATGTGTACGTGCCAGCGGGCATGTGTGTGGGATGAACCGTCCATATACCACACTTCTGGCGTGTGGTAGCTGCACTTCATCTGCTGTACCGTACATAAGCTCACCTGTGGTGGTAGCTCGGCAGTTGTGGGCGTTTGGGAGTAGAGGTGATTTGGATCGAGTTGATTACCAATTGTGGTGTTTTGGGCAAGCTCTCTGAACTTCAGCAAGCCGACCTGCGCAAGCAAGCTCGCGCATGCTGAGGCTTGGGCGGCGCGACCCAGGGGACTGTGCGGGATACGTACCAAAAGCTGTACCCCGCGGCGAGGGGCCTGGTGCCCGACTGGTTTGCCAGCCACCAGGAGGTGGCCGCGTTGCCGGCCCCGGGCGCGGGCCATGGGCTGCAGGCCTTCCCGGCGCCCGGCCAGCTGCTAAAGCAGGAAGCGCAGCTAGGTGTGAAGCACGAGGTGAAGCCAGAGGTCAAGCAGGAGGCCTTTTAAGGTTTCTGTGCGCTGGCCGGCCATGCCGGTGTGATACCCAGGTTGACCAGGCAGGTGTGTCAGAGCCGCTCGCAGTGTGATATGTGTATGCTACAGAATTTGGGCATTGGCCAGTCTGGTGGGAGTCTTTGTCTGTTGTGTCTGTATGAGTGCTTTCAGTATGTCTTCAGACTGGTCTGCTTGTGGGGAACTTGGAAGCCTGACATTGATCAAAGGCCGCTCACGACAAGGAGGACATGCAGCGTTACCGCGGGCTCTACTGTAAGTGAGCTGCACACTTGCAGCACTTACACGTCAAACAACGCATTACTGACTGCACAGCACTTGCTAATATGTTGCGATCTAGACCCAATGCAGGCAGAGCCTATTGTCACCCCCAGGTCCCAGGGCCGCACGACGCGGCGACCTCACTAGTAAATGCCCTTCTTCACCAGGCCATACACGTACTTGTCCAGAACTGCGGCTTGCCGCTTTGCCGCTGCCATCTGCGCGTGCGCAGCATGCTTTTCACTCCCCTGCACCCCTTCCTGTGCAGAATCGCGCTGGCGCGCAGGTACAGAGCGAAGCCTGTCACCCACACCAGCTCCAGCAAGTGCATCACAGACTGTGCGCTCAGCCACAGAGGTGCAGCGCAGCGCAGGGCATGCAAGAGGGAGGTTGGCTGCAGCACTGTCGCCGGCGCCAGGAGCTCCGGGCCCCTAGGGACTTGATAAGCATGTCGAGACAGTGTGTCTCGGCTGCAGTGCGCGCCAGACAGGGCGGCGAGCGCGCATGGGCGTGCAGACTGCAGGCTCACGCCAAGCGCCTGCTACGATGGCATGGTGTACGCATGCGAGCAGGGGGGTGGAGGCAAGCTCGGGCGCAGGCACCAAGCCGAGGCTGCGCAACTGCATGGCGATCTGTGAGCGCAGCCCCAGCGCGGACTTGTTGGGCAGCTCGCGCAGGTCCAGGAGCAGGTCGTTGCCCGTGCGCTCGGTCGCCCTGACCTGCACAGCCGGACGAATGCACAAACATCACTCACCATAATTGCTCACAATCAAACGCAGATCAACATACACTCACCTGTTGGTTGTAGTGAGCAGGTAAAAATAAAGCAAGGAGTATGAGTGAGGAGCATCAAGACGAGGGCGCCATGGAGACATGCGAGCGCATGCATGCGCTATGACGGTGAGCAGATGGCGGGCTTGCATGCAGCAGGCCCAGCTGAGGGCCAGCAGTGTGCAGCAGCCCCCTTGCCACCTGCTATGTTGTCCTTGGTGCACATTGACTTGCAGAACATTGCTTGAAGACGCAGACAGCCCCGCGCCTGTGCAGACAGCCGCTCCAGCTCGCGCGCCGTGGAGCGCAGCTTGGACAAGCCGCTGTCGTACTGCTCGCGCGCGGCCGCCAGGCGCTGCTCCAGCTTCACCGCCTCGGCCTCCTGCTGCGTCAGCGTCTCCTGCGTCTGCCGCGCCCGCATCTCCGCCGCCTGGTACCTGGCCTGCCCAGGCCAGGCCGCCAGTCGTCAGCAACGGGTGTCGGCGTCTTGCCGTGCTTCAACTTCCGGCGCCTCGCACCAGGCAAGCTTAGCTGAGGCTGCACAACACCTGCAAGGTACTCGCACTGCTGTGCGGCTTGAGGCAGCAAGTATCAGAGACGAACCCCTGTGCTTGCTCTGGCAAGCGGGTGCAAGCACTGTCACGGATACCTCTTGTGCACTGCAAGCACAGGAGCCAGCTCACCTCCTCCGTCCGAAAGCGGCCAAAGCTGTTCCGCCACAGGAATCGCCTCGGGCCTGGACGCAGACAGGCAACCATGCTAAGCAGCGGGCACGTCCAAAAGCAGACTGTGCGTGAGGCCTGTTGGACACAACAGCGTGCCTGGCAGCACCACCAGAGCGACGCCCGTCGCCACCGCGGCACTTGCGGCCTGGCGCTCCCTGATGTAGGCGACGCCCTCTGCGGCAGCATAAGGCGCTCATCAGCGGATCGTGCTCTGTCGTGCCAGGCCCGGCGGGTCCTGTCCTCTATCGAGTGGTGCACCTTTCAACTTATCGAACGCTGCCTGCTCAGTCGCGCGGTAGTGCGCGGAGGCGGTGTCCAGAAACCGCTCCGATCGCTCCTGCGTGGCCTGGTACTGCGCAGCAGCCTCGTGCGCGCCGCTAATTAGCAGCTCGGACGCGGCGCGCACGCCGCTGTCCACCGCCTTGCCAGTCTCCTGGGCGGCTTCGCGTATGGTATCCATTTTGGCGCCCTGCCCCGCTGAAGACCCGCTGTATGCCTACCTCACTGACTCTTGCACCCCACTTGGGACTTCGATGCAAGGCTTGGAGGTCCCAGGCAAAAAATAGACGCACCAATGCGGTGAGGCCCCAAGCCAGACCTAACCAGGCAATCTGCCCCAGCACATGAGCCCTGTTCTAGGCTAGAGGCTCCCTTCACGTCCTTTTTTACACACATCAACATAGAATTCCATGACCTCAAGAGTCAGCGCACACAGTCCTTCAACCTGTACATAGTCGTGCTGGAGACCCATAAACATGACCCGCGCCTCAACCCTAGAGAATAAGTTTCTGCAGCAACCTGGGAGTTCAACAGACATTTGTTTAGCTGGCCAAGCAACCTGCGAAGCATGTGCATGCGCGCAAGGTGAGGCATACATACGGGTAGGAAGACTTGGCAGCACGCATGGGCATGTGGCTCAACTTACCAGCAGCGTGCCAGCCCTGATCCAGGCGAATAACAACCGGCATACTTGCTGCGCGGGGCACGCCACTGCCGGCAACTCCCGATATGCCTGCCACATGCAGCATGATGGGGTTGCTCATTGCTCTTCCTCGCTGAGGTTGTCGCCCCACCGCACGCCATGCTTGGCGGCCAGGTAGTGCGACCCGACCGGCCCGCGGCTGCCATAGGGGTACAGCTCCGGCACCATGTCCTTCTCCTCAATCTCCTGTGCGCGCATGGTAGGGCTCAGCGCAAAGCAAGGCATCGTTGATCGCTGATACATGCCGGTGCTCAACTTATCAAGTACACCGCATGACTGAAATATGGCAGGTGATGTAATCTAGAAACAAAGGTGCGAACAAAGAGATACTATTACCAGCACAAGCACACCTTGCACAGCCAGTACACTGATCCCTCTCCCAGCACAGGCCCCCTCGTGGCCAGTAACGCCGGGGCGCTGGGGACGGCCATGGGAAGCGCCAGAGGCAGCGCCCGCAGATCTGGGCTACGAAAAGACTGTGTGAATGCACGTCAGCGGCAGCTCAGGCCACGGGCCTTCAGGATGGGCGTGAACAGCCGCCATGCGGCGTCCAGCTCGTCGTCGCGGATGAACAGGCGCTTGTCGCCGTTCACAACATCCAGGATGAGGCGCTCGTACGCATCCGGCAGGTGGCGCGACTGGCGCGCGCGCATGGCGCCTGTCAGTCGCCACGCCCGCACAGCCACCACGCCCTACCAAGCCATGTACCACAAGCGCCCAGGCCTGATGGACTGCGCCGCCTCGCATGCTGATGCTTCCTTGGTCGTTCGTGATGCAGCGCCATATGGCTTAGATGCATGTATGCCAAATTGATTGAACCTCGCATGGGTACACCTCCCCTACCAGAAGTATTTGGATTGCAGTGTCCAGGGCATGCCTGAGACAGCTCCAGACAGTGAAACTCAGCGCAGCGCTTGCAAAGGCACGCGCGCGGGAGGGCCCGGCACCGCAAAGCGCTCGCGGTAGGTGAGGTCGAGCCGGGTCACGTCCAGGTTAAGGCCCAGCCCGGGCACCTTGTTGTTGATCTTCAGGTAGATGGCCTCGTCGGGCTGGATGCGGATCACCTACAGCGCGCGTGCGGCCGACACTGACACATACTCGTCACTGACATATACTCGTCATTGAATGCGCGGCTCATCCGGCACATCATAACGTGCACTGTCGGCCCTCAGCTGAGCCGCTTGCTCGTGGAAGCGTTGCGCAGGCGCTGCCCTGCCCCCGCTGCTGCCCTGCGAGCTGCATGTGCTGGCGCATGGTAGCATGGATGAAGTTGCCGGAGCATCTGTGCAGACCCTGCTACAGGTCGCCCTCTCAAAACACAGTGCACAACAGCGCGCAAACGCCATCCGAGCGTCCAGGCGCGCCAGCTCGTTGGTGGCGCGGTCGAGGTCGAGGCCGAGGCGGTTGCGGAAGAGGTTGCCCGGCACGTGGCGGAACTGCACGCGGATCTCCGCGCGCCGGCTCGCCAGCGCCTTGCCCGCCTTGAGCAGGAACGGCACGCCGTCCCAGCGCGCATTGTTGATGAACAGCGCGACCGCCGCAAACGTCGGGCACAGGCTGCGCGGCGCACATCGGTGTCGCCTGTCACCTCCGCGCAGGTTTTGGCGGCCATCTGTGGGACCAAGTGCACCTTGCACTGCTGCAGGCGCGCAGTCCTCGGGAGGCTGTGTGCATGCAGGCGGGGACGTATCAGCACAAGCAGCTGTGGGGACACCTGCTGGCCCTCACGTCGAGAGTGCACAATGCTCCCGCAATGCACCGCTGTCCGCTGACACCATGCGCCCGACCTCAGAGCACGCGGCACTCAGCTCCATCAAATAGTACAACAGGAAGCCTGCCGCGGGCGCGCGCCTGCCGGAGGGCACGGTCTTGTCGTCAAGGTAGCCGGGCAGCTTGGCGGCCTTGGTGCGCCGGCCGCGGTACTGCCCGATGACCACATCCTCCATGGACAGCGCGCGCATGCTGCGCAGCACCTTGACCTTCTCGTTGCGGATGTCCTCCGCGTCCAGGCTGACCTGCGCGCGCGTGCGTGGCGCCTGCTTGGCAGCGCCCGAGCCGCCTGCTCGGACCAGCGGCCGCGGCAGCGCCTAGGCACTGCCTAGGCGCTGCGTCGGCCAGCCTCCGAAACCTCCTGCATGTCAGCCCCGGGCCTACACAGCGCCTACTCTGGACACAAGACATGTCTTGGATGGAGGTCAGTGCCTTGCCGGAAGTGCACGGGCATGCATGCCAGCAGACCGTGCTCGACTCCGCCAGGACAGACAGACGCAGGAGCCGTGTGCACCCACTTCTAGCCGCAGGCATCCACTTTCTAGCCTGGACGGTACTTTGAGCAACTGGGAGGACGTGCGCACCGGCGCCTCCATGGCAAATAGCGACACGATCTGCAGCAGGTGGTTCTGGATGACATCGCGGATGATGCCGTACTGGTCAAAGTAGCCGCCGCGGCCCTCGGTGCCAAAGTCCTCGCTGAAGATGACCTGCACGTTGCGGATGAATTGCCGGCTCCACAGCGGCTCAAACACCAGGTTGGCGAACCGCAACACCTGCCGTCCCGCGCGCGACACAGCCCGTTCAGGTTCAGGCTCTGCAGTGGGAGGCAGGGCTTTTGCGCTCTGGCAAGCGAGCGCTTGCATGAAGCGTGCCACCCGCCCTTTTGCACAGGAAGCAGGGCAAGGACAAATGTTTCCTTTTGTCATCCTTTTCACTGCAATGCGCACTTAACGAGCGCCCTCGCCTGCTGACAACCCTGTTTTGCTGCAAACAATTGAATGTCACGACGAGCTCACGCGCAGCGTTTGCACACGCCCTGCAGCGCGCGCGCGGCTGCCCCGGGGGCGCGCGCCGTCAGGTTCTCGATGAGCTCCTTGCCGAGGTAGTGGTCGATGCGGAACATCTGGTCCTCCGTCAGGCTCTTGCTCAGCTCGGCGCTGAGCTCCTGGAAGGAGGCCAGGTCGCGCCCGAAGGGCTTCTCCACGATCACGCGGTTCCAGCCGCTTGCGCTGCTGGCCGCCTCGGACGCGCAAGCGGCCACGTCCGTGAAGATGGACGGCGGGATGGACAGGTAGAAGATGCGGTTGGCGCGCGCGCGCCCCTGTGCGGCCCCATGCATGGGTGGGCTGGCGGCGCCCGGCGCGTGCCTGGTCTGCAAGGCGCATGCACAGCGCGGGCGCGCGGTGGCGCCTGCGCCACTCCAGCGACGAGGACCACACCGCTCCCATCCAGACATGATCATGCTCAAGTAGGCCTGGAGACCGCAGACAGCATGCGTACTTATTGCGTGTTGGGCACGACTTGGCAGCCCGGCGCATAAAGCATGCAACCAGCGCAGCTGCGTCTGCTTATGGGGCCACCACGCCCCCTGTATCATAGCAGGCGTATGCAGCCACCCGCGCCCCCACACGGTGCAGGACTGAGAAGGCCAAGCAGCAGAGCCCCGCAGCGCCGCGCGCCTGCTCGGTGCCGGCCAGGCGCTCGGCGAGCGCGGCAAAGTCGCCCTTCTCCGCGTACTGCCCCGCGTGGTACAGGCAGCGGTCCAGGAAGAGGCCCATCTTGTCGCCGCACTTGTCCTTCTCGGCCAGCCGGCACGTGAGCGAGCCGCCGATGTAATCGCGGAACTCGGCGTCGCTCATCTTGGAGCGCGCGTAGCCGTAGATGTGGAAGTGCTCCGGCAGGTGGCCCTCATAGTACAGCGCAAACAGCGAGGGGTAGATCTTCTTCCGCGCCAGGTCGCCTGCGCCACGGCCGCGCGCGCGGCCCAGGTCGGGCGTGCAGCCCCACGGGACGGCTTATGTTCACTGCCGGCAAGCCCTGTCCGCAGCAGCAGAAGAGCGGGAGAACGCGAGCTGCCACGCCCGCGATGTTGGTTGCATGGTATTCGCCCAAACAGCATGACAGCGCACTGACTTGCAAGGAGTCAGCAGCGTGTCGACACACTTGGATGCGAAAGAACAGAGGCGGCTGCGTGCCACAGCTCATGAGCACACGCAGTGCGTGTCTGCTCCAGTGCCCCACGCCTGAGGCTGCACACGGTCAGCAGGAGCTGCCCCGCCACATTAACACCCGCGCCAGCACTCGCTCATGCTGTGCCTGGCAGCCCGCCGGCAACAGGGCTGCCCGCCCAGGGCGCGCTTGTAGCAGCGCGTGCGTCGCAGGGCGCTGGGGGCAGAGCACCGCGCCTGATGCGCCAACGACCACGACGCTCAGCGCGGCGTGGCTCCAGTCCTCGGGCGACAGCCCATACACGGTGTTGGCGGTGGCCTCGCCATCCACCAGCGTCTGCGAGTCCGCCGTGGTTACAGACACAGAGGGCGCCGCGCCGTCGCTGACGCTGCGCTCGCTGCCTGCGCGTGCGCGAGGCAGTGAGCCGCGGCGAGCTGGTACCTGAGTTGCACCCACCAAGGTACGCCCCCCAAGATGCAGGGCGTCCCTGATACGCGTCACTGAGTTGCAGGCATGGCTGGCTGCGGGCGCGCTGCCCTGGGGGTGCTTGGCCGCTCGCTGTGTTAAATTCAGGCGGCTGTATGCCCACGTGGTGCGAGGAGGGCAGGCTCACCCTTCTCGATGACTGGTGCCACCGCGTGCAACGCCGAGCGGCGCCGCCTGAACGTGCAGTCACGCCTCCTGCCACCGGCCAGCATCAGTACCAGTGTGGCAGCACAGGCTGCAAGCGTGCACGGAGGCAGAGGAGGGGCGCTGCACAGGCTGCGTGAGGGCTGCATGGAGGCGCAGGAGCGCGCAGACCGCTAGGTTTGCCAATCGTTCGCACAGCAAGCGGGCACACCTGGGCGTGTGCTCTGCAGACTGCCTGTGCAGCAGCCAGGCCCGCGGTACAAGGGCCGCGGCCCGTGCAGGGCGCCCAGTGGGGCTGCACTTTGGCAGACTCTGCATGCTGCCCCAAACGGCGTCCGGCGCCCCTCTACAGAGGCTCCGCAGCCTGGTGGGTAGGCGCACTGCCTTGCTGCTAGCCCTGAGCTGAAGCGACCCCTGAAGGGCCGAAAAGGCTCCTTTTTCTGCTCCAGGTCACTGCCCTAGGCACCGCACCAAGGCCGCCCTGTTTGGATAGCAGCCTGTGGCGTTGCAACGAGGTCTATATAGGCGCAGGGAAGGCGAGGAGCGCGAGGGAGACTCTGCACCTGTGAGTTTGTCCTAAAGTAAAACAACTGGGAAGAGGGTTTGTTGACCCTGGGCTGTCAAGCCAGTGCTCCCTCAAGCACAGGGCTATGCTGCACAGCTCCGAGCTTGACCCTTGCTGAGCACGGGCTTGGACTGATTGTGAGTGCCCCTTGACAGAGCCCACTGCGCAGACTAGCAAGGCTTCTGAAGGTGGCCCGCTCTCAGGCGCCCCCCATGTTGCGCCTGCCGGGGTGAGCCGCAGCCTCGCCGCCGCCGCCGGCTGAGCGGAGCCGGGGATGGCCGCCACAGCGCAGGACCCCTCGGCTCCCCTGCGCGCGGAGAAGAAGGATGAAGACCGGGATGAGGACAGTGCGCACCCCGATCGGGCGCCCGCGTGCCCAGGATTGTGCGTTGACGACCAATCAGAGGGACCGGGCCAGGCCCTGCGGCGCGTGCGAAGCATTTGCATGCACCCGCTCTGCACAGCTGCTGAGGCAAGCTGCTTGCGGCGCCTGCGCGGCAGTGGAGTACTCGCCGTTCTACGGCATCGAGAAGGGCGCCGTGCTGCAAGAGGCGCGGATCTTCAACGACCCGCACATCGACCCGCGGCGCTGCCAGCAGGTTTGCTCCAGGCCGTGCGCAGCTGGTATGAGCGCCGCTCCATAGCCGAGGGGAGCATTCTGACCGTGCCGCTGCCACGCAGGTCATCACAAAGCTGCTGTACCTGCTGTGCCAGGGGGAGACGTTCACAAAGGTGCGCTCACCGCGCACACGCTTCGCTGAGCCTGGCTCAGCGCTCGTCGGGCGCTGCCGGCTGCTCGACATGTGCTTCGCCAAGCGGCTCAGCGCTGGTTGGGCGCTGCCGGCTGCTCGGCGGGCACGGCGCGACCGCGCTGCGCCATTCCGCCGGCGCAGAAAGAGGCGTCGGAGGTATTCTTCAGCGTGACCAAGCTCTACCAGAGCAAGGACGCCAACCTGCGGCGGATGGTGTACCTGGTGATCAAGGACGTGTGCCCCGGGTCGGACGAGGTGATCATCATCACCAGCTCGCTGATGAAAGACATGAACAGCAAGACCGACCTGTACCGCTCCAACGCAATCCGCGTGCTCTGCTCCATCATCGACTCGCAGCTGCTGGGCCAGATCGAGCGCTACCTGAAGCAGGCGCGCTTCGGATGCTGCGCTCCGGCCCCTCCCGCCCTGCCCCGCCCCGCGCAGGGGCGTGGCCGCGCCTCGCGCAGCAGCGGTGGGGCTTGGGCCGCCCGCTGCCGGCTGGACGAGCGAGCGAAGGCTGCCGCCACGGGCGCCCCGCGAGGGCCGCTGCCGGCCCTGTGCGCTGGCCGCGCCTGCCGCACAGGGCGCCGAGCAGCGCGGGTTCCTCAATCGGGCCGTGCGGCAGCGGCGCCGCCCGTGCGAGCAGTGCGGCGCCTGATGCGCAGGCTGCGCCTGCCGGGCTGAGGGGGCATGCGCTGCGTGCGTATCTGCAGGCCATGCGCCCCGCTCGGGAACGCACGCCGTGCCGCTCGACCAGAGCGCGCAGGGAGGCAGGCCGGACGCAGGGGAGCAGGGCGAGGCCGCTGCCGCAACGGGGCGGCCGGCCGCTGCGCATCCCGCCGAGTCGGACGCGCGGCGCGCGCGCAGGCGGTCGTGGACAAGAGCGCAGTGGTGGCGAGCGCGGTGCTGGTCAGCGCGATGCACCTGCTGGGCAGCAACGCAGAGATCGTCAAGCGCTGGACGAACGAGATCCAGGAGGCGATCCAGAGCCGGCACGCGATGGTGCAGTTCCACGCGGTCGCGCTGCTGCATGCGCTGCGCGCCAGCGACCGCCTGGCTGTCAGCAAGCTCGTGTCCAGTCTCACGCGCGGCGCCGTGCGGTCGCCGCTCGCGCAGTGCCTGCTCGTCAGGCGCGCCGCGCGCGCCGCCACCCCGCCCGGCGGCGCCGGCGCGCATGCCCTGCTGGGTATTGAGCGACGCGTGTCTGCGCCGCTTTCCCAGGAGGCAGGCGCACTGCATACACGCCACCCTGCGTGGAGCTCACGCCCACAAGCTAAGCGTGTGTGCATGCAAGGCGGGGTGGCCTGCATGGCCGAAGCAGCCCGCAGGCAGACGAGCAGGCAGGGCTGGAGCCTCGCCGAGTGCGCGGTGTGCGCGCGCACCACGCGGCGCAGGCAATGCTGAGGATCGCCGCGCGCGCGCGCAGGTACGTGGCGCAGGTGATCGCGGAGTCGGCGGGCGGCGGCGGCGGCGAGGCGCGGCCGTTCTACAGCTTCCTGGAGTCGTGCCTGCGTCACAAGGCGGAGATGGTGATTTTTGAGGCCGCGCGCGCGATCTGCGCGATGCGCGACGTCAGCACGCGCGAGCTCGCGCCCGCGGTCACCGTGCTGCAGCTGTTCCTGTCGTCGTCCAAGCCCGTGCTGCGGTTCGCCGCCGTGCGCACGCTGAACAAGGCGCGGCCCGGCCCTGCAACACCCCATGTCAAGCTTGGCCGAGGGCGGCCTGTGGCGGCTGTCACCATCCTTGCATATGTTTCCGGCATCATGCATGGCCCATGCTGCGCCTCGCTGGCGCGGCCGCGCTCCGCGACATGCGGGCGAAACATTGCACCGTGATGCCCATCATGGCCACGCGTCCTGCTCAACGCGCGCCGTGCCGCCCCAGCAGCGGCGCTCCCGCCGCTGCAGCACAGCTAGCACACGCACGCGCTGGGCGGAGGGACCAGCACACGCAGGCGCTGCAGCCGCGTCGCGCGCTCGCGCGCAGGTGGCGATGACGCACCCGCTGGCGGTGACCAATTGCAACATCGACATGGAGAGCCTCATCAGCGACCAGAACCGCAGCATCGCCACGCTGGCCATCACCACGCTGCTCAAGACGGGCAGCGAGAGCAGCGTGGAGCGCCTGCTCAAGCAGATCGGCTCGTTCATGACCGACATCGCCGACGAGTTCAAGATCGTGGTCGTGGAGGCCATCCGCGCGCTGTGCCTCAAGTTCCCGCAGGCGCGGCCCCGGCGCCGCGCCTCTCCAGAAACCTCTTTCCAAGCTGCTCTCGCGGGGCAGGCGCCGACCCGGTCCTGCCTGCATGCGCCCGGTCCGTTCCAGCCCACAGGGCCGCCGGCATGCGGAAGCCCCGGCATGCGACGTCTGTGAGGCGCGAAGGGGGCGCCTGGCGGCGCGCCCGCGCAGCACGGCACAGCGCGTGTCCGCGCTGCGGCGGCCGAGCGCGCGCGCGCGGCCGCGCAGAAGTACCGCGCGCTCATGAACTTCCTGTCCAATGTGCTGCGCGAGGACGGCGGCTTCGAGTACAAGAAGGCGATCGTGGACGCCATCCTCATCCTCATCCGCGAGATCCCCGACGCCAAGGAGTCCGGCCTGTCGCACCTGTGCGAGTTCATCGAGGCGCGCCGGTCCTCTGCCCCGCGCGGGCCCCCCGCGCGGCGCCCCGCCCGCGCGCGCCTGCTTCGGAGAGTCGGCAGCGCCATGATCAGCACGTGCATGTCGCGCAGCCGGCCTGTTGGAGGGCGTGGTCCCAGAGTGTCTCTACGCAGCCATGTGAGACAAATAAAAAACGCTGTTCGCACCGCGCGCTGCTGCCTGGTGATGAAGGGGCGCCTGACGGGCGCGCGCGCGCGCGCAGGACTGCGAGTTCACGTACCTGAGCACGCAGATCCTGCACCTGCTGGGCCGCGAGGGCCCGCGCACCAAGGAGCCGGCGCGCTACATCCGCTACATCTACAACCGCATCATCCTGGAGAACGCGACCGTGCGCGCGGCCGCGGTCGCCTCGCTCGCGCGCTTCGGCGCGCTCGTGGCCGAGCTGCGCCCGCGCATCCTGGTCCTGCTCTCGCGCGCGCTGTACGACAACGACGACGAGGCGCGCGCCCCGCGCCGCCGCCCCGCGCCGCCCCTGTGCATCGCCTGTCTGGGCGCACGAGTCTGCGTACTGCTTTCCCGAGGGCGTGGTATTTTGGTGCGCATGTGAGCAGCCGTGGCAGGGCCATACCGAGGGGCGCGCCTGCCAAGACGTGTCGGAGCCGCTCAGGACGAAGCGCGCGCGCGCAGGTGCGCGACCGGGCGACGCTGTACCTGGCCGAGCTGGGCGGCAAGGCGGGCGGCGCGGAGGCGGTGGACGTGCACTGGGACCTGCCCGCGCGCAACCTGGAGAAGAGCCTGCGCGCCTACCTGGACAACGGCGGCGAGGCGCCCTTCAGCCTGGTGCGCCTGATCAGGCTTCACCCGGGACGCGCGAGCCAGCGGCGGCAAGGCGGCCCCTCTGTTGCTCGAGCGGCCCCGGCGTCTTGTTTGCAGCGACGCGCTCTTTCGGCTGCTTGCTAGGCAAAAGGCGGGGCGCGTGCCAGTGTTGGCTGTTGACGACGCGCGTCCGCTGTGATACGAGCGTCCAGGCCCTACGCGGCTGCGGTGCCGCCGCCAGTGCCTGTGGTGCTGCTAGTGATATGGCCAGCTTTGAGCGCCCGCCACAGCTGGTGTTCCCAGGCTGTCCCACATGCTGCTCTGTCAGCGCGCTGGCTGATCGCGCTGTGGCGCTGAGCGCAGGCAACCGTGCCGCGCGCACCGCCGCCCGCGCCCAAGAAGGAGCAGAAGAAGGCGAGCTCCGCGTTCGGCGCTGCCGCCAAGCCGGTGCGCGCCGGCGCTGGCGCCAAACCATGCATTTGCTCTTTCTGCCACAGATGCGCTGGTGTGCTTTGCATAATGCTCATGCAGCGCACCGCTGAGCTCCAGACACCATTGGCAGCCTCCAGAATGTGAGGGTGCTGGGCTGCCGGCGCTGTGGAGCACCTGCGGATACGTACGTGCCGACCAGCCGAAAGCAGGCTGTGGCACATCCTGTGCGCAGGGTGGCGGGTGCAGGCGCCCTCCCTGCACAGAGCAGAGGCTGGCAGAACCCCTCCTCTTGGGGCCAACGCCTGGGCATGCGCCGCGGCAGGAGGCGCTCGCGAACGGCGACCCGGGCGGCCTGGTGCGCAGCATGCCGCGCTTCGCGGCGCTGGGCCCGGTGTTCAAGAGCTCCGCGCCGGCGTCGCTGACGGAGGAGGAGACCGAGTACAGCATCTCGGCGGTCAAGCACGTGTTCGCGCGGCACCTGCTGCTGCAGTTCACGTGCACCAACACCGTGGCGGAGCAGGTGCTGGAGAACGTGTCGGTCACCGTCGACCTGGGCCAGGCGGTGCGCCCCCGCTCCAGCGCCGCCCCTGAGCTCCCGCCTGCTCTGCAGGGCCCCGCCCGCCCTGCCGCGCGGTCTCACCTTTTGCTTGATCTCAGGCGCCGGTGCCTGGCCGCCCGCCGGCGGCGCGCCTGGTTGTGTCGCCCTGTCGAGCGCGCTTTGGCGCGCGACGCCGCACCCGCCCCACGCGGCCGGCGCCGGCCGCCCGCGTGCGTACAGATGGGGCGTCAGGCCACTGCCGCGGCCTGGCGCCGCTCCAGCTTACGCTGCGCTCGGGCGGCGCTGTGCGCCATGGTGCCGACCAGCGCTGCGGGGTCCTGGCCAGCAGTGCTGGAAAAACGTGAAAGAAAATTGCTGCGCTCGCCGGCCGTGGGGGCGCGCCGATGCAAGGCACCCACGCGCGCGCGCCGCAGGAGGAGTTTGAGGAGGAGGAGGTGGTACCGCTGGCGCGCATGCCGCACGGCGAGGTCGGCCACACGTTCACGCTGCTGCGGCGGCCGGAGGGCAGCATGGCGCTCGGCAAGCTGGTCAACATCCTGCGCTTCACCGTCAAGGAGATCGACCCCTCCACCGGCGCGGCGCCCCGCCGGCGCCCCCCTGCACCACCCTTGCTTGACCGCGGCGACAGCTGCTCACAAGCGTGCCGCCTCGATACTTTTTGCTCATGTCTTGTGTGTGAATCGTGGCACTGGGCTGGCAACACACGCATGCAAGCACCAAGGACCGGCATCTCATCGCATCGGCACCGTGCCTCCCGGGGTTGCAGGCTCCATGTCAGCACTGGTGCTGGCACTTTGCAGTCCGCTTGGCATGGTCAATGCAGTATCAAGCGAAGCAGACGTCAGCGCGGACTGGCGCCGCGTGCGGCGGGGCGCGGCCGAGCGTCGCGGCGCGCGCGCAGGCGAGACGGAGGAGGACGGCTACGAGGACGAGTACACGCTGGAGGACCTGGACGTGGCGCCCGGCGACTACATCCGCGCCGCGCCCGTGCCCAATTTCCGCGCATCCTGGGAGGCCCTGGGCGAGGCCGCCGAGCTGGCCGACGACTACGGCCTCGGCGAGCGCGAGAACCTGCAGGCGCGGCCCCCGGCGACGTGCCGGGCGCACTGGGGCGTGCACGCGCGCCTCGGGCACGCCGTAAGCTGGAAGCATGTGCCCGGGCGCGCGCGGGCGCGCGCGCGCGTGCGGCCTGCTGGGAGATGCAGCCTGCCTCGCCGCGCTGCGAGCGCTGTCTCAACGACCTGTGCCCAGCTCGACCTTCATGCGCTGCGCCGACAATGACGCGAGGCGGAAATGAAGGGGCAGCACAGGGACAGCGGGTGGCGTGGTGACGTGACGTGCTGCTGTAGCCGCAATGTACAACAACGGGTGGTGGGGATGGCGGCGCAGGAGGCGGTAGAGGCGGTGGTGGGCATCCTGGGCATGGCGCCGTGCGACGGCACCGACGCGGTCCCGCCCAATGCGCGCTCGCACACCGTCCTGCTCGCCGGCACGCTCATCGGCGACGCGCAGGCACGCCCCAGGCCCCTGGGCCCCTGCGCGGGCTGAGGCGCCTCGCTGGTGGACGGCGCGTACGTGGCGTTCTGGGATGCGCTGCGCCTGTGCCCTCCAGGCCTCGCTGTGGGATCATGTGAGCACCAGCGACCCTGCAGGCCATCGAGTGCTTCCCCTGTATGAGGTGCACCCTCTACACCTTGTCACTCCACCCAGTAGCACAGAAACCAGGCTGCTTTCAGGGCGACCACTGACATGCAAGCCCGTTTGCAGGCACTCGTGCGGCTGTCCTTCGGGATCGATGCGGCGCGGAGCGTGGCCATGAAGCTCGTTGTGCGCTCGGACAGCCCTGACGTCAGCCAGGCCATCCACCAGATCATCCAGGACGCATGACGCATCAGGGCGGTGCTGCGCCTGGACGTGCGGCGCGGCGCCTAGGGTGGCCCCTGTCATTAAGGCAGAGCATGACGCAGACGGGGCCTGGGACAGGCCAAGGGGCTGTTGTGAGCTGGTGGCCTGGTGAGGGCGCTCTGTGCCTTCTGTCTGCACGTCACCAACAAAATCTGTAGACAGATCTAATGCAACTGACCAGCGGTCTGCAACCTGATTAAACAAGAGCTGCATCCATTTCCTTCGCGACATGCCCAGATGAGCCAGACAGACTTGCTGGGTGCTACGGGCAAACCAAGCAGCGTACAGTGCACCACGCGATGAGGCGGCTGCATGCCCACACACCGGCCAGACATGCATGCCTGGCCCATGCCTGCGCACAATGCCATTGCCATGCCGCAGGCCTCGTGCATGGCAACGCAACCATGTATTACACAGCCAACAGGCCCTAGGGCACCCTTGGGTCCCAGCTCGACGAGCTTCACCCTACAGCACAGGCAGTGAGCGTGCTGCTGGCACTGCGGACACCCGGCACCGCGGCCGCTCAGCTTGCCTGCCCGCTGCGCTGCAGCCAGTTCATGAACTCGTTGTAGGAGCTCTCCATGTCGTACGTCATCTGGCGCTCCTCCTCCGTGCTGATCGTGTAGGAGGCGGGCTTGGTGTGCAGGTCGGTGTACCACTTCTTCGTCTTCTCCTTTGCGGAGAAGTTGGCCGGCAGCTGCGTCACCTGCGCGCGCTTGCCCTGCTGGGCGCCGTGCGCTTGCAGAAACAAGCCCACTCTGTCGAGTCCACTCACCACGTGCAGCCCTTGGCGCCCGGCGTACCAGCGTGACGGAGCACAACAGACAGTGTATGGCAGCCTGGCAGGCCATGGGTCTGTGCAACAACAGTGCGAGACCACGAGGCAGCCGCAAATCTATATCAAATGGCAACATGCTTGCAGCCAGAACAGTAAAGAAGGCGACACTCGACCCCGTGGTCTTTCACGCAGAGTGGGGCCGGTTTGGGAGGCAGGCACACCAAGTTCAGGTGGTTCATGAGGTCTCTCAACAGCGGGAAGATCTGCGCAGCACAGGAAGTGTGTTGGCCAGGCCGCCAGCCGCACAGCAGCTGCAAGGACCTACAAAGAAAGATGCGCACCTCGTCAACCGCCTTCATTCCCAGCTTAAGGCTGTCCATGACCGTGATGAAGTCAGAGACCGTCTGCGCAACTGCCACCGCCGAGTTTGCCTGGTACGTGCTGCGCACACACCGAGCCTCAGTGAGCCTGTATCGTGCAGACACCTGAGCATTGAAGAGCACCGCATGCGGCAGAGCGACCCGCACGGGTGGCGCACTTGGGCTTGCCGTGCTCCACCGTGGCGGGCAGCCCAGAGTAGATGAGCCGCTTGGCAGCCATTGGGCACTGCATGTTGTATTCCGCCATAAACGCCTGCACGTCGGGCACCTGGCACCGTGCCACCCCCGTCTCAGCGCCTCGGAGCTCCAGACTACAAGCAAACATACCAGTGTGACCAGCGCGCCTCTGTGCGCAGCGTCTCCCACAGCGTGCGGAACTGCGCGATGAGCTTCTCGCACAGCGGCTCATAGTCCTTGGCGCTGATGACATCCCGGACATAGGCGCGCTCCAGCTTTTCGGTCGTCTTCACGATGGCGTACAGGTCTAAGCACAGGCGCGCGTCAGCAGGCCGAGAGATGTGCCAACGCCCTCTGCGCAACCAAGCGCCCCTGCTCACCTGCCAGGTTCTCATACTTCTCCTGCTCCTTCTTGTTGTTCCACAGCTTCAATGCTGGCCCTTCATCCATGCCCCGGCCTCTGTCTCGCTACCTGAGCGGGCTGAGCGTGCAGGAAGCTGCCATCTGCCTACAGCCTACTGTTGGGTGGGCTCTGCGCTGCACAGACCCAGGCGAACCAGTGTCAGCGTACGACTTTGCTTGGCCTTTGGCAAGTCACACAGCCCGGGCGCTCTGTTTCGGGAGGCCCCCTTTTTGGGGTGAGGGCTGAGGGCTTTCTCAACTCCTGCTACGCATGATGTGTGTGCTGTGATGCTTTTTTTTCCTTTCAGTACACGGCCATTCAGACATCCTGCTGGCAATGTTGTAAAAGGCCATGTGCATGCTAGGTGCAAGCAACAACCTGGACGGGTCACTTGAGGCTTTCAACCCGAGACAAGCAGACAGGGGAGCTGCTGACCAGCAACCAGGCCGTGGTCATAGTGGGTGTTGCAGGACAATCCAACCGTGTCAGAGGCGTGGGCCACGGGGCGTCAGGCTGTAGCTACGAGCACGCCCATGAGCCCAAAGCCGATCTCATAGTGCACAGCCTGCGGCCAGCACACAGTCTTTTGAACCTGTTTGGAACAAATGCCAGGCAAGCGCGCTGCATGCCTGCCAGCCCAGGGCCCTGCCACCCCACCGCATGCACGCGCAGCAGCCGCTCGCGGACGCACCTTGGCAAAGCCGGCGACCAGCGCGAGCTCCTCCTGCTCAGGGCCTGTCGGGAAATGCTGGATGGACGGCCGCAGGTACTCATACTCGGGGCCCACGCCCCTCCAGCGCGCCACCGGCACCACCACATTGTCCAAGCACCAGCCCTGCGCAGCGCGCCCTCCCTCTCACGGCCGTCCCGTCAGCCGTCCCCGCGCTGCAGCACTCAGAGCAACACCAGCCTAGCGCGCCGCGAAGCTCGCTCACCTGAAACGCGTCGACAGCTGGGTTCGCCCTGGCGTTGTTGAAATCCTGTGGAGGTTGCAGGACCGTGTCACGCAGGCCCCGGTGGCTTGACAGCGAGACTGCAGCAGAGCGCCACTGCCATGTCAAGACGCCGCCCACCAGGATGGCGGCCCTGCAGCCTGGCCGCAGCACGCGGCGCAGCTCCGCCAGCGCGCGTGGCTTGTCTGCTACATTGCGCAAACCGTAGCCCATGGTCGCCGCGTCAAAGGACCTGTCCTCAAAGGGCAGCTCCTGTGCATCGCCCTGCTCCGGCACTGTCCCTGTGTCAGCGCACACAGCCTGGGCTGCTGTGGGTCTGATGTGGCTTGCAGAGGACCTCAGCACCCCACCTGCACCCAGCGTATGCCCGCAGACTTGCGCCGCCGCTGCCGCGCGGCCGCCTCGCGCTGCGCCGCGTCGTCCAGCATCTCCGCGGCAAAGTCCAGGCCGACCACCTGGGCTGCCAGGCAGACAACCGTCGCGCTCGCAGCCTTCACTGACCGCCCGGCTCCGGCTCGAGGCCTTGCTCGGGAAGCTGAACAGCCACAACGGGCCCTACCTGCCCCGAGGGGCCCGCAGCTTCCGCTGCTCGGAAGGTGAGGTCGCCGCTGCCGCAGCACGCGTCCAGCACGCGGCTGCCAGGCGCCGCGCCGCTCCAGCTCACAGCCATGCGCTTCCACACCCGGTGCTGGCCCAGGCTCAGCAGGTCGTTCATCTGCAGGCGAGCAAGCGTCACGTGTGCAAAAGGAGCAGAGCTGTGCCAACGAGCTTTGCGCGCCGCCAACCTGATCATAGATGGGCGCAATGCGTCCGAACAGGCGCTGGCGATTCGGCCCCTCCTGGCCAGCCGCGAAGAAAGACTCTGTCTGCTCGGCCTCCCGCAAGCTGCCGTCGCTGCCAGTAGCGGCATTGCAGCGTTTGCCTGGGCGGGACCTGCCTGTGCAGCGAGGGGCGTGCGGCGCAGGAGCGTAAGCACACCTCTGCAGGCTCCCGCTTGGCACAGGCTGCTGCATAGGGTGAATCATGTGCGCATTGGGCGTGTAAGAGTGAGCAAGGGACCTTGCTTCTATCTTTCTTTTTTTCCTTCCGAATAAAAGAGAGTAAAAGATCTTATTAAAGTAGTAATTATAGCAGGTCCATTGTTGCAGCAATAATATTAATAACCTGCTAGCAGGTCCATTGTTGAGGGGATAAGTTTCAGAGGTGCTAAGCGGCGGGACGGGCTGCGCCATGCGTTGGCGTGCAGACCTACCGCAGCACTACCGCACCGTTTGTGTAGAGTGCTGACAGCAATGGCTTGTGTGCTGGTGGGCCCAGTGGACTTGCTGCGCTTAAATAAGCGCGGCGGTCGCAGGCGGCTGCAGACCTGCGGCAACCTGTTCCACATGCGCTGTCTGGGCTCCCTGTACCACCCTCCAGGCACTCAGCGCACAGCAGGCTCCACATGCGTGCCTCGACGCACTCCTCCGGGCAGGGCATCTGCTCTCCGGTCTGCTTGTTGGTGCGGTACCACAGCGTGCGCGGCATGTGCGCGGCATGTGCTCGGCATGTGCGCGGCATGTGCCGCGCAGTCTGTGGTACCGCACGAACAAGCAGATCGGAGAGCAAATGCCCTGCCCGGAGGAGTGCGTCGAAGCATGCATGCGGAGCCTGCTGTGCGCCAAGTGCCTGGAGGGCCTGCCGGGCGCGGCCACGGACGTTGAGCAGCTGTCGGAAGGTGAGCCAACGCCAAGCACTGCCGCGCGGCTTTTATTTCACTTAGTGCACCAGGCAGTGCATCATCACACTGATGCAAATGCAGTTATAATCTGCCCTCCAGATATATCATAGAAGTGTGCTTGCAAGCGCTGCAGGAGACACGCGTGTGCTGTGCAGTGGGTTGCGCGATAACAAGCACGCGTTGAAAGTGCGCAAGCAGTGAATGGCGACGTCAATAAACTGGCGACACTGGGAGGCGAGACGGTGGCCGTCAGCAGGACCTCGAACAGGAACACAGTGGACTTCAAGAGCGCGGCAATGCCCGGGCCGCCCAGGGTGCCCTGGCCAGGCCCTGCAGAGGCTCAAGGTGTTCTCCTGCACAGCGGGGTCCCCAGCAGCGGCTGCCACGTGCATTGCCGCGCTCTTGAAGTCGACTGTGTTCCTGTTTGACGTCCTGCTGACAGCTATCGTCTCGCCTCCTAGTGTCGCCAGCTTGTTGACGTCGCCGTTCATGTGCTTGCGCACTTTCGACGCTTGCTGGTCATGCAAGCACCCGTCGTTCTACGGTCTTGCTATAAAAAGACATGCGGGGCGTTCCTGGGCTGTGTGATTAGCCTTTTGCAGCAGGAACGCCTGGGCGTGCTTGAGTTGAGTTGCCGCTCATCATAGCCGGATGCCCATCAGCCCAGCTGGGCTGTAAAGTCAATCGAATCTATCAGGGCCTATGCATCACAAAGTGAAATGCATCATATACAGGTCATCTTCCATGTTCTTTATTTCACCGTGCGCGCTGAAATCAGCAGGTACGCATGCCTGTCCCTGACACTTTGCAACAGGCAGTGCAAAACATCCTATGTGCCACTGGGTGGAGTAGCAGCCCCGCTACAGGGCTGCGCAGCATGGTGTGGTGTGCTGCAGCACCATGTAACACAAGTCGAGCATGCCAGTGAGCAAGGACTCGCATTCAGAAGCCTTTCATGTCCTCTTCCATACCACCGCGCAGAGCCTGCACGGCTTGCGGCACACACAGGTCTGTCCTCCAAGCCAGCAGAATGCCCTGCATGTCCAGGAAATGAGCTTCAGCCTACATGCCAGCTTCTGACGCAGGCTGCCTCCCGGACCTCTAGCTCGGCTCAAGCTGAGCCCCGCACCTCTTCAAGGTCCCGCGTTCTCACAGACTTGTTCGAGGGACTGCTTGGTTCCCTGCACCCTGCGGGCACGCACCGCGCGCTCCAGTGACACTATGCACGAGAAGGCCTGCCCGCACGAGAGCAGGTCGAGCCAGCAGGCCCACCTGACTCCAGCCAGGCCAGCGCGCACGCCTTGACCTTGGCGTCTGTCAGGTACGCCTGGCTGGCAGCGTCAAAGAGCTGGGCTGCCGAGGCAGACACCGCCTCAGCTCAACAACAGGGCAAAGCATTAGACACGCACGGACAGATGATAAGCACGGCTGCTCACCGACAGCGGGCCAGGCCAAGCTGGCAAAGACGGGCACGGCGTCCAGCCTGCCCTCAGGCCGCACGTCCCACTCGACCCTGCAGTGAGCCCCGCCTGTCAGCCCAGCAGCTGCGGCGCGGCCGCCTGACGAGCAAGGACGGGAGCGCGCGGCGCACGTCGCCCTGGCTGCGACGTCCTGCAGGCTAACCTGCGCCGCTCGCAGCGCGCGCAGGCCCTCCAGCTCCTGCGCCTGGAGCTTGTGCGTACTGGCCTCGAGCAGGCCCGGCACCTCCGCCAGCGGGCCCAGCTGGAGGGCGCCCAGAGACCTGGACACCCAGGGAGGTTGAGAGTCACACTCGGGGTGCGCGGCGCTGCGCGCGGACGCTCGACACGGGTGTCACCGCAGGCTTGCTCTGGCGTCAACGGTGCTCTGTATGGCGCGCTCCCCGGCCGTCAAGCTCGCCTGCGCTCCATGCCCAGAGTGAGGCCGCTGTGCCGAGGCAGCTGTGAAAAACCACAAAGTTAGCGTGCCTGCACCAGCCAGGTGTCGTGCAATTCTGCCAGCGTGTTGCAGGAGGCGCGAACAGCGGTCTGCACAGTCACCAGTGCAGTTAATGCAGATGCAGAGCACAAAGTGCAGGGCGGCTCCTCTAGTTCTACAGGGCGCGCCTGCGCGCGCCTGCGCCAAGTCCGCACGTCATGCAACTGTGCAGCGGGCATTGGCATCACCATCTGCCATCTGTGTCAAACTGCCTCACCAAGGTGTGCTGTTGAGCCAAAGTTGCATAGATGGACGGCGGGCAGGACCTCTCTGCCTGCTTGACTTGCCAAGTGCCTATTTCCCTTGCCAACTTGGCTCCACAAGCCCTGTGCTAGGCTTTGGGTGCCTGCTGCTTGCTGCCCGGTTCTCAAGATGTTGAGGAGTAACTCTTTGCGGTGCCAAGCGCGTGGAGTGGTACTGCCTGCCCGAAGTGCCTCTGGGCAGAGACCGGACAGGGCGTTGAGTCACATGTGAGCGCCTACCGCAATGGCGCGCTCGGCAACCGCGCAGCTGCAGCACCTGTCCCTCGTATCAAAGATAACGACAGGTAGCGCGCCCTCGTGGCGCAGCGCCGCCGCTGTCCCTGGCAGGCCGGCGCGCGCGTGGTCGCTGAGACTGCCGTGCGTGCAGAGCTGGAGAACCACCTGCACATCTCTGAGAAGACGCTCGCCGAGTTCATCATAGAGCTCTCGAAGGGCCGGCGCACAAGTCGCGACTTTGCAGAGGTGCGCGCACGTCGCGCCGGCGGCCTGCGCCAGTTGTGCGGAGCACTCATGCACGCGCCGTCGTGCAGGTTCTAAAATCCAATGGCGCGGAGATGCCGCCCTCCCTGGTGGAGACGCTGTGGACCATCATCCAGCGCCTGCAGGTGTGCGCGCTCTGCGCTGTCTTAGCGCCATCACCCCGTGTGGCCGTCAGCAAGCTCACAGGCACGTGCGCCCGCGCAGCCGGGCAACGGCGCTGCCGCAGCGGCTAGCGGCGGCCCGAGCGCGAGCGCGCGCACCGACGTGGCGTTTCCCGGGCTGGCTGTGCCGGACAGCAGGTGCGGCCGTCGGCCTGTCGGCGCTCCGAGGCTTCAGGCGCGGGCTGGTTGTTGACGGCTGCCTGGCGCACCGCGGCAGGGAGCGCGCGCGGCAGCTGGACGCTGAGCTGCTCGCGGAGGGCCGCGGCGGCAAGGACGCAGGCCCCGCGCACCCCGAGCCGGGCGAGCGCAGGCGCCATGACGCGGAGCCGGGCGCGGGCGGCAAGGACCGGCACGCCGACGGCCGGCGCGACCGCGCGCCGCGCAGCCGCAGCCGCAGCCGCAGCCGCAGCCCGCGGCACCACAGCAGCAAGCGGCCGCGGCGGTACAGCCGCTCGCCCAGCCCGCGCGAGCGGCGGCCGCCGCGCGGCAAGGACGGCGGCCGGGACCGCAACCTGCCGCCGCCGCCGCCGCCGCCGCCGCTGGCGGACAAGCCGGAGCAGTTTGGCGTGTACCGCGGCCGCGTGTCCAACGTGATGGAGTTTGGCTGCTTCGTGGAGCTGCTGGGCCTGCGCAGCAAGGCGGAGGGCCTGGTGCACCTGGCCAACATCGCCAAGACCCGGCGCGGACCCGCCTACCCGCTCGTCAGGGTTTAATAGGGCAGTGTAGGGTATGCGGGTACCCTACCCGCGTGCGCGGCGCCCGCGCGCGCCCCCGCCCGCGCGCGGCGGCGCGGTGACCGGGCGCGGCGGCGGGCTGCAGGGTGGCGAGCGCGCGCGACATGGTCAAGCGCGGGCAGGACGTCTGGGTCAAGGTCATCTCCACGGCCGGCCAGAAGACCAGCCTGAGCATGCGCGACGTGGACCAGGCCACCGGCGCCGACCTGCTGCCCGGCGCGCGCTCGGCCGCCGACGGCGCCAACCCGGCTGCGCCGCCGGGCGGGCCGGGCGGGCGCGACAACAGCAGCCTGCGCGGGCTGTCTGGCATCCGCGTGTCCGACGAGCCGGTGGCCGCGCGGCGGCCGGGCAAGCGGCTGACGTCGCCCGAGCGCTGGGAGGTCACGCAGCTGATCAAGGCGGGCGTGCTGGACGTCACCGAGTACCCCACGTTCGACGAGGAGGGCCAGGCGCGCCGCCGCCGCCGCCGCGCGCCTGGCTGCCCATGCACGGCTTGCTCAAGTACACCTTCGGAGTTTGATGCAGGGGCGCTCCCGCTGGCATGCCGCCGCCGCACACCTCTTTCTGTCATCTACCGCTTGCTCAGGTACATCGTCAGGGGTGGTGCAGGGGCCGCTCCCGCCCCATACGAAAATTGGCCCGCGGCTGTTGGGCGCCACGCGGGCGGCGGCGGGCGCGCAGGGCATCATGAACGTGGACGACGACATCGAGGAGGAGTTCGAGGTGGACATCAACGAGCAGGAGCCCGCGTTCCTCAAGGGCCAGAGCGCGCGCAGCGGCGCGGAGGTGTCGCCGATCAAGATCGTAGCCAACCCGGACGGCTCGCTGCAGCGCGCGGCCATGACGCAGTCCGCGCTCGCCAAGGAGCGGCGCGAGCTGCGCGAGCAGCAGCAGCGCACGCTGCTGGAGGCCATCCCCAAGGACCTCTCGCGGCCCTGGGAGGACCCGCTGCCCGAGGCCGGCGAGCGGCACCTCGCGCAGGCGCGCGCCCGCGGCCCTTCAGGAACGCCGGCGGCCCCGGCCCGCCCGCACGCGCCAGCACACAGCGCCTGCCGCGGCCGCGCAGGAGCTGCGCGGCATCGGCCTGGGCGGCTACGAGGTGCCCGAGTGGAAGACCAATGCGCTGGGCAAGGCGCCGACGTTCGGCATGCGCGACGCGCGCCCGATCAAGGAGCAGCGCGAGAGCCTGCCCATCTTCAAGCTGCGCGACCAGCTGGTGCAGGCCGTGGCGGAGAACCAGGCGCGCCGCCTGCCGCCCTGCGGGGCGCCGCGCTCGGCCAGCCCGGCTCCGGCGGCGCGGCGTGCGGCGAGGCGGACGCCCAGCAGCCGGGCCTGACTGCCTTGCCTCGTGTTACTGCCGGTGTCGGAACGCCGCGGTGTGTTGATTGGTGGGCCGCCGGGCGCGCCGGACGGGCCGGGTGGCGCAGCGGGGCGCGCGGGCGGCAGGTGCTGGTGGTGATCGGCGAGACCGGCAGCGGCAAGACGACGCAGATGACGCAGTACCTGGCGGAGGCTGGCTACACGTCGCGCGGGCGCATCGGCTGCACGCAGCCCCGCCGCGTGGCCGCCATGAGCATCGCCAAGCGCGTGAGCGAGGAGGTCGGCTGCCGCCTGGGCGAGGAGGCGCGCCCGCCCCTGCCGCCTGCCACGCCGCGCCAGCCGCCCACGCGGCACCGGGGGGGCGCCGGGCGGCGAGCGTGTGTGCCTGGCTTGGCTGCGCGGGCGCGGCGGGCGTGCCTGGGTCGCACCGGCAAAATGCGAGCGTCAGGCGCGAGCGCGCCGCGCGGGCCGCGCAGGTGGGCTACGCCATCCGCTTCGAGGACTGCACCGGGCCCGAGACGGTGATCAAGTACATGACGGACGGCATGCTGCTGCGCGAGGCGCTGCTGGACGACCGGCTCAGCTCCTACAGCGTGATCATGCTGGACGAGGCGCACGAGCGCACCATCCACACCGACGTCCTCTTCGGCCTGCTTAAGGGCATCGTGCAGCGCCGGCCCGACCTCAAGCTCATCGTCACGTCCGCCACGCTGGACGCCGACAAGGCGCACGCCCGCTCCGCGCCGGCAGGGCCCGGCGCCCTTTGCAAGGGTTCGCAAAGCTTAGCTCACAGCTTTGTGTGCGGTCCCCGCACGGCAGCTGGAAGGATGTGTGGCCCCGTCCTGGCCGTCGGCCGCACCCGACGCTGCTGCGTAGGTCTGGCGCCCTGCATGCCTCACGCCGCCGCGCGCGGCCCGCGCAGTTCTCCGGCTACTTCTTCGGCTGCCCGATCTTCACGATCCCGGGGCGCACGTACCCGGTCGAGATCCTGTACACCAAGGCGCCCGAGAGCGACTACATGGACGCGGCGCTGATCACGGTCATGCAGATCCACCTCACCGAGCCGGAGGGCGACATCCTGCTCTTCCTCACCGGCCAGGCGCGCCCTTGACACGACCGCCCAAGCGCAGTGAAAGGGGCAGGCGATGATGTGCACGCCGGCCTGCACGCTCGGCGTGCGGCCAGGGTGCTGCCGTGCACGTCCCCAGCGCAGCGTGCGCAGGTGAGTTGGGCATGCATGCGCGCTGCGGGCGGCGCGCCGTGACGCGCGCGCGCGCCGTGACGCGCGCGCGCGCCGCGCGGCCGCGCAGGAGGAGATCGACACGGCCGCGCAGATCCTGTTCGAGCGCATGAAGAGCCTGGGGCCCGCGGTGCCGGAGCTCATCATCCTGCCGGTCTACTCCAACCTGCCGTCGGAGATGCAGACGCGCATCTTCGACCCGGCGCCGCCCGGCACGCGCAAGACCGTGATCGCCACCAACATCGCGGAGGCCTCGCTGACCATCGACGGCATCTACTACGTGGTCGACCCCGGCTTTGCCAAGCAGAAGGCGCGGGCCGGGCCTGCTGTGGGCTGTGCGCGTCATGCCAGTCACACGTCGCCACGCGTCTGACAGTGCCCGTGTCGTCAGTGTCGCTGAGTCCCTCGTGCCCGGCGCACATGCGCGGCCAGGCCGCGCAGCGAGCGGGGTCGCGCACGGCCGCAAGGCACAGGACGCAGCGCGCGGGCCTGGTCAGCCATGCAAGCGATGCAGATGCAAGGCAGGGCCGCGCTGATATACCCTGTACCCTGTGCGGCACAGGTGTACAACCCCAAGATCGGCATGGACTCGCTCGTGGTCGCGCCCATCAGCCAGGCATCGGCCAAGCAGCGCGCGGGCCGCGCGGGGCGCACCGGCCCCGGCAAGTGCTACCGGCTGTACACGGAGGTGGCGTTCAAGTCGGAGATGCTGCCGCTGTCGGTGCCGGAGATCCAGCGCATCAACCTCGGCATGACAGTGCTGACCATGAAGGCAATGGGCATCAACGACCTGCTCGCCTTCGACTTCATGGACCCGCCGCCGCCCGCCACGCTCATCTCCGCGCTCGAGCAGCTGTGCGGCGCCCGCCCGCGCCGCCCCGCCGCGCTGCCCCCGCGCCCGCCGAGCCCGGGCAGGTTGCTGTTGTACCATCGCAGCTCATGAGCTGCACTTGAGCTGGCGGTGCTGAGCTTGCAGTTGGGGCTGCATGGATCATGTCGGCAGGCCCGGGGCATGGACGGACTCAGAGTGGGCGCGCGCTTTTGGTCGCGGATGCTCACACCGCGCGGCGCGCGCGCGCAGGTACAACCTGGGCGCGCTGGACGAGGAGGGCCTGCTGACGCGGCTGGGCCGCAAGATGGCCGAGTTCCCGCTGGACCCGCCCGTGTCCAAGATGCTCATCGCGAGCGTGGACCTGGGCTGCAGCGACGAGGTGCTCACCATCATCGGCATGCTGTCCGCGCAGAACATCTTCTACCGCCCGCGCGAGAAGCAGGCCCAGGCGCGCCCGCACGCGCCCGCCCGGCCCCGCTCGCGCCGCTCCGCCGCCGTCGCCCAACAAGCTGCCTGGCGGGTAACCTGTTCCGCGCGCATGCGGCCATGCATGTACCTGTAGACGTACTCATATCAAGCTCTTGCCGCTGAACGCTGAACCCTGAACCCTGAACCCGGACCCTGACACGACTGGCCCCCGGCGGCGGCAGGCGGACCAGAAGAAGGCCAAGTTCTTCCAGCCGGAGGGCGACCATCTGACGCTGCTGGCGGTGTACGAGGCCTGGAAGGCGTCCAAGTTCTCCAAGCCCTGGGCGTACGAGAACTTCATCCAGGAGCGCTCGCTGCGCCGCGCGCAGGTGCCGCCCGCCCGCCCGCCGCCCGTGCTGGGCCGTATGTGGGCGGCTGGGGCGTGCATGCGCGTGCGCGCGCGCTTGCACGCCCGCGCCCGTCGGCGGACGGCCGCGCCGTGACGCGCCGGCGCGCGCGCGCAGGACGTGCGCAAGCAGCTCATGATGATCATGGACCGGTACAAGCTGGACCTGGTGTCGGCCGGCAACAACTTCAACAAGATCCGCCAGGCCATCTGCTCCGGCTTCTTCTTCCACGCCGCGCGCAAGGACCCGCAGGAGGCGCGCCCCGCCGCCGGCCTTGGCGGCCGCGCGCCGCGGCGCGCCCGGCCAGGCCTGCCGCGGCGCGGGGTGGCTGCAATATGCGCGACCTGTTCCACAGCTCACATGTGGCCGCATTATGATTGTCGGTCTATGCGTCACCGCGGCGCAACTGACGCGGCGCGGCGCGCGCCGCGCGCAGGGCTACAAGACGGTGGTGGAGCAGACGCAGGTGTTCATCCACCCCAGCAGCGCGCTCTTCCAGCGGCAGCCGGACTGGGTCATCTACCACGAGCTGGTGCTGACCAGCAAGGAGTACATGCGCGAGGTGTGCGCGATCGACCCCAAGTGGCTCGTGGAGCTCGCGCCGCGCTTCTTCAAGAGCGCGGACCCGCACAAGCTGTCGCGGCGCAAGCGCGCCGAGCGCATCGAGCCGCTGTACGACCGGTACAACGACCCCAACGACTGGCGGTGCGCGGCCCCGCGCTTCTCGTCCTCGCGCGGCGCGAGGCTGCGCGTGTCCGTGCCAGGCAGCAGGGCTGTCGCGCGAGCGCAGGCGCGTCACGCTCCGCGCGCGCGCGCAGGCTGTCGAGGCGGAGGGGCTAGGCTGGCGGGCGGGCGGCCGAGGGCGCGGCTCTGTACAGCAAAAGCAGCACCAGTTTGTTCCGTGGGTGTCTGGTTCTGTCTGTGGGTCAGCCTGTCTGTGTGGTGTCGGTGTGTTTGGAGCGCGGTTTTGGCTCAGAGCAGCATGTGCGGCGACGGGCATGCTTCCACAGCCCTGCCAGCAGAGTCCGCGCAGGCTGCAGCACCTGAGCATTAAAGCTGTGTTTATGGTTGAGACGTTGCAAGTGCTCTGCACACTACAAGCAGGCAAGCTGCTCGTACCCCAAGCAGGCAAGCTGCTTGGACCACGCATACCAAGTATTCACTCCCACCAGTGGTGAGGATGGTCCCTTTCGGCAAGGCCTTCTGAACACAAACGTGGAGGAAAGGTGTAGTGCTTGTAGTGGTGCTGCAGCAACCAAGGGCCCTTTTTGCACCAACATGAGAAGCTGTAACGCCGCTGAAGTCCAGCACTCAATAAGATAGTTCCCAGCAGAGGCAGCACAGGCTGGCAACTTGCCTTTGCCAAGTTGAAGTGGCGATATATGGCCCAGTAAGGGCTGTGGAGAAGCCCTGCTTGGCCATGCTTTCAAAACGCAGGTTCGCAGCTGTAGAACCTGTCAGGGCTAGGGCGGCCACTGAGGGGACGAGCACTGCACACTCTTTCACAGGAGAGAAGCAGGCCTAAACTCACTGGTTCCTACTGCGTGTGCCGTTTGTGCCGTTGAGGGAAGCTACTGGCTGCCGTCATTGGAGCTGAGGCTGTACGCACACCCGCGTGCATACTGCGCACTGTGCAACCGTGCGAGAGTGCCCCCTGCTGAGGTGAGCGCATCCGTCTTGCTCACCCGTGCATGTGGTTGCGGTGGTGACGCTCCTTGCCGCAGGCTGCGTGTGGCTAGCTACAGGGCCCAGCCAGCCCATGTCGTCGTGTGAATGCCCGGTGTACCGCTTTGAGGTGGCAGGCGCAAGAAGTTGCCGGGGGATGCGAGGGGCCGGAGTGCTGCACTGGCAGCGGGAACTGTGCTTGCGAGGGGGGGCAACATCACACCGTGACGTTTCAGGCACCTGGCGCAACGATGCCGGCCTGCTGAGCAGCCTGCGGGGCCGCGCGGGCTGGCCGCGGGGAGCCTGGGCCGTCCCTGCATTGCCCGTTTGGGCGATGATCTTGGGCCTGGGGGTAGTGCGGGGCTCCGGGCGCCTCTTGTGGCCTTGTCACGCACCACATCTCGCTCGCACCTGTGCCTGCGCGTGCTGTGCGCTGGTCTGGACGCGCAGGCCATGATGGGAGGAAGCGTGACAGATCAGCAACACAGCCGAGCCGCGTGTCTGGAAGCGCACCTGCTTACCCTCTGCGCTGACTCGTGGCGTGCGCGGCGACAGGCACGATGCCTAACGCTGGCTCGAAGGTATTGGCCACTGCACCGGCCGCTCAGGGGGGTGCCGGGCGCTGCGACTGCCCGCTGCTGGCCGCCCTGTTGGGCGGGGTCCTCAACACCTGCGCCACAGGTGCGGCCTTTTTCGGCGGGGTGCAGCACAGCCTGCACTTGCCGTCGCAATCAAGAATGTAGTGTGGCACCCAGCCCCTCAAAGTCATTTAGCTGCGGACTGACAGCCCGCACGGCAGGCACTGTCGGGCGACTGACCGCCGCGGCCGCGCGCGCCGCCGCCGCCGCGACGCTGGACGCCGTCGGCGCTGCGGCCTCGGCCGCCCCGCTCGTGGCGCGCGCCGCCGCATCGGCCCCCTGGTGGCCGGCTTCGCGCCTGGCCGCAGCAAGCTCGGCCGGCGCTGGCGCGACTGCCTGGGCGCTCGGCATGCTCCTCGCCGGGGCAGAGGTCGAGGTCCGCGCGTGGCGCGGCGACGGCCAGCGCGCGCTGGCCCTGCGCCCTGCCGACCCGGCACAGACCGAGCCCGCCTCGGCGCGCGCGCGCCCTGCCGCCGACACCCCCGAGCCCGCGGTGCGGTCACCCCCCGGTGCCTCTGCTGGCTTTGACCTCCCGCGTCGCGCGTATACCTGCAAGCGCCGCTCATCCATCTGCAGGTCTGCTTGGCTCAAAACGCTCGTAATATACAAAGCAAGCGTCTTGTGCAGAAAGCCGCACAGAGCTTGTGCAAGTCGATGGCTCTTGCGCTGCATGCGCACCGCTTGACGCAGTGCCTGCAGTCACGCCGGCTGACGCCAGCTGACGCGCGCGCCGCGCCAGGCCGCACGCCCCCCGCGCGACAACACGCTGCTGCGCCTGCTTGATATGGAGGACGACCACGCGGCGCTGGGCGCCAAGCACGAGAAGGCCATGCGCGCGCTTGGCAAGCTGGGCGGCCAGCTGGCGACCGCGGGGGCCGGCTGGTATGCCGCAGAGGCCGCCTGCGTCGCGGCGCAGCGCGAGGCAGTCGCGGCGCAGCACGAGGCGGCCGCTGCGCGCGCCGAGGCGGCCGCCGCGCGCGCCGAGGCGGCGGACGTGCAGCGGGACCTGCACGCGCAGCTGGCGGCCGCGGACGCCGCGCGCGTCGCGGCGCAGAGAGACGCGGCCATCGTCAGGGTCTGGGCACAGACCAAGGAGGGCGAGCTGCGAAACCTGCACGCGCAGCTGGCGGCCGCGGACGCCGCGCGCTACACGGCGCAGAGCGACGCGGCCATCGTCAGGATCTGCGGGGCAGCTAAGGAGGGCGAGCTGCGGAACCTGCGCCGGCAGCTGGCGGAGGAGTCCGCCGGCCGCGCCGCCGCTGAGGCGGCCGTGGCGAACATGAAGGCAGGCTTGGGATTTATGCGAGCCGTAGGGCTCGGCGCTGCCATGTACTGAGCGGCGCTGTGGCCGCCCGGTCGGCGCATTGGCGCAGCCTATCAAGACCTCGCTTGAAAGAGAGCGCGCGCGTCAGCCTGGCAGGAGCGCAAAACAACAGCCACGCGCTTGCATTGTAGACTTGACTCAACACGCGCTTGACATTGTAGACTCAACTCAGTGAATTATGGGTGCTGTTGATGCGAGGGTTTGGGTTTCATGCGCACCTGCCTGGTACTGTTTGTGCTTGCTTTGAAAATGTGCACCCTGAAGTTACACTTGCAGTGAGCTTGTCTGCTGAGATGGGTACAGTGCCATGCACATGCGTTTGATTGCACATATGCAGTCGCAGCGGCTGCTTTGCACTGTGGCAGCGCGGCTGTCCCCAGCATGCCCTGGTAGCCCCCCTGTGGGGGCGTGGCCGCCGGGGGCTGGGCAGCCCTATGTGGCCGGCACAAGATCTCAAAAGCTGTAATCCACATCAACATCCACCCCCGCCCAGCCATCCTCCTCTTTTTTAAAGGAAATATGCATGCGGCGCACGCGTGTAAACACACATCTCGCAAACGGGCTAGCGCACAGCAGTCATAGAGCTCAGCTATGCGGGACACACCACCCTGGGCTGCAGGGTCTGCCTACCCTGCAGTAGGAGAGGGTGCTGACAGCGTTCTGCGAGCCGCGCTGTGCGGTTGCAGCACACTTTGGCGAGCAATGCGTGTCGGTTGCATGTGACGCGCGGAGCATGCACCTCTCCCAGCCTTTCCTGGACGATGCCACGCCCCTGGTCAGCTCGCTCGCTGTACGTCCGCGCCTAGCTGCCCGAGGTTCAGGTGTTCTGGCGCATCTGCATGTAAGGCATTCTGCTGAGACCACAAGCAGCAGCTCCACCCCAATGCAATCATCCAAGCGCTCGGCGCTGCACTGGTCCCGTGTGCCATGAAATGCTGGGCTTGAACCAAAAGGTGCTGGCGCCAGCAATTACTTGAGCCTTGTCCGTGAGGGCTGCGCCGGTGCGCCGTCCTTACGGCCACAACGCGCTCATGCGGGCGACAGCGCCGCACCTAGAACCCAAATCTTGAAAGCAGGCGGTGTCGCTCTGTGCCAGCCAGGCAGCGTCGGCACAAGCGCACACTGAAGACTCCAAGGATATCTGCTAAACCAAGTCCGGACCTTGGCAATTGGCGCATGCACAATACCTGCTGAGAGGCCTTTTGCACTGTTTGTGTATCACTGTTTGTGATGCAGAGCAATATGATCTTGAGAGAAATTGCTGTTGGCGCGTTGGTGTTGCAGAGAGGTTTGTGCCAGGCGCGCGGCTCTTGTCTGCGCTGTTGCCACGCTGGCACCAGCACTTACTTGAGTCTGATCTGAACAGGCTGCGCCAGCGTGGCAACAGCGCAGACAACAGCCGTGCGCCTGGCACAAACTTCTCTACAACGCCAACGCGCCAACAGCAACTTGCTGTCTCAAGATCGTATTGCTCTGCATCACAAACAGTGATGCAGAGCAATATAAGCTTGTTTCACTGTTTGTGCGGAATGCCTTTCAGCAGGTATTGTGCATGCCACATTCATAGTACTTTACAATGAGGTTTGTCCCCTGGGTAATTGTAACTTGCACGTGTCGACGCGTTTGTTTGCACAGTGACAGTGCGCTGCTTTGCACTAAAAGCACGCACTGTGGCAGCGCGGCTGTCACCAGCATGCCCTGGCAGCCCACGTGTGGGGGCCTTGCCGCATGGGCTGGGCAGCCTGAGTGGCTGGTACAAGGCAAGGACGGCAGAACAGACAAGCTGTTAACCATCCACCCCGGCCCAGCCATGACTCATCTCTTTGACTGGCAACATGCATGCGGCGCACATATTGAAAACACTCACTCTGCAAATGGGCTAGCGCACAGTAGTCATAGAGCTCAGCTATGCGGGACGTACCACTCTGGGCTGAGGGTAACCCCTGCTGTAGGAGAGGGTGCCGACAGCGTTTTGAGCGCCGCGCTGTGCGGGTTGCAGCACACTTTGGCGAGCGGTGCGTGTCGTTGCATATGACACGCGGACCCCACACCTTGCCCATCCTTTCCCTATGGTGCCACGCCCCTGGTCAGCTCGCTCGCTGTACGCCTGCGCCTAGCTGCCTGTGGTTCAGGCTTTAGTATGAGCCGCCATGGACTGCGCCCCCTCCTGAAGGCTCGTGCTCGAAACTTGCCAGAGAGAGCCATGGCATGCAAATTTGCAGAGAGGCAGGCTGATTGTGACCCTGAATCTGCCACGGAAACGTGAGGGACACCGGTAGCATGGGAGGAAGCATGCTGGATGCCCATTGCCACTTGCTTGTCATGTGATCGAAGCCTGTAAAAAAAGGGACGCCGTGTCCTGCACCTGTCCGTTGCGCCTGTCCAGCACGAACGTGAACTGGAGCAGCGCATGTGTGTGCGAGCCCGTCGGCGGCAATGCATGCATTGCCAGCACGGCATGGCCAGTGTGTGCGCACGTGTAGCGGCAGAGGCTGCGCGCCCTCGAGGCAGCGGGCGCCCACCGGCTTTGCGCGGCCGCCCGCGTTCATCCAGCAACGCTTGCTGGCCCCCAGCGGCCTGCCTGCACAGCGGACAGCGGCAGGGAGCAGCGAGCGCACGCGCCGTCCAGCCGCGGGGCACGGTGGCGCCCGGCGGTGCAGGCGAGCGTGCAGCGCTGCGGCCGAGCGGGCGCCCGGCTGGGCCGCTGGCGCGCCCGGCGGGACCGCCTCCGGCGCGCGGGGCCTGCTGCAGCGCCTGCGGAGGCTCCTGCCATCGGCGGACGCGCTTGCGCTGCAGGCCGGGGCGATAAGGCACCCGAAGTTTGCGCCAATGGTGCTCCTGTGCGCCCCACTTGGACGTTCTACGCGGTGCCCCACGTCAGGTTTTGATAATTGCACGGACGGCAGAACTGCCGTGCAGGCAGGGGGCGCGCAGCTGCTGACGCCGGGCGTCTGACTGTGTACCGCGCGCCACAGATTCTTTTCCATGAGCTTTGTCAACACGATCCTGGACTCGCTGGGAAACTCGCTTGTGATCACCGCTGTCGGCGGTGGCACGGCAGTCATCCCCTTTTTGACTGGTGCGGCCCCGCGCGGGAGTACCTGTGAAGCTCTGCCTCGACGCGGCGCACGAAGCCGTGCGGCAGTTTGAGCGCTCTGCTGAAGCCGCGTTACTGCGCCCCGCGCAGTGTACGCTGTGTGGCCCGCGTCCTTTGTCTTCCTGGTGCGCCGACTGGCCCGCGCTGCGGCTGACCTGCGTGCGCAAGCCTACGCTGGCGCGGAGCGCGCGGCTGTCGCCGTCCCAGCGCTGGCGGGGTGCAGGTGCTGTACAGCTTTGCGACGCAGCGCTTCACGCGCGCGCGGCTCTTCAACATCGTGATCTGCACGTTTATGCTCTGGTTTGCGCTCTTCGGCGTGCTGTACCCCTCGCACGAGGCCGTGCACTTCCACGGCCTGGCGGAGGAGGTGCTGCTGCGCCTGCCGGCGGGCCTGGCCGGCGCTGTCGGCATGGTGCGCGGCTGCCTGCTCCCGCTGCCGCGGTCTCCTCGGCGTGTTGGCGCGGTGTCGGGATGCGGGGCGCGCATGCAGGTGCGCAACTGGATGTTTACCACGTTCTACGTCGCGGCGGAGCTGTGGGGCGACGTCGTGCTCAGCCTGCTCTTCTGGGGCCTGGCCAACGAGATGACGACCATGAAGGAGGTGCGGGCTGCGCGCACGTGGTCGGTTGAGCGCCGCCGCGTGGCCCCGGCCCCCTGACACCGCGCGCGCGCGGCAGGCGCCGCTGCTGTACCCGCTGTTCGGCATCGGCGCGAACGTGGGCCAGACGCTGTCCGGGAAGTTGCTGTCGCTGTTCTCATCCACGGCGTCGCGCCGCCTGTCATATGCGCAGCAGCTGCAGGCCATCATGCTGGTCGTGCTGGGCTTTGGCGCGCTCGTGCTGGCCCTGCACCACCACATCGTCCACCGCTTCGACACCAATGTCCACGGCAGCGAGCCGCCCGTCGTGGTCGTGCCGCCGCCGGCCGCGGCGCCACCGCCGCTGCCGGCCCCGTCCGCCAACGGCGCGGCTGCGAGCGGCGTGGGCGCGGCGCCCGCGCCGCTGCCGCCGCCGGCGGAGCCTGCGCCAGGCGCGGGCGGCGCGCCCAAGCGCAAGGCGAAGCTGTCGCTGCGCGAGGCGCTGGTGTTCCTCGCCAACTCGCCGCAGATCCGCTGCCTGGCCGTGATGGCGCTTGCGCAGGGGCTGTCCTCGAACCTGATCGACATTGCGTGGAAGAGCCACCTCCACATGCTGCACCCCACGCCCGCGGCCTACTCGGTGCGGCCCGGCGCCTCGCCCCGGGCGGCGCCCCCGCGCGCCGCCCTGCCCGGCGCGGCCGCCGTGAGAGCGCGTGCGGGCGGCCCACGCGCGCGGCGCGCGCAGGCCTTCATGGGCGACGTGGCCATGTGGACGGGCATCGTGACGGGCACGCTGATGTTCGCGTCGCCGCTGCTGTTCGAGCGCTGGAAGTGGGAGGGCGTGGCCGGCGCGACGCCCGCGTTCATGCTCTGGACCGGGCTGCCCTTCTTCGCGGGCTGCATCCTGTACACGCTCGCGCACCCGGGCGGCGGCGCTGGCACGGTCGCGCTGCGCGCCCTGGTCCTGGCCGGCGCCCTGCTGCAGGCACGCCCCTCTTGTGAAATTGCGGCCGGCGCTGCTTGCGGCCGGCGCTACGAGCGGCGTGTTTGCGATGGCCCGGCGCCGCCTGACGCCTGGCCGGCCGGCAGGTGTTTGCCAAGGGCGCCAAGTTCAGCATGTTCAAGCCCGCGGAGGAGATGGTGTACATCGGGCTGGATGAGGAGAGCCGCACAAAGGGCAAGGCCGCCATCGACGTGGCCGGCGCGCAGACCGGCAAGAGCATCGGCAGCGTCCTGCAGCAGGTGCGCCGCACGGCTGCGCTCGAGCACTGCGCTGTCGGCCAGCCAATGTTCTGGAGTCTGCATCGGTGATGTGCCAATGCCGGGTGGCAAGCTGTGAAACGTGGGCGGCCGGGTGTTGTTGACTGTTGCGCTGTGAGTGCATGCAAGCATGGGGCTCCGCACAGCGATTGCGAGTCTGCAACCGCGCATGCGGTCGCAAACAGGGGCCTTGTGTTTATGCACTCTGCACCCCTGAACAAGCCGCGCTGCGCGGCAGGTGCTGCTGGTGGCGAGCTCGGGCTCGCTGACGCGGTCGCTGCCGATCCTAGCGCTGGCCTACTTTGGCATCCTGCGCGCGTGGTCGCGCAGCGTGGTCGCCCTGGCCAAGCTGCATGTGTGCTCCTTTGAGGCGCACTCTGTGGCGCCGCGCGCCGGCTCGGATGCGGGGGGCGCCCCCGCGCAGGACCCTGCTGTCCAGGCTGTGTAGCGGCTGGGCGCCTCCCCCTTTCCAATTGTGCCACTACTTATTTGCTGGCCGCGCTCTAGGTCGGAGGGCATGATGCCGAACACGAACGCATGAAGTATGGTACTATGGCTACGTATGCATCAGGGTAGGCGCATATGCTGCTTTTTGTAAAGCGGCCTGCGCAGGCGATGTGCATGACCCATTCCCTGGCAGTGGAGGGCGGCTGAGGAGTGCGTGAGAGCGCCCGCTCGACGTGCCCTTGCACACATAAGCATGGATGCTGCAGAGATCACCGGACTTGCGATATCAAAACCTCTCTGCATAACAGCAGCACCCAAAATGCAGCTCAGAATGCAGCAGTGCTCTGGGGCGGTGTGCTGGGGCGGTGTGCTGGAATGCTGTGGCAACAATGCCATTAGCATGCTGGAACGCGCGTCACCACAGTGGAGTGCGCGCCCAGCTTCGGAAGCGGCGACCACCTGACCGCATGTCTGCAACTCACATGCCCTGATGACACATGTCCACATGCTCGGCGCGCGCAGCGCACCCTCAGTGATTACACAGCCCTGCCGCCAGCGGCGCATACAGCGCGCGCGCGCCCCCGCTGGCATGCGCCGGGGCCGCCGCGCACGCGGGGCCCGCGGGCGCCGGCCGCTGCGGCGCGCCGGCGCCGGACGTCGGGTCCAGCTCCAGCGCGCGCTGGAAGTCCGCGAGCGACCGCTGGAACTGGCCTAGGCGGTCCCAGGCGCCGCCGCGGTTGAAGTGCGCGTTGGCGCGCTGCCGGGCGTCGGCCGACAGCCGGAGCACCGCGGTGAAATCCTCCACGGCCTCGCCCCACCGGCCCAGCTTGTCGTACGAAATGCCGCTGCGCGCGGCACCGCGCGCGCGCTGTCAGCAGGCGCAGCTCCTGACCTGGACGTGCGCGCGGTGTGGGACCTCAGGGCACAGGCGCTAGAGTCATGTGCAGGAACCTGCGCGCTGTTAAGCTTCAAAGCCTGTAAGCCACCTAAGCCCAGGGACGCAGGGATGGCAAGGAGGACGGCTGTGAGACCCACACAGCAGCTCCGCCAGCAGGCATGCTCGCAGCGGGCGCACCGGTTGTGCAGGGCGTGGACGTTGGCGGGGTTGGCGCGCAGCACGAGGTCGTAGCTCTCCAGCGCCTCCGCGAAGCGGCCCAGCTTGGCCAGGCAGTAGGCCCGGTTCGTGTGCAGCTGCACGGCGCTCAGGCCGCCCACGGCCAGCGCGCGCTCATAGTCCTGCAGCGCGCGCCCGAAGTCGCACAGCTTGCGGTAGGCGTACCTGCGACCGCGCCGGCACACCCATGTCGGTGCTGCAGACATCATTCTAGCTGGTCAGGTCTACGCAGCAAGGAGTGCTGTGCAGCACGGCGGCGTCCTGCCCACCCGCGGCTCGCCAGCGTGGCGGTGTCGCCGGGCGCGAGCTGCAGCGCGCGCGTGAAGCAGGCGACGGCGGCGCCCAGCTCGCCGCACGCGCGGTGGCACATGCCTCTGTTCCGCACAAAAGCCGCGCTGGTCGGCTCCAGCGCGATGGCCGCGTCAAAGTCGGCCGCCGCGTCAGCCGTCGCGCCCATCCGCTCCAGCAGCAGGCCCCTGTGCGCGGCGGAGACATGGCCTACGATGAGTGAGCCCTGACTGGCATGGGCGCCCTGCGCACGCCGCAGCCAGGCACGCTGGAGGGACGCGGCGCACCGTGCGTTGTGCGACAGCGCAGCGCTGGCGTCGAGCTCGATGGCGCGCGTATAGTCGGCCCTGGCCTCCTCTCCGCGGCCCAGCCGCTCCAGCAGCGCGCCTGCATCGGGCACGGGGTGGCATAACGCCCAGCTGCGGGCGTGCATGACGACCACGAGGTCCTCTGGCTGATTCGGCCTTGCCGCCTGGCCGTCACAGGGGTGGGCGCGCGCCTCTGTTGTGGTACGCCGTGGCATGCTGCGGGTCCAGCTCCAGGGCCCTGCTGTAGTCGCTCACCTGCGCCCGCAGGGAACGAGCTGGACAAGGTGCCGCGGCCAGCATGCGCATCGGGACGCCGGTCCTGCTGCCAGACAGCGGGCGCACGGCCAGGTCGAAGCGGCCCAGCCGGTCGTTCGCGAACGCGCGGTTGTAGTATGCTCGGCAGTGCCGCCGGTCGTGCTGGATGGCCGCGCTGTAGTCCGACACGGCGGCCTCGAAGCGGCCCTGCCGCCCGCCCGCTGCGGCATTGGTGGCTGCCTGGCATGCCAACTGCTCAGGCAGGTCAGGCCGGTGGTGTGCGGCAGGGAGGCGGCCAGCATCTGCGTGTGGGACGCTGCGAGCCAGCAATGCCAGTTGGGCAGCCTGCGCGCCGCCGCAGCGCGCGCCTGCTTGCGCTGCGAGAAGCCGCGGTTGTGGTAGAAGTCGGCGTTGCGCGGGTCCAGCATGATGGCGGCCGAAAAGTCCTGGACCGCCGCCGAATAGCTGCCCAGGCGGTCGCGCGCGATCCTGGGGACCCAGCCGCGCGTGCCTCGCCGCCGCCGTTGCATGCCGCGTGATGCCAGACAGCACGGAATGCGGACCCCGACGCATGCGCGGCTGTTAGGCAGGCAGCGGCGGGGCCGCGCCCGCGGTTGTACAGCGCAAAGCTGCTGCGCGGCACCACCGCCAGCGCGCGCGTGTAGTCCTCCTCCGCCTTTGCCCACTGGCCCAGCTGCGCGCCGCGCTTGCAGCTGCAGTGCGCTGCGGCGCAGCCTGACGCCGCCGGCGTGCTGCCAGTCTGGGGGTAAATTGCGCTGCGGCGCACTGTGACACCGCTGGCGCGCTGCAGGGCCGGGCACGCGCCTTGTCGTACGAGAATGCCCGGTTGAACAGCGCCTTGAAGTGCTCTGGCTGCAGCTCCAGCGCGGCCGTGTAGGCGGCCACCGCGCATAGGAAGTCGCCGCGCTTGCGCAGCGCATAGCCGCGCGCGTGTGCGGCGTCCGCTGCCGCGGCCGCCGTTGCCTGGGCCGGCGCGGCAGCGGCGCCGTGCACGGTCTGCCACGCCGCAAGGCCGCCATCGCCGCCGCTCGTGCTGGGCGGCCCGGCGGCCGCCCGCGCCGCCCAAGCGGGCGCCGCGCCGTCTGCAGAGGCGGAGCGCTGCCGGCTGCCCGCTGCACCAGGCGCGCCGCTGCCGCCCGCCGTGGGCCCCCGGCCGTGCCCAGCAGCGGCGTCAGGCTGGACCCCATGACCTGTGCTGCCGTCTGTACGGCCGCTGTGCGCAGCAGCCTCCAGCTCCAGCGGCGCGTGCGCAGCTGCAAGCTCCACTCCCAGGCCTCCCTCATCCTGACGCGCCGCGCCACACTCCTACTGAGCAGTGGTGGTGCGCGGGCAGTCTTCGCCAACGTGCGCCACGTGTCCTCGGCTCTACCAGCCACAGTGCGGAGTCCGGATGCTGGGTGTGGTGAGGGCGCACCTCTGCTGTGTGGCCGGGCGCTGCGCCTACTGCTCCACCATCCCCGCGCACGGTCTGCGCGCCGCGGCGCAGCCGCAGGCTCTTTCGCGCGTCGTCGAGCCGCAGCGCCTCCTCGTAGTCCACTGCCCGCACAGCCTGGGCCTCACCGTCTGGAACTGCCTCATTGAGGCTCAGGGCCAGGTCGTGCGCGGACGGGCCTGGCGCGCGCACCGTTGGCGCGCGCGTACTCGGCCCTGCGGTTGTGGCAGGACGCGCGCGCGTACAGCGCGCGCACGTGCCCGGGGTCCAGCTCGAGCGCGCGCGTGTACGCGCCGACGGCCGCGTCCAGCTGCTCCAGGTTGGCGCACGCGACGCCGCGCTGGAAGTGCGCGTCCACGTGCTCCGGCTCGATGACTATCACAGCCTCGTAGTCAGTGCATGCTGCGGCGTACTGGCCTGCGCGTTCGGCGCTTGCAGGCGCTCAGGCGCCTGCGCGGCTTGCACGTGTATGCGCCGCCGCCGCCGCCGAGCCCGCACCCTTCTTCAGGTACTCGCCGGCGCGGGTCAGGAGCGCGAACGTGTCGCGCGGCTGCTTCTGCAGCGCCGCGGTGCAGGCGGCGACCAGGGATGCGGAGTTTGCGTTGCGCACAAAGTACTTGTTGCGGCTCGCTGCCGAGCGCGCGTCGGGGTCGCTGCTCGGCTGCGCGCCCGTGAGCTGCAGGAACTTGTTGCGGGGGACCAGGGTGGCGCTGAGCAGGTACTGCAGCTCGCCCTGCCCCAGCGCCGGCCGCACTTCAACGTGCTCGCTGGGCCTGCCCGCCATGAACAAGACCGACTTCCCGCTCTCACGCGCTGACTGGCTTGCAGCTGCACGCACTGTCAGCTCCTTGCTCCTTGCAAACGCGGCGACGGCGAGTACAGCTCTAGACAGCTTTTTCGGATTTGGGAGCGCAGGTGTTAAGAGCTGTTTAGGCTTGCTCTGCTCCTCTGCCTGACCAGCAGCCATCTCAGCAGAAGCAACATCGCAGAGCTGAATGTGAGCCCAGTGGGCTCAGCCCCACAGCGCTTCGGGGTACTCTTCTGGAGCACTGCCTGTCCTGGACAGTCCGGCTAACATGTCTGGTCCCAGCCCTGGCCTGCTCGTTTTCATTTCATCGCAGCTGTATATTACAGACTTGCATCAGGACACAGGCACACTGCATGATGCACTAGAGAACAGAAATCATCATTGCACATGCCCTGCAAACAATAATTTGCCTCAAGTAGCTCTAGGTGCACGCCTCCGCGCCATGTACAAACAGTAAACGCGTGCAACCAACAGGCTTCTGCACGCGCTCGCCGGTAGAGAATGAGGCGAGGACGGTGCGAGGCCGGTGCGTACAAAAGAATTCAACACGGTGAAGCTGTACTAGTACATGCCATGTGGGCGCCAGCATGCGTTCAGGCAGCAGAGCAGAGCGCCGCAAAAATACTCTGTGAGGCGCGGCGCTTTCAGCTCTGCACGTCCTTATACGGGGACACGCAGGCCGTGAGCGCCTCCATGTTGTACTCCACCTGCGCCTTCTCGCGCCGCAGGAAGTTGGCCACGGCGCCGCGCAACATGGGATCCCTGATGTAATGCGAGGAGTACGTAAGCGACGGCAGGTACCTGCACGGCCGCGCGGCGATCAGCGGGGTGCCATGGCTGGCGCAGCATGCAGGTCAGAAGCTGGGCAGGGAGGGGCCCGGTGGCGTCACCCGCGCTGGATCTTGTGCTCGCCCTGCGCGGACGACCAGCCAGCGCCGTCAGCGCACCTCGCACGCGCATGCATGCATGCAGCGCTGGCGGGCAGGCGCGCGCGCCGGGCGCCACCTGCGCGCCGGCCTCCACGCGCGGCAGCCGGAGCTCAATGGCCGCCTCCAGCGCCTGGTAGTAGCACAGCTCAAAGTGCAGGTGCTTGACGTCGCGCGCACAGCCCCAGTTGCGGCCGAACAGCGCGTGCGACCCGCGCAGGTTCAGCGCGCCCGCCACGGGCGTCCCGCCGGCCTCCACCGCGGTCGCCAGCACCACTCGGTCGCCCTGCCAAGCGTGAGCGCCCAACTTCACCTCCAGCGTAATGGACCAGGCAAAAAACGAGCGGTGTGCTTGCACCTGCGGCTGACAGAGCGCGCCACCCATCTGCGTATACGCATGCATTGCGTCCAAAGGCACCGGGCGCACCATGGCATCGCCGAGTCGGTGGAAGAACTCGCGCGTCAGGTATGCCTGTCCCCACTTGGCGTCTGCGGAGCAGCAGCTTCGTGACTCCTTATTGACGCCACACCCAGACGGAAGCAGAACGTACAGAGGAGCACAGCACCTGTAGTATTCCGGTAGAACCTGTAAAAGGCGTCCCATGTGCCCGGCGTGATCGCGTCGCCTGACAAGCGCTGCAGCTCCAGGCCGGAGGCCGCAACGCTCTTGCGCTCCTGCGGCGGCAGAGGCGGGCTCGTGAGCTGCCCGCCGACGGCGCGCCCGCTGTGACAGCGGTGGAGCGCAAGAGCGGTGCTACTTTAAGACGCTGGGGCGCGCCTGGCGGATGCTCTTGCGCTTGCTCTGCTTGAGGGCTGCCAGAAAGTCCTCGAACGTCGCATAGTCCTGGTTGGCCCAGTGGTACTGCAGGCCGACCCGGCTCAGGAAGCCCTCGCTCTCGAGCGTGCGCCACTCGGCCTCTGTGTTGAAGGTCACGTGCAGCGACGACACCTTGTACTCGTCTGGCCGCGTGCGCGCGTGCCCGTCAGCGCGCAGGCCTGGCACCTGGGCGAGCCTGCCTCACTGGCTGGTGCAAAGCGGGCCCTCCCGGGTGCCTCACCTGCAACCTGCACCAGCGTGCGCGCCAGCGCGGCCGCAAGAGCCGGGGCGTTGGCGGACGACCGCACAAGCAGCCGCGCGCCGGTGACGGGCGAGAAGGGGCTGCACGACTGCAGCTTGGGGTAGTAGCGGACACCCATCTGGTACGCCGCCTGCGCCCAGGCATGGTCGAACACGTACTCGCCCTGGGAGTGGCCCTTCAGGTACAGCGGGCAGCATGCCAGCAGGGTCCCTAGGCTGTCCTGCAGCAGGATGTGCTGCGGCAGCCAGCCCTCCTCCTTCACCTGCGGCGCAAGCTGGAGCTCGCTGATTCCTGAAACATGGGCGATTGCCCAGCTGTGCAAAGCTCCGCTCACTAGTGCACGACGCGGTCCATGCGGCGCACCGCAGAGCCGCTGGCCTCCAGGGCCTGCAAGAAGCTGTGCAAGACAAAGGGGTTGGTTTCGCCGTGACCGCTTTGCGTCGCGCAGGCATCCCAGTCCTCGCGACTGACCTGCGCTGTGCGTCTGCGTCAGCCGAGCGTCTACGCCCACACCGCTGCAAGGTCTTGCGCGGCCAGCGAGCTTGGCGCCTGCCTGGTCGATGGACGAGATGACCTTTGCAGTGATGGTGAGCGCTTGCGCAGGCGCAAGCTCCCTTTCCGCACGACTCGTCTGCTCAAAGGTGTTGGCTGACGGCGCAGTGCAGAGCGTCCGCGCCTGCAGCTCCGGTGTGGCGTCCGTCACGCTTGCCATGGCTTGCCTTTGCAAGAGCACACTTGTGCAAACACTGCATACCTGCCGGGCGCGTCGCGTGCGCCGCACGCACGGCGACCGTGCGCAGTGCGTCCAGAGCGTGTGAGGCTGATCAGGTAAGCAAAGGCTGCACTCTTTTGTTGACGTGCAGGCCCGCATAGCAGTCGCCCACCTGCGTGTCTCTGTGTTTCACAGCACAAGCAGTTGTCAATCCCTATCACCTCACACGCTATTGGTCCTGTACCGATCTGCCCCCACCAATTAGTGTACACCCCATTGGAAAACCTGAGAGCACGCTCCCAAACGAGTGGGTATACATGACAGCCAGACTGGCCTGCCTACTGACTGGACATCGTGTACAGCGCTCATGTGGAGCTGGCGTGCAGAATACGGCGCACAGCCTATTAGTTGCCTGGGGGCTTGTCATGCGCATGATGATGGATGCATACGGGAGCCAGTTCACTGTTGAGATTGTTGACGGGCCGCACAAGCGGGCGGCCTGCCGGCACAGGGCACGTAGGAGCATGACGCTGCCTGCAGGCTGCTTGAAGACACAACAATTTGGGCTGCTGCGTACTTGCGCATAGCTATGACTCAGTGCATGCAGAAGGGTCGGATCTAATATGGAACACATGAGTTACAGCGTGAGCATTCGATGCATGGTCTCCAGTCGGGATGACCATACATTGAGCGCGCATGCATGTCAGAGTGTGCCAGCAGCTGCGTTGCGCAGCACCACAGTGGGCAGAACCACTTCCAGGACAGGTACCCATCCGCGGCAAGTGTTTGGCTTGTTACTCACTGCGACTTAAGTCTGCCTCCACATGGACACGGTACAGCTGTGTCATTTGACAACCTAAGCTGCCGCACTGCCTTGTGCAAATGCCTGCAATCACTATGGCAGCCTGCTGCGCCGCACGTCGCCCACCTGCAGACCGCCGCCACAGTGGGGTCGCAGGCTCAGGCCTCGCTGACGATCCAAGGCGCCCATGAGGTCATGCAAGACAGCGCCCTCCATCATGGCAAACCCTGCAGGACATCCAGGCCAGTGTTCAAAAGCTAACTGCTTACAAACCTGATTCCACGGCTGGTAGGTCCTTGGGCATGGGTGCTCCTGTGTAACCCCTTTCAGCCCTGCTCCCGCACAACACACTGCCGCAAGGCCAGCCCCAAGAAAATGCAATAGGCATGCAGCTGCGCCCCACTGACCATACTTTGTTGGATGCACTTCCGCGACATGCCCATGAGGCAGGACGGCGCTGCGTGCGCAGGCCTTGGCGTGCAGCTCGACCGCCCATACCGGCCGGCTTTGCAGCAGCCCATTCCGGGCGCAGCAGCCCAGGCGCACGCGCTCAAAAACAGCCACCTGATGCGCGGCCTCCTCCAGGCCGCCGGCCGCCGCGATGGCCTCCACGCCCGCCGTGGCCTTTAACCCGACTGCGCCTGCGTGGCGCGCAGCCACAGCATGCTGTGCATTATGACTTTAGGTCTTGAGCAGTTTTGCTTGAAGCATGTGCACGCCGCAGCAGTCTCTGCACGTACCTGCAGCCAGCCAGAGCATTCAAGTTCTCTTGGGGCCGGCAGCAGGAGTGCAGAGGCTGCAGCTGGAAGGTGGACAGGCGACATCATCTATGCTGGAACCACAAGAAGTACTCTTAGAAATGTACTGCTCAACTACAAGTACACCTGAAAATTGATTGAAAGTGCACAACTGATGGCCAGAAAACTGCTCGTGACAGACCAGGCCTGCTCTTCCTGGTCGACTGCTAGCCAGCTAGCCTATAGGCAATATTCACTAATGCTGCCCTGATGTGTGCATTTGGAAGGAGTAAGTCCGCCCGTTCATCCATGACATGTCAAGGCAGTGACATTTGTGCACTTTGTCTGCTGAAAGTATCAGATCAGCCAGAGGACTGTCAGAAAGCTTTCTGCACCTAGGCTCCCTGATTGCCTGCGTCTCGCGCGTCTGGCGCGTGGCGTGCCTGCTTGCCAGCTTGCTGACAGTGCAGTTACGAGCAAGGCGACTGGCGCAGTGGCCTCTGTGCACCTATGGCCAGGCTATTGTTCACACAAGGGAGGCAAGTGGTCTGTATGCCTTCGCAACAGTGCGCAGCTTCGGTGGGTGCCACGCCACGCCTGGATGCAAGCTGAAATTGTATCAGCTGCGTTGCAAGCTGAATCCAGTATGTCTAGAAGCTCTCGCGCGCCTTCACACTCAAGCCTCTGCAAGCAAACGTTTTGGCACTGCAGGCACAGCTGCTGCAGCAGCCGAGCTTGGAAGGACTGCCAGATGTCCTCCTTCACAGGATCATGAGCAGAGTGTGGGACGCGCGAACGGCCTCAGAGGCCAGCTCCGAGGTCCAACTTGCGCTGTCGCTGCAGTGCTTGAGCCGTCGCTTCCAACAAGTGTTGCGCGCGCACCCGCTGCCGCTGCGCCTTGACTTCTCAAACATGCAGCTTGCCGAGAGGCACCTGGCGTGGCTGGCACTGCCAGCCTGGAAGGACAACGTGACATTGCTGACCCTCTACAACTGGCTGGCCCCCGCATGCGAGGGGCGCAGCAGGAAGTTCTTGGACCCGGGCCTGTGCACAGACGATGTGGTATCCCCACTGCTGACCGTCCTGCTGGCAAACCAGCGTGGCAGCCTGCGGCAGCTGCTGGGTATGCCGCTGCGCGTGGGTGGCGTCTGCACAGAGCCCCCGCCTGACAGCTCCGGCATGAGCGATGAACAGTCTGTCGACTTCCTGCAGCGCACGCCGCATGTGGACTTCAGCGCATTCCACCTCACGCACCTGGGTGTATCGGGCGGCTTCGACGATGATATAGAGTTTAACGTTCTGCCGCAGATGATGATCAGTCTGTCATACAGGGCAGCATATGAAGAAGGCGATGTGAGCTTCTCGCAATCCTTCGGCGGCGCACTAGCAGATGTAGATGTGTATGGCGGCAGCCCGGCAGTATTTCTCACATGCTCGCAGGCCCTAGATGACTGGCATGCTAGTATAGAGGGAGAAAGCTTGGTGATGAATGTATGGAGTGCTGATGATTGCCCACACTTGCCAAGCAGCACATCCACAGGCACGACTGAGGTGCGCATAGATGCGCGCCACATCACGGCATGCTATTATCCTTGCGCCGGGGAAGAGAACTTGGGCTTTGAGGCGCTCCTTGACGTGCTGTGTCCGCCACGCCTGGAGAGGGTAGAAGTCATCTCAGGTGGTGACCACCCTGATATCGACCTGTATCCAGGACAGCATGACATCCCGAATGCCTGGAAGCTTTTATGCGCTAGATGATTTATGCACACGGGAGCCAGTTCGCCTTTGAGGTTGACAACGGCTCGCGCAAGCGGACAGCCTGGCGGCGCTGGCCGGCGCCGGGCACACCGGAGCACGACGCTGCCCGCAGGCTGCATGAAAAAGCAGCAACCTGGGCTGCTGCGTAGTGGTAGCTACTAAGCCTCATTGCATGCAGAAGGTTGGGTTTGGAATGGAGGTATAAGTGCATGTGTTGCAGCGTGAGCGTGTCAATGCAGGTCTTCGGGGTGAGAATGCGGTACATGCGCATGCGTGTCAAAAGTGCCAGCTGCTGCATCGCGCAGCGTATGACTGAAAGGCGGAACCATTTCTAAGGACCGGTGGGTACCTGCAGTAAGTGTTTGGCGCATCGTCCATTGCAATCTGACTCTGCCTGAACACGCACACAGTGCAGCCAACCAGGCCATTTGACAAAAAGTGGAGCATTGCCTTATGTGGCAAGCTGGCCATCAATCCCGGTGGCAAGCTCCTAAATGTGCATGCCTGCAATCTCATAGCCTGCCGCGCTGCACATCTCACACCTGCAGACCGCCGCCACCGTGGCATTACAGGCTGTCTACATAACTATTTGCTGGGCGCCCATGCAAGTATATGCAAGACAGCTCTCTCCCTCACGGCGAACCTTGGAGGATGTTCAGGCTAGTCTCAACAACTAAACAACAATTTCCCAGCCTGTAGCTATGCCACTAGTGTCGGCTCCTTGCGCCTCGGCGCTGTGCTCTGTGCCCAATGTATAGCCTTGCTGAAGCCCTCATCCTGCACAGCGCATTGTCGCTAGCCCCAGCTATGCGGAGGTGTCCCAGCCGCCAGGCGCTCCAGGCTCTCTGCAGATCGGCCAGGGCCCAACCATCTCCAGCTCTTTGCGCAGCCGCAGGAGCAGCAGGCCCAGGTGGTTGGTGCCGCTCCCGTCCACGCAGAGGCCCCAGAAGTGATCATGCGGCGAGGCCTCCACCAGTGCGGCGGCCGCCATGGCCAGCAGCATGCGGCGCGGGCCGATGTGCGCGGCAAACTGCACAGCGCTCCCACCGTTTGTCAGCCACAGTCGTCACTGACGACTAGTGGCAGGCTTGCAACTGAGAGCCTTCGCAACGCAGAACTTGCCGGTAGCATGGCTACGCACGGGCGGAAGTGCACAAGGCTCCCATCAGCCATGCATGCCCTTCCTGTACTACAAGCTCGCGCTTTCCACTAGCAGTAGGCACGCAGCAGCGCTCTACTGGCCAGCCTTTGTGGAGACACTGCCGCCAACCACCCCGTGTGGCAGGCCGGGCTTTGGCGCGCAACGCGGCCGCCATGACGGGGAGCGTAGTGGCAGGCCATTCGGGCGCTGCAGGTCTGGGCGCGCATGCTCAATCAACCGCGCAATGCGTGCGGCCTCCTCCGGACTGCTGGGCGCCGCATGGCTACCACGGCCGCCGCGGCCTGCGCGCTGGCCACGCCTGTGCGGCGCGCGCCGCACAGCATGCTGTGCATGGTGTTGCTAGCTCTTAAGCAGCCCCTGCAAGGCAGCTCCATTGCAGATATGCACATTTGCTCAAAGCATGCACCCGCTGCAGAAGCTCTGCAGGTACTTGCAGCTGGTCAGTCTTTTCAAGCGCTCTCGAGGAGTGCAGAGGCTGCAGCTGGAAGGTGGAAGGGTCCTCTTATATGCACAACCCAGCCACACAGGAAGGCAGCGTTGCACAGCTGCACGTTCACCTGGATGCTGACTGGAGTGCAGATTGATGGCCAGATATCAGACCAGGCCTGCCTCATTGACAGCTAGGCACCCTAATAGATTCGCTATGTGAGTGCTGACAACATCCCTGACATTCCTGACAGGAGTCTTCCTGTAGCAGGTACATGTCAGGCATATAGCATGTCTTCAGGCAGTGACCTCTCATCAGGAAGCAGCTTAAGTAGCAATCTGAGGCCTGAGTGACAGCCTTCCATGTCCAGGCTCCCTTTTGGCCTGTGACTGGCGCGTCTGGCGCGTGGCGTGCCTGCTTGACGGCTTGTTGACAGTGCAGCTACGAGCACAGGCGACTGGCGCAGTGGCCTCTACGTGACCGTGGCCAGGTCTGTGTACAAACAAGGGAGGCAAGTGCATGTGTGCTGTATGTCTTCGCAAGAGTGCGCAGCTGCGGTAGGTGCCACAGCTGGATGCAAGCTGGAGTGCCGCACCTTGTCTTGCAAGGCGGCAATATGCCTGAGGACTTGCATGATCCTACAAGCCCACCTCTTGCAAGCAAGCGTTTGCGCCCTGCAGGCACAGCTGCAGCAGCCGAGCTTGGAAGGACTGCCCGATGTCCTCCTTCACAAAATCCTGTGCATCATCTGGGATACACGACCGGCCTCAGACGCCAGCTCCGAGGTCCAACTTGCGCTGTCGCTGCAGTGCTTGAGCAGCCGCTTCCAGCAGGTGTTGCGCGCTCACCCGCTGCAACTGCACCTGGACTTCTCAGACACACAGCTTACCGAAAGGCACCTGGCGTGGCTGGTACTGCCAGCCTGGAAGGACGGCGTGACATCACTGACCCTCTACGACTGGCTGGCCCCCGCATGCGAAGCACGCAGCAGGAACTTCTTGGACCCGGGCCTGTGCACAGAGGGCGATGTGGCATCCCCGCTCCTGATTGCCCTGCATGCAAACCAGCGTGGCAGCCTGCGGCAGCTGCTGGGTATGCCGCTGCGCATGGGTGGTGTCATGGAGCCCCTGCCTGATAACGTCCACAGGAGCAGAGACGAAATTATGGAGCTGCAGTGTATGCCGCGTGTCGACCTCCACGCATTCCACCTCACTCACCTGGGTGTAATTGGCGGCTTTGCCGACGGAATTGACTTTAACATGCTGCCGCAGATGGTGGTCAGTCTGGTGTACAGGGCAGCATACAAAAATGCAAATATTCGGTTCTCACGACCGTTCGCCACTACGGCTCTTGTGCAGCCCCCTGACCTTGATGGTGTGCGTGTGTATGGCGGCGGCCCAGCAGTGGATCTGACATGCTCCCGGGCCCTGTGGCATGCCAACATAGAGGGAGACATGGTAGTGCTGGATGTCAGTGCTGGTTTTCTACCACGCTCGCTGCCGCGGACCATATTTGCAGGGATGAGGGAGGTGCGGATGGACGCGAGCAACATCCAAATCTTCTGTATGTCTTGCATAGAGGAGAAGGAGTTGGGACTGGAGGCGCTCGCTGACTCGCTGTGTCCGCCGTGCCTGCAGAGCATGGAGATTATCTCAGGCAGTCAATATCCCGACATCCATATCAAGGAGGACCAATAATGTGTCGGATGCCTGGCAGTCTGTGATATGCAGGATGATCGAAGCGCACGGGAGCAGGATTGCGTTTGAGGTCAACCATGGTCGCCGAAGCGGGCAGCCTGGCGGCGCTGGCCAACGCCGGGCACGCAGGAGCACGACGCTGCCTGCAGGCTGCACATTGAAGCCAAAAGCTGGGCTGCTGCATAATTACGCATGGGTAGCTGCTAAGCCTTGTGCATGCAGAAGTGTTCGATTATGTCACGAAAGATTTGGTTTTCAGTGCTGCCAGACTTGCCCCACATCTGCACGCATGACATGGTGGAAGAGCCTCCTGGCTTAGCATTCAGTTACAGGAAGTCGCCAGGTTCATGCAAGTGTGCTTGACTTGCCAATGAAGTGTCTCCAAGCCCCTAAGACGTTCTACATGATGAGACAACAACCTGCACACTTGCTACAGCAGCACTACATGGGTTATTTCGTAGCACAGGGCAGGCAAGCACTTGCAGTACAGCAGGACCGCTAGGCCGCCACGTCAAGCAAAGCTATGCTTGACGAGCATGGAACATGTACAGGCACAAACCGAGTGCATGACCGTCTATAACTGGTGGCCAGCCCACACAGAGCAAAGCGCGCCTGTGCTTTATCAACGCATACAAGCTGCAGAACCTGATTCACACACTGCGCCACATGGCAGAAGGCCAAGCAAGGTAATAATAAAGCATGTCTCTCATAATGCCAACCCCTCAGGCCAACGTCGCGCGCTTGCCCTTGCCTTTGGCGCTCGCGCTGCTGCCCAGCCCCGGGTCGCGGCCCTGCTGGAAGCGCGCATACACGGCGTCCAAGCGCTGGCGCTCCGCGGGCGAGATGCTCGGCCGCGCCGTCGCCGCCGCTGCGGCCACCTGCTCTGCCGTGATCGCTGGCACGGCGGCCTCGTCCTGCGCAGAGCAGCACTCTGCTCGTGATCATGGCATTATAATACGTACGCCACAGGTGTTGCCGGGTACGCAGGGCAGCACGTCGGCCTCTTTCAGCCATCACTCACAGCGTCCAGGCTGGCCGCGCCTGGGACCGCGCGAGCGCGTCGTGGACGGCGGCCAGCTGCGCATTTGCCAGCAGGGCGCCCAGGTCGGCGCCGGAGAAGCCGTCGGCTGCGCGCGCGGCAGCGTCCAGCGCAGCGGCTGCACCGGGCGCCAGCGGCTGGCGCGCGGCCAGCGCGCGCGCGATCTGCACGCGCTCGCGCGCGCTGGGCAGCCCGCAATGCAGCAGGCGGTCCAGGCGCCCCGGGCGCAGCAGCGCGGCATCCAGCAGGTCCGGCCGGGACGTCGCCGCCAGCACCACCACACCTGGCCCAGCTGTGTGTCGGATCGCTGCATGGCAGGCCATGGGATGTGGACGAGCATGCGGCCGAGCAAGCTGGGTGCGAGCATGCCGTGGTCGGTTGCCTTGCTCGCTGTACTCATCGTAACTCCTTTACCACACATTGGCTGCGCATTCACGCGTGTCCATCACAGAACAGCAGGCCGAGCCACCTTTCAGCCCCTCGACGCCGTCCAGCTCGGTGAGCAGCTGGTTCACGACGCGATCGGTGACGCCGGTGGAGTCGTGGCCGCGCTGCGGCGCAATGGCGTCAAACTCGTCGAAGAACAGCACGCACGGCGCCGCCGCCGCCGCGCGCCTGCGCGCGGTAGTCCTTGATCTCTGCTTGCATGCATGGAGTCCGCATCGTACATGTGCAGGCGCGACAGAAGACTACCAGGCGGTACTGGGAGGGGTAGGGCCCACACCGAAAGACGTCGCGCACGGCAGCCTCGCTGGCGCCGATGTACTTGTTGAGCAGCTCGGGCCCACTGACGCTGACATACCGCATGCCGGTGGCCGCCAGCGCGGCTGAGACAGCGTGCGTCTTCCCGCAACCGGGCGGCCCGTACAGCAACACGCCCGTGCGCAGCCGCAGCGGCGCCCTGCCGCTCTCTGTGTCATGCGGCGCACGCGGCGATGTGCGTCCTGACGCGATGAGGAGCACGCAAGACAGTATGCCCATATACGGTCGCCATTTATCCCAGTGTCAAGTGCAGGGGTGCGGCCGGCAGCACACGTTTGTGAAACAAGGTCGGTGGCTGCAGTGGCAGGCCATGCCCTCCTCGCTCTGGCCAGCCTCTGCCGCACCGCAAGCCGGCCCTGGAGCAGGGCGCACCGCGCGCAGAGGCGGGCAAAGCGCGTGGGCAGCGCCAGCGCCTCGCGCAGCGCGGCCACCGCGTCCGGCAGGCCGCCCACGTCGTCCCAGCCGCGCGGGCCCGCCGCGGCGCCGGCGTCCGCGCGCGTCACGCCCCAGCTGGCCGCCGGTGCAAAGCCGTCCCGCGCGGCCGCCAGATCGGCCGCGCTGACATGCAGCCCACCTGGCGCGTCGCTCCATGGCCTCAGCTTGCATACTTTGCTACATGGTGGAGCCCTTGCACAGCCATGCGAACAGTGCGCTGCTGGTGCGGCAATCAGCACTCAATTGGTGCGGCGCTGCAGCTTAATGCTGCAACATCATGTGTGCATGGCCATGCATGCGATGGAGTGTGGGTGTGCACCGCCCTCGCTAGCCGCATGCTCAAACACAGCAATTCAGACTTCCAACCTCCTGCTGGACAAAATTTCATTGTACATAAGAAAAGCGTGGAATGCGAGAAGCACCGCTGTTCACGTTTGACGCGTACCCATCTTTGGCGTGGTGCTGCCGGGTGCCAAGGCCAGCTGCCCGCGCAGGGCGGCATGCAGGGCGCGGTCCACCACCAGGCCCAGGTCGCCCGCATCGTAGCCTTCGGCCTCTGCGGCCACTGCCTGCCGCCGCAAGGATGGGCCTGCTTGGCGCTCGCACCGCCTGGCGGACGCTGCATGCGAGCCTGCAACGACATGACATCCAGCATGGGCATCCTCTGCGCCGGATGAAAGGAACAGCACGGTGCGGCTGTCGCTCACTGTGGCCAGAGCTTTGCAGCGCGCCCATGCAAGCGCGCACGTCACGACAGCAGTGACGCAGCCGACATGGATGCGGGCATGGCCAGGGAGGCCCAGTGACCTGGATGTCCTCGTCCTGGCAGCTGGCTCCGCACTCGCGCAGGCGAGCCGCCAGCAGCGCGGCGCGCTCGGGCGCGCCAGGCGGCGCGAGCTCGATGCAGACGTCCAGCCGCCCCGCCGCGCGCAGCACCGGCGCCACGTCTGCCGCGGCGTCCGCGGTAGCGCACACCGCGACTGCGCGCACCGCACACGATTCGTGCGGTCAGATGGCCGTCTGCTCGACGCCCAGCCCTGCATACTCGCAGAGGTGGCTTCAGGCCCGCCAGCCGAATAGGTGCCTGTGGCCACTCAGCAAGACTCTGTGACAGGCAAAGTGGCAGGACCCTGTGGGGGCAGCACGTGCACGCTGCTGGCCAGGCTGGGGCCCCACCCGGCAGGGGCAGCCGGCCATCCGCGCGCGGCGCAAGCACCTCGTCCAGGGCGTCCGCCAGCCACTCGGCGAGGGCGGGCGCGCGCTGCCCCGGCGCGGCCTCGGGGCCGTCCGGCGAGCTGGGGCACAGCAGGTGCAGGTCGTCCAGCACGACGAGCGCCGGCATGCGCTCCAGCGCCTCGCGCAGCTGCGCGCCCGCATCCAGCTGCCGGGTGCGTGCATGCGCGCGCCCGGCACTGCCAGCCACGCCGTGCGGTGAACCAGGCAGCTGTGTTGCATCCCCTGAGCATTCCCACTCTCAGCCTTCCGCTGCAGGCAGCAGGCACCCGCCGATGCAGCATCCAGCCATATCGAGCGTCACCACGCCCAGGTGTCCCTCTGCACGGGAGTGCCGGCAGACCCGGCAGCAGCCTGGCGTTCCCCACGCACCAGGGGGGCCAGCTGCTGCTGCGCCTGCGACAGGGGCTCGCTCCGCGCGTCCCCGCAGGCCACCCAGACGACGTGCGCGCGGCAGTCGGCATCCTTCGCCAGCGTGTCGGCGACCAGCGCTGCCAGCTCGCTCTTGCCGCTGGCCCCACGCGCCGCTGCGCTCAGCGCGCGAGCCGCGTGCCCTTGCACAAGCCGGCCAGAGGTGCGCGGCACGACACAGAGCGCATGGGTCCCTGATTCGCAGCGCCTAACACCCGTGGATGGTGGGAAGCTGGACGTGTGCTGCGCTCGTTGCAGGTGTACCGGCCTCGGCTGTCACGGTTGCTAGCAACACCAGCACTGCACACGGCGCGCGCAGGCAAGCCCACCTGCCGGCGGCTCCGCAGATCAGCAGGCCGCCGGGCGGCGGGGCCTCCAGGTCCGCGAGGGCGGCGCGCGCGCGCGCGTGCAGCAGCGGCGCCAGGCGCAGCAGCGCGGGCGCAGCATTCCGCTCCAGCCAGGCCTGCCCGAAGCAGGCGCCGCGCGCCAGCCTGCGCCAGCCCGGGTCGGCCCCGGCCGCCCGCCAGCCCGCAGGCGCCGGCGGCAGCGCCTGCCACGCAGGGCCGAGCTCCACCCGCACGGCGCCGCCGCGCACATGCTCGGGCGTCAGGAGCACCGGCGCGCCCGCATCGGCGCCCGCCACGCTCTCCACGACCAGGTGCGCGGCGTCGCGGGTGGCTGCATCGGCGCCACGCGCGAGTGACATGACGGCGAGCGGCGCGACCGCGAGCCCGCGCTCGCTTGCACCCGGCGCCATCCCGGCCCCTGCGGGCGCCTGTGCTGCAAGCCACCGCGCCACCAGCGCCCGCAGCTGCTCCGCGCCCAGCGCCGCTACCTGCCCTGCCAGTGAGCGAGCAGGAGAGGTGCCATGCGGCGCCTCCGCAGCGCCCGGCGCCGTGCGCCTGCCCAGCGCGTCGTTCTCCTCCGCGTCCTCCGCGACGGGCCGCAGCACGAGCGCACTTGGCAGCGGCCGTACAGCTGCAGCGCAGCGGCGCAGCGCTAGCCGGCCGTGCAGGGGCACGCCCAGCAGGCGCGCCACGAGCGGCGCCAGCGCTGCGTGCGGACCCTGCAGGCCATCGACGACCCGCACGTGCGCGGCTACACCCCTGACGCGCCGCGGCGCAGCTCAGGCCTGCGACCTCGAGCAGGCTGGCATGACCGGGAAGGCAGGGCATCCAGCGCTACTTGCGGCCACTCATTGCAAGCAGCGTGCACTGAGACCCCTTGACAGCAGCCCATGGCGTGCTGAGCTGCAGCGAGCCTGGCCACGCATCGCCCAAGCGCATGCGCGACCACACGGCTCGGCCACCAGGGAGGCCATGGCATGGACCAGCGCACGGGACGCCACCTTCCGGCGACTCGGCCCAGGTGCACGACGTCGCCGGCCGCCAGGCCGCAAGCTGAAGCAGTGTCGGCGCTGATGCCGACCGAGAGCGTCGGCAGGACTTCAGCAGTGGCCAGGTGTCCCAGGTCAGGGCCCAAGCGTGCCGCCCCGTGGATGCCGCACGTATCCCAGTCCTGGCACGTCCACCAGTGTGTTGTGTTGGTCACAAGATGACCTCATGTATGTCAGACACACACGGCAGGCGCTGCCGCGGCCTCGCTCAAGGCACTTGCAGCGATGCAGATGGGGTGGTCGCCCGAGCACCACCAGTGAGGGGCGGCGACGGCGTTCTCACCAGCACGCGCAGCCAGGCGAGCGGCCGCTCCGCAACGGCCGCCTGCGCCACTGCGCCGCCCGCATGGGCGCCCCTGCTCGGCTGCGCAGCGGCGCCGGGAATGCGCAGGCGCGGCCGCGGCGCGATGTCCAGCTCGACGCCGGGCGTGAGACGGACGACGGGCGCGGGCGCCGCGGCGGTCACCCGCAGGCAGAGCAGCGCGCCCCGGACCCAGACCGGGAAGGCCTGGCCCAGCTGCACCACGCCCACCTGCGCCCCGCACGTGCTCACGCGAGGATGGGGGCAGTGGATGCAGGCGCGGCGTGGCGGGCCGCCCAGGCCCATCAGGCAAGAGTTGCAAGGCCTCCCATTCCATGCGCATGCGTCAGGGCCGTGCCTGTCCTCGCATGTCACGGGGCAGGCGTGCGGGCCGCGCCTGGTTGAGCAGCTGCTCCTCGACAAAGTCGGCGTTGAGCTCGAGCTGCTCCCAGTCGTCCGTGCTGTCCGGCTCGGCGGACACGCTCGCCGCGACCGGCGTGTCCGGCAGCGCGCGCACGCTGACCATCGCGCCGTCCAGCAGGCCCTGGCGCCGCGCGAGCGCCGCGGGCACCTCCAGCACCTGGCCCGCCGCGGCCGCGCCCGTCCACGCCACGTGCCACACGCCAGCGTCTGCGCGCCGCGCCGCTGCGGCGCCTGCAGCAGGCGCCTGTGTCGGAGCACCTCGGAGCCTGTTGCCGAAAGGTACGTGAGCGGGGGCTGTTCGGGGAGCTGACGGTGACCGGGCCACGACCTGGCGCTGCGGCGGAGCGCAACTGCAGCACCAGCGGCAGAGGCGCCTGCGCCTCCAGCAGGCGGGCGATGAGCGCCGGCGGCAGCGCCACCCAGCACGACCTCTCCGCGGTGAGGCGAACTGGGAGCTGACTGAGCCTGCAGCACAGCGCAGCGTCAGGGCGCCTGTGCCGTTGTCGTGCTGAGCAGCAGCGGGCTTTGCAAAAGGCCAGGCAGCTGAGCAGGGCCAGTGGCTCACCTGTCCGTCTCGGCAGCGCTGACCATGGTCTCCCAGAACTCCATCGCAGCGCAGCGCGCAGGCCAGGAGCGCACGCCGGTCCCTTGCCTGCCCAGAGAACTGTCTTTGAGCCTGGACGTACTCTTCTGAGCACGTAGGAGAAGTGGAGGGAGGGTGTACACCTGGAGTGACCTCAAGCTTTGGCTGTGCTGCCTGCTCCAAAGGCCTCTGCCTCACAGATCTTGCAAGGGGTGTGTGCCACACCACGTGACCGACCGCATTGCAAGGGCTGCGCAGCGAGCGCCCGCTGGAGGTCCCGTAGCGCGCACTCAGCGCCGCGTCGGGCGCCCCACCCGGGCAGGATGTTCGCGCGCGGCGTGAGCGCGGCGTCGGACACGAGGTTCTCAGAGTGCGTGTGCCTGCCGATGTGCATCGGCTGGTGCGACGCCGGCGGCGGCCCGGACCCGAGCCTCGCGCGCCGCGCGCGCAGCAAGGAGAAAAAGCTGCTGCGGACGATGAAGTTTTCCAAGGAGCTGCTGGAGCTGAAGGTGGACCTGGGCAAGGTCAACTGGACTGTGATGCGCGTGTGGGTGGCCCAGCGCCTGACGGAGCTGCTGGGCCTGGAGGACGAGGTGCTGATCGGCTACGTCCTGGAGCAGCTGGAGGGGCAGAAGGTGGGCGCTGCGCGCGCTCTGATCGCCCGCCCGCTCGGCGCTGAGGCAGGCTCCGCCGCTCACCTGCCCTGCGCGGCGCAGGTGAGCGACCCCAGGCTCCTGCAGATCAACCTGACGGGCTTCCTGGAGAAGAATACGAGCCTATTTGTCAAGGCGCGTCCGGGTCGCGTCTCCGTCCGCCCGACTGCTCGCCGGCGCGCACGGCGCACGGGCTCACGCTCGGGCGCGCGAGCAGGAGCTGTGGACGCTGCTGGCCAGCGCGTCTGGCAACCCCAGCGGCATCCCGCAGAAAATCCTGGACGAGAAGGCGGAGGAGATGCGGCAGAAAAAGGTCATGGAGGAGGAGATCAACGTGAGCCCCACTGCTGGTCAGCGCTGTTTGAGCTCTGCCTGTGCCGCAGCTCTCAATTTCCAGTGACATGCAGTGCACGACCTGCGCGCGCGCTGAGAGCTGTGGGGGCTCATGTGCAGCAGCGCTGTCGCGAAAGGACCGGGCAGGTGAGATGGCACCCTGCGGGCGCAGCACAAGCTTGCTGAGGAGCGCAAGCGGCGCGACGCGGAGACGAAGGAGGCCGACGCGGCGCGCGAGAAGGAGCGCGCCGCCCGCCGCGCCAGCGACGAGCGCGAGCGGCGCGAGCGCCGCCAGCGCGACGAGTGCGCGGCCCTGTCGCGCCGCCCATCCGGCTGCACTCGTTTTGTTTTGGTCACGCGCTGCTGCTCAGCGACTGCATCCCTGCAGAGCCGCTGCCGGGCGCGGGGCAGGGAGCGGCGGAAGGAGGAGAGGCAGCGCGAGCGCGAGCGGGAGGCTGCGCGGGCGAAGGAGCGCGAGCGCCGTGAGGCCGAGCGCGAGGCGGACCGCAAGCGGCCGCGCCGCGACGAGCGCGAGCGCGAGCGCGAGCGCGAGCGCCTGCCCGGCCCGCCGCCCAGGCGGCGCGCGAGCGCCGAGCCGGACGGTGTGGGGGCGGCCGGGGGCGGCAGGGAGGGCGGCCGCGGCGGCGCCGGCAGGGCGCCGGCAGGCAGGGCCGCGGATCGGCAGCCCGACGCAGAGCCGCTGGACGTGCAGGCGGCGCTGCGGCAGCGCGCGCTGGACGCGCTGAAGCAGGGGCCTGCGGCGCGCAAGGCTGCCGCCGAGCCGGATGCGCCGCCGGACGAGGGCGTGGCCGACGGCATGCCCGCCGCGGCGGTAAGCGCTGCAGGCGCGAGCGAGGCAGCCGCCGCTGATGGCGCAGCGCCGGTGCAGCAGAGTGCAGACGCGCCAGGCGGCGGCAGCGGCGGCGCGGCAGGGCCCGCGCCGTTGGCTGTGGTGGGGGCCGGGGACGGCCAGCCAGCTGGCGAGCAGCCGGACGGGAAGCCGGCGACGAAGGCGACGAAGCACAAGAAGCACAAGCACAAGCATGGGAAGGACAAAGCTGCCAAAAAGCTCAAGAAGGAGCTCAAGGAGCACAGGAAGGCTGCAGCGGACAAGCCCGGCGATGCGGAGATGCCGGATGCCCTGTGAGAGCCTGAGTCCTGCCTCGCATGCACTGCTTTGTGTTGCGGCACTGTTAGGCGTGCCAGTCATGCACGTCCTTCAGGTCCTCGGAGCTCCCAGGCTCCTTTTCTAGCTACTGCTTGCCTGCCGACACTGCCATGAATTAGCAGCAGGAAACTCTGGTAATGCCACAGTACTTACACTGATTCCGCGGTGCTTGGGCGCTCAGTCACCCTGCTGCTCGGCAGGCAACTGCTGCACAAACTCCTGTGGATCAGACAGCGCTTTGGTGGCCCGCCAGTAGACCTTGCCCACGCCCCGCCCGCACGACTGCTCCCAGCGCGCATAGCGCAGCCACAGCTCCGTGTCCTCGTCGCCGTAAGCATCCACAGCCGCCTGGCGCACGCGTCGTGAGCGCGCGCACTCACTGGCAGGCTCTGGCTTTCACCTCCGCAGCAGACGCACGCCCGGGGCACACCTCAAAGACCGCGTGAAGCTCGCGCTGCCGCAAGCGCTCTGCCGCCGGCGCTGCCATCTCCAGGTCCAGGACTGCGTGGAAGAGAGCGCCGCCGGCGGGCGGCAGCGCTAGCAGGCGGCCGTACAGGGCGCGCGCCTCGCTCAGGCCATGGCCCTCGTGCACGGCCGCGAGCGCCGCAGCGGCCGCGGTCCCAAAGCCGCCCTGATCGGTCCCCACGGGCAGCTCTTCCATCACCCCGATCCAGCTAAAGATATGGAGGTCAGGCTACTCGCACACGGAAACTGCCCGACAATCAGGGTGACCAGCATGCCGGTCAGGCGGGAGCATGCTGCGGATGCTCTGCGGCGCACCCGCAGCGGCCCCTTGGGCAGCGCGGCGAGGGCGGCCTCCAGCTCGCGCGCGAGGCCCAGCAGCGGCAGGCCCAGGCCCTGCAGCGTGCGGAAGGCCAGGCCCCAGAGCTCGGCGCCGTCCGCGCCCGGCACCGCGCGCACAGCGCTGCGCATGAGCGCGCCCAGCTGCTCGCTCGCCGGCACCGCGCCCGTGCCCTGCGCACCACCCGCCCCTCGCGACCAGCCGGCTGTGCTGTGCTGCATGCACAGAGTGCATGCGGGTCACCTGCACATGGCAGCGAGTCAGGGGGGGGCCAGCTGAGCGCGCCTGCGCGGCGGCATGCTGGGCGTGCAGGAGCAGGCGCTGCCGCCAGAGCGCCGCCGAGCGCGGCGCGGCGCCGCTCGCGGCCTCCGCGGCGGCCAGCGCGGCCGCCGCCTTGCCGCACCGCAGCAGCAGCCGTGGCCAGGCCAGCAGCGCCGCCTCCGAGGCGGCCCCTGCTGCGGCCGCGCGCTCGTACACGCGCACCAGTGCGCGCGCCGCCGCCCGCGCCGGCTCCCGCAGCCTGCCCGGCGGCCCGCCCTCGGCCGCGCTCTCGGCGGGCGCCAGGGCGTCCAGGCACTCGGCCAGGTAGGCCGCGTACGCGTCGTACATGCGCGGCGTGGGCAGCGCGGCCACGGCCGCCTCGTACGCGCCGACCGCTGCGCCGTGACCGCCGCTCGGCACGGCGCCGGCGCTGGCGGGCGGCGCGTGCGGCCCGAGGTGCCGCCGCGCGCGCAGGTCCCAGGCGTCCTCGTCGTCCGGGAAGTCCTGCTCCAGGCTGGCATAGATTGCCTGCGCGGGGCCGCGGCCCTGCTTCGGCGGGGCGCCACGCGTTTGCGGCAGAACCCAGGCGGTGCTACATCTCAGCCTCAGCTGCATGCGCCGCCCTGAGAAGTGTAACAGCCAGAGAGCGCCGCGTGCATAAAAACCAGCAGGCACGGAAGTCTGGTTCGGCTCTGCTGGTGTCCAGCACCGCATCTGAGTCAGATGCCAGTCCTTGGGGGCACCTCTCAGCATACGCTGGCTTGCAACTCCCAAGCCAATGCTCGTCCTGCAGGGACGCGCCTCTGCGACGCTGGCGACGCCCGGAAAGGAGAAGGGCTGCAGCGAGGTCAGAAAGCGCCGCCGCACGGCCACGCTGCGCGGCAGAGCAGCCACGGCGCTGCGGAAGACCAGTTCTGCCACCTTGCCGCTCAGCACAGCCTCCATGGCCTCGGCTTCGCTCGCGCCGCCGCCCTCTCGCTCGGCGGCCTCCCCGGCCTCGGCGCCTGCCGCCCAGCGCGTCAGGCGCGGCCGCTCACCACGGCTCGCCGCGCGCCCTGCTGTTGCCAGCACCTGCACAGGGGCATCCGAAGTTCGGATGCCCCTGGGGCACCCGAAGTTCGGATTCCGAACGAGCACACGCTCCTAGCCCGGTCAGCTGCACCGGTGCGCTCACCCCGCGCGGCGTCGACGCCGAGCACCTTCCGGCGCGTGCGCAGCGTGTGCGCGTACAGCAGCTCCAGGCGGAAGTACTCCACCCACAGCTGCGCGTCGGCCTTGCACAGGCGCAGGCCGCGCTGCATCAGCGCGCGCGCGGCCGCCGGGCTGCGGTTGTGCTCGAGCTCCCAGGCGGCCGCGTAGCTCCACAGCCCTGCCACCGTCGGGTGCAGCTGCAGCGCCTTGGCGAGCACCTGCGAGCCACGGGAGCGTTCGTCCAAGCGGCCCAAGCGGCGCAAGCCCGGGCAAGCGCGGCTCGGGTGGAGCACTGGCGGGGCGGCGCGCCTTGGACATCTGGCGCGCGCTGCGGCTGTCCTTGCAAAACTGCAACCAGGCGTGCCACAGCGCCAGGTCGCCGCGGAACTTGCGGGTGGCACGCTCGTAGATGAAGTGGACGCGGCGCACGAGCGCGTGGTCGGCCAGGCTCTTCTTCGCGCCCGCCGAGCCCGCGGCCTCCCGGCGCAGCCGGCGCAGCTCCTCCAGCCTGGTCTCATACTGGATGTACCTGCCGCACGACCGCAGTTAGGCAACGCGTGCCGCAGCGGCAGGCCCCCGCCGGCGGCCAGGGGCTGCGCACTTCAGGTAGTCGGCCTTCAGCGCCGCCCGGCGCTTGAGCATGTACTCAAAGTCGGTGCGCTTCTTCACAATCTGCTTTATCTCGGCGCGGCTGAAGTAGCCCCGCTCCTGCAGGTCCTCCAGCTCGGGGACCATATCCTCCAGCAAGTATCGCACGGTGTCCGCCATGGCAGCCCAAGCGGCCTGCCCCTGAGCACAAGAGGTGGCCTCGCCTCGTTGTCCCTTTCAGCCTATGTCCCCACTGCCAGTGTGCCGCTGGGGCTGAGGAGAGCTGAGCTGGGCCCTAAGCTCAGGTTGTGTGCTCAGGCTGCTCACTTGTGGGGAAGGCAGGTTACCAGGGAGCCAACTCTCCGCACGTAGCCAAGCAGGCAGGCTGGCGCAGGCTGGCGTATCAATCAAACTTGCCAGCCGGCCTTTGCCCGCACTAATGCGGCGGTCTGCGCGCCACTGCTGAGGGGAGCCGATACTGCACCGCATGCGATGACGTCTGTGCTGTGCAGCCCCTTGGATGCTGGGGCTGTGCCTGCCGATGCAGCGTACAATCGCTCGCACACGCGCATGGCGACCTGCAGCGGCACAAACGTGACTGTCTGGCAAGGCGGCAGCGGCGACCCGATGTGGAGCCGACTCGCCAGCTGGGAGGCCGCACCATGCCCGCTCTCTCACGTGCGCATCCGGGCTTCTGTGCTCGAGCCCCAGATGTGCCTTTGAGCACAGCCGGCACACCTCTACGCGGTTCGCTCACACAGCGTGCGGTGCACAGGTGGCGTGGGCGCCCCCGGAGTATGGTGATGTGGCGGCGACGGCAGCGGCGGACGGCGGCGTGACGGTCTGGGAGGCGGCCCCTGGGCAGAGGTGGGAGCGCCTGGCGAGCCTGCTGAGCGGGCGGGTCGGCGTGGCCGCGCTGGAGTTTGCGCCGGAGCCGCACGGGCTGCTGCTCGCGGTCGCGTCGCGCGACGGCTGGGTGCGGTGCGTGCGTCGAAGAAAGCGCTACTCCGATGTTGCTCCGGGCGCTGCCCTCGTCGCCTGGCAGGCGGAGGCAGTCGCTCACACTGGCGGCGCGCGCACCCAGGCTGTACAGGGCGCACGGGGAGGGCGGCGCGCTGGCGTGGCAGGAGGACAACGACTTCCGCGCGTGCGTGGGCGGAGCGTGCACCGCGCTCGCCTGGCGCCCGGAGCCTGTCGATCTGCAGCCGCTGCTAGTGATCGGGACTGACCGCGGCGCAGAGGTGCCCGCCTGCGCGCCGTGCTGAAGCACGACTGTGGTCATGTGGGTGGGTGGCTGAGTACACGAGAGCGCCGACATGCAGATGACATGTTCCCTGCCTGCATGCATGCAGAACACGGTCTTCCGCCCATGCTTGCATGCCTGCAAGCGCAATACCTCATGTGCAGCCAACATCGCTCCTGGTGCAAGCTGTCTGGTCCGATCAGGGGATTCTGCATGAGGCTGGCTGCTTCTCTAATGGCACAGTGTACCAGTGCGGCAGTGCTGGGACGGCAGGCTGCAATGAACAAGTGTGCCCCCCGCAGGTGTGGCTGCACCGCGCGGGCCTGGGCCGGTGGGTGCCTGTGGCCAGGCTGGGGCCGCAAGCTGCGGTGGCGTGCGTGCACTGGGCATGCACAGTGGGCCGCGCGGTCGAGCTGGTGGCGGTGGGCGCCGGGGAGCGCGTGACCGTCTATAGCCTCCAGGGCCCTGCCGACGCTCTGAAGGCGCGCGCGCGCACAAGCCTGCCGCTGCTGACATCATTCTGTGTGCTCGCGCGAACGTTATGGTCAGGAGTGTATGTCTTGCAGCGAGCAAAGTGCAGGAATGCCCGCGACGCGGTGTATTTGCCCTCCCATGGCGCCACAGCGCGGCCAGGCGGCGCAGATGGAGCAGGTCGCGGCGCTGGACCTGGGCGCGCCAGTGTGGCGCGTGCAGTGGAACCTGCTGGGCACGTGGCTGGCAGCCTCGTGCGCAGACGCGGCCGTGCAGCTGTGGCGTGCCAACCTGCTTGGCGAGTGGAGCTGCCTGCACCGCCTCGTTGGTGCGGGCAGCGTCGAGGCGTGACTGGCTGACGCGCGGCCGCGCGCGCGCTGATGGCGTGGGCTCCACTGCTATTGCTTTATTGCATGGTGTGTCTTGATGTGTATTTGGTGCGTCTTGTCTGTGTGCTGCCCAGTGGCTGGTGAAGGGCGCGATGTAGCGTAACACAAAGCCATGAGGCCTGCGCGACTTGTCACGCAGGCTGCACACCTCTCATGCACACCGCCCACTCCATTGAAGTGCTCCAACCTTGTGTGCAGCATTTGATCTAGGCAATCACACTCCAAGCAAAGGCAAGATTCAGGCAAGGGTGAAGCAAAGGAACCCAAGCTCAAGGCCCACCACTGGACATTGCATGCACTGGAGACACACTGCTCAGTGCTCTACTAAGCGACCAGGCACTGCAAGTAAGACCAATGGGCTTTGGGCCCGCTATGCTGGTGCGCTGCGCATGACCTGTCGCTCGGACGACCTGCTTGCAAGCTGGGGACCTAGCTGCAGGCGCGCCGCGCAGCCGCTGCTGCAGCCATGCAGCAGGTGGCCAGCAACCTGGCCAAGAAAGCGGCGCTGTGGAGCCGGGAGTTTGATGGGCTGATCCGAGCCATCGGCGAGTGCAAGAGCAAGGCGGAGGAGGACGCGATTATTGCCCGCGAGGTGGAGGTGCTTAAGCCGCGGCTCAAAGACGCCCGCCTGGACAAGCGGCTGCTCAAAGAGTTCCTGCTCCGGCTCATCTATGTGGAGATGCTGGGGCACGACGCGTCCTGGGGCCACGTCAAGGCGCTGCAGGCCTGCAGCGACACCAGCCTCGTCACCAAGAAGGTTGGGCGAGCGCCTGCAGTGTGCCGGCACCGGCCTGCGTGACCTGCACTGCTGCTGAGCGCCGACGCCTGCCACAGGTCGCATACCTTGCGTCGTCGCTCTTCATGGACTACAAGAGCGACCTCATCATCCTGATTGTCAACACCATCACACAGGATCTGAAGTCTGACAACTACCTGGTCGGTGAGTACCACGGCTGCGAGACCCTTTGCCTGCACACGCCAGGCGACTGACGCCCCCTGCGAGCTGAGGCAGTCGAGCGGCCCGGCAGTGTGCGCGGCGCTGACGGCGGTGAGCAAGCTCATTGGCCCGGACCTGGTCAACGCGGTGCTGCCGGCGGTGGTCGGCCTGGTGAGCCACCCCAAGGAGCTGGTGCGCAAGAAGGCGGTGCTGGCGCTGCACCGTTTCCAGCAGCTGGACCCGGACCGCGACGGCGCGCTGGCCGGCAGCGACCTGGACAAGCACTTCCGCCAGGCGCTGTGCGACAAGGCGCGCGCGCGCGTCGGGGCGCCGTCCTCTGGCCTCGCCTCTGCTGCCTATGTTGGGGGTCTGCTGCTGCACAGCGACGCAGCGTATCTCGTGAGCAGCCTGAGCGCTGGCGTCGAGCTGATTTTTTGTTTGGAGCACCTCCTGTATGACTCCACAAGGTGTGCCGCAGGACCCGTCCGTGATGAACGCCGCGCTGTGCGCGCTGCACGAGGTGGTGGCGCGCAGCCCGCAGCCGTACAAGAACCTCATCCCCAGCTTCGTCAGCATCCTCAAGCAGGCGCGCCCTGCCGACGGCTGCTGTCCTGGCCCATGCTTTACAGCATGTCATCGGGGCATGCATCGGTTGTCCTGAGACTCATGGCCTCATGGCCTCCTGTTTGTCGATTGTGTGTCAGCTGTGCGACCTACATAAAGGAGTCCTTGCAAGCCATGGTTGGTGCTTCTATGTGCGACAGTTCATGTGTAGCCAGATCTCAGTAGTTACAGCGGTGCAGGTGGCAGAGCACAGGCTGCCAAAGGCGTACGACTACCACCGCACGCCAGCGCCCTTCATCCAGGTTTGCATCTGCTCCTTAGCCCTTAGCCCATTACTCAGATGCGTGCGTTCCAGTCGGGGTTGTTGCGTGCCCCGGCATGTCTGCTGTAGCCTGGTGAAGTGGTCAGGACGGTGCTGAAGCCGGATTTCGTGCGCAGCGATGTTGCTTGGCCTGCTTTCATAGCTGTGTCGTCCGCTAAGGGGCTGGTAACTCCATCAAGTGCCTACCCAATATTGAATTCGCGCTGCTGTTGCGGGCGCAGATCAAGCTGCTGAAGACGCTGGCGCTGCTGGGCGCGGGCAACAAGGCGGCGAGCGAGAACATGTATGCTGTCGTCGGCGACGCGATGCGCCGCGCCAACACCGGCCACACCATTGGCAACGCGATCGTGTACGAGTGCGTGCGGACCATTGCGGCCATCTTCCCAAACCCGGCACTCCTGCAGTCAGGCGCGCATCCGTCTCCAGGCACAGCGCGTCGCTCCTGCCTGAGCGGCCAGCGCTCTGCTGGAGCATTGCATGCAGACTCGCTTGAGGCAGGGTGGCGTTGGCCGTGCGGCGTGTGAAGCACGCAGCAAGTCGCCCTGGTGTATGCCTATATGCCAGTTGAGCTGTAGCTGAATCATCAGTGCGGTGGGCAGCGGCGGAGATGGTGTCCGGGTTTGTGAAGGCCAGCAGCCACAACCTGAAGTACTGCGGCATCGACGCGCTCGCCCGCATTGTGCGCATCAACGCCAAGTACGCCGGCGAGCATCAGGCACGTCCTGCTCTCAGGCTGCAGTGTCGTCGCATTTTCTTTCGCCCTAGCCATGCCAGACTTTGCGATGGACTTCCTCCTGCCAATGTGCACCTGTGGGCCATGTTGACCTATTTCGAGATGGTGACATGACATGACATGACCTGCAAGCATAGCCCCGTGTGTGCTTGCCTCTTGCTGATGTACCAATCGGGGCAGGCACTAGTTGTTGCTGGATAGCTTGCATATTTTCTTACGCCAACTGCGTGTACTGCATGGAGTACCCTGCAGTGGCGCCACTGCACCAGCATGCCAATTGCTGTTGATCAAGCGAAGGTGGCGGTGATCGACTGCCTTGAGGATCCCGACGAAACGCTGCGCCGCAAGACGCTCGACCTCCTCTTCAAGATGACCCGCCCCAGCAACGTCGAGGTGATCGCTTGTTTTGCACTCACCCAGGGGCAAGCACGTTGGGAAGGCCCTGAGCGGCTTGTGGTGGTGGGTGATGCCAGTACAGCCTTGAGGTGACTGCACGTGCAGCTCTGACACTAGGCCTGAAGCAGGGCGCATGGGCGGCAGGTCATTGTGGAGAAGATGCTGGACCACCTGCGCAGCACCGGCGACGAAGTGCAGAAGGCGGATGTGGCCAAGCGCGTCGGCGAGCTGGCCGAGCGCTTTGCGCCCGACACGCAGTGGTTCATCGACACCATGAACCAGGCGCGCCCGGGCGTCTGCTGCCGCTACGTGCAGGATGCGCACAGGTAGGACGGCCTGCTCAAGTGCATGCAGGTGGCAGCAGGTCTAGTGTCTGGAATGCCATTATGTTGCGGTCCAGCACATATCTGAGGTGTGGAAGAACGGAGTGGGCTTTTAAGGTATTGCATGAACACTTCAGAGCACAGGCTGGTCACCGGGACGCACTCAGGCGGGTGCCTCCTCACATCGCACTAACAAAGGCCGCATGCGCCAGGTGTTTGAGCTGGGCGGCGATGTGGTGGCTCCAGCGCTGGCGCATGGGCTCATGCGGCTGGTGGCGGAGGGCGCTGGCGAGGGCGATGAGGCGGCCGATGCCGAGCTGCGCGCGCAGGCGGCCAACGCTTATCTGCGTCTCCTCGCCAAGCCCAAGCTGCCGGACATCCTGCTCAAGGTGCGGCTGCCCGCCCCAGCAGCCGGACCGTGCAGAGCGTCTCGGCACGGCGTGCTACAGGCGTGCTGTGCGGAGCTGCTGCCTCGGAAGTAAATGCCGCGAGCCAGTTGGCCCTCAGGCCCAGGTGGACCCGCTGATGACAGGGACGATGCTGTTCTGAGTCCGAGCCCGCATGTGTGCTGCCTTGAGGCCCGTCATCGGCAGACGGCCGCGCTGGCGCGTATCGCGCAGGTCGCGTGCTGGGTGCTGGGCGAGTACGGCGCGCTGGCGGAGGGCGGCGCGACCGCGGCGCGCGACCGGCTGGTGGCCGTGGGCGAGGCGGCTGCGCTGAGCGACAGCACCCGCGGCTACCTGCTCAGCGCGCTGGCCAAGCTGGCCGTGCAGGCGGGCGTGCCGCTGGGGCCGGGCGGCGAGGAGCTGCTGGCCGCGGCCGCCACCTCACACAGCGCCGACCTGCAGCAGCGCGCGCTGGAGCTGCGCGCGCTGCTCGCGTGCGCGCCCGGCCGCCCTGCACGTGATGCGTAGGACACCCCAGAAAGCAGACGTGCTGTGCGACAGGTGGAGACATGCGCCTGCGCGCGCTGTGTGCACGACGATTTGCCTCCTCGCCACTGCGGCTTGGACCGCGCCACTGCGGCTCGGACGAGGGGCGCGTCCAGCGAGATCGCCTGCCGCGCCGGGTTGGCTGCCTTGTGCGGCTTGGCACGTATCCACATGCGCAGGCCGCAGAGCCGCACGTGCGGCCTGTGGGCTTCATGCGTGACGATTCGCGCGTGCGCTGAGCTGCGGACGCTGGCTCGGCAGCGCGACGACGGCGGTGCGGTCGGTGGCGCTGCCTGCGGACGCGTCGTGCGAGGACCTGGAGGTGGACGCTGCGCTGCCGTTCCTGGACATGCACGTGTCCGCCGCGCTGGCGGCCGGCGCGGCACCGTACCTGTCCGAGGAGCAGCGCTTGGCCATGGGCGTTGTGCGGCCGTCGCACAATGACGAGGCGCGTGCTGTCGCACGTCCCGTGCAACAAGTGAAAGCGGTGCATGCGCCTCTTGTTTGTACAGCTTTGCGGCCATGTCTGCCTGTGGTTTGGGGCTGTCGTCGGCAGGTCACCTTGGCTGTAGCTCATCTGCGTGACGTGCGTGCATCTCGAGTGTATGGGTTCTGTCCGGTGTTGTCAACGTTTTATGGGTTTCACAGGCGACGGAGCAGAGCCATGCGCTGCGTTTCACCGCGTATGAGAAGGCCGCGCCGCCCAGCGACGCTGCTCCCGCCGCCGATGCGCCCGCCAGCATCGGCACAGGTGCGGCCGCGCATCCAGCTGCGTAGGGCAGCATTCGCCTGGCTCATGCACAGGGAGTGCCGCTGCCATGCCTTGAGCTCTCATGCTTCCCAGCGTGTACGCTTATCTGCGGCTTTGGATGACACACGTGGGTTGCACTCACCAGGTCAGGACTTCTTCCGGAGCGCCGCACGGACAGAGGACAGCCACGCTGGCGGCGATCCAGTCGGGGCGGAGGCGGAGCCTCAGGTGGCGCTGCGGGCGGCTCCTGCAGGGGCTCGCCGCTGGGGCCCGGCGCAGTTTGCACCCGCTGCCCCGTCGCTCGCGGCCCCGGCCGCGCCTGGTGAGCATTCCTTGTTCCTGTCGCGTCAGCGTATGCCTCTCAGCTGCTGCCATAGCCAGCAGATGCTCTGGCAGCATGACACACTGGTTCAAGGACCTCTTGATGCGCCTGTTTATGCAGGTGATCTCGTAATATATCATCTTAAGTGCGTGTAGTCATGTGCCACTCCATGCGCCGTCATGCATACCCAGCACCCATGCGCCGCCTGAATCAGTGTGTGTGCTGGCAGTGCCGTCTCGCCGAGAGGCGCAGGCCGCCGTCGATCACGCGAGTCTGGATGCGCTGCCCAGCGGCAAGGCGCAGTTGGCGGCCTCGCTGTTCGGCGACGACCCCGCGCCCGCGCGCCGCGGCCCGCGGCGTGCCTCGCCTATGCCGGTACTGCGCGGCGACAGCCAGATGCCTGTCATATCCAAGGGCGGTATACAAAGTTGCATGTTGCCTGCAAAATAGCATGGTATGCTGAAACCAAGCCGAGCGCTATATTTCAGTATCATGGCTGAGTGAGGAGGCATTTTGCAAGTAATGATGCGAGTCGAAGCCTCCATGAGCTGATGCCAAGGGTGTCCGTGCAGGTGCGAGATGCTGGCGCAAGCGCACCGCTGGCGGCAGCGGCGCCATCACCAGCGGCCGACTTGCTTGGCGGTTTGAATGCGGCACCAGCGACGGCCACGCCCGCCGCATCCGGTGCATTATGACCTATATAATTGGGCAGTACCTGCATCCCTTTTGCGCTAAGTGCAGGTATTTTCTAATGCGTTGTGCTTGTAGTAGTGCTGTTCCGGGCAGTGCAACGTGTGGCCCATGTAAGGTCTCGCAAATCCTGCCCGCCATGTCGAGCAGCCTGAGTAACAATGCGCGTGTGTGGTGCAGATCCGTTTGCCGTTCTGGAGGGCCTGGAGCACCCGGCGCCCACGGCCCCGCAGGCGCGGCCAGGCCTCAGCCAAGGCGCTCTCTACGGACCGCCCGCGCCCGCTGCTGGCCAGGGCGGCCTGCTGGGGGACCTGGGCCCTACGTCGCAGCCAGGCTGGCACGATGGCGTGCAGCATGCGAATGCAGCGCAGCCCGATACCTTTGGCATGGACCCGCTGGACGGCTTGCTCGGTGGAGTGCAGCCTGGTTTCGGAGGCGCGGCAGTTAGCGCTGGCGCTGCCATGCCCGCCGCATACGGTGCGGGGCCTTTCCAAGAAGCATGTTTGGCACACTGTGATGACTGAAGCACGTAGTGTCATGTTCAGAGGAATAGTGCATCTGTCGTGTGCAATACGGGTCCACTGAGCGCCTTGTCTTGGTTCAACAGGGCAGCAGGGCGTAAAGCCAGTGCCGACGCGGCCGGGAGCAATGGCGGCACGTGGCGCTCCAGTTGCGCCGCCTAAGCCGGCCAGGAAGGACGCTAAGGACCCATTTGCGGATCTGCTGGGCTGAGGAATTCTTTTGAAGCAGTGCGTGTCAGACACACTCCAGATGCTGAGCGCCAATGTGCCGTGTGGTGGACTTGCATGGTTTGCGGGTTCACGCACTTGCTGCAGGCCCTACGACAGGCGTTGCTCTCTGTAACATCTGCAACTGAGTGCGAACGAAAATTACTGACGGAGACAGTGTACCCCTATTGGTGTTCAAGTGCTCCCCCACGTCATAGACCAGGTGGACATGCACCGTGTTCACGACACTCTCGGCGAGCAAGTGAGATGCGTGACCGCCGGGCTGCTCGTCACCCAGGGAGCATCCCAGCAATGGAATCAGTAGGACGAGGGGCGCACGCTGTAGCCAGGTGTCACAATGAAGTGCGCATCGTAACGCAGCAAGGCAGGTGGCAGCAATGCGGCAGGGCTCTTAGGCAAATCAGGATCATGTAGTGCCGCAGCAAAACAGCAGAGGCCCCAAGCTGGGATACACACTCACATTCTCATGTCAAGCAGCCGGGGATGGCACTGATCCTGCGCCATACAGGTGCGCTCATTCAGGCAGACCTCCCATGCGCAACAGGTTTGCCAAGGGGAGACTCCCGCCCTACCTCCAGTAGGGCTGTATCTATGCGCTGCTTTGGCTGCTGGCCGCAACAAAAGGCGTCTCACACCGGTGTTTCAGCCCACACTTTGCAACGGCCGGAGAGCATGCGCACGGAGCGCGCGACGGAACATTTTCTCCACTGTACAAAACACGCGCGTGGTCAAGGCCTCCCTAGGTAGCCGCAGACACGCGCATGAGCTGCTGGAAAACCTCGAAAATCATCCAGCGGGCTGTGGAGGGCTGGCAGCGCACTTTGGGCAGTTTTTGCCTCTTTGGCCGGGGTCTGTAGCGGTTGCAGCAAGACAGGACAGGGTCAAGACAGGACCCTACCCTACCCCTCAGCCACGTTGGTATGCAGGGAATAGCACGCAGCAAGACTCCCACAGGCACCTTCCTACACATGTCTCTTCCAGGTAATCATTCAGCTATGCAACGCCCGAGTCAAGCCCAGGGCGGGTCTGAGTTTCATGTGGGGTCAAAAAATCGTGCGGTTGTTCGATTATTTTTAGCTAGCACGGGTTTCACCCATAGACGAAGCCGACCACATTGCACACTGGCCTGCAACGGCTGGTGCACGTTTCCAAAATGCCGCCAAAGCGCCTAGTCTCGCACGCACACAGACCTATCCTTATTCCCCACTAGCGTTGGTTTCCACCCACCCATCCAGCGTGGTGCCGCTGCCGGGCTGGGTGCCACACTCCAGACGTACCCGTGACAAAATTGAAGGCCAACGCTGCAGCGCCTCGCAATGCCGCTTGTAATGGTGGGTGGAAAACCGTGATGAGAAGTCACATGGGTCAACTACCCGCACGACTTTCGCGCGTGTGCGTTGCGGAGCGCACTGCAAATCTTTGTAGTCTGAGGCTCAACAGGCTGGTGACCTGTTAGTGGCCTTCAACATGTCTGCCGCTGTTCCAGCTTTGAGCATTACCAAAGCTGCCTTCTTCGGCTTTCTCATTCCAACCACCCACCTCGCACGTGCATGGTCGGTGGCATTGCCTGTGGGGTCGCCTATAGATGCGGACATCTCACCTGCAGAGACGGTGATTTGGCTTGCTCGAGGTAGTCATTGTATTCCACCGTACATGTTGGCGCTTTGCTTGGGCACAAGTAACAGCAGAGCGCTCAATGTAGGATGGGAATTGCCGCAGGACTGTAAAGCCTTCCTTGAGGAAGGCTTTTGCAGTATACTATTCACTAGAGCTATGCCAGGCTGTGTTCCGCACGCAATGGCTGGTCGTAGTTTTAACCGCGGTTCTCCTTGCACCGCAAGTGCTTGCGCTCGGCCTCCAGTGAGGGAATCCCTAGCTGCTACTCTATTGCGGGAGAGTTTTCCATGCGCATTCGCTGGCCACAAGTCGAGTATCAGGCGCTCCCCGTTGCAATGATAGCACTGTCACAATAGGTACTTTCTTCTGCCAGCACGCGGCTCAGAGCCCCCCCACCGGCGTGCGGCTCCAGCGCGCGGTCCAGCTCCCGCAGCAGGTGGTAACCAGGTTAACGCTGGTATTGAGCGGCACAGAGCAGCGCGGGCACCAGGCCCGCTGCGGTGGCCGCCAGGTAGCCCGCCGCGCCGCCCGCGCCCACCGCCGGCTCTGGCCGCCAGGGCGCGCAGCACAACCAGCGCGTCCAGGCGCCCGCCCTCGCCGAACCAGTGGCACGCCGGCGGCAGGTGCGCGACGGCCATGTAAACGGGTAGCACGGCGTAGCCCAGGCGCGCCGCTGCGCCGGCCAGCGGCGCCGACCAGCGGGGTGTGCGCGGGGCGCTGCGCGGCCTGCGCGAGCGCCAGGTGCTGTGTGCGCGGCTGGTTTCGCCTGCGCAATGCTAACTGCATTGCGGCTGCATCAGAAGCAGCTCAGGGCCTGCTCTGATGTGTGGCTGCTTGTGATGCTGTCTTTAACAAAGTGTATTGGACGCAAGGGTGTGATCTTGTTTTGCAGTCCACTCATCGAGGCTTTGCAAGAGACAGTAGGATGGCGGCTCCATTGGGTGGCAGTTCCGCATGTCATCAGGGCCCCACTGGTCGTGCGGAGTCTTATTATTTCCGCGCTCCAGCACCCTTGTGCTGCACACTCACCCTGCTGCTTAGCACACCCCAAGCGCCTGTGTACATGCAATGCAGGGTATGCTCCCGGCCGCAAGGTGGCACTCCCTCGGGCGCAGGGCCGTCCTGCCCGGGCCGCACTGGGCGGGCGCAACCAGCGTCCCCACCGAGGTCTCCATGTGGCCTCCATGTGGCCGGCGGCCTGCTCTGCCCGCGCGGCGCGCACGCGGGGAGGCTCTCGATGCACAGCCGGGCCTGCAGGCCGCCCGGCTTGCTAAACGCGGCCTGCCGGCAGCGCCCCATGCACCCCGTGTCGGGTTGGCGGCGTTGCTTTGCTAAGCACAATCGCCGCACATGCCTGTAGCGTCCGGGGCTGTGATGTGTCATGCACAGCCTGACGTCCGGTTGCATAATCCGCTTTCTTTCTTCCGGTTGCTGCGCATGTGCAAAGCTTAGCAACCCCAGGCAGTGCTCTCTGCAGGCGTTCTGTGCTGATAACGGAACAGTCCGGATGTGATTTGGACCCACCATGCAGTATGGGTGCAGACCATTCTCAACCCACAGACACGGTGGCCCCCGTGACGAACGCAGGGGCGCGCGCCTCGAGGTCCGAGAGAGTGGGAAGAGGCGCGGGACGAGGCGGGCAGCCACACAGCGCGCGGCGTAGGCGTCGTCCTGCAGCAGGCCGGCCACGGCGGCCTGGCATTTCGCCACCCAGTCGTCGCCCAGGTCCGGCCCCTCCGAGAGCCCCTCCACATCGGCGTGCATCTGCAGCGCGCAGCGCACTTCGTCCTAACCTCGGCCTGTGACTGGCGCCCCTCCCCCTGTCCACTTCAGCGTGCGACACTCGGGCAAAGCAGCGGCCCGTGCAAAGACACTGACCCGCGCAGCACCACGCCGTCCCTTAGCGCACGCTCGCACCTGCAGGACAGCCAGCACGGCGCGTGCGAGCGCCGTGCGTGTGCGCCTGCTGCTGCGCAGGCTGCGCGTGCTGCCCTCCGCGTGCGCAAATGCGTCCAGTGCGGCAAGCAGCAGCGCCGCCACCTCGCTCGCCGTCCCCGCCTGCGTGGCTCCTCTGCCTGGGCGGGCTTGTACCCATCCCTACTGGGGTTAGGGCACCTTGCCCAAAATTTGGTGTCAAGGCCCAGACAGCGCGCACAGGCACGCTCGCCTGTGAACCCCGCAGCACAGGGGGGCATTTACGAAAGAGCATGGCCGCGGCCCACCCGCGCAGCATCCGGCGCAGCGCTAGTGCCAGCGCCGAGCGCCGTGAGCGCGCGCGCCAGGCAACCTGCTCCAGCACAAGGCGGGCGGTGCGGTCGTGGTAATGCGGCAATGGCGCCGCGCACGGGGCCAGGAGCTCCGGCGGCTCCGCGCCCAGCGCGTCCACCGCGGCCGGCAGGTGCGGCAGCGCGCCCGTAGCCACAGCCGCGCACAGCTCCTGCGGAAAATGGCACAGGAGCTTGTCCACCCGCAGCAGAATGAAAAAATGGAAGGTGCCATCTGTGATACAGGAACTCAATGACCATGCTTGGAATGTCGCTGCGTGTGCATTAGGCTGCAGCTGCCTGGTGTCATGAAGGGGCGGCCCAACAACACTGGAGTCAGCATGCCAGGCGCGGCGGCAGGCTGCAGCGCGCAACACCCTGTCGTCCTTAAAACAAGGGCAGTTCGCATGGGGAGTAGTTCGGGAGTAGTTGGGAACACACCGTTTTTGGCAGCAGCACATGACAGGGCACGAGCAGCAGGACCGCTGCCTGTAGCTACTGATGCGTCACGGCTGCCTGCAGGAGGCCATCAACAGGCCAGAGGCCACGCGCAGCCCTTTACCAACCCCATGCAGCCGCGCATCTGGAGGCATGGGCTGGTCGCTTGCAGTGACTGCGGCTGTGCCAGGATTAGTGCTCGCACAGTGGCTGCGGCTGTGCCAGGATTGGTGGCGCGTGGTCCACTCGACGTAGGCCCTAGCGCATTGTGCCTGGATGCTGCGACAGACGGCGCGGCCCTTCATCATACGAATGCATGCACGGCAGGGGCAGCCCGTTCTGCACGACGCCGCCAGGGGCAGCCGCGACATGCTGAAAGCCAGGGGCTGCTCACCCAACACTGAAGATGCATCAGTTATACTGGCTCTAGCACGCATTGGCGCACCTGGTAGCGATGTGCATGCATGTGCGATGTTGTAAGATCGACAGACATGAGGAGTGCTGCTGGAAACACATGTTCAGTAATTGGCAGGGTGGCAGGATTGCCGGGCGGCGCGCCAGCCGCACGACCAGCGCCTTCTGCAGCAACAACTGCAGCAGCAGCACATGCCCTACGGCGGTATGATAGTACAGACCGCGCACGTAAGCGCGATGGTCACGCATGGCGCGCTTGTCGTGCTGAGCGACGCATGGCTGGGACGTGGCCCCAGCGACCGTATTACCTGTGGCCCTGCATACTTAGCAGACGTCATGAGCCCGCTGGCCTAGGGGGGTAGCATTGTCTGCCCGCCTGGCAACGGGGGCAGCCCCTTGGCAAGTCCCGCGCGATTGTGGCAGTGACATCTACAGTGCTCCGGCTGGATACGGCCAAGTGCTACAGAAGAGTGCGATTCTTCGCGCAGCAGTTGGACAGGCGGTGCAATTGCTCACAGCTGTTCCCTGTTGGCCGCGGACTAGGGCGGTACTGGCTGCTGGAGCGTGCGCTGCAGCGCTGTAGACACGCCTGCGCATCGCCAACCTCTGGCACCTCTGGTATGCGGCGGGGCGCTGCCGTCACAGGCAAGCCTCTGCTCAAAGCAGCTGATGACTGGCCGCTACTGCGACTTGCCGTACGGCGGTGCAAGTGGGTGCAAGTGCAACGGCAGGCGTGCTTCGCGGCGCAGGTGAAATTGCGATCACTAGCCTGTTATTACGCATCCAGTCATTGGGCCTGACGTTCGAGGCCTTCCAGGGCCGCCCGCAGGTGTCACCTCGGCTTGCTTTGTGCCGAGGGCGAGCCCGAGTCGCGGCAGAGGGCGTGGCTTGAGAACAGAGTCACGTCAAGCTGGTCACACTGTATGGGATGCGCCTTAACTTCTCAGTAATTTCAGCACTAGCCTCTGCCGAAGTGTGCCATCACCCCTGACCCGCTGATGTGCAGGCTCGTTGTCTCATCACTTTGTCCATTTGATGACTTACCGTTATGAGTCTGTTGCTGGGTGCCTGGTTGGCTGTAGCAGTTTGGCTTGCATGTGACTGCGCATGGATGCCGAAGAGCAGGTAGTGCTAGTTTCTGCAGTGGGGACATCTTCGAAGAGAACAGAATTAGGCGGATGGCCTGGGTCACTTGAGTTGTGTACACAGCCAAAGCAAAAAGGCTGCAAAGAGGTAGGTGATTGAGAAGCATGCCTTGGTTTTAGCAGAAAGTCAGCGGCGCTAGCTCTGGAGGGTGTCACCATGTGCAAGGGCGTTGGTGGAAACAATTGGCAGGGCGCAAGATAGGTTGACCGACATGTAACCGCCTTTCGCAGAAGTCGATGGACAGCTTGAGCGGAATATGAAGGAGCTAGCTCATACAGATTCTACCCACCCAAGGTCGCTCCCCAAAGAGGGCGCACCCCTGGTCGCTCCCCAGAGTCGCTCCCCAAAAACATGTTCGATACAAGTCACGATACGTGGTGACAAGGAGTCGCACAGACGCCCCGATCCTGCAGCGCGTATCGTGCCAAGCAGAGGTTCAGACCAGGCAGTGCGCTACCAGGCTTTGCATGGCTGCATGCACGCATATGAAGCACTTGCGCCAGTCAGCCCACTCCCCAACATGCGCAGCTGCGTCCGCTTTTAGAGCGGCTGCGTATGGCCCCGGGCAGCGACTTCGCGACATGCAAGCGCAAGGCAGAAAACGTGGGTGAAAACCAACGCTAGTGGGGAAGAAGTCGCAACAGCATAGCAGCAGGGAGATACTCCCAGTCGGTGCTTAAAGCTCTGCGCTGCCTTAAGCTCTGCGCTCACCAGGTGCGGCTCCGCCCGAGAGAATTCAGCACAGGGCCGGCATCCTCTTCGCATATTTACAGGTGCGCAGGATTACAGCAAAACCAAAGCTTGGGCGATGCTCGGCGAGTACCCGGACGTGGTCCACTCAGCGGCGCAAAGCGTCAAAGCCAAGGCGTACAACACAGCGGCCAGCGTCAGGGCCCCGGGCCAGTCCAGTGCTGCAATAGTGTGGGAGTCCTTAGGTTCGATACCTACTGGTTGTCTTGCACGAGGTTGCTCCAGACTCCACTCAGGCGCCAGATAGAAGCCATGGCGCAGGGAGGGCCCGCTTGACGGTCAGAGGAAAGCAGGGTAAGCCATTCACGGGAAGGCCGGCGTGCCCTGCGGCATCGCCATGTATGCCAGCGGTGCAGCGCGCTCCGTGCTGCAGCTTGTTGGCTTGAGGGCCCACCAGCAGCGGCGAGCCAGACGCGGCGTGGGTGGCCTAGGCCAGCCTCGACCACCACTGCCAAATGAGCAGGGATCAAGCAGAAGAAGGAAAGGCTGTGAGTGCGCGCACCTTTCCGTGCACCCAAACGTTGTTACGTTGAAAGCCTGGTGCAGCCAGCTAAGGGTGCTCAGGCAACCCCGTTGTCACGCAAGCAAGTACTCATCCCAGACCCACAAGGAGGCAGGTGACGTCGGGTGCCGGGTAGAAGTAAACCTTGAGGCATGCCAGGATGAAGCAGGCAATGCCGCGAATGTCCTGCTTCTGCATGAACCCCAGCGTGGTGCAACAGTCCAATGACAGGCACCCAGGCGTCGAGGGCTGCGCATACTCAGCATATCTGCAGGCAACAAAAGGACAGTCGAAATGAAGTTGCTGCTCATCACGGTGCCAGTGTCACACTTCATGCAGATGGGCCCTACAGGGAACAAGCAGAGGCGCTCCGCGCGCCCGGCGTTGTGCCGTCTTTAGGATACAGGCATGTACTGTGTGCAGTGATGATCATTGTACAGGCGCAGTTGTGCACAGATACGATTGGGCTGCAGCGCGCAGCTGTGTTGCCACTGGCAGTCGAAGCCGGTGTGATGCAGAGTATGAGTACCGGTGGTGGAGAGGGCTGTTGTGTCCTGGCCCCAGGCATTTCAGGCGCGCAGGCGCGCATGGGCCAGCGGCCAGCCACGTTGGCGAGCCGCACACCCAATTGGTGAACAAGTCAATGACCCTCAGACAGGAGGCGTATTGTGCTGCGCCCGCAGGGCCCCATGAGTGCAAGTGCAGGTCCATCAGATTTGGGTCCCCAGGCGCCAACGCTAGGCTGCATCTCATGGCCAAGGCGCAGCGCCCAGCATGCAGTGTGGCTTTCTAGGGCGCCGACTACCAGCCAGCAGGTCGTGACATCCACGTACGCAGTGGTACTGAGGCGCCGCATCGCGGTTGGGCGGCGCCATCAAGCCCACTACTAGGTGGCTCCCTTGTGTGGCAGCGCCTGCTTGGCAACACATCCGATGCCTCCATGCCTGAGGGACCAGGCCCACTGCACTGCTGGCAGAAGTGTGCTTTTACAGCTTCTGATGCTTTGAGAAGGACTGCAATAGCAAATTATGCTTGCAGTGTTGAGTCGTCATAAGCCTCGATATCCGATGCTACCTGATCACACCTGTTATCTCTCGAAAAATGGAGACCAGGTTCAAATTCAAACTGGGTGATGCATGCCAGAGCCTTGGACCTTGCATCAAAGGTACCTCGCTAAGACTCCTGGACGTGCTAGCCTCAGCAACTGACCTGCAGAGCTCACGCTGGAGATCCTGCGCAGCAGCTCAGCCGGCAGCCAGGCTTCTGCTTAGCTGGGCTTAGCGGGTTGGCGCAGAGCGCGGCCAGCGGCGCTGTCCAGCCATGGAGGCGCTCCAATATGTCTCACAGGGCGACGCCTCTGGTATGGCCAGCATCGGCTGTGTCAGGGCGGCGGGCGCCGGTGCTGGCAGCTGCCTGATCACCTGCGGCGCTGGCGGGTCCCTGGCCCTGCGCGGCAGCGAGCCCGCCGCCGAGGTCAGTCGACAGGTCGCGCTGGGCGTGCCCGTGCACTGTCTGGCTGTGGACCCAGCCAGCGCGCACGTCGCGGTCGCCGATGACAGTCACTTTGTCCGGGTGTGCGCCGGGCCGCGCACCTGTCCAGCACAGGAAGCGTGTTTCAGCGCATAACGCGTGCGTGCGCGCAGATCTACAGGCTCCCGGGCCTGGAAGAGGTAGCCGTGGCGACCAGGTTCACGCTGCCAGTGCGCGCGGTGGCCTTCAGCCCGGACGGGACCAGGCTTGCAGCGGCTGGCGACGACGATGGTATCAAACTTGTGAACGTGGCCGACACAAAGGCAGGCGCCTGCGCTGCTGCCGCGCGGTGCACCTGCGGTGCGACGCGCGTGCGGCGCGCACACTGTGGCCGGTTGCGCAGGTGCTGAGGACGCTGAAGGTCGGGCCGTACACGCGCGGCCTGGCGTATGACCCGGAGGGCGAGTATATCGCATCCGTGTCTGCAGATGGCTGCCTGCAGGTTTGGCACACGAGCGGCAAGGCGGAGCTGCGGCTGCCCCGCACGGCGCCCAAGGCGCGCGCCGGCCCACATGCCCGCCCCTCGCTCGCTGCCGTGTGCTGCGCGCGAGGCGGGTCGCCGCGTGCAGGTGGACACGGCGTCTGCGGCGCGCAGCGCTCCCGCCTGGAACCCGGATGGAAGCCTGCTGGCCGTGCCAGGCTGCGACAACGACGTGACGCTCTTTGAACGGCTGTCCTGGGAGCCCGTCTTCTCCCTGGCGGGGCAGCACAGCGCGCCCGTCAACGCCGTCTCCTTCTCTCCAGACGGTGCGTGCTGCGCGCCGAACCTTCCAGGTAGGTATTTAAGGGCCCCATGTGGCTGGGCTGAGGTGACGCGCGCGGCAGGCTCACACCTGGTGACAGCCGGGCAAGACTGCCGCCTACTCCTGTGGGATGTGCAGCAGCGGAGGCTTGCAGCCGCGCGCACTGTGCCGCACACCGTGTCCGGCATGGCCTGGCAGGCGGACGCCAATGCGCTCGCATGCATCACAGAGAGCGGCGGCGTGGTGGTGTGGGAGGGCGTGCTGCCAGAGGAGGTGCGGGCTACCGGGGGCGCGCCCGGGCAGAGTGTCGACGGCTCCGACGGTGCGCGTGCTGGTCCCATAACGTGGGGTGTGCGCCTGTGCTCCCCTGAGGCGGCCAGGCTGAGCGCAAGCGGCCGTGCAGACGGGCGCGCATCCAGCCTCCTGGACGCGTCCAAGGACGGCGAAGACCTCGAGCGCGATGTCACAGCAGAGGGCGCGGCAAAGCTGGCCATGCGTGTGGCTTGCAGGGCCGGTGCAGCCGGGCAGCCTGGCCCGCAGCCGTGGCCACTGCCGCAGTGTGCGATCCAGCCAGGGGCAACGCCCGCGGGTGCGCGCGCGCCGGCCGTCGTTTACGCCTGCCCGGGCTGCTTGCGGCGGGCTACCGAGCGCCTCTTCGCCCGGGAGGCGCAGGCGACCACAAGCGGCGCTGGCTGGCTTTCAGCCTGCAGGGCTGCATCAGCAGCCGCGTGGAGGATGGCCACAGCGTGATCGAGGTGGCCTTCCACGATGCCGCGAGCCACAAGCGCGTGCCGCTGTTCAGCGACTTTCGCGACTTCTGCCAGGCCTCTCTGGGGCCAAAGGTGACGCCGCGGCTTTTTCTTGTGCCTTCGCACATCATGCACATCGTGTGTGCCTGCCTCACGCTGCGCATGCGCCGTGTGCAGGGCGCCCTGTACGCCAGCGCAGCCGCTCCGCGCTCGCCGTCTGCGCTCGTCTACAGGCCGTTCCAGAGCTGGACGGCCGGCGGCAACTGGTCGCTGACCCTGCCCGCCGGCAGCAGCGCGCTGTGCGTCGCCGTAGGCCGCAGCTACTGCGCGGCCGCCACTTCCGACCGCCTGCTGCGCGTGCTCACGCTCAGCGGCACGCCGCGCCTGCGCGCCAGCGAGCTCGTGTGACAGGAACTTCCTGATTCGGCGCCCAGCAACACTCGTGGCTTGTGTGGGGGCGACGCAGGCGTGCAGGTGTTGATCACCAGCCTGCCAGGCGCCCCGGTCGCGCTGGCCATGCAGGGCGCCGCGCTGGCGGCCGTCTGGCACGCGGCCGCGCCCGACGCGGCAGGCGGCCAGATCCTGGACTGCGCCGTGTGCGACCTGGCCGTGCGCGCCAAGGTGGCCGGCGGGCGCATGCCCTTGAGCGCAGGGGCGGGCCTGGCGTGGCTGGGCTTTGGCGAGGACGGCGAGCTGCTCGCGTACGACACGCAGGCGCGCGCAGGTGCTCGCACCAGCCCTGGCGTTCGCAGCTGGCGTGAGAGCACGAGGCGGGCCCGTGCCGCGTGCAGGGCGTGCTGCGCATGCAGACGGGCGACATGGGCGGCGCGTGGGTGCCGCTGTTCAGCTCCGACGCCCACGGCAGGCCCGGCGAGGTCTACTGGCCGGTGGGCGTGCTGGGAGGCGAGCTGGCGTGCATCATCTGCAGCGCTGCTGCGCAGCACCCCAGGGTGCGCCGGGCCGGGTGCATGCGCCGCCCCGCGCTGCCGGTGTCGTGACGGGGCGCCCGCCGCAGGTGATCCCGCGGCCCGCCCTGAGCCGGCTGCCGCTGCGCGTGCCGGTGCTGCCCGGCGGCGCCGACGCCGAGGCGGACCTGGAGGCTGTCATGCTGCGCACGACCGCGCTGGCCTCTCACCTGCGCGGGCCCGCGGCGCGCACCCGCATCGGCTGCACCAGCAGGCCCTTCGCTTCGCAGGCCCGGCGCGACCCATGCCCATGCTGCGGCCTGCGGCGCAGGGCGCCTTGGGTGAGCGGGGGGACAGCGAGGCGCGCCTGGCGGAAGAGCAGGCGGCGGCCGACCGCGCCCTGCTGCGCCTGTACCAGGCCGCGCTCAAGGCCGAGCGGCTGGGGCGCGCGCTGGACCTGGCGGCCTGCCTGGCGCTGCCTCGGAGCCTGGAGGGCGCGCTGCGCCTCGCGCGCCACCACAGGTGGTGCCACGCTGCTCGGCAGCGGGCGCCCCAGCGCGGCTTTGGCAGCGGCCAGGCTGAGAGCGCCTGTGCGCGTCCAGGGCACCGTCCCTGGTCGAGCGCCTGCAGGTCTTGCAGCAGCAGCTGCGGGAGGCCGAGGAGGATGAGATAGCCGCGTGTGACGCCGAAGCTCCCCCAGACGCGCGGCCCGACCTGCTCCCACGGCTGTCACGAGCACGTCGTGTGTGCATGCGGCCTCAGGCACAGACGTGTGACGGCGCCGCGCAGGCCTCTGTGCGTGTAGAGGTGCACGAGCGTGACGCGGGCGCAGCAGAGCCTGCGCCACGCACCGCCTATGTCAGCCAGGCGGCGGCCGTGGTGCCGAGCAGGCGCGCCCCCTCACGCCAAACCTGCACGCCCCAGTGCGCGAGGTGGGGCTGGCGGAGCCGCCGCTTCCAGCGGCGCCCTGCTCACACCTTGCATCTGCAGGGCGCCCAAGGCAGCCGGCGCGGTTGCCAAGCCCGGCTTGGCTGCCCTGCGCGCGGTGTGCGACGAGGAAACGGCGGGCAAGCGCAAGGCGCCGGCCGCCAACCCCTTTGTGCGCAAGCCCAAGGCGCCCAAGGCGTAGCCGCAGCAGCTGGCAACAGCCCGTTTGAACTTGCTGCATGAACTTGCTGCATGGAGCAAAGGTGGCGCATGAAGCCATCCTGCCTGGCTGCGCCTACGTAGTATATATACCTGCAGGATGCAGCTGGGCAGGCACCACCGGATGTAACAAGCGCTGCCGCCCGCCCCCGGCACCACACCACTCTCAGTCCGGAGCATGGAGCCCACGTCCACAATCACGGCCGGCCTCAGCCTCTTTTCATCCTCTGAGATATGCGTGGTGCGCGGCGGCGCCCGCCGGACCCGCCAGGTCGACGCCGCAGCAGCATGCGCGCGCTGCACGCGACCGATGCCCGCCGCAGGTGGTCGTGCCGGTCGGCGCGGTGCCGGGGGCGGTGCTGCCGCAGTACCACAGCCTCATAGCGCGGCACCGGCAGGTGGAGCTGCAGCTGGTGCGCTCGTTCTACAAGGAGCAGCAGAAGAGCCCCTTCAAGTTCCTGCCGTGGAAGAGCGGCGCGCTGCATTTCCGCTTCGCGCCGGCGCGCCCCTGGCCTCGCGCGCGTGCTGCCCCGCCCGGCGCCGTGCCGAGCAGCGTGACGCGGCGCGCCTGCGGCAGGCGGAGGCGGTGCAGCAGGCCAGCGTGCTGGCGCAGCTGCACAAGCACCGCAACGTGCTGGGCGTGATCGGGGTCTGCCACTGCCCGTCCATCACCAGCATCGGCGCCGCCTACGAGGAGTTTGAGCGGCTCTGCCGGTGCGCCGCGGCTGTGCCGGTGCAGCTGGCGGCGCCGTGCGCCGGCGCCCGGCGCGCAGCGAGCGGCGCGCGCGCCGCGGCAGGGCGTACCCCGAGGCCTTCACGCTGCGCTGCTTCGCGTTCCAGCCCAGCGACGCGCAGGTGGAGGAGGACAAGGCGGACAAGAAGCACCTGCTCGTGTTCCCGCCCGCGCAGGACGGCGCGCCGCCCCCGCCCCGCCCCGCCCGCCTCCCGGTCCGGTCTGGTCCGGGCGCCCCCTGCGCGGCGCCTGCAGCCCGGCCGCCTGCGCAGGCGGCCTGCAGAGCCTGGAGAGCCACGCGGAGGTGGTCATGCTGGACTTTGCGGCCAGCCTGCTGGCGGAGCTGGAGCGCTGGATGCTGACCGCCAGCCCCGCGATGGTGGACCTCAACACCTTCTGCGACACCTCCGACAAGCTCGTGGGGCCCGTGTCGGTGGTGGAGGAGGTGCAGCGCCGCCTGCACACCGACGAGGTGCCCCCCTGGGCCGCCGCCCGCCGCGGCGCCCTGCCCGGCGCGCGCTCCAGAGCCGCTTGCTCGCCGTGGCGGCGCGTGCACGCGGCAACGCCAGAGGGCTGCGGCGCAGCGCGGGTGCGCGCGCGCAGGAGGTGTCGCGCAAGCGGCGGTACGGGCGCCTGCAGAAGGCCATGGGCGACGTGTCCCTGCTGGCCGGGTCGCCGAGCGACGCGGCCGACCACTACGCGACCGCGCTCGAGCTCGCGCGCGTGTCCGGCGACGCGGTCTGGGCCGGCGCGTCGCTGGAGGGCGTGGCCTGCGCCAAGGCGCGCGGCCGCCGCGCGCGCGCGCGCCCCGCGCCCGCGGCCCCACTCGCTCGCACCGCGCGGCCAACGCGCGCAGCCGCGCGGCGCAGGTGCTGGACGCCTGCCTGAGCAGCGGCGCGCTGCGCAGCCTGAGCCTGCCGGCGCCGGGCTCGCCGCCCGCGTCGCCGCCGCGGCACCAGGCGGTCGCGGCGCTGCAGGCCGAGGCGGCCGCCAGCGCGGCGCCCAGCGGCGCCTCGCGCGCCTCCTCCGGCTTTGGCGGGCCCGCGTTCTGGGCGGCGCTGCGCGAGGTGGACGACCTGGAGCGCGACGTGCGCGAGCTGCTGGCGGAGGCGCGGCAGGTGCTGCGCAGGCGCGGCGCGCTGTCGCTCGTGGTGCGCGCCCCGCAAGCGCGCGCGCGCCCATTCGCCGGCCTGAGCCGCGCTGTGCGCGCCCACAGCTTGGCCCCGCGCGCGGCAGGTCGAGCAGGACCTGGCGTACGCGCGGCTGCTGGCGGGCCTGCACGGCGTGCGCGCACGGCGCGAGGTGGCCGACCTGGTGGGCGGCCTGGTGGAGGTCGGCGCCGGCCTGCCGCTGCCCGAGGACAAGCTCACCACCATCATGGAGGCCGCCCAGGTACCCGTGCACCGCGCCGCGCTCCGCCGCCAGTGCCCTGCCGCCCCGCGCCCTTGCGCGCCGCACAGCCCGGGCGCGCCCGCGGCGCGCAGGTGATGGGCCTGGTGGGCTCGTCGCGGAAGCGCATCCTGCTGCTCTGGCAGGCGGTGGAGTTTTCACGCAGCTGCGACCGGCCCAACCTGGCCACCCTGCAGGCGCGGCGCCCCGCCCCCCCCGGCCCGCAGCGCGCCCGGCGCCAGCCAAGTCGCGCGTGACCAGCGCCGCCGCCCGCCCAGATCGCGCGCAAGGCCCTGGAGCCGCCCGGGGAGGAGGCCGCCGACGGCGACGAGCGGCCGCTGGGCGCGCCGCGCGCGCTGGCGGGCGGCGTGCCCAGCCACTGGGGCGTGGTGCGCTGCGGCTGCGTGGAGGGCGTGCTGGCCACGGCCATCCTGGCGGGCCAGCACGCCGACGTGTGGGACGCCGCGGCGCTGCTGCTGCGCGAGCACTGCCGGTGCGGCGCCCGCGCGCATGTGACCCCATGCTTGTGCCTGGGGCGGCAGCCGCATTGCAGCGAGCCGGCCGGGCGCGGCAGGGACCTGTCGGCCGCGCGCCAGGAGGCGCTGCAGCAGACGCTGGAGGCGGCCGCAAAGCAGATGAGCCCCGAGGAGCGGCAGCGGCCGGGGCCCGGCCCGCCGCCGCTGCTGGCCTTTGTGCGCGCGCTGCCGCTGGCGCCGGCGCTGCGGCCGCGCCCAGTTGCGGTCGCGCCCGCCAGCGGCGGCGCCAGCGAGGGCCTGGACGCCGGGCGCATGCCGGGCGACGTCAGCCCCTTCATCTACAACCCCAGCCGCGTGCGCGGCGCCGCTCTCAGGCCCTGCTCGGCTCTATGGTCGCGCGCGCGGCGCCGAGCCGACCGGCGCGCGCGGGGCGTGCAGGACAAGGTGAAGGCGCGCGAGGCCGGCCAGGCCGAGCGGGAGGCCGCGGCGGTCTGGGTGGCCGGCGAGCCCGCCTCGGTGGAGGTCGAGATCCGCAACCCCACGGCGAGCGCCATCAAGGCGCGCGCCTGTGGCGCTCGTGCGTGCCCGAGCCGCTCCTTTGCCGGGCGTGGCCGCCACGCCGCGCGCGGGGCCCGGGCGGCAGGTGGAGAAGCTGACGGTGGAGGCGGCGCACACGCCGGCCGCCTCGGTCGCGCCGCGCGACCAGGCCGGCCGCGGCAAGGCCGCCTGGAAGCCTAATCCCGTCGCCATGTGGCTGCCCGCCGCCACCTCGCCCACCAAGGCGCGCGGGGCCCGCGCGCGCCCGCGCGGGGCGCGGCAGGCGCCACCCGCGCCCGCGCGCTCAGCGCCGCGCGGCCGCGCAGGTGGTGCTGACCGGCGCGCCGCTGGTCGGCGGCCTGCTCACGCTGGCCGGCTGCCAGCTGAGCGCGCTGGGCGTGACCTGGCGGCAGCCCTGGACGCCGCTCGCGGCGCCCGGGCGCGCCGCGAGTGCGCCCGGCGTGCAGGAGGCGGGCGGGGCGGCGCAGGTGCGAGCGGGCGCCCGGCCGTAAGGCGCCCTGCGCGTGCGGCGCTCCTGCGCGAGGCGGCGCCCACGCAGCGGCTTGCGCGCAGGCGCGGGTGACCGTGGTGGACGAGCTGCCGCTGGTAGAGGCGCGCCTGGACATCCCGGCCACCTGCGTCGCCGCGCCGCCGGACCCCGGCACGCCGCCGGCGCCGGGGGAGGGCGGCGCGGGGCCGGCCGCGCCCGCGCGCGGGGGCGCCACCGAGGTCGTGTCCCTGCGGGGCCAGGTGCTGCAGTGCCGGCTCATCGCTGCCAATGCCGGTGCGCTTCGCTCGTCGGCGCCGTCCTGGCTCGCCCGCCGGCTCCGCGCCTGGCGGCGGGGTCGTCGCGCGCGCTCACATCGCTCACAGCGCAGGCAGGATGGTCGTGCACGGCGCGGCCGTGGACGTGGAGCAGACGCCGGGGCCTGCGGCGGGCGCGCCGGGGCCCCGGCCGCTCGAGCGCGGCGGCGCGCGCGTCAGCTCCACGCCCGTCCAGGCCAGCGTCAGCGCGGCGGAGCTGCAAGCCGCGCTGCCGCTGCGCCCGGGCACGCGCGTGGTCGTGCCCTTCTGCCTGCACTCCCAGCAGGCGCGCACCGGGCTTGCTGCCCGCGCGGCGGCATGGCATTGCAGGCGCGCCCGCCCCGCTGAGCCCAGGGCGCCCGCGCCAGGCCGGCCTGTGCAACAACGAGGAGGAGGCGCACCTGCATGCCAGCGTGGCGTACTCGGCGGAGCCGGGCACCGCCGGCGCGCCCGTCGGGCGGCGCCTGGTGCTGCCGCTGCGCCTGCGCTTCCTGCCGTCCCTGCAGGCGCGCACGGCCGGCGCGCCCCCGAGGCGCGCCGCCCTGCCGCCGGCCTGCGGCGCGAGGCGGGGCCTGCGCCGACGCGCGCGGCCGCGCCGCAGGTGGTCGCCGTCAGCTTCCACGAGCACTACGAGCCCGTGCAAGCCCTGCCGCCGAGCCCCGGCGGCGCCGCGCGGGCGGCGGGCGTGGACCTGCTGCAGGCGGCGCGGCGCTCGCGCTCCGCCGAGCGCCTGCCGCTGGCGAGCCTGCGCGAGATCGACGAGGCCGGCGCGGCCGGCGCGGGCGGCCGCTGCGCGCCCGCCCTGCGCCGCTGCGTGCTGGAGGTCGAGGTGGTCAGCCACAGCGGCGTTGCACTGCAGGCGCGGCGCGCTCATCTGCCCGGCCGCCCGCCCTGCGCACTCGTTCCGCCCGCCCGCCCGCCCCGCGCGCTGGGCCGAGGCGGCCGCGACCGCGCAGGCATGGCTGGGGCGCCGCGCGACGCCCGCGCTCGGCTCGCACGCCTGGCAGGCGGTGCTGGCCAGCCCGCGGCCCTGGGAGGCCAGGAGGAACGGTGCGGCTCCCCGCTCCGACCAGAGCAGTCTGCAGGCTGGCGTGGCGGACGCCTATGGCTGCCTGCCTACCGTCGACGCACCACAAATGCACGACAGAGCGACCGTGCCCGTGCCAAACGCGCAGGCGCGCCGCTGCACGCGCACTGCAGCATCGTGGCGCCGCGTCAGCGCGTGGTGGTCGCCGCCGTTGTGGACGCCACCACGCCCGAGACCGACGCGCTGGCCAGCCGCCTGGCCAGCCTGACCGCGCCGCCGAGCGAGGTGGGCGACCCGGACGGCGTGGCCGGGCTCTCGCGCTGGCTGTGCGCGGACTACTCCCTCTACTGGCGCCGCGAGGACCTGCACGACCCCGGCGCGGCCCGGGCCCCTGCCGCGCTCGCTCGAGCGAGCGCCCCGCGCGGCCTCCGCCGACCGAGAAATTGAGCGGGGGTGTGCCGCGCCGCGAGCAGCGGCGTCCATGGAGGTGGGCGCGCTGCTGCTGCCGCCGGCGATGGTGGCGGAGGCGCTGACCCCGGCCGCCGTGGCGCTCCTGCGCGAGTCGCCCGTGCAGCTGTCCATTGAGGCCCGCACGGAACCAGGCGCGCCCGCGCCGCTGCACCCGGCTTTCGACCTGAAGCGCGCGCGTCGCTCTGTGTCACGGTGGAGGCCCGGGTCGAGCGCCGCCACCGGCTGCAGGCGTGGAGTGCGCCAACAAGCAGGGCGCGATGTGCGAGGTAGTGGCGCCGGGCGAGGCGCTGGGCGCGGGCGGCCGCGCGCACGGCGCGCTGTGGGGCGTCTGCGCCCTGGTCGGCGAGCCCATGGAGCTGGCCCTGCACGTGCGCCGGCCCTCGCCGCCCGCCGTGGCGCCTGCGCCGTCTCATGTGACCGCCAGCCTCGAGCATGCTGCGCGGCTGCGCAGGTGCGCAACCGCGCCGACGCCGGCTGCAGCGTCGAGGCCTCGCTGGCGTGCCACGCCGCGTCTGCGCCGCCCGGCGCCGAGCGGCCCTTGCTGGACACGGACGTCCTGGCGTCCGGCGTCCTGTCAGGCGCGTCGCGTGCCGCCGGCCGCGCTCGGTGCGTGCGGGGCCCGCTCGCCTGACGCCGGCGACCGCGCGCCGCCAGGCATCCAGGTGGAGTGCGCGGCCGGCGGCGACGCCCGCCACCAGGTCGCGCTCTGCTTCCTCCATGCAGGCATCTACCAGGTCTACGCGCACAACCTGTCGGTGCTGCTCGGGGCGGACGCATGCACGCGCGGGGTGGGCGTCAGCCCGCTGTACGTGTCCGTTGCGGAGGCCGCCTAGAAAGCTGCCTAGTCAGGCGCTCTTCCCCTGGTTCAGTGAAATGGCTGCCCCGGGTGCTGAGCACCGCGCGGTGCTAGGCTGCCCAAACTGTTGGCACACACGCGGCATGTGACATGCCTGCATGGCCACGGGCACTGGAGCATTCTTACACGTGGCAGTGCATCGCTGACACTCTCTACACCACGCAGCGTGCTGTAGAGAGTCTCTTCAGAGACCTGCATGATCAGAATTGCCTTCCTAACAAAATTGCCTTCCTAATCGTGAGGAAAGCGAAATGCTTGTAGTGGTGCTGCAGCAGGCTAAGGGCCCTTCTTTTGAACCACTGTGAGAAGCTGTGGCACCCATGAAGTCCAGCACTCCGTAAGGTAGCTCCCAGCAAAGGCAGCACAAGGCCGCTGGCAACTTGCCTTGGCACCAGCCTTGGCAACTTGCCAATGGCACTGCCTTGCGGCAAGGTCCAGCAAGGGCTGTGGAGAAGCCCTGCTTTCAAAAAGCAGGCCATGCCATGCCAAGGCTTGCAGTGACGTGGGTACAGTGCCATGCACATGCGTTTGATTGCATATGTGCAGTGACAGCATGCCCTGGCAGCCCCCGTGTGGGGGCCTGGCCACATGGACTGGGGCAGCCCTAAGTGGCTGGTACAAGTTAAAAGTTCACAGCAACACAATCCCGCCCAGCCGTGCTTCCCCTCATATTGCCTGCAAACATTGCATGCGGCGCGCGCGTGAACACATGCGACGCACCAACGGGCTAGCGCACAGCAGTCATAGAGCTCAGCTATACGCCATGAATGAATTGCAGCCCTGTATCAGCCAACCTTGGCTGCTTCTCGGGTATTCAGGACGCACCGCCCTGGGCTGCAGGGAGACCCTGCTGTAGGAGAGGGTGCCGACAGCATTCTGAGCGCCGCGCTGTGCGGGGTTGCAGCACACTTTTGGCGAGCAATGCGTTGCGCTTGCACGTGACGCGCGGACACCGCACCTCCCCCAGCCTGTCCCTGAGGGTGCCACGCCCCTGGTCGGCTCGCTCGCTGTACGTATGCGCCTAGCTGCCCGACGTTCAGGCGTCAACTTGCGCCGCCAAGGACCGCGCCCCTTCTTGACGCCTAATCGCTTGATTTCACCATAGAAAGCCATGCCATGGCTGCTCATTGACAAGGACGCGGCCAACACCGCTCAAATTCTTTAAACACAAGAGCTTGTTATAATACAAGTAGCTATGCAACCCTCAGGGTCTGGTGTGGATTAAACTCTCCAGCGACAGGTGCGTGCTTCAGGACGCGCGCGCAGCGCGAAGTGAAGGCTCGACACTGCCAGCACAATGAAGGCAGCCTCCAAAATACCTGGCCCGCCGGCCAAGCAGCTGCCTCTCCGGGATCTGACTGACAGCGTGCGGCCCCAAGCTGGGCGGCTGGCAGCAGCAGCGTGAGGAGTGCTGCAACCAATGGACACTCGTGTGGTGCCGCGCAGGACCTTAACGCGGCGCCTGTGCGCAAGAAACGCGGTGCCACGTCGACGCTGCCAGGCAACGCCGCCAAGCGTGCCGCCGCCGATGAGCCAGCGAGTTGGGAGGCCGTGGCCAGCCAGGCCGGCTGGACCGGCCCGGAGGATGCGCTGCGGCACGCGCTGCGGCTGAAGAAGAACGAGCGCAACCCGCAGACCGTCAAGAGCGCCTGCCTCGCCTACGTCCAGCAGCTGCGCGCGCTGGGCTGGTCCCTGCACAGCGCGAACGAGCGGTGCGCAGGAAGTGCAGCATGTGCTTCGGCCTCAGGCGCGCACCTGACGAGTTTCCACAGATGTCACCTGGCGTTGCGGCAGGCTGGAGGCTGAGTGCGCGAGCCTGCGCACGGTCACAGCGCGCGCCGAGGCAGCCTCCGCAGAGCGTGACAGCTTGGCAGCGGCCCTGCGCGCTGAGCTGGCCGGCCTGGAGGCGCGCCTGCAGCTGTGCGCGGCTGAGGCGGAGCAGCACCGGGCAGCCGCGCGCGCGCTGGAGCAGCAGCTGGAGGCCGCCGCCGCGCGCGCCGCCGCGTTGCAGGCGCAGGTTGATGCGGAGGCCGCTGGCGCCCGCGACGCGCGCACGGCCCTGCAGCGCTTGGAGGCGCAGGTACCGCATCGGCGCTTACACGCCTCCAATGAACGCACTCGCCGCTGAGAGCGACAATAGTATCAACGCGGGGGCGGGCGCGGGGCAGGCGGCGAGCGTGGCGGAGCTGCACGCGCAGAGCCAGCGGTACTGCGCGCAGCTGCAGGAGTACAACTCCAACCTCCAGAGAGATGTGCAGGCTGCTGCGGCGCAGCTGCAGACGACCGCGGCTCAGTTGCAGCGCCTGCAGGCGCGCCGTGAGTGCACGCAAGGGCGCCCGCGGCGCCTCGACTCGGCACGGCGCGCGCGTGCATAGCTGGCCGCGCCTGGCGCGGCAGGAGGACAAGGCGCAGAGCGCGGAGGCGGCGGCGGGGCTGCGCGGCACGCTGTGCGCGCGGGACGCGGAGCTGGCGGCGGCGCGCGAAGCCGTGGCGGCGAGCGCGGCTGCGCGGCAGGCAGCCATGGACGAGGCCGCCGGCGGCCGCGCCGAGCTGGACGCCCTGCGCTGCGAGCTGGACAAGGTCGGACAGTCTGTCTGCCTGTGGAACGTCCGCCGGCTGTCCGCAGTGATCTGTGAACAAACTGGGTCGACTGTGCGTGGTGTCAAGGCGCGCGGCACTGCCGCTGGTGCGCAGGCGCGCGCGGCCGCGGGCGGCATCGACGCGCTGAGCAAGGACCTGCTCCACAGCCGCTTGCGCGAGTGCGAGGTGGCCGCGCTCCGCGAGCGCGCCGAGACCGCGGAGGCGGGCCTGGTGAGAGTTTATTTGCGTGCTCGCTGGTGCTGGCTGCTGCTGCACCAGGCAGGCCCACGCTTGACGCAAATGGCTGCAACTCCGTAAAGCAGGGCGGGTGCGCCGTGCGCAGGCGGAGGCGCTGGCGCGCTGCGCGGACGCGGAGGAGGTGCGGCGCGCGATGCACAACACGATCATGGACCTGAAGGGCGCCATCCGCGTCTTCGTGCGCGTGCGGCCCAGCCCCGAGGACGCCGCGGTGCGCGTGTGCGGCGGCGGCGCGCTCGAGCTGGCAACGCGGCCGGGGCGCGCGGCCACGTGCTTCAGCTTCGACCACGTGTTTGCGCCCGGCGCCCAGCAGGCGCGCCGGGCCCCGCACACAAGCAGCGAGCTCCCAGGCGCGCCGGCGCGGCGGCTGATGACGCGCGCCCGCGCGCAGGCGGAGGTGTTCGCGGAGGTGGCCCAACTGGTGCAGAGCGCGCTGGACGGCTACCGCGTCTGCATCTTTGCGTACGGCTCCACAGGTGCCCGGGTCGAGTGCTGCGGTGTGCCCGCCACCCGGCGGGCCGGCGAGCGCGCGCGCGCTCTGACCGCGCGCGCCCGCCATCCTGCAGGCAGCGGCAAGACCCACACGATGATCGGCGGCGCCGGCGAGGAGCGCGGCGTCGTGCCGCGCGCGCTGGAGAAGCTGTACGCGCGCGCGGGCGAGCTGCAGCAGCACCATGGCTGGGCGATCACGCTCAAGGTGCTGTGCCGCTCGCCCCTGCGCCCGCCATGTGCTGGGCGGCTGCCAGCGCTGCTTGTGCCCGGCCCCTGCGCCTGGGCTCCCCCATGCTCTCCAGCTCGGCTGCTGAGGCGCGGCCGGGCGCAGGCGACGTGCCTGGAGATCTTCTGCGACGAGCTGGTGGACCTGCTGGGCGGCGGCCCGCCGGCCGGCAAGAAGCACACCATCACGCACGGCGCGGCCGGCGCGGAGGTCGCGCACTTGCGCGCGGTGCCGCTCGACACCGCGGCGCCGGCGCAGGCGCGCGCGCTGCTCGCAGGCGCAATGGAGCGGCGTGCGGTGGCCGCGACCGCCTGCAACGAGCGCTCGTCGCGCTCGCACCTCGTGTTCACCATCGCGGTCGCCGCCAGCAACGCGCGCACCGGCCAGACGACCACCGGTGCGCTCGGGCCTGGCAGCGCGCCGTCGCATGCTGCGCTCTCCGCAGCGGCGCGCACAGGCCGATGGAGTCACACGTGCGGGCGCGCCAGGCCTTCTCAACCTGGTGGACCTGGCTGGCAGCGAGCGGCTCAGCAGGAGCGGCGCGACAGGCGACAGGCTGAAGGAGACGCAGGCGCGGGCGCGTCAGTGCACATGCAACCAGAGTGGCATGCGGTCGATCGACTGACAGAGCGCACCCCCGCAGGCCATCAACAGGAGCCTGTCATCCCTGGGTGCGCTTTGCGTAGGAGCTGGCTGCATCTTGACTGGCACATGCTGCGTGCAGCCCTGCTCACAGGGCTGTGCACCTTGTGCAGGCGATGTCATTGCGGCGCTGGGCAGCAAGGCTGAGCATGTACCTTACAGGAACAGCAAGGTGATGTCGGCCCCTTGCATGTGAAGGGTCGGTGCTGTGAGCGTTGTGAGGCAGGTGCTGAGCAGGCTGTGTGGTGCGCAGCTCACCTGGCTGCTGCAGCCGTGCCTCAGCGCTGACGGTGGGTGCTGAGGCTGTTGCTGGCAGCACCTGCCCACTGAGTCGTCACACTGGGCCCTGACACGGCACTGCATGCTCTGGCTTGCAGCCAAGGCCCTGTTTTTCATCAACATCAGTTCGGACTCCAGCGCGGCCGCCCAGGAGTCTATCTGCTCCCTGCGTTTTGGCGCCAAGGTGTGGCAGGGTGTCGCCTGCTCATGTTTGCGGCTTGTTGCAAGCTCTTGCATGCTTCCTGCACCAACGCCTACTTTGCCGCAGATCAATGCGACAACGATCGGCGTGCCGCGGCCCTGCCTCGTGGAGCGTCCTGACAGCAAGCAGCGCTCCTGACTCCGCAGCCCGAGAAGCCGCCTTGCAATCACTGACTCTGCAGTGTATCCAAGGTGTTGACGTACAGACTCTGCTGTGCATCCAATGTCTTGACGGTGGCACCTGCGTCCTGTAACCTAGCACGGTCCACTCAGGCGTGCGCAGCATCTCAGCACTGCATGAGCGCCTCATACGCCTGGCGGATCCGGGTGAACCTGGCCCCTGCATGCCCCTGCTCGGCCGCAGATGCATGCATCAGCTTGTCAGGGTGCCACCGCGCGGCGCCACGCTTGAACGCGGCGCGCACGTCTGAGCGGGTGGCAGCCGCCAGCAGGCCCAGCTCCCGCAGATGCACGTCCATGCAGGCGGTGGACGCAGCGCCAGCCTGGCACACGCTTCAAAAGTTTGGCCGCAAATGAGGGCAGGAGGATAGCCCTACCCGCTGTTCAGGTGCAGGGCCTCGCAGCGCACGGACCTGGCTGGGCCGGGTGCGGCTCCGCTGCTGCAGCGCGTGCGCAGCCGCCTGCTGCAGCTCGTCAAAGAGACCGGGGCGGCCCGGGTCGACCGCACGCAAGCGCTGCAGGTCCAGAAATGCGGCGTCGGAGTCACCCAGGGCCCCGTGCACCTGATAGCCGCAGCGCTCAAGCCCTGCTGCCTGCAGGCAGACGGGCCGATCGCGCACATGCAGCCCGCGCCTTGCGCCAGGCACAAGGGCTCACCTGCGACCTGAGGTGCAAGCAGGCCGCGTCCGAAGGCTCAGCGGCGAGCGCATCCGTCACGTCGGTCAAAGCCTCCGCGGTGGCGCCCAGCGCCATGTGCGCGCGCGCTCGCCGGTCGAGCAGCCTCGCCCTCAGGCCGCTCGCCGCCGCCACAGCCGGCAGCGCCAGGGCTTCCGAGCAGAGCTGCATGCATGCCGCGTGCCGCCCTGGCAGGCACACTCCTTGCGTCAGGCCTCGCTTGTCAGGCATGCAGGCAGGCCACGTCGCGCGCACCCAGGCGCCGCACCTTCACCCAGCGCCGCAGCCGCTGCTGCGTCTCGTTCAAGCAACCCAGCCAGCAGCGCGTGCAGGTCGCGGCACTTGCTGCTGCCGGGCGCGTCCGCCAGGACAGCAGCCAGGCTGGCCAGGGCGGGCGCCAACTGGCCGCCGCGCCACAGTGCCTCGGCCTCGAGGTACTGCCGGTCGATGCCGGGCAGCAGCTGCTTCGCCGCCGCCAGCGCATCCGCATGCCGCCGGCATCCGACGAGCGCCTGACAGTGTCAACATGCTAGAAATGGCCAGCTGCCTGTCGCTGGGCTGCAGCTCGTGGGCAGGAACATGCGTTGCTCTCGCACCTCCACACGCGCGCACTTTGCGGCTTCCAGGTCTGGGCAGGCCTGCAGCATGGCGTCAGCGGAGAGCAGCAGTTCTGCCGCGCTGCTGTCCGCGCCGACTCCCAAGCTCAGGCCTCTGCGCATGCCCAGAGCAGCAGAAGCGGTCTCCCGGCACTTCTCGGCTTCCCTGCAGGCGACCTGGCGTGCTGCGACCTCCGCGCCTGCCTGCGGCCACAGGCATTGCACATGTGCTGTGTCCAGAAAACTGCAGGCATGCAACAGCTGCACTCAGGTTGTTCGCCTAATGCAAGCTTGCGGTGAGTTTATTCCAAAGACACAACACGCACGGTCTGCTCGCGGCGCACCTTGGCAGCCGCACAGCCGGGGCTGATGCGCAGGGCCTCCCTGTACAGCCCCAGCGCATCATGCGGGCGGCGCAGGTGGAGGCAGGCGCGCGCGGCTCGCTGGTGCGCACCCACGTGGCAGGGCGCCCGCGCAATCGCACACCTGTCCTCAGCACAGCTCACTCACGGCTGCTCGTGCCGACACAGAGCGCACCAGTGCTGCTTAGCCTCGCACCGAGCGTCCTGCAGGGCGACCGCATAGCGGCCCAGCTTCACAGCAGCAGCCGCGCGGTTGGCGTGGTACGTCGCCGAGGACGGGCACAGCCTGATGGCGTCCGTGTACGCGGCAAACGCCTCACTGAAGCTGGCGCGCTGGTAGGCAAGCATCCCCTCGTCGTTGCACCTGCACGCCGGAGCAGGTGCTTTTGCTGCTTCTCAGCAGAAGCAGGGCCTTGGAGCGCCGCTGAACGCGCCCACGGTGCACCTGTCTGCGCGCCCCATGTCGTACTTGCCGTCCGCCCACCAAGGCGCGCTCCCGCCCTGCGCGCGTCACAGCCCCCGCTCACGTGTCAGGGAGGCGCGTCCGCAGGCGGGCCTCAAAGCAGCACCCACGCTCGCCTGCTGCTCCTGCCACAGCTCCTCCAGCTCCGCTGTAGCCTGCCCGATCGAGGCCAGGAGCGCCTGCACCTCGGGCAGGGCGTCGGCCTGGGCACTGCTGGCGCGTGCGGCAAACTCATGCAGCTTGCTGCGCCGCCACGCGGAGCCAGCTGCGCCTGCCGCAGCAGCGCCGACATGCGGTCAGTGGCAGACAATGAGAGGGGCTGATGCGCACCAGCACCGCTGCCGTGTGCGAGCATGGACGCAAGCTGATATGCAGTGTCAAGCGTGTGCGGCACCTGGTCCGAGGCTTTCACCATCTGCGGGCATGCTTTGCGCGTCGCGGTCGCTTCAATATGGAGGGCGCCTCAGCGTGCCTCACCTCAGCGTGCAAGCCAACGTTTGCTCGCAACGCCCTGCCCCTAGCAAAGTGGGTTCTGGCACTTTGTTTTTTCAAGCCAGGCGAAGCCGAGCTGCATTACCGATCTGTCCACTCTGCCTTTGCAAGCTTGCAAGGCACGCAGCTGTCTGCAGGCGCCATGTACGCCGTCCGCGTGTCCGGGTCCAGCGTGGATGAGGCGCTCTCCGCGCAGGCCAGCCAGCTGGCGGAGCAACTCATCGCAGAGCAGGCCGGCAGCTCGCGGAGCGCAGCACCGGACGCCGACCTCAGCGAAGTGAGCTTCTCGGCGGGCAACCCGCGCGTGGAGCACCTGACGGGCACCGTCCACCTCTACCGGCAGGTGCTGTCGCGGGAGGAGGCGGACCACGCGGGACCCGGCAGCCTGCCGGTGCGCCCCCGCCGCCCCGTCGAGCCGCTGCCGGGACGGGCGCCAGCGGGGCGCCGTGACCGCGGCGACGCGCGCCGCGCCGCAGGAGGGCCGCTGCGAGCGCCTGTGCGTGCTCGCGCTGCCGGCCGACGTGGGCGTCGCGGACTTCTGCGCGTTCGTGGGCGGCTACCTGCCGCGCGTGCGCGAGATGCGCCTGGTGCGCCGCGAGGACGGCCGCTCGCTGTGCCTGGTGCTGCTGCGCTTTGATAGCCTGGCCTCGACCGACGCCTTCTACGCAGACTTCAACAACAAGCCGGTGCGCACGCGCGGCGCGCGCCCCCAGCCCTGACCCGGCGGCGAGCGGGCGCGCGGCTCGGGCTGACCGCGCGCGCGGCGCCCAGTTCTCCTCGCTGGAGCCGGACGTCGTCTGCCGCCTGCTCTTCGTGAAGGACGTGCGGGTCGACAGCAGCGGCGCGGGCGCGCCGCTGCCGCCGGCCGGCCAGACGGAGCTGCCGACCTGCCCCGTCTGCCTGGAGCGCCTGGACGAGCACATCAGCGGCGTGGTGACCACGGTCCGCGGCCGCCGGGCCCGCCCGCGGCCGAGCTGCCGCCCAGGTCGCGACGCGCGGCGCGAGCGGGGCGCCCGGGGCGGCAGGTGTGCAACCACCGCTTCCACAGCGAGTGCCTGCAGCGCTGGGGCGACACCAGCTGCCCGGTCTGCCGCTACTGCGTGGACGCGGAGGCGAGCACGTCGCACTGCGCGACCTGCGGCGCCTCCCAGGCGCGCGCCCGGCCGCTTTGCTTGCGGATGCGCACGTGCGCCCCGCCCCGCAGCGCCGCAGCCCCGGCCCGCGCCGCGCGCCAGGACCTGTGGATCTGCCTCATCTGCGGGCACGTGGGCTGCGGGCGCTACCGCGCGGGCCACGCGGCGGACCACTGGCGCGAGGGCGGGCACGCGTACGCGCTGGAGCTGGAGGCGCAGCGCGTCTGGGACTATGCGGCCGACGGCTACGTGCACCGCCTGATCCAGAGCAAGACCGACGGCAAGCTGGTGGAGGTGCCGCGGCCGGCGCCGCCCTCGTCCTCGCGCGCGGCGCCGCCCGCGTGCGCCCGACGCCCGCGGCGGGGGCTGGATGCCAGGGGCTTTGCAGCCTGTCATCCAATGCTTGGTACCCAATCCGTCCCTGGTCCAGCCTCGGCCGTGCCTCACTCGTGCGAGCACTGTCAGGGTGCCAGAGCCCGCAGGAGCGCGAGTTGTCCTCTTAGCTCGAGTCGCACACGGCGTGCACCGGCGAGGGGATGCCCCGCGCGCGCAGGAGCGCCGAGGCGCCGGGGCCGGTGGACGCGGGGCTGGAGGAGGCGCTGGTGGCCAGCAAGCTGGACCATCTGGCGGCCGAGTACAGCGCCCTGCTCATGTCGCAGCTGGACGCGCAGCGCGCCTACTTCGAGGGCCTGCTCGCGCGCCAGGCCGGCGAGGCCGAGGCGTCCGCCGGCGACGCGCGCGCCGCGGCCGAGCGCGGCGCCGCGCTGGCCGACAAGGCGCGCGCCGAGGCGGCGCAGGCGGAGCGCGCGGGCCGGGCCGCCGAGCGCAAGCTGGTGCGCTGCGAGCGGCGGGGCCCCGGGTCGGACGGGTGTGGCACGCAGCGCGCTGCAGCCGCGCGGGGCGCGCGCAGGGCGAGGCGACGAGGAAGCTGGAGGAGGCGCGCGCGGAGCGCGACTTCCTGAAGGAGCTCAACGGCTCGCTGCTGCGTAACCAGGCCGAGCTGCGCCAGGGGCTGGCGGAGAACCAGGCCGCGCTGGCGCAGAGCCAGGCCTCGGTGACCGACCTGAAGGAGCAGGTGCGCCGCGCGGCGGCTGCGCGCATGGCCGGCTGCCTGCATGGTTGCCGCTGGCACCGTCGCAGGAGCATGCTGACCTAGCTTGCTGGAGCAGGTCCGCGACCTGATGGTGTACATCGAGGCGGGGCGGACCGTGGCCGGCAGCGGCGACCTGCAGGACGCGCAGCTGCTGCCTGTGCCGGCTGCCAAGCCGGCGCCTGTCAGGGGGAGGCGTGCAGCCAGGGGCTGAACGGGCCGGCCTGCAGCGCCTTGCGCTCTGGCTTTCTGGGCGGTTGATCGATTGTCGCAGCAGGTTTCTGCATGTCGCGCATGTCACCGCATGGCCTGCTTGCAGGGCATAGTCTCCCTCGGCACGCGCACCCAACCAACCTGGCGCCGCGCTGGTTTGTCGCTGTGTTACCGAACACACAGCCTCGCCGCACCCTCACCAGGCACTCTCACCAGGACGCCCGCTGCGCGGACATGCCGGCGCGCCCGGACGCGCGCAGCTCCTCCTTGAACTCGATCCGGATCGCCCAGGGGCCGAAGGCGGCGCCGTGCAGCGCGGCGCGCGCGGCCGCCGCCGCGGCGCCCGACTGGAAGTCGATGAATGCGCAGTTGGAGCGCCGCAGGAACTTCCAGCCCGCCAGCGTCCCGAAGCGCCCGAACGCCGCCACCAGCTCCTCCTCAGCGATGTCGGGGCCCACCTGCGGGTCACGCCCGCTCGCGGCGGCCCTTCACTCCGCCAAAAGCGAGTTCAAGAACCCAGCCAGGCGCCTGTCTTCGCACCTGCCCGACCCACAGCGTACGCGGTCCCCCCTCCGCGGCGGGCGGCTGCTGCGGCGCGCGGCCCGCGACGGGCAGCGCCAGGCCGGCGGCCGCAGCCGGCAGCGGCAGGCTGGCGACGCTGGCGAGCGTGGGCGCCGCGGGCGCGACGCTGCCCATGCGCGCGCGCAGCGCGGCGAGCGCGGGCGGGAGGAGCAGGGGCGAGGCGAAGCGCAGCAGCACGCCCGGGCGCACGCCGGACACCATGAGCACGCCCGGGCGCTGCACGCCCGCGCCGCGCAGCGTGCGCTGCACCTCCTCCTTGCCCGCGTCGCTCTGCACGCTGCCCACCCACGCGTGCACCTGCTCCTGCGGCTGCCAGCTGCGCGCGCGCCCGCGGGGGTGCGCGTCAGGTCGCCGCCCACAACACCGCTCACGTCCAGCATGCACGTTGCTGAGAGCAAGGGCAACAGGGGGCCCACCCGGCCGGCGGCCGTGCTGGAGCCAGCTGCTGCTCGCAGAACTTGACCGTGAGCGCGCGGCTGCCGCATGCGCTGTGGCCGCAGAACGCCTCATAACACAGCGCGGCCTCTCTGCGCAAGGATCTGGCGGTTCAGCGGGTGCACTTGCGGAGCTGCGCGGTGGGGCGCCGCACGGACGCGGCGGCGGGCGCACGTGATGTCCGCAAACGCGACGTAGCCGTCGCCGGCGGCGGAGCCCGGCAGCACGATCGCGCGCTCCACGCAGCCAAACTGGGCGCACTCGGCCGCCAGCGCCGCCTCGGAGAAACGCGGCGGCAGGCCGGACAGCCACAGCGTGCCCGCGGCCACGCCGATGTCGCCGCACGGCACGGGCAGCTTGGAACCTGGCGGCCGCAGCGGACCTGTTGGACGACGCGCGCCCCCCTGGCTGTGCGCGCGCAGCAGGAGCGGAGAGGCACCTGCTGCCATGCCGGGTAGCAGCGGCGAGGGAGGCGACCACTCCATGCTGGCGGTCGAGGGCGGAGCTGGGTCGGCGGGCGCAGGGTGCCTGCGTGCATGAGCGCATGAGCGCAGCGGGTGCTTGCAGCAGGGCGTGCGCAGCACGGGAGCAGATAGGCCCCGGCACCTGCCGGGCGAGTCCGTGTCGCGCGGCGGCGAGAGCGACAGCTGCGGCGAGGGCACCTCCGCCGGCTGCCTGCTCGCGCCGGTAGTCGCACGCGCGCCCTCGGGCGCAGTGGCAGGCAGGGGCGCAGGCGAGCCGGCCGGCAGTGCAGGCGCCGGCGGCGCCGCGCGGGCGCCCCCGCTCGGCGCCAGGGCCTCCAGCAGGCGGTCCAGGATCAGCGCCACCTCGCCCGCCCGCCGGCCCGTCACGCCCGCTGCCACGCGCAGGGCCCGGTCAGACGGCGGCCGCGTGGACCCGCTTTGACAGCCCGAGCGCCGGCGCAGCGCGCACCCGCCTTGAAGCGCACGACGGCCTCGCGCAGCCGCGCCCGCTCGCCCGGCCGCGACGCCAGCACGCTCGCGACCAGGCAGGCCTGCGCGGCCTCGCCGCCCGCGCCCGCCTCGGGCCCGCGCGCCGAGAGCAGGTGGCGCGTGAGCAGGTGCCGCGCGCCGCCGCACAGCTCGCCGTGGCCCTTCTTCAGCGCGGCCAGGCAGGCGGCGAGCACGGCGTGCGGGCAGGCGCGGAAGGCGGCCTCCAGCGCGGCCACGATGCAGACGGCCTCGCTGTCCGGCGGCGGCGCCCAGGGCTGCGCGCCGTCCATGCTGCCGGCCGCGTCCGCCACTGCCTTGACCCTGCTGCCGTCGTGCACACGCTGCGACCGCCTGCGCGGCCGCGCCGCGTCGGCGGCCCTGCGCGCGGCGGGCGGGCGAGGGGCGGAGCGGGCGGGCGGGCGAGGGGCGGCGCGGCCGCACCGCAGCAGGTGCTCGGCTGCCCGGGCGACCAGCTCGTCCGCTCTTTGCTGCGCGGCCGCGGCGCACAGGCGGCCCAGGCCCTGCAGCGCGTCGCGCCGCGCAGCGGCCTCCACGGCCGCCGGCTCGCCCGCCCGGGGCTCCCGCGCCAGCAGCTTGACGAGCGCATCCAGCGTCGCGCCGAGCTTGGCCGGGAAGTCCCGGCCCCGCTTGGCGAGCAAGCGCGCGGCGATGCGGCGCGCTGCGCTGCAGCTGTCTGCGCGATGGCACCAGTGCGGCTTGGCGCAGCGCTCTCAAGTCAGTCACATCGCAGACGGCGCAGGCGACGCAAGGGAACACGCGCGCCTGCGGCCGCCGCAAGCGTGTGCTGGTAAGCGGCGTCCGCTGCGGCGCTCGCGTCCCCGACGTGGCTGCTGAGCGCATCAAAGCTGCTCACCAGCCGCTTGATGGCTGCACGGCTCGCCTCCTTTGTGGGCGCTGCCTCAGCAGTGGCCGCCGAGGGCGCGGGGCGCTTGTGAGGGCGACTGGCGGGCCGCGCGTCTGCCTTGCGTTTGCGGTGCGCGCCGCGCTCATCGCTGCCGCTTCCCATTCTGCTGGCACGCACCTAACATATGAGCGAGCTTGCTCTGGCTCCACAGACTCCTTCTTACCTCAGCAGGCTCCTTGCAGACTGGTTGTGGTGCATCAGGCTAGGTCTGAGTGGCAGGCACGCTGATCGTGCAGGTCTCTGTTGAGACTTGTACAGTCCCAACATGTAGCTGAGCTCTGAAGCTGAGGACTTTGAGCGGTGTTGGCCATTTGTCTGTGAATGAGCAGCCATAGCATGGCTTTCTCTGGCAAGATCAAGCACGAGCCTTGATTGGACGCTCGTCAAGAAGGGGCGCGGTCCTTGGCGGCGCAAGTTGACGCCTGAACGCCGGGCAGCTAGGCGCATACGTACAGCGAGCGAGCCGACCAGGGGCGTGGCACCCTCAGGGACAGGTTGGGGGAGGTGCGGTGTCCGCGCGTCACGTGCAAGCGCAACGCACTCCTCGCCAAAGTGTGCTGCAACCGCACAGCGCGGCACGCAGAACGCTGTCGGCGCCCTTTCCTACAGCAGCTTTACCTTGCAGCCCAGGGCGGTGCGTCCCGCATAGCCGAGCTCTATGACAGCTGTGCGCTAACCCGTTGGCAAGATGTGTGTTTTCATGCATGCGCCGCATGCATGTTTCCATAATAAGAGATGAGGCATGGCTGGGTCAGGGTGGATGTTGGTGTGGATTTTACACCTGTGCCAGCCACCTAGGGCCGCCCTGCCCATGCGGCCACGCCCCCACACGGGGGCTGCCGGGGCATGCTGTGGACAGCCGCGCTGCCACAGTGCACAGCAGTCGCTATCACTGTGCAAATTGACGCATTGACATGTGCAGGTTGCACTCTCCCCAGTCCACGATACATCCCTCACTGCACGTACTACCAAGCAAAGCACATGTTCACAGCAAGCAAAAACAGCACCAGGCAGGTGCGCCTGAATCCCAGACCCTGGCACCAGCACTCGCGCTGCTTGCCCGCAGCCTGGGCGCGCGTGGTGGCTGCCTCGTGCTGCGCCTTAATGCAGGCGGCCTCCGCGGCCGCCCAGCCGGCCTCCGCAACGGCCAGCTGGCCGCCCAGGTCCTCCAGCTTGGCGTTCAGCGCGCGGATGGCCTTCTCATGCTTGGCGCCCAGCGCCGCCTGCTCGTCCTCCAGGTCCAGCAGGCGCAGCAGCAGGTTGTCGCGCAGGGGGCGCGCGGCCTGGCGCAGCGCGCGCGTCAGCTGGCGTGACTGTGGGCACTGCGTCAAGCGTTGCGCGTGCAGCGCAAGTGCTCATCGACTTGCATACAAGCTCTGTGTGGCTTTCTCCACGACACGCTTGCTTTGCATGTTACGAGCGTATAGAGCCAAGCAGACCCGCAGCTGGGTTGAGCGGCGCTTGCAGGTGTATGCGCGATGCAGGAGGTGAAAGCGAGCAAAGGCACCGGGGGCTGAGCGCACCGCGGGCTTGGGGGCGTCGGCGGCGGGGCGCGCGTGCGCCGAGGCGGGCTTGGGCTGTGCCATATCAGCGGCGCGGCGCGGGCGCGCGCTCGGCCGGCGCGGCATGTGGGCGGCGGCGCGCAGGGTCAGCGCGCGCTGGTCGTCGCCGCTGGCGCCGCCGCGCCACGCGCGGACCTCGACCTCTGCTCCAGCAAGGAGCACGCCGAGCGCCCAGGCGGCGGCCCCGGCGCCGGCCGAGCTCGCTGCGGCCAGGCGCGAAGCGGGCCACCAGGCAGCCGATGCGGCGGCGCGCGCCACGAGCGGGGCGGCCGAGGCCGCAGCGCCGACGGCGTCCAGCGTCGCGGCGGCGGCGGCGCGCGCGGCCGCGGCGCTCAGGCGCCCGGCAGTGCCTGCCGTGCGGGCTTTCAGTCCGCAGCAGAACCATTATAAGAGGCTGGGTGCCACACTACATTCTCGGTTGCAACGGCAAGTGCAGGCTATGCTGCACGCCGCTGGAGAAGGCTGCACCTGTGGCGCAGGTGTCGAGGACCCCGCCGCACAGGGCGGCCAGCAGCGGGCGGTCGCAGCGCCTGGCATCACCTCCAGTGGCCAGCATCTTAGACATGACGTTGCCCATCGTGCCTGTCGCCGCGCACGGCACGAGTCAGCGCGGAGGGTGAGCAGATGCGCTTGCAAACACGCGGCTCGGCTCTGTTTACGATCTGTCACGCATCCTTCCGTGGTGCCCTGCGCAACCCAGACCAGCGCACAGCACGTTCAGACACAGGTGCCAGGCGTGGTGCGTGACAAGGCCAGGAGAGGCGCCAGGAGCCCCGCGCTGCCCCCATGCCTCAGATCATCGCCCAAACGGACTTTGCACGGCCGGCCCAGGCTGCCCGCGGCGAGCCCGCGCGGCCCGGCAGGCTGCTCAGCAGGCCGGCGTCAGTGCGCCAGGTGCTTGAAACATCACGGTCCGGTGTCGCCCCCCATCGCAAGCACAGTTCCCGCTGCCACTACCCTGTGCAAGTGGAGCACTCCGGCCTTTCGTGTCCCCCTGCAAGACGTGAGCCTGCCACTTCAAGGCGGTACACCGGGCGTTCACACGACAACTTGGGCTGCACGGGCCCTGTTGCTAGCCACATGCAGCCTGCGGCAGGGAGCGCCATGCACTGCACCCACACGCACGCGTGAGCGAGACGGATGCGCTCACCTCAGCACGGGCGTCTGTCGCAAAAATGCACAGGGCGAGGGTGCACGCGGGGCGCGCGCACAGCCTCGGCTCCGGTGACAGCAGCCAATAGCTCCGCTTAACGGTGCAGAAGCCACACGCAGGAGACACCTATATTTCTGGGCCGCTTCTCTACAGGAAAAAAGCTGTGAGGTGCTCTTCCGGTGTGGCACCCCTAGCCCTACAGGTTCTGCAGCTGAAAGCTGCGTTTTCAAAGCATGTGCGTGGCAGGGCTTTTGCAAGCCCTTCCTGGGCCTTGCCAGTGCACTTGGCAAACTTTGAAAGGCCTGGGCAAGACAATTTGCCAGCGGCTGAGCTGCCTCTGCCGGGATCTATCTTATTGAGTGCTGAATTTAATTGGCATCACTGCTTCTCATAGGTTTATAAGAGCCCTTAGTTTGCTGTGGCACCGTGACAGCGTTGCCCCTTTCCTCCACATTTGTGTCAGGAAGGCAATGCCGACAGGGACCGTGCTCGTCACTGGTGGGAGCGGATACTTGGTATGCGTGGTCCAAGCAGCGTGCCTGCTTGTGGTGTGCAGAGTGCTTGAAAGTGTCATCTGCAGCCTGCGCGGATGCCGCGCCGCAGGGGCAGTTCCTGGTGGAGGACTTGTGTCGAGAAGGATACAGGGTGGGCTTCACGCACTTCTCCAGCGCCGCGCCGGTGCTGGCGGGCGGCGCCACAGCACACCCGGTGGACCTGGCCTCCGGCGCTGGGCTGGCCGAGTGCCTGCGCGCCCTGGGGCCGCTGCGCGCCGTGGTGAACTGCGCGGCGGTGTCCTCGCTCGCGGCCTGCGAGCGCGACCCTGCGGCGGCACGGTGCGCGCCTCCCGCCCGCTCAGCGCAGCCGACGGAGTCGCGCCGCGCACGAGACCGGAGCCAACCCAGCGCGCCCTGGCGGCAGTGCGGTCAACGTGCCGGACACGCTGCTGGCCGCGCTGGAGGAGCACGCCGCGGGCGCGGGCGGGCGGCCGCTGCTCATCCAGCTGTCCAGCGACCAGGTGTATGCTGGCACCAAGGCGTGGTGGGCCGAGGAGGACGCGTGCGCGCCGGTGAACGCGTACGGCCGCACCAAGGCGGAGGCCGAGGCCGCCATCCAGGTGGCCGCACGGTGCCGGCAGCGCCCCGGCACGCCGCTGCACGCCCTCTGCTGCTGAGCCGCGCCGGAGCGCAGAGGCGCTGGCCGGAGCACTGCATCCTGCGCAGCAGCATCATCTACGGCCCGCAGTGCCCCACGCCGGTGCCGCGCACGCTGTTCCTGCAGTTCATCGACCACGCGCTTGTGGAGGGAGCGACCACAACGTTCTTCGACGATGAGTTCAGGTGTCCGGTCTGGGTGGACGACATAAAGGTGTGCCGCTCACAGTGGCCTCGTGTGCAGTCAGGACGCTGGCCTGCATGGGCTCACGGCGCTGCGCGCGAGTGCAGGCGGTCGTGCGCGTGCTCATTTCTGGCGAACGTGAGCCCCTGAAGCACAGGTGGGCGGCGCCCGCCTGTCCCTGCAGGCGACCTGGCGACGTGCACGTGCGTGCCCGCTTGAGGGAGACCGTGAACTCGCAGGGTGCTGAACATGGGCGGCCCCGCGCGGCTGAGCCGGGTAGACATGGCGCGCACGGTGGCCGCCACATGGGGCAGGAGCCCCGCCGCCATTCAGCCGGCGCCAGCGGCGAGTGTCTGCCGCGGCGTGAGCGCGCCGGCAGACATCTCGATGCGCATCGAGCGGCTGGAGGCTGCGCTGGGCGTGCGCACGACCGCGCTCGCGGACGCGCTGGCGCGGATACCCACGGCGCCGTCCGGCGCCCTGCCCAGCTGCAGCCTGCGGCAGGCGCAGTGAGCGCGCGCCTTGCGCTGCCGTGACAGGGCGCCAGCAGTGCGGCATGCGCCGCGCGCTGTGGGCTCTGCTCTATGCGTTGAACGCTGGCATGTTTCCCTTAGCACACTCACAGAGGGCTCTGCCTCTGGGGCTTGATGTTGAGGTCAATCAAGTCCACACCTGTACACAAGTTTACACTGGTTTACACTGGGCTACACATAAGAGTGAAGACCAGGATCCAGCACACACCGACGTGTGAAGTCTAGTCTAAGCTTGCAGTGAACAGTTGTTTCGAACACCGCTTCAAGTCAAGCGCGAGTGGAGCGCAGCGGGAGCGGTGCCGCTGTGGAGCCGCCAGCAGGGGCGCCACTTGAGCATAGATGGGGCCTGTCGAACACGCTGAGCCAGCTCAGACTCAGCGCGGCGCCCCTCTGAAGCTGCGAGGAAGGCACAGCTTCCAGGCAAAGCGGCGCGCCGAGGCGCTCGCAAGGCAGCGAGATGCACGCGGCGACCTCGCCGACCACATCCGCCGCCTGGCCTGCGCAGCCCTGGCAGGCGACGTCGAGGAAGTGCCCAGGGCGCGGTCACTGTCCAGCGAGCAGCCTGGTGTCAATGTGCGGCGCAGCATGCTGACCAGCTCGCGACCAGGTTGCAGAGCCGGCCCCCGAGCCGTCCGGCAGCGCAGCGGCATGCGGCATGGACGTCGACCGGGCTGGCCGCCGCCTGCGCGGCAGCGACGCCGACGCCGAGAGCACGCGCGCATACTACGCGCGGCAGCTCATGCAGCCAGAGTGGCTCATCGAGGCTCCTCCCGACCTTGCGGACGAGTGGTGCGCCTGGCCCCCACTTGACTCACTGCCGCGACAGGCCAGCCGACGTTGCCACCAGCCTGCTCACGCAGTGTGCCTGCGCGGCTGGCAGGTATGTGCTGCCGCGGCCAGAGGGCCAGCGCTGCCTGGTGGTGGCCGGCGGGGGCCGCACGGTGAGCCGCACGCGCGCCGGCCGCCTGCTGCGCGCCTTCCCGTCGGCGCTGCCCGGCGGCGCGCGCGGCGGCGCCGGCGCCGGCGGCGGCCCCTGCGTGCTGGACTGCGTGTTCCACGAGCCGGGCGGCGCGTTCTATGTGCAGGACCTCATGTGCTGGCGGGGCTACGCGCTGTACGACTGCAGCGCCGCGTTCCGCCTGTTCTGGCTGGCGAGCAAGCTGGGCGAGAGCGGCGCCGGCGCGCCGCCCGGCCCGCGCCACCGCTTCCCCTTCCTGCCCGTCGCCGCCTTCGCCTGCGACCCCGGTGCGCCGCCGGCGCCGGCGCGGGGCGCGGCCGCGGCCTCTCCGCCCAGCGCGCGCGCCTCCTGCCTCCTGCGGCGCGCCTCGGGCCGCGCCCCCCACCGGCCCTGTCACGATGCGCGGCATGCTGCCGCGCGAGCAGGCGGCCTGCACGCAGCCCTGCGCGGCGCGGTGCCCTTTGTGCGCGACGGCGTCGCGCTGCTGCACAAGGAGGGCCACTACGCGCTGGGCCCGACGCCGCTGGCGCTGCTGTGGAAGGACGCGCGCTGCTCGCGCTTCCACCTGGACACCGACGCGGCCGGCGCGGCGCCCGCGCTGCAGCCGGTGACGCTGCAGTGCCTGCCGGGCGGTGCGGTGGGCACCGGCGACGAGCGGCCTGTCGCGCTCGGGCGGGTGCCCGAGGCAGCCTTGCAGCAGCTGGGCGAGCGGCTCAGGCGCGCCACCGACCTGCCGTTTGATGGAGGACTAGGGTGGATTTGTGGGTCTGGCTGCAGCCAGGTGCGGCTGCTGCGAGAGGTTGACAGGCCCGAGCGTGCACGGCCGGCGCATGTCTTCGCAGGGGCGCTGCAGGCCGCATGCACCCTGCAGGCGATCGGGCTGGTTAGGCAAGAGCCCGTGCGGGCGGGAGCCAGGCGGGCAGCGGACCAGGTGCGCCTGCCGCGCAGGCCGGGGCGGCTGCTGCGCTTTGCGCTGGCGGGTGGGGGGCTGGACATGGGGCCGGACGGCTGCCCCACTGGCGCGGACCTGCGCTATGAGGGCCCCGCCAACCAGCGCCGCGCCAAGGCAGACACGCTGAGCAAGGTGCGCCTCAACGTCTTCTTTCGAGCATTGCGCCTCTTGGTGCACCGCTGACGTTGCCAGGCACATTGCTTATATTGCCAAGAGGCGGTGCTGACGCGACCGAGCGGCTGCCCCAGCTGCTCTTCCAGTACCGTGCGCGCGTGCGGCCGGGGCTGACGCTCGAGCAGCTGCTGGAGGAGGAGGCCGGCGAGCGCAGCTCTGACGACGTGCAGCAGATGCACCAGGACGCGCCCGGCGCCTGCCCAGCGGCGCCGGCAGAAGCCATGACGCTCGATGTCAAGTAACCCTGTGTTGAGACATTGATAGCAAGGGATTATTTCAGTGAACAAGATGCACTGCATGACATGCAGCCCAAGCTTCAGTGAGCGGTGCGCATGGTTGCCAGCAGCTTTTTGTGCACGCGAGAGTGAAATGCTTCACCGTCGGGGCCGTGCAGCAAGCCCCCTGAACGCATACCGTGACACGCACTGTGCAGGTAAGAGATGCACACAGAGATGGTGCTCCATGCAAAGTGCGCCTTGCACAGACACAGCGTGTCGGTCTCAATCCTTGCACGCTGGCAGGGTAGAAGATCAGCAGTTCAGCTGAGCGCCATGCACTGCAGCACAAGCCTGCCAAGAGCGTGCCTGACGACACCTGGTCAAGACTGTGACCTGTCTGCCTGCTTGCCGTCGCGCGCGCGCACATGCACTACAGGTATACTGTCTGCTTGCTGCTCGTTTGCACGTGACACGTGTCAGCAAGGGGCCCTCAGAACTGCATGAAACGCTGCGTCAGAACTGTCAGATCTGCATGAAACGCTGCGTCACGTCTAGGGTCCCGCCTGCTTATGTAGGATTCTGGCTGAATCTCCCGGCAGCTGCCATGCGCTCCAATCCGCTCGAAGAGGAGTCGAAGAGGACAGCGATGTGAAGGCTGCTCCAGCAAATGCGTGGGGCCTTGCCGCCTGTGTGTTCCGCGCAGCCGCGTGCCAACCATAGCCCTGCCAATGCCGCGCCCAGCGAATAGAGACAGCTGTCTGGGAGGAGCGGGGGCCGTGCGCATGAAAGTGGCACAGCACTGCGTGCATGTAGCGGCCTGTGCTGCGCAGACCGACCTGGGCATGCAGAACAACTCTGACCCCGGGACGCAGCGGTCCTCCGCGAGCCTGCCAGCAGTCGACGCGCTTGGGTATGACCTGGGCCGGTATCAGCAGGTGCGCGGGCGGGGGGTTGCCGCAGAGGCTGCTTGTTTATCCAAAACCCTTGCGTTGCACGTGGCGCGTTGCCCGCTCCGAGGCCTCACCAGCCTCGCCTTGCGTGAGACAGCCTCACAAGCGCGCGCCTGCCCTACGCGCAGACGGGCGTGCTCGGCCAGGGCACATTTGGCGTGGTGGTCCGAGCAGTGGACCCGGACATGAGCCCGGACTGCCCTGTGGAGGTGGCGATAAAGCTGCTGCCGCGCGGCGAAGTGCTGAAGAACTTCAAAACGTATGTGGCACGCGAGATACTGCACCAGTCGTGCTTGGAGCATCCGTTCATCGTGTCCATCAAGGAGGCGCGCACTGCTGCCCCTTGCGGCTATCGCAGAACAGGGCGCCCCTGGGCGCCTGGGCCCCGCGCTGCCGACGCGGCCGCTGAGCGCGCCGCCCCGCTCCGCAGGTGTTCCTGACGCGCACCCACCTTGCCATCGCGATGGAGTATGCTCCCGGCGGCGACCGGTTCCGCTACGTGCTGCGGCACAAGGCCGCGCGGCTCGCAGAGGCCCAGGCCCGCTGGATTTTCCAGCAGCTCGTCATCGGCCTGGACTTCTGCCACCGCAGCGTACGCCCGCGCCCAGACCGCACGCCCAAAGCTTGCGCGTGGCTGCCCGCGCTTGACGCGTGCACGTGGTCTGGACTGGCACGCCTCCGTGTGGGGGCGTGCGGAGGCGCGCGAGTTGGCCACTGAAGTACAGGCGCGCGCGGCAGGGCGTCGCCAACCGCGACCTGAAGCTGGAGAACATGCTGCTGGACCGGGACGGCCAGGACGGCACGCGGCCTTTGCTGAAGATCTGCGACTTCGGGTACTCCAAGCACGAGATGAATTCGAGCGCCAAGACGGGCGTGGGCACGCCCATCTACATGGCGCCCGAGATCATCCACGGCGGCAACCGGTACGATGCAAAGGTGCGCGCGCGCAATGCTTGTCTGCGTCACAGCCTGGCACGGCCAGGCGCACGCATGCTGCACAAAGCCCAGGCGCGCGGCTACTTGGGGTCAAGGCCATGCAACCGCCCTCCTGCGCGTCCGCGCCTCGGCCTTACCTTGCGGCCTCACCTTGTCGCCTCACCTTGTCGCCTCTGCAGGCGGCGGACTTGTGGAGCGTGGGCGTGATCCTCTTTGCCATGCTGATCGGGCGCTACCCCTTCAGCCAGCGCGAAAGCAACGTCGCCCGCAACATCGTCAGCGCCACGTACTCGCTGCCCGACGACGTGCAGGCGCGCCGCCTGCCAGCCACTTGCTTTGGCCGCTCAAACGCCAGCCCGTGCATGCGGGCACGGGCATGCGTTCCAGCGCAGCTTCAGTCTCGAGCTCGGCGCCGGTGCCCTGCGGGGCTGCGCCACTGAGGTGTCTGCTCCGGCGCTGTCCACCTGTGCGCTGCGGGCGGCTGCATGGTCGGTGGGCCCTGAGGCGGCGCGCGCGCCCGGCGCGCAGGTGTCCGCGCCGTGCCGCGACCTGCTCGCGCGGCTGCTGGTGGCCGACCCCAGCGAGCGCATGACCATGGCGGAGATCAAGGTGCACTCGTGGTTTCTGGAGGACCTGCCCGACGGCGCGCTCGCGATGAACGACTGGTACCTGCAGTCGCGCCCCGTCCACGACCAGGCGCGGCGCCCGCGCCCGCGCCCCGCTCCGCCAGGCCTGTTCGCGCCCGGTGACCAGCCGCGCCGCCACCCGCGCGCGCTCATCCATGCGCAGTAGTTGCGTGAGCCGCATGGGCATTGCCTGTCAGAGAGGGCGCGGGCTCTGACGATGGCCGGGCCATGTTGAGGGGCGGCGCGGGGCGGCGCGCAGTACCAGGGCATGGTCGAGGCGATGGTGGAGGCGGCGCAGCTGCCCGGCATGCCGGGCGAGCCGCTGCTCTTTGTTGAGCTGTGAGGCTGCGCGCACGGCCGCGCCGCGCCGGCGCCGCAGGGTCCCGTGTTGCACAGCACTGCAGCACTTTGTTGCTGGGCCTTCTTGTCAGGTGTGTCAGCTGTAGCGGCGACGAAGTTTTGCCCTTGGGCTGAGGTGCGGGTTGAGCCGGCGTGTCTCCTCCCCTCTGCATGGTTGAGATGCGCGCAATGTCCGCTGCCAGGCGAGCAGCACCCTCGGCGGCAGTGCACACCGCGCTAGGTTTCATGCCCCGCCTGGTTGGACGCGTGCTGTGGAGTTGCGGGGACGCGCGCCGGCTGCAACAGGCACCGATTGCTAGCATTTTCGCGGTCTGTGGAGAGCCGTGTCTGGGCCGGCGAGCGGGGTGCTGAAGAGCTCTGCTCAGCGTGTGGTGACGCCAGGTTGTTTTCTTCCCCGTGTGAGGGCAAGAGGCATGGCCGTCGTGCAAGACTGTTGTAGAGCGAGCATGGTTTGTTCAACTAGAATGCCCGCATCAGGGCGGGCCAGTGTCTTTGGTGCAGACAGGTGCAAGGAAGCGGGTGGAGTCGTTGGGCGGACACCAGAGTGTGTGCGTCACTTGCGTGGCCATGCCTTTGGCTGCCGCCTGCCTGAACGGCGCGGCCCCTTGCTGGAGCCGCGCGGCAGGCGGCGGGCGGCGCGCACCGGCCGCGGTAGAAGGAGCCCATGAGGCCGCTCCACTGCTTGTTGGCGTAGTCCTCGATGGAGCTGCCGCCCGCATCGCTCGTGCCCCACACCGTTATCTGGCGCCGCGCGGCGCGCGGCGCGGTCACGCGACCGCCGGCGCCACTAGGCGCACCGCCTCAGCCCAGCGGAGATCCCGGGTCTGCCCAGCGCAGGTCCAGGACTGCCCTCGGGCGCACCAAGCCCACGCTTGACCTACCCTAGACCAGGCACTGCCGCTGGCGCTGCGCTGCCCCTGTCTTTCCCTTGTGCGTCTGCCTGCCTGCAGGCGACGGGCGTGGGATGCGGAGGTGGGAAGCACGCAAACTGCTCTGCACACGCGCAAGGCGCCAGGCATCAACAAGGTGGCGCGCGCAAGGCGCCATCACAGGTCGGGGCGCATGCAGGGCGCGCGGCGCGCCGGCGCCGCGCCGCCAGAGCCGCCCCAGCGCACGGGGGCGCCGCACGCGCGCCGCGCTCGGGCCTGCGGGCCGGCCCCAGGGCGCCGCTGCAGCCCGGGCGGCGCGGGCGCGCCTGCGTGCGCAGGTTCCACTCGTTCTGGTCGGCCTCCGCGTCGTTGCCGGCCAGCGCGCGCGCCGCCGCCTGCCACGGGCCCAGCAGGAACCCCCTGCGCCGGGGGTCTGGTAGTAGGGTTAGCTAACCCTATACCAGGCTTCATATCAGCAGGAAACTGCTAACATCTCGCCTCCCTTTCCTGCAATTGCCCTTCTTAGAAGTTCACGAGATATAAAGAAACCAACATAGTCGGCAAAGTAGGGGCTCTCCAGCCCCGCCGCAAGCCCCGGCTCCCGTGCCGGCCGCGGGCCGGCCAGGCCGCCGGCGGCCGCCTCGCCGGCCAGCGCGCGTCGCTTGCGCGCTGCTCCGCCGCCACATAGGCGGACAGGGACCCTGCCCTAACCTTATGGTCAGCCGTGCAGCGACGTCGCGCGGGGCCGCACCGGTTGGTGGCCAGCAGCTGCTCCATGTCGTCCAGCAGCGCGAGCAGGCGCGCGCCGGCGGCGGACACCCTATCCAGGTCCGCCGCCCCGTACGCGCCGACCAGGTCCTGCCGCATGGGAGGGCCGTCAGCGCACCGAGGCGCTTGTGATTCACAAGGACGCTGATCCCTGGAAGTGCCAGCAGGGGGGCCCCAGCGCAGGAAGACCTTCAGCACATCAGCACACGGAAGCCCGCCGCCCGGTGGCCGCGCGCTTGTTTCGCCGCCCGCAGGCCGGCACAAAGCCAGGCCGCTGTCACTCTGCCTTACTAGGGTGGGTCCCAGGCCTGCCGGGCGCCGCGCCTGCCACATGGCGGTCGCGCGCTTGCTGAGCGCCTGCCGGCCGACGTCGACCAGGTCGTACCGGAACGTCTCCTGGCCGCCCAGCGCCGGCGCGGCCGCGAGCAGCGCCGCCCACGCGCGCATCAGCTGCGCCGCAGCACGCCACTTTGCTTGTATGCCTGCCCACCTTTGCCATGCCGGTGACTGGGTCGGCTTGCCCCATGCTGCGCCCGTGCCTCCTTGTGCTGGTCGGGCGGGGCCCGCCGTGCGCTTAGGCATGTCGTTCACACCATCTACGTGCCGCGTCCCTGAGCTGGGCCTGGGCAGGACTTCGCCCATCAGCTGTGTCTCGAGTTCAAGGTGCGTCACAGGTGTTGCCGCCCACGCACCACACGCCATGTAGCCTGCTGTCAGGTCAACAACCCGCAACCATGGCGCTGGGCCAATGCTTGACGGCACCAGCTGGCCGGGCATGATGCCAGCCGGCGGGGCGCACCTTGGAGTCATCATACCACAGCTGCGGGATCAGGCCCCAGGGCACGCCCTCGTCCCGCTCGAGCGCCGGCCGCGAGTTGGGCACGTCGCAGCTGCGCGCCGCAACGCACGGCGTCAGGCCGGCGGTCAGGCAGGCGACGCGGCCTGCACCACGAGGCCGCGGGCCGTGCCGGCATAGGGTAGGCTGTACCTAACCTTAAACCCTAACCCTATAGCGCGTGCGCGCACTTGTGGTCGTTGTGCAGGTCGGTGCTGTTGTACACGGTCTCCAGCAGCAGCTGCCAGGCGGCGCCCGCGGCCGGCGGCGTCGCTGGCCCGTAGCGCCGCCGCGCGTACCGCTGCACCCACGGCCGCAGCTCGATCGGCTCGCTCCTGCGCGCCGGCGCCGCGAGCCGCTCCGTGAGACAGATGAAGCCTACGAGTGCAGTATCTGAAGGGCATTGAAGGCGCCTGGCTTGCCATGTCCAGCAGCAGGCGTGGGGCGTGGCCAAGACCACGCGCCGCCACAGTACCAGGCTGAGGGGCGGCCGCAAGCAGCCCGCCTGCAGCACTGCGCGCTTGCAGCGCACTGTGATGATGTCGCAAGCACCATGTCCAGTTTCCACACCGAGCCCTGTGATGCGTGAGGCTGGGTCGCAAGAAAGAGTGGAGCATGGTTAGGGTATGGAGGCGCGCACCTGAACGCCCATTCGTTCATGAGCGCGTATGCGGCCGGGTTCTGCTCGATGCCCTCTGGGCACAGCCCGATGCCGAGCATGTCGGCGCCGGAGCGCAGCGCGCGCGCCGGCCCCGCCGCCACCTCCTCGAACGCGCCATACATCTCTGCGCGCGCGGCACGGCGCTCGCGCAGGGTGCGCTTAACCTACCAAGACCTGGTCCAGCCGGACATCTCTGCGCGCAGCGCGGCGTTCGCGCGGGCGTGCGCTCGCACTCGCGCAACCAAAACTTTGTTCACAGTGCCCTGCTTGACTGCTGCTGCTTGACACATGTCAACCATCGGGAGCCAGGCAGCACTCTCGTTGCAAGGCCCGCCCGCTGGTAACAGCCTCCTGCGCGCGCTCGCCCGGCGAGCCGCGCATGCGCTGCCCGCAGCAAACGCGACGGCAGGCACCGCGGCGCCGGGGGGGGGCGGCGGGGCAGCGCGCCGCGCACCCAGGTTGCCGCCAAAGTTGTGCAGCATGCACCAGATGAAGGGGGCGCCGTAGAAGCCGTCGGTGCGCGCCCACTGCGGGTTCACGTCCGCGTAGAGGTCCAGCATCACGAGCGCGCCAGTGGGCACGCCCGAGATGAGGCCCTGCGGCGCAGCGCTCCTGCATGAGTCGCAGGGAAGCACGCCCGCGCGCGGGCCCGACTTCACGCGCGGCGCATGGTCATTGGCTGGGACTTCGAGCCTATGACCTGGCAGGGTGTATGGTAGGATTAGGGTAGGGCGCGCCTTGATCTGCGGCGCGCCCCAGAACGCCTTCTCGTTGTAGAATAGCCAGGCCTGCATGATCCAGCGCGCGCCGGCGTCCCCCGCGGCCATCGCCTGCGTGCACAGACCGCTCGTATGGAGCTGCCACAGCTCTCGCGCCTGCTGCGCGGTGCGGAGCCCGACGGCCCCGCCTGCCCGGATCCCAGAGCACAGCGACCACGCGCATCCAGCTGGCGCGCGCAAGCCGGTCTAGCTTGGGGGCGGCAGTGGCGCGCTTGCCAGGTGCGCGACCAGGCCCCGCCGTACAGATGCTGGGGGGGCAGGCCGGGCGTGTGCGCCGCAGGCTGCGGCAGCGAGAGGGCGGCCCGGCTGCGGCCGGAGCACCAATTGTCCGGGTGGGGTCGCGCGCGCTGCGCTGCGCTGACGGATCATACAAGGCCTGGTTGTTGTACAGCAAGAATGGTAGGGTAGGGCAGGGCAGGGCGGCGCGCGCATTGTAGACCGCAGAAGACGCGTTGCGCAGGTAGGCAGGGTCATTGGTGCCGGGGTCCATCTCGTTGAACGTGTCGGCCGCGTAGAAGTTGTGCTCGTCGTCGCCGTACTCGGCGCGCACCTCCTGCGCGCCCGCCGTTGCAGGTTAAAGGTATGTCACCCTATCCCTACCCCTGATATCACCCTCAACCCTGATGCACTTCACCCCAGTGACGTCGCCCTAGCTGCGAACTGCGCACACCGATGCACTTCTGCACCCTTAGTTTGAGCCTGCACCCCGGACGGCACCGCTGCAGGCAGCCCGGCGAGCCGCGCTCGGCCGGCGCGCGCGCCTTGACGAACGCGCTGCCGATCTCGGTGAAGAGCGGGTCCAGCGGGTTGAGCAGGCGCACGCAGCAGAAGCGCTCGGTGAAGCCGCCCCAGTTGCCGGCGGGCTCAATGCGCGCGCCCGGCTGGCGCTCCGCCAGCGCCGCCGGGACGTACCTGGCGGCCGCGCCGGCGCGACTGTCGCATGCGCGCTGCTCCCGCCTTGCAGCCCGTCTGCTCAGCCGAGGCAGGCAGCGCAGGCTGCCTGGCACAGCCTCGGGCCTCGTCCAGGCATGTTGAGCCTCCCGCACATGCACCTCATGCAACCCAGCTGGAGCAGGGATATCAGGAACGTGCAACCTCAGAACTGCCACCAATCTCAGGTTGCCCTGGAATTGATTGCCACATGGGTGCAGGCGCGTCCCGGGCTCACCCGGCAAACGCGGGCAGCACGGGCGTCATGCCGAGCGCGCGCATGCGCGCCAGGATCCTGCGCTGCAGCTCTGCGCGCGCGCAGGCGCGCCGCTGTGTGGCCTGATGCACCCCGTGCGCCGCCTGCATACGTCAGAGAGGAACCAGTTGTGCGGCAGGGTGACGCGCATGCGTGCAACAGGCGTCCCGTACGACCGCACCCTCTCGAGCAACCCTGGCGCCTTGCAAGCGCAGCGAGCGCGGCAGGCACGGGCGACCAGCCGCATGGCGGGGCGGGCCACAGGGACCTGGGTCGCGCGCGCGGGCGCGCGCCGGCCTGCCGGTCGATGAAGCCCTGCGGCAGCGGGCCGCCCCAGCCGCGCAGGTTGCCCATGCGCTGCCAGGCCAGGAACGCCGGCCCGGAGAAGAAGCCGGCGAGGTCGCCGCTCGACAGGCCGAAGCGCGCCCACACGCGCTGCCACACAGCCTCCTGCCCTGCGCGGCGGCGCGCGCCGGGGCGCGCTCGCGGCAGCCCGGCAGGCAGCGGCTGTTCGGGCCCTCGGCCATGGAAGGCGCCTTGTCAGACCTCGACCCTACCCTGGCAAGCAGCTCACCAGACCCTAGAAAGCGCTCCGAAGACCTGGCAAGCAGAGCAGCGGCGCTCCCAGCGCGCGAATGAGGAGCCGGGCGGCGCCTGTGGGGGTGCAACCGCGCCGTGCCCAGCGTGCGAAGGGGGGGCGGCTCTGGGGGGGGGTGCGCGCGCCCGTGAAGGCCATGGGCAGGTTGATGCCGTGCAGCGCCATCCAGTCGATCTCCGCCTCCCAGCGCTCCCAGCTCCACCATGTCATGCTGTAGCTGCGCGCCGCCGCCGCACCTCACTTCACACCCGCGCCGGCGCGGCCGCATGCGCGCCGATGCAGGGCGCCCGCGCACGCAGCCTCGAGCGACTTGCGTGTGACACAGCTGTGCAGGATATCTGGGCGAGCAGCACCAGGCCGCATGCGATTAGCTACAGAGCCAGATGGGGATGCGGGATTCGGCAAGCTGCTCCAAGGCAGCCAGGCCGGCGCGCGCTCGTGCCACTGGCCAGGTGCCGCAGCGCCGCGCGCCGTGCGGGACAGCACGGCGGCACGGCGCGACCGCGCAGGGGTACCAAGGCACGCGTGCTCATGATAGGGTGTCTAATGCGCGCGCGTAGGGTATGATAGGGTATCTAACCCTATGCGCGCGCCTGGGCGTGACAGCGTTCTGGTAATAGTGGTACGGCACGCTGCGCCCGCGGTACAGCGGCCGGCCGGCCACGCGCGCGGCCAGCGCGGCGGGCGCCAGGCAGGCCAGGTCGAGCTGGCTGCCGCCGGTCGCCGCCCAGGCGACCGACGAGTTGCAGCGGCTCTTCAGGAACCAGTGCACGCCCGACGCGAGCTCCACGCCTGGGGTTGGGACTAGTCATTGAGGGGGGGGCGGGCCGCCGGGCGGGTGGGAGCGCCGTGACAAGGAGCGCCCAGGTCTGTCTTGACGCCCAGCGCAGGCGGGCGCGCGCACACAACTCCCGAGCTGCCAGCGTCCACAGCCGGGAGCGTGAGGGGCCGAGCGTTACGCCCCCACCACGCAGAAGCGCAGGAAGGAGGTTACAAACGACGCACAGGGGGTGTCCCTGAGCCGCAAGAGCGGCGCGGTGCAGGCATCTATGGCTGACTGTGACTGCAGCCCGCCGCGCACGCCGGAGGTACGGCGTTGCCAGGCAGGCGCGCCTGTGGTGCCGCCGACAGACACGCCGCCGCCGCCCGCGGCCACCTCGAAGCAGGCCGCGTGGCCGCTGCGGCACTGCAGGCCCAGGCGCAGCTGGAAGGCGCCGGCGTGGCCGGGCAGCAGGCGCGCGAGCAGGCCGCGGACCGCCCCCAGCTGCTCCAGCTCCCGCTGGCCGCGCGGCGCCACCGGGCGCGCCGCGGGGAGCGGCGCCGGACCGGGCACGCCCGGCGCGCCGGCGCCGGCCTCAGGCGTTGGCCGCTGCCGGGCCAGCAGAGTGGCCGGGCAGCGCAGGCGCTGGCCGGTCGCGGCGGACAGCGCGCTGCAGGCGCTCTGCAGGGGCGAGGCATGGGCATGAGCATTACCGCCCATGAGCACCATTGCGACCATCAGAGCACACGCGCGTGTCCAGCAGGTCCAGGAGTGAGTGCATATGCGCGACATGATGGCCGACAGGCGGGAAGCACTAGATGTCCGCCAATCAGTCAGGTGCCTGTTCTGCTGCTCATCAGGCCTGCCTGTATTGGTCAGTACTATCGAGTGGAATGCAACAGTGAGATCCATTGAGACTATCTGAAGCCCTGTTTCTAACAGCAATAGGGTGTTGTCGTACAGGATGCGCCACAACGCGCTCCTATTCTCACGGACGGGACCAGCCAGTGCCAGTTTCCAAGCTGTTGTGCTGTCCACCAGCGCTGATGATGCAGCAGCACAGCTCCCGGTCCGCCACCTTGGTGCTCCTTTGTTGCTTTGCTGCCTGGAGCGCGCAAGCTGCATCGGCGCAGCCTCTGCAGCCTAGACAGCACGTGGCCAGTGCTCTAACAGAGGTCACAGGCACGCCCCGCTATGCTTCATCATTTGCAGCCCACTGCACTGCAAGCCCAGTTGTGCTGCAAAGTTCCGCTTGACTCTCGCGCTATCGTAGTTGTCAAAAAAGCTGTTTCGCGAGTGCTGCAGCAGTTCTGCAGTGAGGTGGCAGGACGCGCGCACCGATGTGTGTTGCAAGCTGCCACCTGGCAGTGTATCGCTGTGTTGCTTCTTGAGCCTGCAACAGCGAGGGACACGCTCTTGCAGGCCTGCAGCGCAAGAGGCTTGGAGTGACGGCAGCCCGTGTGGCGCAGTCCTGCTTGGCCGCCACCAGGCTCGTGTGGCAGCAGCGCTGTTCAGCTTCCCAGGCAGCTGCACTTGCTGGTAAAACTGAGTCGGGAGACAGGCGCAAGCCATCTCCGGCCGCGCCGGCAGGCGGCCTGCTCACCAGCGGCAGCTGCACATCCTGGGGAAAATGAGGGAAAATGCACAGGCGCAACCTGGCTCCGGCTGCGCCGGCAGGCGGCCTGCCGACCAGCGCCAGCTGCACAGCCTGGGGATACTAAGGAAAAATGCACAGGCGCAACCTGTCTCCGGCTGCGCCGGCAGGCGGCCTGCCGACCAGCGCCAACACGAGCGGCGCGCCCGTGGACGCGGGCGCGCTGCGCTTTGCGCACCCCGTGCGCCTGTTCCCGGGCCTGGTCTTCAAGGGCAATGGCGAGTGCAGCCCGCACTCCACGTACGACTATCTGTCCGCGCGCGTCGCCCTCGTGCCCACGCTGGAGCGCGAGGCGCCGATGCTGCGGGTGCGGCCGCTGCGGCCCTCTTGCACGCCCTTCCTGCCCTTCAAGGGAGTGAGATGCTGTACGAGCGTGCCACTGCCTGCGCTTGGGCGAGCGGCGCCCTGAGCAGTGCATAACCTACAGGTCCTTGCCAGTTGTTAAAATTCTCGAGGCTGCCCTCGCCTTGGTGCGCGCGCCCGTGCGAGCGTGAGGGCTGGCCGCCAGTCGGGCACGCGCCACGTGCGACCTGAACGCGCCGAGGCACGCTGACGCCGCTGCTTCGCATGAGCAATATCATGCTGCCTCGTGCGGCAGGCGTACAAGCAGGCTCCCGACGCAGACTCACCGTCCAGCGTCACCTACTTTGACCTGCCGGTGAGCAGCCCGGTATCACGCCAGTACTGCATCCGTGAGCGCTAGTGAGCTCTGTTGCTATGCGGCGATGCTCCAAAACCAGGCAGCCATGCCAGGCCATGCAGCCACACCAAGCGACTCTTGCTCAACTGCTTTTGCACAGACCTGCGCAGAGTCTGGTACTTGCGCGCAGCGCAGCCGTGGCTCAGGCGCGCACGCTGAGCGGCGCTGCGGCGGGCCTGACCGCGCGCGCGCCGCGCGCGCAGACGGGCACGATCGTGCAGGCCACGCTGGCGCAGAACTGGACCGAGCAGGCGATGACATACACGTACGCCTCGTTGCGGCCCAACACGGTCGACGCAGCGCCCTACGCCGCCGCGCTCGCCGGCCTGGCGGCCGTCGCGCGCGGCCTGGCGAGCGGGCGCGGCGCGCCCGCCAGCGGCGGCGGCGGCGCGCCCTCGTGCAACGCGCCCCTGCCCATGCTCAACGAGTGCGCCCCAACCCGCATGTAGCGTGCGCTCCTGCACGTTGCGCCTGCCTTCCGTGGGGCGCTCATGCCTTTGGGCGCATCCCGCATGTGCTTACTGTATGCTCCAAAAAAGTCGCTAGAGTGGTTTTCAAGCTGTACGAAAGGCTGCTGGCAGCTCCCCAGCGTCCCACATTTGTGCGCACTCCCACCTGTCTGCGGTCGTCCAGGCCCCGTCTTCCCATCTGTCCTCCGTTTGCCAACCGTCCGCTACTTCCCGACACTAGAGGCGTCACGGGAGTGCTCATGCTCTGTGTGACTGCAATGTGTCCGCATGTTCGCACTGGGGTGCCTGACCGGGCGGGATAGCTTACCCTCCCCTACCCTACCTCTATTCTGACCGGGCGGCGGCCGGGCGCAGTACGGCAGACTACCTGGAGTACGTGCAGGCGCAGCTGCCCAACGCAACGGCCGGCACGGACGGCCTGCGGCCGACCGAGGCGCGCGCGCCCAGCGGCTGCATCGTGGAGCTCAACACGTACTACAAGGGTGCGCGCGGCAGCATGTGCCCCGCAGACCAGCACTGTCGGCAGCACCGTAGCATCCTTGCTGAGACCGCGGGGACGGCGCGACACCGCAATGTCCTCTGCCGCGCGTGCCTCTGCTGCTCCTGAGCCTTGAGGCTCGCTGCACGCAGCCTTGTCCAGCACAATGGCATGCGCCAGGGCTACATGCTATTTGGCTGTGTGGGAAGCCTCAAGCTAGAGTGGACTGACATGCGCCTGACTGCGCAGGTGACGCCGTGGGCGACATGGCGCTGAACGTGCGCACGTACGACGCCTGCTGCCAGCTGTGCAGGCGCGCGCCCCGTCTTGGGGACACAAGACCCTGGGCCCACCTCCGCACAGGCGTCTGTGCAAGCGCGCGGCACCAGTGCAGACCGGTCTGTGTTGGCTATGTAACCAACTTGCGTGCCAGTAAGAGCTGACTATCATGCTTGTCTCCTACGATGTCCTGACACACCAAATCTGGACGGCCCGGGACGGCACAGACGCCTGCCTGAGCACGGCCGCCCTGACCGCGCCGTGGGCCGCCCCGCCGCAGGAGCCGCCAGGGCTGCAACGTCTTCGTGTGGTGCCCGCTGACGTCGGGGTGCGCGGCCGTGGGCGGCGGCAACGCCACCGCGCCCTTCCTCAGCTGCCAGCTGCAGCGGCAGGCCGGCCTGGGCGGCCAGCCGGGGGCGCTGCCGGCGGCCTGGCAGCGCGGCCCGCCCGCCAGCTTCGTGTCGGGTGCGCCGCCGGCCAGCGCTGCACGGTGCTCGCAGCGTCTTGCCTATACCGCTTATACACACAGCCCCTTGGGGTGTCGAAACAGGCTGTAGCATGTCGACGCAGCCAGCAAGCGAGACTCGTCCCGAACGGTATGGAGCACCACCCATAGCCAACTCGTTCAAGACAGCATGCTTTTGCATGAATTATGCAGCTCACCAGGGGCACTCAAACCAGTTTCACGCTTACTGAGCACGCTCTTTGATATGCGCAGGGCGTATGGTCGTGGACGCGTGAAGCAGCGTTCCTGCCTATAGCTAAGTCACTTGTCTGCTTTCTGCGAGTGTTTTCTGCATGCGCTTGTTGATCAAGTTTGCAAGTGCCGTGTTTCCAGACAGGTGTAGACAAGAACAGAGCTGTAAACTTTTGCTGTAGATTATGTGTGACAAAATGAGGTTTGAACTGCTGAGCAACTGTTGAGGCCATCATGTCACCCAGCATTTAGGGGCCCATAAGACTACTTACCCCCGGCAAGCTGCTATGCCAAATTGGCCTTGCCAATATATGCAGCCGCTTTTCATAGCTCAGTGTGGAGACGTGCGTAAGAACTTGGCCAGGCCCTTCAGCGCACGACATGCTGGATTGGGACTGCTGATACGTGCGTGCTCGAACGAGCTGCCTGTCAGCGAGACAGCACGCTGCAGGATGAACTGCACAGGGCTCAGAACCAGCAGGTTCTCTGGCGCGCCTGCGCCAGACCGCTCGCCGCAGGTGCAGGATGGTGCATCGCGCGACTTGAGCATGGTAGTGCTCAATCGGGTGGCCCTACATACCGCACGGGCGGCTGACACGAGTCCAGGGCGTGCAGAGGAGCTGCATATTCTGTGACATCGTCGCAAAGGTAGGCTCCAAGCTGGTGTATGAGGCGCGCCCGGCCGTTTGCGCCCGCTGCAGCGCGCTTCACGGCGGTCAACGCGAAGCAGGCACACTGAGGCCTGCAGCGCTGCGCGTGTGCAGCCAGGATGCAGCCCTGGGCCTGGTGGCTTTCAGGGATCACCGGCCTGCGGCCAGCGCCCACTTCCTCGTCATCCCTTCCCTAAGGCGCACGTAGCAACGGTGTACGACCTGCGGGCCGGCCCTGAGGATGCCAGCCTCGGTGCTGGCCTGCTCGTGCTCTGCTTCACCAGCTCGTGGCCTTGCTTCTGGCCGGCCAGACCGCCCCAGGCCTGTGCGCGCAGTCGAAGCCCTGCTGCGCACCGGGCGGGCGCTGCTGACGCAGCACGCGCCCGGCGCGCCCCAGAAGTTTGGCTTCCACTACCCGCCGTTCAACAGGTGCGGCCGGCCCCGCCGCCGCAGCCCCGCTCCCGCGCGCCGCGCCGGGCTCACTACACCTAGCCTGCGGCCTCCGCTGCACCGCACGCCGCCTACGTTGCGCACTGCCAACCGCCTGCACCTGCGCACGCGCCCCGCACTGCGCTCGCTGGCCAGCTCGCGGCCCCAGCTGCACCGCACGCCGCGCGCGCCGCGCAGCGTCAACCACCTGCACCTGCATTGCTTCGGGCTGCCGCACAAGTGGTGGGGCCGCGGCGCGTACCTGGAGTCGGAGCCGCCGCAGCTGGGCTTTGTCACGGCGGAGCAGCTGCTGCGCTGCCTGCGCGCCGCGCCGCCCGCCGGCGCTGGTGCACCAGCGTCTGGCGTCGAGCCCGCTGGTCGTTGAGGTGTGTGCCGCATTGGGCACCTCCGCGGGGAACATTGGTGGTGCAAGCGTCTGGGGCTAACGGGCATGAGGCTGTCGCACGCCCGGCAGACTTGAGCTGCTGTGCAACAAATGCGTGGCTGCAAATGCAGGTTGCATTGTTCCAGGTACCTTCACACACCATTGTCCTGAAAGAGCTGTGCATGCATACCTCATTGATGCAGCTCCTTTCACTCTCAAACAACCTTAGTAGAGGTACTGTGAAAACGCACACACGACGATGAATGAAGCCCAGCAACATGCAAGCAAAACTTGCTGACATACCGCGATAAACAGTATACACTGGCAGCCCAACAGAACACTGGCAGGGCCAGGCAGAGCGCCAGAGAATATGGCTGCCTCAATACCTGCCCCGCCCCCTGCCCCCGCCGCCGCGGCCGCCAAAACCGCCGCTGCGGCCCCCGCCAAAGCTCCGCCCCCCGCCGCCGCGGCCGCCGAAACTCCGGCCGCCGCGCCCGCCGCCCACCCTGCCGCCGCGCACGCCGAAGCGCCCGCCGCGCGCGCCCCGCGCGCCACCACGCCCGCCCCGCCCGCCGCGGCCTGCGCGCGCCAGTCAGTCCCCACGACGCTGTCTCATGGTGCTTACCGCGGCGGGTACAGAACACCAGCATGTTGTTCGCTGCGCTCGAGGGCTGTCCCGCAGACACTAGAGCACTGGCCAGCAAAGCTCCGATGGAGGGACGCAGGCTGCGCCACTTTGCAGGACGTGCACATTGGCATCACAACCGTACAAACGGGCAGAGCGCGGGCGGCGCACCGCCGCGCGACGGCGCGCCCTTGGGCTGCGGCAGGAAGCGCTCCATGGGCAGCAGCTTCATCGGGTCGATGTAGAACTTGTCGCCGGCCGCGTAGGACGTCGCGACCACGCCCTCCTGCATCTTCACCGTGAAGTACTGCGCGCCGGACGGGCGCTATACTTCAGCCCGCCTCTCAGGGACGCAGCGGCGTCCGGCCGGTGTGGGGTGCGGAGCGGGCCTGCTGCAGTAGGCGCTGAGCCTCGGCGCGGGCGCGCGGGGGGGCGGCGCGCGGCGCACCGGCGTGGTGATGCTGCCGAAGATCTCCTCGATCTTGCCCACCTGCGTCTTGTTCTGCAGGAAGATGGGCGCGTTGAAGTAGGGCACCTGCGCCGCAGGCGCCGCAGCAGCTCAGGACAGTGCGCTCCTGTGCTCCTCGTCAGACTCTCCCTGTCTCTATTTCTGCCCGCACGCCGCGTTGGCTGCGGGGTGCGGCTGCCAGCACAGGCAAAGCAGCTCAGGACAACGCGCTGTGCTCCTCGTCGAACTCCCCTCTCTCCAGCTCTGGCCCGCACGCCGAGTCGGCTACGAGGTGCGGCAGCCAGCACAGGCGAGCGCGCCCCCACAGGCCAGCGCTCGGCGAGCCTTCTCGATGGAGAGCTTGCACACGGCCTCGCCCTCGCACGGGTGCTCAAACACGCCCGCCTCCACCACGGTGTCCGGCGGCCCATAGTCCACCCAGCCGCGCCCGCCGCCGCGGCCGCCGCCGAAGCCGCGGCCGCCGCCGCGCCCCCGGTCGCCGCCGCGGCCCCCGCGGAAGCCGCCGCGGCCGCCGCCGCGCTGCATGCGCGCCCGCCCACCAGCGCCCGAGCGGCAGACCTCGCCGATGTCCGAGGACTTGTGCGAGTGCTGGTCTGTTTCCGCGGCGGGGCTCCTTGTGTGTGCCTTGCGATACGACCTTGCCGCGCTGCGAGGGTCTGTGTACACAGACCTACGGTAGGTCTCCAACTCGACTGGCGCGAGCAGCTGTTGAGGAACGTATCCATGCTAATTCGGAGCTTGGCCGCGTCCTCGGTCAGCTGGGGCCTGCCGTGCCAGGACTGTGCAATCACTGCCAGCAGGTAGAGACATAGACCTGCCGGGGCTGCCGCTGTGCGACTTTGGGCGGCACGGGCGGGCACCTGCAGCTCGCCAGACTGCCTGGCGCCTGGATGCACAAAGCCAGTCTGGGCTGCAGCCAGTGGTGAGTGCTTGCTTACCCCTGTTTTGCTGGCCCCCTTTGCTAACGCCCCCGGGCACGCAGCTCACGCGCGCTCCGCATGGTCCAGGCAGGCGGCCCTGTGTAGCATCCTGCGCTGCGGCGATGCGCACAACCGCCACGTCGGCCGCATACCGTGGTGGGTGCGCGCCGCCACATGCCTCTCCCACAGCCCCACGCAGCGGCGGCCCCTCCCATGTTGTGCGTCTGCTGCGTGCCACCGCACACATCTTCTTATATATTGTACACGCTGTAGCTGTGTATTATTTCCTGTTCTACACCACTTAAAAAAGCCCTCACAAACGCCATAGCGCAGGACGAGGTCGAGCTGGGCAGGGGCGAGCTGCTGTACGAGGCGCCGTCGGAGCACAGCGGCGCCGTCGCCGTCTGGCAGCACGGGGACTTCAGGGCGCGCCCCGCCCCGCCAGCCTCCCCGCCCGGCCACGAGCTGCAACCGCCACAGCATCCCTGCAACGCACGCCGCCCCGGGCGCCGGAGCCTGCACTCTGCGCCGGAGCGTGCGCGCTGCACCGCTGCAGCGGCAGGAATGAATGAATGAGTGAAATACAACCGTGCATCAGCCAGGTTTGGCCGCTGAAGGGCAGGGCGCGCGCGCGCAGGCGCTGTGGCTTGAGGACGTGCTGCAGAGCGTGGCGTGGGCGCCCGGCGGCGGCGGCGGCGCGTGCTCGGATGCGCTCGTGGCGGGTGCGCTCTGGAGCGCAGACGTCGTGAGCCGCACGCGCTGGGGGAAGCCCCACATGTGTGTCCCTTGCGTCCGGCAATCCACGGCAGGGCGGAGGGAGGGCGTGCAGGGTCGGCCCAGCTCGCGCCTGGGAGCACCGGCGCGTTTGGACGCGCGGCTCCCCACCGTCTGGTTGCCCCATGCGGCCAGCATGCGCGGCCGCCCAGCCAAGGCACCGCATGCGTCGCGGCGCCAGGCAGTCCTGGCCAGCGGTATATAGCGTCCTCGTAGTAACATCATAGGGGCCGTCAGAGGGGTGCATGGCGCGTGACGTCAGCAGCGTGTGCAGCAGCAGGGTGCAGAGTGTGGCGGGCCATGGCGGCCGGTGAGCCCAGGCGGTCACTTTAGCCGGGCAGCGGTGAGGTGCGCGGCGCGCCGCCGCGGCAGGCTACCCGCAGGTCATGGTGGCCGCCGCGGCGGCGTTCGGCGCGTGCGCGGCCGGCGGCGAGGCCGGCGCCTTCCCCATGCTCCAGCCTGTGCGCACCTCCGCGCCCGACCCCTCGTCACGCTGACAGCCGCCCCTTGCACATGATAGTGGGCTCTATGTGTTGCTACGCGCGTGTCGCGCCTGCGCGCAAGTGCGCATTCACCAGCCGCCCCGACCAATCAAGCAGAGGCTCAATGATGCATCACATGTAGCACGGCGGCCTCGGCGCCGTCTGCAGACTGCCTGCGCTGCAATCTCTTCTGCACCGCCGCGCATCGAGGCAAGGCTCCGCCAGGTCAAGAGCAGCACGGCGCACGCGCGCGGGCGCTTTTAGGGTTTTGCTACCCTACCCTATCTTACCTACCCCGCACCTGGCGCAGGGCGCGCGCGCGGCGTGCCTCGGCGTGGGCGCGGGCGCGCTCCCGCGCTTCCTGATCAGGCGCGCGTCGGGCCTGGCCGTGGACGCGGTCGAGCTGGACCCCGCGGTTGCGGCCGCCGCGCGCCGCTGCTTCGGCTTCCCGCCGCCGCAGGCGCGCCGACGGGGCGAGAAGGCTGTGTTCATACACGCGGCCTGCTTGCTTGTACAAGCGAGGAGCAAGGGGACGATCGGGCTCGCGCTGCCGGCGGCGTCACAGCGCCCGAGGCGGGCGGCGTGCGCTCGCGGACTGCCTGCGCGCGTCAAGGCCGGCACCACCGAGGCAGCCTCATGACAGGCCAAGCGATGTTGCTTGCCCGAGCCGCTGCATCTGCGCGGACGCGCCCGCGGCCTGACGCCGGGCCGCCCGCGCAGGCTGAGGCGGGCCCGGCGGTCGCCCTGCTCGTGGAGGACGCGGCGGCCTACATGGCGCGCCTCGCCGCGCGCGCGCGCGCGGGGACCCTGACCCTGCCCGCCGGCGGCCCTGAGGCGGCAAAGCGCCCGAGCGCTGTGAGCGCGGTGGTCGACTGCAGGGGGAGCGCTCTGGAAAGCGGCGCGGCCTGCCCCGGCGGGCGCGTTGCCTCACCCGCCGGAAGCAAGAGCCGGCAGGCGCCGGCAGAGGAACGCCCTGTCAGGCGGGGCCCCCGCTGGGCCGCTCCCGCCCGCCGGCGTGCAGCGCAGGCGGGCGCAGCGCGCGCACAGAGCGGCGGCCGCGAGGCGTGTGTGCCGGAACCCTGCTCCGGGGTGGCGCCCAGCGCGGCGAAAGGGGGCTGCCGGCCAGGGGTGCACGACCAGGTGGGGGTGGCTGCTGCAGGACCGCGCTCGGCCGCCCCCCCGTGCGCGGCCGCGGGTGGCGGCGGCTGCTCTGCTGCGCATAGCGCGCTGCCGCTGGCTGCGACCGCTGCCGGGTTCCCTGCGGCAGCGAGCGACGTGCGCATCGGGCGCCTCGCGGCAGTGTTCCTGGACGCGTTCGACGGGCGCGGCGAGGTCCCGGTGGCGCTGCAGGCGCGGCCGCCGCCGGGCAGCATTGCGTGGCGGGTCAGGCGTTGCGGCAGCGCATGGCCCAATGACCGGAAAGGCCTGTCCTGGCGCCAGGCGGGCGCGTTTCTGGGCGGCTGAGCGGCCGCGCTGCAGGGCGCGGCCGCCGCCGAGCAGCACTATGTGCTGGGTCAGCCGTCGTCGCGGCAGCGCGTGGCTGAGGGCCTTTCTGGCGCCAGGCGGCCGCATTCCTGGGCGACTGCGCGGCCGCGCTGCAGGGCGCGGCCGCCGCCGAGCAGCTCTATTTGGCAGAGTCGTCGTCGCGGCAGCGCACGACCATACGACCAAAAGTGCCTGTTCTGGCGCAAGGCAGCAGCGTTCCTGCGCGACCGCACGGCCGCGCTGCAGGGCGCGGCCGCCGCCGGGCAGCATGGGGTGGCAGGGCTGTCATTGCGGCAGTGCATGGCTGAGGGGCCTGTTTTGGCGCCAGGCGGGCGCGTTCCTGGGCGACTGCGCGGCTGCGCTGGCGCCCGGCGGCGTGCTGGTCGCCAATCTGCTCAACGGGCCGCCCGGCTCGCCGCAGCGCGCATGCATCGGCGCGTTTGCCGCCGAGGCGCGCACCTGGCGTTCTTGTTCTGAGGATACGACAAGCTCTTCCTCTGCTCCTCTGCTGTCGCTGCAGCTCCGGGACGGTGTCTGGCGTGAGCGGGGGACGATGCCGGCGCTCGCGTGTTGACGCTGGCGCATGCAGCGAGGCGCACTCGGGCCATGTGGGCTGGTGACAGGCTGCAGCCCGGGAAGCAACCCCAGCATAGCCACAGCGAGCGCGGCCGCAGCCGCGCCGTGCGTGCCCGCTGCGCTGCAGAGGCGAGGCTGCTCCAGCGTGCTCCGGCCGCCCAGCCCTGAAGGGCCTGGCGTGCGGGCGGCGACAGGCGGCGCGCGCCTTCGGCGGCGGCGTGTACAGCATCAGGGTGCTTGGGCGGGCGCCCAACGTCGTGCTGGTCGCCGTCAGGTGCGCCGGCGCTTCCCCGGCCCCAAGCGCGCGCGCGCTCGCGCGCGCTCGCATCGCCCCAGCTCAGTTTGCCCGCCTGCGCCTGCGTGCCTGCTGAGGTCGCCGCCGCTGACTGTCCGCCGACTGGGCAGCCGCATGCTGCCCGCCGCTGCGCGGGCCCTGCGGCGCGCGGCACCCTCCGCGGCCGCGCGTGTCAGGCCCGCTGCCGGCTCACCCGGTACCAGGGCCTGGCGTCCGCGCAGCAGGGCAGCTGCGGCCAGCGCCAGGGCGTGCGGCGCACCCAGGGCTTGCAGTTGTGCAGGGGCGCCGCCGGGGAGCAGCGCTTCGACGGCCGTGCGCTGCGGGGCGCGGCCGGGCGGGCCGCCAGGGCGGCCGGCTTCGGCTTCGACGCGGCCGCACTGCTCCGCGGCGTCTACCGCGTGGAGCCCGGCGGCCCGGGCGCGCCCGACGACTTCAGGGAGCTCGCGACCTAGCCGACGCGTGCGTGGCGGGCCGACCCGGCTTTCGCGCGCGCGCGCCGCGTTGCGCTGAGCTCCGGGCGGAGCACAGCTGCTTTGGTGCTTGTGCACACCGACCCCTCTGATTGTGCTTGGCCACTTGTAGTGTGCGCCGCTGCACTGTGCGCCCCCTCAGCATGTCCCCCACACCCTGTGCAGCTTCCTGCACTTCGCGCTGTGCTTTTGCAACCGGCGTGCGACCCCTGACCTCGACCACAAGAGTTCTTTGATCTCCTGCAACGTGGCTACGCACTGTGTGTGTTCAGCAGCACACCCGCTTCCGCTCTGCATGTCAGGCTCAGCGGCGCTGTGCCAGATGGGCGTGTTGTCAGCAAACTCCACAGCGCCGCCATGCCTATTTTTACATTATGGTAAATTCGCACGCAGAGTCACACACTTGGGCCGCAAACATATATGCTTCAACTGGGATTGCTATGTAAAAGCATCATGCGCCGAACGGCATCATGTCGCAACTCTAAGAGAGCTTTATGACAGCGCACTGCAGCCTGGCATGCAGCCTTCGGCGTGCTCAAAACTGTGTGCAAGCCTATGCATAGGCTCCAAAGGTGAGCCTGCTGCCACAGTGCTTGCAGATCCCAGCATCAGAGGGGGCAGCTCTTACAATTCCAGCCCCTATGTCCAGCCCCAACGTCCCTACAGCCCAATACTCGTCCAGGGAGTCCTGGGCAAAACCGCGCCAGTGGTGCCAGCTGTGAGGAGCGCGCGCGTCGGCGCGTCTCACGCTGCAATTTCCCTGCTTAACCATAGCACCTCTGCCCCATCTGCCTACCCTCCTACCGCACCTGCACCTTGCCTGACCGCACTGTGCCGGCGCAGCAGAGCAGCTGCGCGGGCCAGTGCAAGCACAAGCTTGCCTGTGCAAAGGGCGCTGGGTCAGTCCAGCTACATTGCGTGCTAGCAGAAGAGCCTACCTGGTAAAACCCTTGCACAAATCCCCGCGACGGCACACCCCGCCTTTCACCACATGGACGCTCCCAAATTCGCAGTGCTTCACATACATGGGCATCCAGGCCCCCGATGCAGAAATGCAGGGAGCCGCAAAGCACAGCAATGCTCGGAGGCCCGAGCGAGTGCTGGGCCGACAGAAAGTGGCCCTCCGCGAATGCGGGCGGGGCTCACGCGGAGGGCGCTAGAACAAGGCACGAAAATGCACAATCTCAGCTGCTTGCTCAAAGCGGCCTTTTCTCATTGCTTGCCGCCAAATCCTCGCGCTGCCGCAGAGAAAGGCACGTGACCCGGAACCACCTCTCAACCTCACAAAGAGCCGTTGTCGCCCTGGCGCTCCCGCGTTGCAGGACGCAAGGCAAAGAATCGCAAGCATACACACGGGGAGCTGCCGCAACTGCAGACTCCCTCACGCGCCACCTCAGAAAAAAGCAATGCAGGCGTGCCCAACCCAGATACAAGCAAGCCCAAACACTCTCACACGAGCACGGGCCTACCCAGAGCGCTCCGACATGAGAGCGCCGCGGTCTCTCTGGCGTCGCGCAGAGCGCTCTTAGCTGCAGCGCGGCGCGGGCCGCCGCTCGAGCGGGCCCTGCACTGGGCGCCGGGTCGGCCAGAGAGCGCACGCGCGCGCGCCCAGACGGGGGGGCGGCGGCCGCCCGGGCGCTCACAGGGACAGGCACACGCTGTACCGCACGTTGCACAGCATCGGCTGCGCCGCGCAGAACAGCTCCAGCAGCTTCTCGTCGGTGCCCGCCTCCGTCGCCGGCAGCTGCCCCGCCTGCACCTGCGCGCCGCGGCCTGCCGGGTCAGCGCGGGGCCGCCGCGCGGCCGCGCCGGCGCGCGCCGCGGCCCGGCCGGCTCCACAAGGGCGCCGGCTGGCTGTGCGCCAGGGCGAGGCAGCATGCCGTATCAGGCTTGTGCCACATGCTGATATAGGGTTAGGGTGTAAGGCACGCCTGCACGCTGACATCGCGGAAGCCGAGCAGCTCCAGCGCCCAGGTCAGCGCCTCGCGCTGGCGCAGCCCGTAGACGGCCGCGGACCGCAGCGCGCGCGCGCTTGCCGGCAGCCCGGCCAGGCAGTGGGCCTCGTACACGCGCAGCGTCTTGATCCGCGCGCGCGCCTCGTAGCCGCCGCCGTAGACGGCCGGGTCGTACGACAGCGTCTCGCGCTCGTACATCAGCTGGCTCTCGTGCTTGGCGTCGTAGACGTCACTGTGCCCGGGGCCCTGCATGCGGATGTGCTGGTGGAAGGCGACAAAGACGGTCTCGTCGCGCCGCTCGTACCGCCGGTCCTCGCCCAAGCGGTTGAACGCGTTCTCGCGCACGGCCACCTGCGGCGCGCGCGGCGCGCCTCAGCTCCGGCCGCCCTCCGACTGTCTCCTGGCTGCCTCGGGCGCGACCCATTGCACATGGGGGCCGTCAGAGGACAAGGCGTGATGCTGCACTGCCCGCCACGCACTCCGACCAGGCGCAGCCCCCTGCTCTAGGTCAAGAGGCTGCGGGGCAGCGCCGCTGGGAAGGGGTGCAGGCCAGGTTCAGGGTTGGAATAAACCTAGCCAGGGCCGCCGCAGGCGCGGGCCGCGCCTCGATTACAGCCGCGCGGGGCGGGATGCGCGCGCGGGGCTCGTGCGGTGCGGCGCCGTACGCACACAGCAGCACCGCATCGACCGCGGCTTTGAGCTGTGCATCTGCGTGCAGGTGGTCCGCGATGCACACGCGCAACTGCGACGCGGTCTCCGGCCGGCCCCGGCGGCCCTCGCACGCCACAAATGCGCGCAGGCTCTCCAGCTGCACGCGCGCGGACATGCAGCCTCGCACACTGGGCGACCATGTGATACGATGCCGCCGCGGGCACCCACGCCGCTCCATGTGCGCGACCAAACGGGCGCACGCTCTCGAGCTGCACGGCTGGCAACTGCTGTCCCGCCGCGGCGCAGCTGCGCCCCAACCGCCTCGCTGCGACCCATCTGGTGTGACGCCCGCCGCGAAGACACACACGTCTCTTGCTGGATGGCTGAGCCCAGGAGTGCGGAGGCCAGCGCGAAAACGTGCGTACGACACTGTATCAAACACGCTCAGCTCCGCCCAGTGGATGCAATACTCGCCCGCCCGCCAGAACATATGAGCGCGTTGGCTTTGCGCGGGCGTGCCTGGTAATAGTCAGCCTCGCGCATGAGCTCGCGCCGGTCGACGCTCGACTCAGGCAGCTCGCAGCCGCCGTCGCGCAGAAAATTGAGCACCAGCCGGAACCAGCGCGGGTCCCGGTCTACAAACACCCGCCCCTGCACGCCGCACATACGCCGAAATGAACATTCAGCTCTGCCCAGCACGCGCGTGCCACGCGGCCCAAACGCTGGTCTGGGCAGGCGCGGGCGACATAAGCAAGACGAAGCGCTATTTGTCCCTCGCGAGCAAGCAGCGAGCATCGCAAGCTCACTGCCGCCTGGGCGTGCTGGCAAGCTCTGGAGTCTGCATCGCATCTCAGGTGTAGGACACGGGCGTGTGCTTCCCTAGGAGTGTGCCGCGCGTGTGCAGACAGAGGTTCACTTCATCCTGTAACACGGTACTCTTCAGCAGACAGCGCCGTCATATGGCGCTCGCACCCGGCTATCCAAGCGGCTGTGGCCGCTCCACTCGCGGCTGCACAGACGTGCGAGCATAGACGAGGGGTCCTGTGCGCAACAATAACACAGTCAAGTGCAGAACGCTGCTGTTTTTGCGCCGGCGCGTCTGGTACATGCACTCCCAGGCTGCGCGACGCAGCCCTGACTCGCGCACTTACGGTGACTGGCTGCGGCCCGTGAGTACTTTTGCTGTGGTGCAGGCATGGGGCTGCAGATGCGTCCCATTCCACCTCTCTTAGCACGCTCAGGCAGATGACACATCAACAAAATCACTCACAACCGGCCTGAATCGTGCAGATGCCCAGATGTCTGACCCACATCGGCCTATACCCGCAGAACTGGAGTGAAGGGGGTGCGCCGTCCCGCCTGCCGAGCAGAACCCAACGGCATGTTGCCGCCAGTCCATCACCTTATGGAGAGTCTCAACGCTTGTGCAAAACTCCTTGCCACCGACGTTGAAGGTGACGAGTCCGTCCTGCATGGTGCCGTGCCACTGCGTGGCGTACTGTTTCTAACGAGCTCTTGCACAATACATGGTGATCCCTTACGGCGTGGCAGACTTCCGTATTTGCTTGGCCTCCCCCCCGGCCTGTTTTGCCGTCTATTGACAGGCCGCAAGACACGATGAGAAGAGGCGGCGATCGAGCATGAACTGAGGCCCATGACGCAGCGGCTTTGCTTGGGAAACCCTAGCACGGCTCGATATGAAGTGGCTGATGCAGCTGTCACAATCATTGTCCTTGGATGGGCACATGACTTCAACGCATGGCTTCAACAGACGAGGATGCTGCAAACAATGCAAGTAATGCAACGCTAGCATGCATCTGCGCGCGCTGAAGTCGTGCGGCGCTGCAGGTTCACTCACTCGTGCTTTATGTGCAGCCTCAGCCCCCCGGAAAGCAACCAGCTCTTGAAGGCAGTCATTCGTTTGCTTGGTGCATGACCTGTGGCCTTGACGGTGCACAGGACACGCCATAGGGCCGCAGCCAACCCCGGCCGCGGGGCAGGGCAGCACTGGCGTTGCCTGCGGGCCGTCAGCGGCCAGTTGCCGTGCTGCCGCTCTGGCTCATGCTTGCCAGTGACTGGGTCTGCGCGCGCCGCATGCCGCAGCGTCAGCACGCTGTTGCGAGTAGGGCAGCCATGGTTGGCTGGCTTTGAGCCCGGCTCCAAGCCGCAGCGGCGCTGCACAGCGGACCTTGCAATGAGCTGCAGTGAGAGCCCTGGGAGTGCTTGGACGCCGGGGTTGAGGCATGATATTTTTTACTGCCTTGGTGTGCATGTGTGCATGAATTGATATCGCGAGCTGCGCCTGGCCAGATTCTGCCATATTTTTGCCTGATGAGCCCATCCAAATTGCGACGCATGTAAGCCCGCACAGCGTCTGTGAGAAAAGGCTGAGTGTGGATGCAAGGGCCAGTCGGACGTGCCCGCAACCCCACTCCCCTGGCCAGCGCTACAGGGCGCGCCTGGCCTGCCGGCGACGAGCCGGCGGGCCCGACGCCGTTGCCGGTGAGCGCCCATGCGGGCAGCGGCGGCAGCGCGGGCGCCGGCGGGAGCGCCGGCAGCTTGGGCAGCGCGTCGAAGAAGGCCAGCACGTCCCGGATCGGCGGCAGCACGATCGGCGGCAGCGTGCCCTCCGCCGGCGCGGCCGCCGCGCCGGCCGCCGGCGCGCCCGCGTCCGCCAGCGCCGGCGGCGCCTGCAGCACCCGCCCGCCCGTGAGCACGCGGCGCAGGCCTCCCATGCGAGCGCTGTACGGACCAGCCCGCCCAGTCCACCGCGCGGGCACTGTGCGGACTCTCACTGCGCCAGCGTGAGTGACTCCATGGTGGTCCAGGCATCCATGCAGCGCAAGCAAAGAGGGAGCGCAAGCAAAAGAGCAATGCACGAAACCAGCCCACGTACGCGGCGCGCGCGCGCCTGCTGCGCCAGCTGCGCCTCGGTTGCGCGCGTGGCCGCCGCGCGGGCCTGCAGCTGCGCATAGCTGGGCAGCGCGGGGTCGGACGCGCCGCCCGCGCTGGGCGCTGCCTGCCCTGTGCCGCTCGCGCCGGCGCTTGTGCCGCTCGCACTGGCGCTCGCGCCGCTCGCGCCAGCGCTCGTGCCGCTCGCGCCGGCGCTCGTGCCGCTCGCGCCGGCGCTTGCGGAATCGCCCTGTCCGACGTCGATTGTGCCCAGCGTACGCTGCAGCGCGGCCGGCGGCGCCGGCGCGCCGGCGCTCGTGCTCTGCGCCGCGCCCACCCCCCCGCTCGCGCTGTCGGCAGCTTGCGGGCCTGCGGCGGCGCCCCCGGCAGCGTACGCGTAGGTCGGCGGCGCTCGCCCGCCGGCGCTGGCGCCCTGGGCGGCGCTCCCCGTGCTGGCACCGGGGGCGGCTGGCGTTGCCTGCCCGCCAGCGGTGGATCCTTGAGCAGATATGCTGGCATCTGCACCGCTTGCGGTGGCCGGCGCCGCCTGGCGCAGGCTGGTCGGCACGGCGCCGCCGCGGATTGCAGCTACGACCTGCGCCGCGCTCGGCGGCGCGGGCGCGGCGCCGCCGCGCGCGTCCGCGCCGGCTGCGTCAGCGGCCGCGTCCGCGGAGCTGGCGCCGGCGGACAGCGGCGCGCCGGGCGCAGCGCCTGAGGCGCCCTGCTGCCCTGTGGCGGCGGCCTGCTGCCCCGTGGCGGCGGCCTGCTGCCCCATGGCGGCACCCTGCTGCCCCGCGGCGGCGCTCTGCTGCCCCGTGGCAGCGCCCTGTGCTGCGCTGGCCGAGGCGGGGCTGGCGGCCTCCTGGTCGGCGCCAACTGACTGCGCAGCGCCAGCGGCGCCCGCGGCGCCGCCCGTTGCCTGCAGGGCGGCCTGGCCGCTCGGCGCCGCGCCCGACTCGCTGGCGGCCTGCGCCGCCGCCACCGCGCGCTGCGCCTGCGCCGCGGTCACGAGGCTGCGCTCGGGCGCCGCCGGCGCGACCGACAGCGGCGCCGCCGCCGGCTGTGCCGCCGCCAGCTCGCCTGCCGAGGCTCCTGCATGCGCGGCCGACAGCTGGGCGCCTGCCGAGGCTCCTGCGGGTGCGGCCGCTGCCAGCTCGCCGGCCGAGGCTCCTGCGGGCGCGGCCGACAGCTGGGTGCCTGCTGCCTCGCCGGCGTAGTCGCGCGCGCCGGCACCGCCGCTCGTCAGCGCCGCCAGCGCGTGCGTGCCGGTCTGCGGCGGCGCATACCCCGCCGTTGCTGGCGTGGTCCCGCCTGCCGGGGCACGCGCTGGCCGAGCGTGAGTTGCAGCGGGCTGGCTGCTCTCGTCAGTGGTCAGCAGGGCAACGCACAGCAGCCCTGCCCGACTATGCTTGCAAGTGTTTTGACACAATGCTGAGTGGTATGGTGAGCTGAGTTGTATGGTGAGCTGTGCACAGGTCGCAGAAATGCTGGAGCGCCACTGCAAGGGTTTGCTTTTACAGTACTGGCAGCTGAGCACCAGGTGGGCGCCTCACCTGACGCCTGCAGCATGTGCCGAGCGCCCGCTGCGCATACGGTGTGGCAGGCTATCAGCATTACGAGCGCCGCAGCGCACTGGCGCGCCATGGTATTATATAGTTTAGGGTCGACGGCCAGCAACCACCCTGAGTGTCTCCTCGCGCGCTGAAAGCCCACCAAACTGCACTGTCAGACGTGGACCGCGGTGCCCAGCTAGGTGCACTGGCTGCGGCCACGGTGATGTTAGCCTCCCAAGCAGCATTCCCTGCAAGGCAGTGCCAGACAGGCAGTGTGGACAAGCGCCGCGCAGTGTCCAGCTGCTGCAGCTCCACTTGCGGCGCCTGATTACTAGTTCTCCTGCGCTGCCTGTCGCACGAGTGTGTGATTTTTCAAACCCTGAGGTGCTCACCTAGCGAAAGCTAGCTTGGCAGCTCGCAGGCTACATAACCGAGCCAGAAGGCTGCCAGGGGCACAGACAGTGGGACCAGAGGATCAAGTGATAGGGCAGGGGGCCGGCCAGGCGGCTGTGGGACGGTGCTTGGTGCTTGGCAGCGGGGCAGCCGCAGGTCAGGGCCGCTGTCTCTCAGTGGACACCGGCGGAGCGATGTGGGGTTTCCAAGCGTTTGACGCCTCGCCGGCGGCCTGCCTTTGCCTGGCAGCCGGGGTGGCCCTCGGAGCGCTACTTGCCAAGGTGCGCACCCAGGCTACGCAGGCCCATCCGGCAAGCCCAGCACGAAGGCTGCCTCAGTGTCAACAGCGCCGTATCTCGGGACCTATTGCAGCAGTACTGCCAGACGCTTTGCTCTGTGTGCTGCGCCGGTCGGCAGCGCACAGGCGCGCACGCTGCCAGTGCCCCCTGCACCGCGCGCACAGGGCCAGCCCCGCTGCCTGTCAAACACCGGCGCCGGCACTGCCTCCGTCCCTGCCCCTGGGCTGCACGAGCTGCACGTTGTGCACGACGCGGCGCCGAGCGCGGGCGGCGCTCGCGCGCAGGCGCTGGCCGCGCTGGCGCCGCTGCACGCCGCGCACCGCGCGCTGGCCGGGCAGGGCATCCCGCGCGCGCGCTCGGGCAACCCGCTGGCGCCCAGCGCGCCCTGGAAGCGCGCCGACCTGCACCGCCTCGGCCAGGCCGACTGCGAGCGCCTGGGCGGCATCTTCTACTTCCGCATCCTCGGCTTCAACGTGCGGCCCTGCGCAACGCCCCCACGCACCCCCCGGGGCCCCCCCACCCCCGTCACCAGCCAGGCAGTCCGGCTTCAACGTGCGGACCTGCGCCACGCCCCCACACCACCCCCCGGGCCCCCCCCACCCCCGTGACCAGCCAGGCAGTCCGGGCAGAGCGCGCCGTGCACACCCAACATGGGGGCCCCTGAGCAAGCGCGAGGGCTCGCCAAGAAAAGGCCAACACGGAGGCTGTGCCTGCGGCGGGGCAGTGCGTGCAGATCAGCGACCCGTGGCTCACCGCGGCGGTGCTGGAGCTGGGCACGCGGCGGCCGGACCTGGTGGACAAACCGCGCGGCTTCCCGCTGCCCATCTATGACTGCTTCGACCGGGCGCGCCCCCGGGGGCGGCATGCTCTGCGTTCCTGCCCTCCTGCCTGCGGTGCAACCTGGCGGAGGTCAGCGCTGCTCGAGAGAGCACCGCAGGAGCACCGCCAGGTCAGTGGTGCAGCAGATGCTGCAGTCTGGTGTCTGCTGCTAAATTCCGAGCTTAACTAGTGGTTTCGGGACCAAAAGGTGTGTGCGGTGACTAATGCATGCATGTGTGCAGGGCACCAGCGACCCGCCGCAGCCCAGCATGATCTCGGCTAGCACCAGCGACCCGCTGTGGCGCAGCATCCGCCGCGGCGTTGCGCCTGCCTTCAGCACGGACAACATCAGGCGCCACCCCGGACGCGTCGGGCTCTGCCTGGGCTGGCGTGCCAGAGCGGCCGGTGTCTTCCTCCAATTGTTTACCTCCAAGTGAAGGAATCAGTATGTGCTCTTAGTCACTGCAAGTGGGGAGTATTCGTGATGTTGTAACTAAGCGCTGCACACGAGTCGTGCGGCCGGCAGGCCAGGTGTTGGTGCCCGGGGCAGCGTTTACACGGTAGCGCTGCCGCGGAGCGCTTTTGGACAGGATGCCCTGGCGCCGCAGGCGCAGCTTCGCCGCGGTCGAGGAGGTCACCGCGCGGCTGGTGGCGCGCCTGCACGAGCGCGTCGCGGCGGCGCTCGACTTGGACGGCGCGCTGATGTGCCACGCGCTGGATGTGATCGGCAAGGTGACGGCCCGACGCGGCGGGCGGCGGCCGCCCAGGCCCCGGCTGCAACAGCGAGCCCCGTGCACATAGCTTCAATGCCATGCGGGCGGGCGCTGAGCGTGACGCGCTTTCGCGCAGGTGGGCTTCTCCCATGACTTCCAGGCGACCCTGGACCTGGAGGGCCCGGGAGCGGCAACGTGCCGCCTCATCAAAGACGGTGCGTCGAAGCAATGCTTGATGTCAACCCTTAGTGTGCAGAGGAGCTCGTGTGAGCCCAGGGCGGTTTTGCTGGGTACTGCAATGTGCGCTTGCCTTTACACCACTTGCGAGCGCCATGTTGCAGTGTGTAAAGGCAGTGTCGGGGTTGTAATGCACAGGAAGCAGGCATTGGCTGTCGGTGCGGGCGCCAGCGAGCCCAGGCGCAGCCACTCACGCAGGCGGCGCGTCGCAGTGTGCGCGATCGGCGTGAACGACATGCGCAATCCGCTGCGGCCCGTCCTGCGCTCGCTGCCCTTCCTGCCGGAGGTGCGGCGCCATGCCATGCCGGGGCCTATCCTCGCACGGACACGCATTTGTTATGGCAGTGCACTTCCCGTGCTCGGTCGTACCACGGCGCAATGCAGCACGCGCGCGCACCGCTGCGCGGTCTGGCCTCGCAGGGCAGTGTCCGCCAGCCGCTGCCAGCGGCAAAATTGCCGCCAGCTCATGAGGTAGCTGTGCAGGCGCCCGCTGCCTCACGAGCTTGGCGAAGGCCCTGTGCGCCCCCTCACGCCCAAGCTCCCTCACAACATGCAGCCCCCACGGTGTCCCCTGGCCCTCGGCGGCTGCGAGGCCGCTGGCGCTTGTGCGGCGCGATGCCCGGGCTCGCGCGCGCGCAGGCGTGGACGCACCGGCGGCGCACCACGGCGCGCATCGCGCAGCTGCTGGCGGTCCTGCGTGGCCTGGCGGCGGAGGTGCATGCGCGGTGCGGCAGCCCGGCCCCATCTCCGCCCGCCTCATTGTTGGCCTATAGCTGATAGGGTGATCATGTGCTGGCAAGGTGTGAGCACATGGTGCCTGACCTGTGTCACGGCCATGTCACTGAAAAGAATGGGCGTTTTGCGCGCGCACATTATAGCATTGCACTTGGGTTGATGCGGCGTGCCTGCCTGCAGTGCGATCAGAGCCAGGTCCCTATGTCCGCCGCGCGAGGCCGGCGCGCCTGCGCCGACGCGCGCGCGCGCCCCGGCCGCGCAGGGGCCCGTGCAGCCCGGCGGCGGACCCCAGCATCGCGGGGCACCTCATGCGCGTGCGCGACGCGGCGGGCCGGCCGCTGCCCTTTGCGCGGCTGTGGTCGGAGCTGTCCATCCAGATCATGGCGGGCATGGAGACGACCGGCGCGCTACCCGAACCCTAACCCTAGTCCAGATCATGGCGGATATGGAGACAGACCCATGCGCCCCGCCGCCCCGCATCGTGCGCCGGCTCGCGGCCGCCCGGCGCCGACGCGAGGCCGATGCGCTCGGGCAGAAGGCTGGGGTTGGGAAAGAGCGACAGCTCTCGGGTGCTGCACTGTCGCTTCCGTGTCGGCCATGCAAGCGGCGCCCACGAGCGGGCCGCGCGGCGCCCACAAGCAGGCTGGGCAGCAATATTAGGACCAGGGCTGTCACCCGCTATGGGCGCCCACCATGGGCGCGCACGATTATGAGCCAGTCTAACTGCGCCAGCCATCCGGCCGGTGCCGGCGTGCGCCTTTGCTGGCGCCCGGCGCGCGCAGCGGGCGCCCCAACGCCCCGCCCTGCCCGCAGGCCACACCATCTGCTGGACGCTGTACCTGGTGTCGCAGCACCCGGCGGCCATGGCGCGGCTGGAGACGGAGCTGGACGCGGCCAGGCTGCTGGTCACGCCCGCGCGGCCGCGACCACGGCCGCTCGCGCACGCCGACCTGGGCCGCCTGCCCTACCTGCAGTGCGTGCTGAAGGTGGGCGGCCGCCCTGTGCGCCTGGTCAGGATTTATGCTAGGACGGGGTCATAGGTTCCGGCCACGCGGCCGCGGCCGCGGCCGCGCGCGCATGTTAATGCTACCTACCGTGCATGCAGAGGGCGTGCACCTTCTGCGCCGGTTGTCGGCAGAATGTCGGCACAGCGGGCTAGGACCAGGTTGGTCGAGGCGACAGGAGCCGCCGCCGCTCATGTTGTGTGCCTCTTGGTCAACTATCCATCAGCAGTGGCGCTCGTGGGCCATGCCGCGCTGCCCGCATGCTGGCCGGGCCTGCCGAGCGCAGGTGATGCGCCCTATCGAACGGGGTGTGCCTGCGCTGGGGTTCCAGGCGCCCGCACAGGCTTGCAGGGCTGCAGCGTGCGCGGGCGAATGGGCGCGCGCGCACAGCGCCTTGCAGCCTGCCATGCCCGCCCCGGACACGGGAGCGCACCGCCTCCTCCCCTCCCCCGCCACCCGCGCGCGCCCGCCTAACCCTAGCCCTAATTCGCAGGAGGCGCAGCGACTGTACAGTGTCGCGCCGCTCGTGGTGCGCAAGGCCCTGCGTGACGTGCGCGTCGGTCGCTTCTGCGTGCCGGCCGGCACGTGCCTGCTGCTGCACATCTTCGCCATGCACACCACCTCCGCCAACTGGGAGCGCCCCGACGAGTTTCTGCCGGCGCGTTGGCCCCCCCCCCCCCCCTTCCCGAGGCGCACCTCCTGTGACCGGCCCAGCTGTCGCCCCGGAGCTGGTGCGGCGGCACGCCGCCTGCCCACTGCGAGTGGGGGCGGGTGCGAGCCCTGCTCGCATGCTTGCAGCTGCCTTATGCGACACTAGTGGTGTCGTGCCGCGCGGCGGGCACGCCGTCGGGGTCTCTCCACCCCGGGGCCACAGTGGGAGCGCCCCGGCAGGAGCGCTGGATGGAGCCCGACGCCGAGTACGCGCGGCGGCTTCCCAACGACGGGGCCGCCGGCGCGCCGCGCGGCGCAGCCTGTGACGCAGCAAGCGCTGCGGCGCAGCCACAGATCATTCCCTGCCAGGGCCTTGGCGCGGCGGACGCCCAGGCACCACCGCCCGACGACGCTGCGCCGGCAGGCGCAGCGTGCGCGGGCGCGGCGGCGCGCGGCGGCGCGTGCGGCGGAGACGCCGCCGGCGCCTGTCGTGGCGCCGGCAGCGGTGCTGCAGTGACGGCACAAGCTGCGCGCTTTGCTGCGTGCGGCGCGCGCGGCCCGGCCGCCGCCGTGGCGGGCACGTCAGGGGCGGCAGGCTCGGGTGAGCGGGACGGCGCATGGGTGTGCGCCGGCCGCGCTGCTGAGAGCGCTGCGCTTGGGGGTCCGCAGCTGGCCGGCGCGGTCAGCACGCGCCGCTGCGGCAGCGGCGGCGCGCCCGCCGCGGCGGAGCCCTCCGGCAAGGGCGCGGCCGCAGCGCCGCGGCCCGTCATCAGCCTGCATGCGCGCGCCGGCGGCGCCGATAGCGCCGGCGCGCGGGCGCGGCAGGCCCCCGCGCCAGCCGCGCCTGCCGAGAGCGCCCGGCCGGCCGTGCCTGGACGCACGGGCAGCGGGCGTGCGGGCGAGCGGCCAAATGGGTGCTGCTGCGGGGCGGCCTGTGATGGCTCGATGCAGGCGGCAGCGGGGGCGAAGGGATGCGGGCGCGGCACTGCGGCAGGCCTCGGGGGTGAGCGCGCGGGGCCGGCAAAGGCGCGCGGCCCGGCCAAGCCAGCGGCGCATGCACCAAGCCCCCATGCAGGGCTGGGGCGGGTCGCGATCGATGCGCAATGCATGACATCGAGCTGTGGAGTGCAAGCATGCATGTTAGTCATTGTGCAACGCATGTGTACTGATGCTCGAGTGCAGTGGTCCATGCAGGATCAATGCAGGATCAAGGAAAGGTAATTACAACCGTGATGAATGTCGATGTTGCTGCTTGTAAGCGAGGCGGGATTGTGAGCGAGACGGGATGGCGGCCGACGCGCCGTCGGCGCGGCCCTGCAGGCGGCGGGGCTCAGCGCGTGCTGACCAGCCGGCCGGCGCCCCGGGCGCGCCGCAGGTGCGGCGCTACATGCCGTTCCTGGAGGGCAGCCGCCAGTGCGTGGGCATATCGCTGGCGCGCATGACGACCGCCGCAACCGTCGCCGCGCTGCTCTCGCGCTTCACCTTCCGCCTGGCCGACGATGTGCGCGCGCCGTGCCTGCACTGTATGTAGGGTTAGGGTTAGGGTGCGCTGACAAGTGCATCCGCTGTGGCTCTTTGTCCGCCGCTCACTGGGGCTCTACATAGGCAGGCGGCGGTGCATGCGCGCGCGGGCGCAAGGGTGCGCCGTGTGGCGCGGGGCGGTGCCCAGGGGTGAGGCGCCGGGTCGCCGCGCGCAGATGGGCGGGCCGGAGGGCGTGCGCAGGGCGGAGGCCTACTACGTGACCGTCCAGCCCAGCGAGGGCCTCCTCATGCACGCCGTCCCGCGCCCCTGCTAGCCGGCCCGGGTCGCCGTCCCGCACGCACGTGCAGAGCCTGCCTTCGAGCGCCTCAGCATGCATGCCATCTGGCGGCCTCGCGCTTGACGGCGATGCTGCCGTGCTTCTCTTCTGTGTTGTGGGGTTAACTTAGGTTTAAGGGTCTGACATCTTTGTGGTTCGTTGACTGCCAGTGCCTGCACAGCTGTGCTGTGTTGTCTTGGGTGTGGCCCTGTGCTCTTGTGTTGCCACATACTGAGCAGCAACAGCATGCGAGCTGTTCAGCATCACCGTATTGGCCCCTGACCCTGGGCCAAGAGTGCCTTTGTGGATGGCCATGTCAGTTTCAAGACTATGCGAGGTGGTATGGCCGTCATGGGCGCTGCACTGTGCCAGTGCATGGCACATAGGAGTCGACAGACGCGTGCTTGGACGTATGAAAACAGTTGCATCCCGTGTTGCGTTGCTGTTGTTGCCTTACTTGGGTGGCACTCAAGGAGTACGCTGCATGAAGACACACAGTGGGGGAGCCGCTGCGCTTGCAAGACACACATGCACCCCTGTGGCAAGACCTACAGCATGATGCAGGCATGCAGTTTCACACTGACTGAGCACAAGTAGACAGCAGGTACTTGCATAATTTCCAGTCTCATTGCAGTCCATCCTGAGAGTCATAGCTAGCTGGGCGAAATGGCTCTAGGCTGGGCATGATGCGCGTGCCGCCGGCGCTCGCTCCAAAGAGCTACCAGCAGCAGGCGTGGTTGGAGCTCGCGTCCACATGTAAATGGTGTGCGGAACGCCCATGAATGGACACAGATTGGCATGCTGTTGCGAAATCGGGGTCTTTAGCAAGCTCACCCCCACAAGAGAGGCGGCCGTCGCAGACAGAGCAAGCAGCAGGGCTCAAGCGCATGCGCGCACTATAGCAATTTTCTTTCAGCACAGTGCATGCAAGCAGAATCTGCTTCATTACGGGAGCGCGGGAAGAAGCCCGGCGCGCTGGCGCCCCACATGTGCGCAGACTGCGCTGCGCATGCGTCACTGCTGCATGGCCACCTGCTGATATAATGCAGCGTCCTGCGCCCCTCGCTGGCCTGCCGGCACATAACCACATCAGCGCGGCTGCCAAGACAGGCTGCTGCACACCCGGGCCCTTTCCTGCACCTGGGCAGCCTGTGGACATTGAGCCCTGCACCTGGGGAACCCAACCCTACCCCTTCCCAATCTCGGGAAGGGCCTGGGAGCGCCAGCGCCGCGCATGGGCCAACTTGCCGGCGCTGCAGCGACGTCAGGCCCATTGCAGCAGCGCGCGCCAAACCAGCCGGCGACGGCTGCTCCCCAGGATGCGCCGCCCTGGCCCGGCGGCTCAGCGCGCGCGCCGCACAGCTGCGCCGCGAAGAGGCGCGCACGCCCGGGCCGGGACCCCAAGGGTGCGCACCCTAGCCGCGCGCCTCGGCGACCGTGCCAAACGAGCTGCGCCGCGATGAGGGGCGCGAGCGCTCGGCGACAAAGCCCCACGCGGCGGCCATGCCGAAGATCTGTGCCAGCCGCGCGCGCAGGCTCGGCACGTCGGCCGGCGGCACGCGCGCGGCCGCCCACACGGCCTCCCACTCTGCCCAGCGCACGTTGTAGTCGGCCTCAAAGTGGTGCCCGCGCGCGGCCGCGCCTGCGCGCACGCCGTCGCATCAGCGCGCGCACGCGCTGCCGCTCCTGCTTAAACATGGTCCTGGGCCCCGGCATGCAGACGCAGAGCCCTCCGAGCGCATTTGTTCACATTACTTCACATGCGACAAAGATGTAGCACAGTCCTGCTCATACATGCTTATGTGAGCAGAAGGCCGCTTCTAAGCCGTTTTTTCAAGCAAATTGGTCTGTACACTCACTTCGACGCCCCATGTCCCCTCAAAAGACACTCTGGCCCAAGCACAGCTCGACTTCAAGCCGACATCACAGGGCAAGCTCATGGGCGGGGGGCGGGCTGAGGGCGGCGCGCCGGAGCTGTCCAGCGGCTCGCCGGGCGCAAGCGCGGCGGCGTCGGAGCGCCGCAGGCTCAGCCGCGGCCCCGCGCGCGGCCGCCCGGCCTGCTGGAATTCGCTGTACCAGGCCAGCACGCGCTTCTCGTCGCGGCGCAGGCTGGCCGCGGTCGCCGCGTCGTCCACAAACCGCTCAATTGGGAAGCGCCAGGCGGAGTCTGCGCAAACGCAGTGTGTTTCAAGGGTTGAGCGCGCTGCTGAAGGGGCGCGCTGCCGAGGCACGCTGCCGTGCTGGCCTGCTCGTGTGGTTGCCGCTCCTGCGGCGCGACTGTGCGGGCAAGAGCGCGGGGCACTGCGGCAGGCGGCCGGCCGCAGGGTGTCTGAGCATGGCCAGCGTGCGCCGGGACATGCACGGGACTAGTGCGGCTGCACCACCAGGGGAAGGCGCGCCCGCGTCGTAAAAGGCGGTGGCCGGCACGATGATGTGCTCGGGCGGCGACTCGTCGGTGCCCGCGACGCCGAGCGCGTCGAAGAAGCCCTCGCTGTCGGAGCCGCCGCTCTCCTCAGACGCCGCGCGGCCGCCCCTGCGCGCCACGCGCCGCACGCTAAGCGCGCCCGGCGCCGCGCGCTGAGCGCGATACGCGCCGCGCGCGCCTCTCTGCGAGCTGCGATGCGGCGCGGGCGCGGCCACCAGGAGGGTTGACACCTAAGCGTTTAATTTAATGCAATAAGTTATTTGTGTTTAATATACATATGATCAGGCAGTTTGGGCTGGTCGGCAGCGAGTCTGCCAGCAAGCGAGCTGCGGGCGCCTGCGCGCGCTGCTGCTGGGCGCAGGGTGCCGCCCAGGCCGACGCGGCCGGCGGGCGCGCACCGGCGGCCGGGGGTGCCGCCCCGCGCGCGCGCCGGCGACACGCCCGCCATGTCGCGCCCGCTGCTGCCCGGGCTTACCGAGCGGCTGGAGCCGCCCGACAGCCGGCCCAGCGCCGGCCGGCCCTCGGCCGCCGACGCCGCCGCCAGCGCCGCCGCCAGCTGCGCCGCCAGCGCCAAACATGTCAGCAGCGTGCACACCCCCCTGTACTGATCACCACGAGTCGCGGCAATCTCTCTCTATGAAAAGACATTGTGCATGCGTCCGGACACGGCCTGGCTGTCCCTTGTATTGCACAATGCCCCAACACACTGCAGGCGCCTGCATCGGCGCCTCAGCCGCTGCCGACCAAGCGCCGGCTGCAAACGCGGCACACTCACCCTGTGCTGGGTACACAGGACCCGCCTGCTGCCGCGTCACAGCCACGGGCCAGGTTGCGGCACCTGGCGTGCGGACGGCGCGCCCGAGAAAGCGCCGGGCTTGCCGATGGCGTCGCCGTCGTGGTCGCTGTCGGCGCCGCGCGGGCGCGGCCGCGCCGCGCCGCCCCAGCCATTGGCGCGCCGGCGGCCGCCGCGCACGGCCGCGCCGGCACCGGCGCAGCCGCCGTCGCCGCCGCCGCCGCCGCCGGCCGGCGCGGCGGCCGCGCCGGCGGGCTCCGGCGCGCCCGCCGCGCCGTCGACGGCCGCGGGGCCGGGCCCGGGGCTGCCGCCGCGCTCGGAGCCGCCGCTGGAGCTGGCGGCGCCGCTGCTCGCGCCGCGTCCGCTGCCCAGCCACGACGCGCTGCGCGCAGCACAGGCGCGCCCAGTCTGCAACGAGCGCCGGCATTGCCGGTGCCACTGCGCAGGTCGCCGCCATTGACACCGGTTGAGTGGCGGTACTGGGGCGCGCGTGCCACGCCGGACACCGTGTTGGGCAGACACGCTCACAGGAGGGCGCAGTCCTGACGCTAACAGCGCCTGAAGCACATGTGTGCTGATTATCAGGGCAGAGAAGGGCATCATGCTGATCCAACGTCCTCCCAGCTACATGTGTCTCTCCTAGATGGTCAACAGACGTGGCGTGATTGTGCTCTTTTAACCAAGTGTGTTGACGCTCCCACGGCCGCGCGCGCACCCGGACGCGCTGCTGCCGGCGCCGCGCAGCGCGCTGCCGGCGAGCCCGGCGGGCGTCGGCGGCGGCGGCGCGGGCGAGACCGAGCGCGTCGGCGACGGCTGCCGCGACGCCCCGCGCGAGCCCGAGCTGCGCAGCGCCGGCGGCGCCGCGCTGAAGGGCGCCTGCGCGGACCCGCCCCCAGCGGCTCAGCCGCCGAGCCGTAACTCAACCGCTCCTAATGCGATGGTCAGCGCGGCACATCAGCGACTCGCGACATGGCAGCACGGAATGCAGCACGCGTCACGGCCATGCAGCGCGTGCGGCGCCAGCCGATAAGGCGCCTGCATTCTTCCCCAAAACAGCAATCCTGACACCAGCAACAGCAGCCGCCGGCGCGGCCCAAAGCGTGCCCTGTGCCGCTAGCAGCGGCAGACGGCGCCAGCAGCGCGCACTCCCAGCTCTGCAGCCTCCCACCAATATGCTTTGTACCACCAGCCCACCCTGCTGGGTTCGGGGTCATTGCTCAAAGCATGCGCTGCATGCCCCTGCTGTGTGCATAACAGAAGCACAATGCGCATAACAACAAGGTCACGCGGGCGCGCACCCTATCATACACCCTATCTTACCCTATCCAGCAGGGGTTTCCATGCGGAGCCGCGCTGGCCCGCACCCTGAGCCCATCAAGCGCCTCGGCGCCCAGCCACATCGCGAGCGCGCCCTCGGGCGGCGGCCCCCGAAGCGCCGCCGCGCCGCCGCGCGCGAGCAGCGCTTCGCGCACGCGCAGCCACCTGCCGCAGTGCGGCATCACCAATCGACCTCCACGTGCATGACCCGCGGCTCTGCCGCAGCCACCCTCCCGTGCACGCGATGTTCAGGTTGCAGCGCAGGCTGCAAACGCCAGCTCCTGGGCGCGCACAGCACGCGGTAGGGGTAACACCCAGCTACGAACGCACATGCATACCCTCGCCACAAACACACATGTACACCCTCGACCTCCCGGCCGCGGCCGGCGCGCGCGCGCGCGCAGGCTGCGCGGGGGCCGCAGCGCGCGGGCGCGGGCCAGTCGCGGCCAAGGTTTAGCGAGCGCGCGGGCGCGGGCGGGGGCGGCCGCGCGCACCGCTCCACAACCTGCGGCAGGAAGAAGAGCTGCAAGCGCAGCGCCTCGCAGACGGCCTCCTCCGCCATGCCGCCCAGGCCCGGCACGGTCACCTCCACGTCGCCCTCCAGGCTCGCGCGGCACCGGCCGGGCGCCCCCGGCTCCTCGTCCACCACCTGTTCGAGCCCTACAGGGTCAGCTTCCCTAAGCTTTCATTATTCCTGTTCAGGCTTCCGACCTAACACGCCTGGGTGCGCCGAAGGGCGCGCGCACTCAGAGCCTTCCACTCAGGGAAGCTGACTCTACCCTAAACAAAGAAACTATAAAGTTGAGCGGAGTTGCGGCCGATTCGGTGCCCTCCTTCCCAAACGGTTGCTACACATGCAGGAGACGTCAAGGTAAGATGAAGAGAGGCACAGCGACGAGGGCGCGCTGCCCTGACGGACGGCACGTGGCATGAGAAGGGCCGCTCCAGGTGCAAGGAGGCCTGCAGAGCATGGCTGGTAGCGGACTCCGCACCGCCACACAATTCCGTGAAACACCCTCCCCAGCAGGGCTCCGGGGACAGGCGCACCCAGGCCATGCAGCTCCGCTGTGTATGCTGACATGCACGCTCGCCGCCATCAAACACCAGAGCTGGCGGGGCTTGTCGTACAGTCCCACACCAGGAACGCAAGGAGCAGCAGCGAGCATTTGACCCGTACCAGCAGCAGCTCAATGTGCGTGCGGTGGCGGAACAGCGGCGGCTGGCTAACGATAAAGCTAGCGGGGCCCGTCACACAGTCCCACACCAGGAACGCAATGGGCAGCAGCGAGCTTTAGAGGCTCGCACCAGCAGCAGCTCGATGTGCGCGCGGTGGCGGAATAGCGGCGGCTGGCTGACAATTGTTACGCGGTACGGCGGCCCTGGCTCGGCGTCAGCGCCACCCGCGCCGTCGCCGCCGTCGCCGCCGGCGCCGCCGGTGCCGCCGCGCGCATCCTCGAAGCGCAGCAGCTCGTAGTGCACGGCGAGGCTGCCCTCAGTGAGGCGCGCGGCCGCGCGCGGCAGCAGCGGCGCCAGGCCGGCCGCCTCCGGCACGCTCGCCAGCTTGACCACCTGGACGCCCGGCTCCCGCCACGCCGCCTCGAATCGCTCCGTGCCCCGCTTCAGCACCTGCGGCGCGCGCCGCGCGCACGTGTCGGCTGCCACGCTCTGCTCCCTGCAGTCGCTCTCCAGTGCTGCCGCGCTGGCCGGCAGCGCACCAGCTCACTGAACCTTGCCACTGACTGCAGCCCTGACTGCAGCCCTGACCAGTGCCATTGACTGCAGCCCTCTCCCTCGGGCACGACATAGGGCTGGCCAGCTGCTCACGAATGCAGCTGTGCACAGGTGGCGCGCCCCTTGCGTGCTACGCTGCTGGCCCGGAAGCAACAGGCAGTGCTCACAGCTTTACAGGGCCCTCGCTTGCTCACGCCTTGACGTGCTGTGCTTCTGCAGTCTGTGGAAGGTGGCCGCCTTGTGACCATCTCAAGACAACACCCAAAGCGCAGCGCTGCGCGGCCAGCTCCCAGCACACTCTGCCCGCAGCGTGCACGGGCCTGCCGCAGTGTGCGCCGCAGCCGAGCAGAGTGCAGGGGAGGCTTGCGCTGGCTGAGCCGCTTTTGCAGCTTCACGGCGCGGGGTACGCACTCGGCTCAGCAGCGCCCGGAAGGCTGGCAGGTGCCGCTCCACTTGATACTCGCTCGCCAACATTGGCAACACCGCCTCCACCTTGATGCGCACCATCGGGCTGCCCGCCCTCCGCCGGCGTGCGCGGCGGCAGCTTGGGCGCGACCGCGGGCGGGATGCGGCTCACGCGGGCTATGCCGAGAGGAGTAATAACTACCTTCAGTCGTGGCATAGCCTCATACGGCGTCTGCGGAAGACTGCACGCGCTTTGCACCAGCGACGAGGCACAAAACAGAGCAACTGGCGTGCACTGGATGGCGCCTTCCGCTTACGGCACAGCCCTCGCAAATACTGAGTTTCTGTGCAGCCCACTATAGACTAGCTAGTCGGAGGATTGCTGACTCCTCCTGAGAGGGTGTAGGGGGGGTATTTCTGATCCAGTGATTGTGTTGTGCCCCTCAGCAGTCCTACTCGCGTCAGACATGCCCACATACCTGATCTGCTTGCTCAATGTCAAAGACTCTCCCCTGCGACAGCACGTGTCACGGTCAGGGCAGCGGAACCACGCAACAGACAGGCAGCCTCAGCGGCTCACTCGGCGTGACTTGCACCCGCGCACCCGTGCCAGCAACGCCGGCTCACCCCTGGCGTCAGTCAGGTGGCACTGTCAGGAAGGTGCCCTGCCAGGCGGAGCCCGCGTGCTACTCGTGCTTGCTCGCGCGGCTCCTGCCGCTGGCGGGCGCCGCGGGCGCCGCGCCCGCCGCCCCGGGCGCGCCCGCCGCAATGGCGCACGCTCCGCCGGCACGCAGGCACAGCAGGCGGCCGGGCGGCGAGCGCGCCAGCGCGTCCAGCCAGCCGCCGTCGGACAGGGCCTGCAGTACCGCGGCCCACGCCGCGCCTGCCGCGGCGCCCAGCACCGCGCCCGCCGCCACCTGTCCGCGCGCGCCCCTTGCAGTAGGTGCATGCTGGGCTGGAGTTGGCAATGCTCTGCCTGTGCGCAGCCCAGCCATCCATTGCTGTGCTGTTCGCGTGAGAGCGTTCCGCTGGCAGCATCCTGCCAAGGCTGCTGCGCGCCACTGCATGCATGCAAGCCGAGGGCTTAAAGCGCGCTCGCAGGACCTGCTGCATGTCCCGTCAGCGCTATTCCACTCCATGAGCACCTGAGGCTTGTGATTGACCATGCGTCGCTTGTCAAGCACAAAAGGAAGCTGGCTTCAGACTTATACCAACCAGACCGAGCCACGTCATGCACCCGCACGCATCCTCCCTGCCGCGCGCGCTCCCCTGTGCTGCCCTGCATGTGCACTGTCACTCGCGCTGCACATGCAACCCCATTGCGACCTGCGCATGCCACGAGCCAAAAACGCGCGCCCACCAGGGACTCGCAGGCCGGGGCGGGCCCTGTCAGGCACGCCTGGACTGTGTCATGGTAGCCCAGGTAGGTGCGTGCATGGCACACGACGACCGCGAGCGCGCCCAGCAGCGCACTCTCCGCCGCCTGCGGGCGCAGGGGAGGATAGGGTTAGGGAAGGGTAGGGTAGGGTAGGGTAGGTAGGTTAGTGGTAAAGGAGGAGCCCGACGACCGCCAGCGCGCCCAGCAGCACACTCTCCGCCGCCTGCAGCGCCCGCTGGTCGCGCAAGTCAGCGCTGCAGCTGCTGTGGGCTCTGCATGCGGAGCAGCGTGCTGCTCCACCGGCAGCTGCGTACAGGCACAAGCACCGGCTCAGACGCAGAGGTCTGGGGAAGCCCGTAGTAAACAAACCCCCTTGTGCGGCTTGCAGCCATACAAATGCAATGGCGGCGCGACAAGCTGCTGCCTGTTCTTGGCACCGGCCAGAGCCAAGCTTGCTTGCCAAGCGAGCTCGAGCAGAGCGCCACCCGCCACGTCGCGGGCCGCAGCGCAGCACGAGGCGCGCCTGGCGCGCGGCTGCCCCAGGCGGGCGCGGCCCCGGGCGCCGCCGCGCCAGCAGCGCGCAGCCCAGGTGCAGCGCCCAGGCGAACGCCGCCGTCTGCGCGTGCGAGGACGGCCAGCCGAAGCTGCCGCAGTTGCCCAGCGCGCCGCAGCGCAGCGCCGGGCGCGGCTGCGCGACCAGGCGCTTGAGCGCCTTGCCGGCGGCCGCGTTGCCCACAAAGCCGCTCAGCGCGGCCCAGGCGCGCGCGTCGCGCTGCTGGTATGCGACCTGCGCAGGGCGCCTCAGTGCCTTGGAACCTGATACACACCGCCCTCAGGCGTTGTTGTCGCCCTTCTGCTGCGCCCACGCTGCGTGGACTCGACAAGGTGGAAGGTTTCGCCCTGTCTAGCAAACAAGATGCAAGCATAGCAATCAAGATGCAAGCACAGACGACCGCGCTGGTGCCCGTGTGATCACCGACCTGCAACAGGGCCCCGCACCAGCGCCTGGGAGTATATGATGAGGTACGGCGTGCCGCAGAGCAGGGCAAGCACGTGGCCAATGCCGTCACCTGTGCTGAAGCGGGTGCAGTCTATGCAGGCCGTCTGCAGCTGACCCTGCATCCCTAGCGCAGCGCTGCACGACGCCTGCACCTCAAGCCCACAAGCTAGGCTGCTGTCTGATGACCAAACAAACAAAGCCAAGCTACTGTGTAAGGCAGAGGCACTGTTGCTAGCAGAGATGAGGCTGTCTTCGCTGTCCTGTGATATCAACTGAGTGTCCTTGCGCTCCAGGGCCCAAAGACCCTAGCTCTAGAGCCTCCTCGGCACGTTGGCTTTTGGCAGACTTGCGCGGCTAGAGCTACCGCGTGCCGCAGTTTCTGCCACCAGCTGAGGCGTCTGCTCTGAGCCGGTGGTAGCACCTGGCGGCGAGCGGCCCGCGGGCCTGCGCAGACAAGCGGCGCTGCCAGAGGCTGCTGTGCAGTGCGCAGCGCGCACGCGCGCGCTGTTCTGCCTGACCGGCGCTGCGTGCAGCGCCGGACTTTGGAGCTTCCGTCTAGGCGCGGAGGCGACCAGCGCGCGCGCACCGGAGCTGCTGAGTGGGAGGCGCAGCGGCTGTCTGAGGCGCAGCTAGCGGCGCCACTCCGCGTGCGGCGGGTGCTTGGCGGTACAGAATGTCCGGTGCGCCCCCGCGCAACCCCAGGCTCCCGGAAACTGGCCGCTCCTTAGCAACCTGGGGGACAAGGGTGGGTGCGGGAGCCGGGATTGTACGGAAGGTCAGGCGAGACCAAGGGGAGGTTACTTGCGCAAGGCTGTTATGCGCCGCGACGGTGTCTGGCTATCCAGAGGCATCCAGAGGCGTGCGTGAGGCTGCGCTGCCCTTGCGGCCTGTGCGTGTGAGGCAGGAGAAAGCGGTGTTTGGCGGCAGCTGGTGCTGGCTGCACCGTGCTCAGCACAGCGCTGCTGCACAAGTTGCCCTCGATGGTGTGGGTAGATGATTACCTGGTGCGCGTGCTTGAAGAGGAAGCAGTGTAAAAACTGAGCAGGGTTGAGACTCCTGAGGCCAACTGGCACTGGCTTTGTAGTGCGTCAGGGTACTACCGTCTCAGTGCAGACACGCTGACACGGGCCGCTCGAGGGGGGCGGAGGTCGGGAGGCAGGGCAGCGGCAGTAATCGTGATTGTGACCTGGAGAGCAGCAACCTTTGTCTGCCTGAGGTGTTCAAGTGGCGGGCTATTACTTCGGTGACTTCGTTGCGCAGGGCTGCCGTCCGAAGCTCTGTCGCGCGCGCAGGCCGCCCGGCGCCGCAGAAGCCGTGGGAGCGACAGGGCGGCGCCAGCACGAGCAGCGTGACGCCGCTGGGACCTAGCACCGCCGGCGACAGCGGGCGCAAGCCCTGGGAGGCGGGCGCAGGTTCGCGGACCCCAGCGTGCGGCCAGAAGTGTGCCTTATTCGCGTGCGCAGGCTGTTTTGCGACGAGAGCGCGGGGGCTTGCGGCACTTTCTCCCCGTATTTGTCCCCATTTTCACCTGAGTACCTTTGATGCAGGGTCACTGATCAACAGGCATATGGCTGCCGGATTCCATGCATTGCAGGATACTTATCAGCTCAGGGGTGTAATTACCCGCATACCCAATGTTACGGGTGCTTGCGCGGCTGCCAGGCTGCAGGCTCTAGCTGGCGTGCAGTTGTCGGATGCACCACCCCGGTGCCATTCTGCGCAGACCTCTTAAACATCTGACAGCGCGCGCAGCGGCAGGTGCCATCGGCGCCGCCGCCCCGCTCGGCGGCGCGCTGGCAAACCGCGCGCGGCCCTGGCAGGCGGGCGGAGGCGGCGCGTACGGCGGCGCGTACGGCGGCGCCTACGGCAGCAGCCCGTACGGCAGCAGCGCCCTGGGCAGCTCCTACGGCAGCTCCTACGGCGGCGGCGGCTACGGCGCGTATGGCGGCGGCGCGTATGGAGGCGCGCGCTTGGACGTTGCTGCAACCATGGCTTTCACGGGTCAAGCAATATATTAACTCGTTTCGAAGCCTGGCCATGCCGCACCTGCTGCCTTATGTGTCATGCTGTTGTCTGACGGTCGACCTGTGTGCTGTACTCGTGTTGGCGCTTGTGCAGGCGCCAGCACGTATGGCAGCGCGTACGGGGCGGGCAGCAGCGCGTACGGGGGCGGCAGCACGTACGGCAGGCCCACGGGCGGCATGTACGGGGGCTCCTCATACGGCGGCGGGTATGGGTCGACATACGGCGGCTATGGCGGCGGCTATGGCAGCGGCCTGGGCGGCTACGGCAACGGCAGCGCGTACGGGCAGCCCTACGGCGGCGGCGCGATGACGCCATATGGCGGCATGGGGCCGAGTGCGCCGGCCCCTTTTCTTTTTATGTGCACAGCACGCTGTGCATGGCGCACCCATGTATTTGTTTGGGAGGAGCAGCAGCACAGCAAGTAAACACAAGCGGCTGTCGCGGGGAGGTTGCTTGGTCTTTGTGCGCCGTGTTCCCGGGGGTGCTCATGGGCCCAGTGTTGCATTGCTGTGGACGCCGGGCTGCCGCGATGCACCACGGACCCTCAGTGTTGACAGCGGCGCCAGTCTATGCCGGCGGCGCGGCACCTGTGCTGGCAGCTGACAAACGTGCTGGCACCGCTGAGCATGCTGCGCCGCGCCCAGGCCCCCGTGTTGCATGCCGATGCGGGCGGTGACGGCCGCGCGCTTGCGCGTTCGCAGGCGGCGCTTTTGGCGGCGCGGAGGGCCCGCCCGCGCCGCCCAGCTCGTGGCAAGCGATGCTGCACATGATTGGCGGCGTGGTGCACTTCTTCGGCCGCCTGTCCTTCCTGGTGGACGAGAATGCGCACGCCGTGCACTTCTTCGTGCACGCGCTGCTGCAGCTGCTGGACAGGCGCGCGCGCGCCGCCCCTGGCACCCGCCGCCGCGGTGGAAGGGTGCGTGCGCCCTTGGTGACTGTACAGAGGGCACATTGATGTGCTGAAGTGCTTGGAGGCACGAGTTTGCAATTTGACTCGCCTGCGCGCTCATATGCGACATAGAAATGCGTTTTAGTTCCTATAAAGGGCTTGAGTGTGGTTGAGGTCACTGCTGCGCCAAGCAGGTGCCGGCCGTAATCCGCTCTCGTACTGGCGCCGCCCCACTGTTAGGACTCACGCAGTCCGCACATGCAGGGCGGGGTCGCTGTACGGCGAGCTGGCGCGCTTCGTGCTGCGCCTGCTGGGGTACAAGGCGCCCGCGAAGGCCGCGCCGGCGGAGTGCGCGCCCGGGGAGGCGGCCCCAGCGCCGGGTGGGCTGCCGGGCGGGCTGCCGGGCGCCCCGGTGCGCGGCGCGCTGCCAGGCGCGCCGGCCGCGCCCGCGCCGGCTGCGCCCCGCAGCGTGCTGCCGGGCGCGCCTGCTGCGGGCGGCGGCCGCGCGCGGAGCTGGGACGGCGTGTGGGGGAAGCAGGAGTAGGGGCTGCCTGGCGCGGGAGGCGCTTCCGGCGGAGGGCGCGCGCCGGCCAGGCGGCCGCGTCCCCCGCGCAGGGCCGCCTGACGGCGGGCCTGCGAGCAGGCGCGTTGCCAGACGCGCTGGCTGGGGCCTCTTCATGCGTGACGGTCCGCGCTGCGCACGGCGCGCTGGCAGCGCGGAGGGGTGGCGGTCGCCCGGCTGGGAGGCTGCGCAGGGAAGGTGCAGGGCGTCCGCGGCAAGCTTCATGCAGGCTGAGCTGCCTGTCGCGCCAGCTGCGGCTGCGGAAGCTTCTGCATGAGCGAAGGCGGGCGCGCAGGCTGTCTATATTAGTAGTAGGCGGCCGCCTTGGCCGGAGCGATATCGTGTGCCTGACGGGTTTGTCTAGGGCAGAGCTTTTGGTCGTGTGAGCGTTGCCTGCAAGTCAGCGACGGCCGCTGGTCTGTGATTTGTACAGCTTCCCGTCTGTTGCTGACGTTCAGAACAAGACATGCGCCGTGTATCATGCAAAGCTATTGACATGCAGGGGCGTGCTTGATCAGACCATGTGCTTGTCTGCAACCTGAGGTTCAGGGTGGGCTCTGCTTCGCTTTTGAAGACCCAATCGCAGCTCCGCTAGGCTAGCTTCCGTGCGCAGCCGAGCTGCGGCAGCTCTACGTGCTACATAGTGCTGATTGCTAGACGTACTGTACACCTAGCCAATGCACACTTTCACCATGGTGCGGCCTCATCATTCACACTTGCCAGCACGGCCACCCACAGCTCTTATCTGTTGCCGAAGCAGTTGCTATGGCAGCTGGCTTGCGACTGCCGTGCTATCTACTACAGCACTCAGGCACTGGCGTGTGTGCGCCACCGAGCTCCCGCTAATACAGGGCACAAGCTCAGGGTGTGGGGCGGCAGGGCCAGCCCGAGCCCTCAGGAGCCGGCGCTGGCGTGCACGACCTTGCGCTCGAGGACAAGGCTGCCTGGTCGGCCAGCGCGCAGACGCCTGAATTGCGCACGCACGGTGCGAGCTTGACAGGCGCTGCGAGCTGGCTGGGCCTGCAGCCTCTCGTCAAGCGCAGGCCGGGCCTGCCGCTATGAGACGTACTAGGCGCACCACTCCAAGCGTGATGAACGCAGTGCTGCTGCACTGCAGTGCCCCCTTCCCGGTCACATAATGCTCCACTCTCACAAAGCAGATCAAGCTCCGGCTGCCACGAGCGTTGAAGTAGTCTTCCACGAGTGCGTATATGGCGCAGCTGCAGCGCGGCCACTGTGTGCTCGGCGTGCAGGTGCGCCTCTGGTGCTCCCATACGGCGCCAGTGTGGAGGACACGCTGGGCTACGTCCCGCACGCTGCTCACCCCGCGCTGGACGCCGCGATGCGCGAGCTGCACGCGAGCATGCACACCAACCGGCCCAGGTCCAGCATGGTGCGCGACGCCCACACCCACCTGTGGCGCGGCGTGCAGGCACGGCTGGCGCGGACGTATTACCAAGCCATACAGACAGAGATTGACGGACGGGACATGTACGGTCTGTATAGCAGGTGGCATGCTGCGGAAAGGCAGACAGTGACGCTGCACGCAGGCGTGCAAAGGCACTGAATGCTATGACGCCGCTGCAAAAAGGAGTGCGCACACTGTGTGGTTGGCCGGGTGCAACGATTTCAAGCACCTGTCCATAGCTGCCATCAATAGACCGGCCAGAAATCGGAACGAGCCAGACACCTGCGGCCCTCGCCGCTAGCGCGGCAGGCACCGCGGCGGGTGGCGCTGCAGCGCAGGGCGAGCACTCTCTTTCTGCAGGGCGCTGCGGGAGCCATGCGCCAGCGCAGCGCGGGCCGCGCTGGCTGCTGACCGGGCCAGCGGCGCGGCAGGCGAGGCGCCGGCGGCTGCCGCCCGGCCACCGCTCGGCGGCTCTCGATGCCCTGGCAAACCCGTGCGCCGGCATGGACGTGCAGCGGCCGGTGGACGGCAACGGCCACACGCCTGCGTTCCAAAAGTGCATGCCCTCTCCATCTCCATAATCGACAACGGTGGTCGTTGCCTGAGAGTGCACGCACGCAATTTGCATCTCACATGAGGCTTGGATTGAAGGCGGAGCCAACAAGGATGCTGCGCATACACCTCTGCCGCTCGATCCCCCCGAGGCAATGCAGCTCCCTCCGCGCGTGCCTGTGCGACGTCTGGTGGGGTGCTGGGGCTCGCACTGCCCCGCTGGCGGGTGCAAAGATATCATCGCTGACCCTGGGCCCCGTGCGGCAGGCTGCTGCGCAGGGTGCCTGGCGGCGCGGCGCTGGGCCAGCAGGCGCCGGCGTGGCCCTGGGCCGCGGCAGCAAGCGCGGAGGCGCGGGACGCAGGCATCAGTCTAGGTGCACCCCTGTCCCCCACGCGCCACCGTAAGGCGCTGGTCCCAGCACCATGGGAAGCCCTGCAAGTGGCGGACAGATCCGTGCTGCGTTGCAACAGCACAGCAGTACCCTAGCCCTACCCTGAGACCCTGAAGGCGCGCAGCCGAGCGCGCGCCACTGGTGACGGTGCGGCTGACGCCGCGCTCGGCCGCCGGCGCGCGCGCGGGCCTGGCCAAGGCCGAGGCCGGCAGCGCGCCCGCGCCGGGCGCGCCCGGCCCCGACGCCGGCCCGCCGCGCGGCTGCCCGCCGTTCCCGCACCTGCCCGGCCCCGGGCGCGCCTGTCCGGCGCCGCCCGGCGGCGCTCGCCCGGCGGCGCACGACGCTGCCGCAGCCTGCGCGCCGCCGCAGTCCGCCCGCGCGGATGTGCAGGCTCCTGGCCCGGGCGCCGCAACGTCGCCCGCACCGCCGACCCAACCCTGCACCGCGCACTCGCCGGCTGGCGGCCAGAGGCCCAAGCGGAGGCAGACGTCTGCGGGTGCGGACGTGGTGCGGGGCGGCAGCGGGGCCGCGACGCCGCAGGGGCCGGCGCGCGCTTGGGCGTCGCCCCGAGGGAGCGCAGACGCGGAGGTGAGCGCCCTTGCTGGGTAGCAGGGCATGGCGTGATCGTGAGCGCTGGGGCTGCGGGTGTGTTTGCAGGCATGTGCATGCAATGCCTCTGCGCCGGCCCATAGTGTGCTGGCAGTCGCACAGATCCGGTTCAGCGGCTGCATGCTGAGGGAGCCCCAACACGCTCGACCAGAGCACCGCATCAGTGGTACAAAGCAAATGCTCCTCTAAGCACCTAGGACTGCTGCCCCTGTCCCTGGTGAGATGAAGGGAGCCAGTACGCAACATGGCAGGGCCTCGCTGGCGACCACGCGCGCGCCAGCCGCGCCGGCGGGCAGTGCGCGCCATCGCCGAGCGACTCTGAGCGGTGCGGCGCGGAACGTCCCCCTCTCGCTTGCTCTGACAGCGGGCACACGCAGGTCCACAAGTACGGGAGTCCAGCCTAAAAGGTGTACATGTGGGGACCTGACAGCAGACTGCATGCAATTGTGAGGCCGCAGGCCGCTGCTGCCATGTCTTCGCCACACTGATGACCGCCGCCGTCTGTCCCAAAGATTCAAGGCGAAGCGCGCGCTTGCTGGCCGACCCGCGCCACGCGCCGGCAGGGCGGCGCGGCGGGAGGAGCTGGCGCGCGAGGTGCGGCTGGAGGTGCTGCGGGAGGTGGCGCGTGACGGCGGGCCGCCGCCGGGCGGCGCGGCGCGCTTCGGCGGCGCGCTGCCGCCCGACGAGCAGCTGCACAAGACGCGCACGCGGTGCCTGCCCCCACCCCACCCCTCCCCGCCGCTCATGACTCATTCCACCAGCGGTGTTCAGGCGACCTCCCTGTGCCAGGGCCTGCTCGCATGCGAGGCCTTGGCTGAAACCCTGGCATGGGACCCTAAACCCTATATGCGCGCATGGCGCAGGCTGGCGGCGCGGCGCAGCGCGGCGCAGCAGAAGGCGGAGGCGCTGCAGCGGCTGCGCGACGAGGTGGCCAACCTGCGCGCGCACAATCGCGAGCTCTCCGCGTCGCTCGGCGGGCTGCACGCGCGGGCGCGCGCGCGCGCCAGCCGTCCCCGCCCCGCCCCTGTGCCCGGTCCATGCTGGGCCAAGTGAAGTTCGCGTCTGTCTGCACTGCTTCGGCTGCTAGCAGAGAAGGCTCATTGCATACGGCGTGCTGGGCCTGCTTGGGCAGCAGCGCAGGCGCTGTTGATTGGCTGCATCGCCGCACGTCTGGCTTGGCAGCCGCCACCCGGCGCGCCTGCATGCTCAGTGGCCCGATGCGTTGCTCGCAGCCGCCGCGCTTGCATCGGAGCCTGGGCTGCTTGCGCAGGCGCGCCGCGCCCGGGTTGTGCGCGGCTGCCGTCGCTGCAGTGCGCTGCACCGCCACAGAGCTCTGCATTGTTGAGCGGGGAGAGGGGCCCTACGCCCTGTTGAGGACGGCGGGTGCGCGGGCCGCAGGCGCAGGAGGTCGGGCAGGAGAATGCCACGCTCTTGCAACTGCTGAGCTGCCTGCAGCTGCCGCCGGCGGCCGCAGCCGCGCAGCCCGGCCCGCTCATCTCGCCGCTGCCGCCGCTCGCGCTCGCGCCGGGCGGCGGCGCCGGCCCGGCTGGCGCGGCGCCGCCGCCGGGCCCCGCGGCCGGCGCGCAGCCCTGCCGCCTGCGCCAGGCCGTCGCAGACGAGGTTGCCGCCGGCTGAGGCGGCCGCGACATGCGCGCGCTGGAGAGAGCTTGGGCTTAGCTGCAGCAAAGCGTGTTGTGCGCTCAGTGGGAGCAGCGGCGCCGGCCACAAGCGTGCTGCGTATGCGCACGCGGCAGTGCGTGCAGCTTTGCTGCTTCCACTGGCAGCCGCGCCAAACACCTTTTGCGAGTGTGCACGGAGGTGGTACGGCCGGCACATGCCCAGTGAGGCAGCTGCAGCCCGACATGGGTCATGCCAACCGGTCATGGAGGCAGTGCGAGGCAACTGGGTGTTTTGTACATTATAGCCATGCGGCGGCAAGGTAGGCAGCAACTGTCACCAGCATGTTTGAATTGTCGACTTGCTACTTCCTTGGCGATGTGTTGAGATTGCCTTCCATTTCACACTAGTACCTCACTGCAAGCTGTCACACTGCGTTCACTATAGCATGCAGTCGCCTTCCTGCACTGTGCAGGCGCAGCTGCGCAGCCGCGCAGCACCCAGCACTGCTCGCTCACGTTTGCCAATGCTTACGTCCACCGGCCGCCTTCTCAGAGCTGCACAGCCCACCGCTCTGCGGCCAGCGCAGGCCGCTAGGACGCTCCTTGTCATCGCACTGAGCCCAGCAACGCAGAGCCCACCGGCGTCCAACCAGTCTCCGCCAGAGCCAAGCCGGGACAAAAGCGGCGCTGGTCTGCGCGCTGTGGTGGTCGGCGCTGGCCCGGCCGGCTGCGTCACTGCCATGCTGCTCGCACAGCGGGGCTTCAGCGTGGATGTGCTGGAGCGGCGGCCGCGGCCGGCCGCCCCCCACCAGGAGCTCGGCAGGACGTACCTGATGATACTCAGTGGCAGGTCAGACCTTGCAACTGGTTTTTGGTCCCTCATTACACGGCGATGACTGCACACTGCGCAGTGTGCATGGCCCATACCAGCAGATTGCTCTCGCCCGGCCGCCTTTCCTAATACGCCTGGCCGCACTGGCTGTAACGGTCGCTGGCGACGCCCTACAACCATGGAGCCTAGTGTTGGACCGCCGCTCCCAGGCGCCGCAGACGCTGGCTCCGGCGCAGCCCCTAGGTCTTGCTGTGCCAGGGCGCTGCAGGCGCTGGCGGCGGCCGGCGCCGACCCGCCGTGCTGCTCCGAGGGCGCGCCGCGCCGCAAGGGCCTCTATGACATGGCCACTGGACGCCTGTTCCCGCACCGCACCGGCCGCGCGCACATCGTGGACCGCCGCACGCTCGGCGCGGAGCTGGTCGCTGAGGCCGAGCGCCTGCACCCGCGCGCCATCACGTTCCACTTTGACGCCAGCCTGAAGGCGCGTGGGCGGCGCTCGAAGTCGTGCAGCGGCTCTCCTGCTGCGCGTATGTTTTGCACCTCTGTCTTCGCCGCACTGGGGTGACGCGGCCGTGCAGGCGGCACCACCGGGCGCGCCCCGCCTCCTGCACGTCGTGCCAGGCGCCCCCCAGGCCCTGCCTTGACAGGGTTACGGCAGGGTCGCGCATGCATGCGCCACCACGGGCCCAGCTTCGGTCCAAATTTGCAGTGCGCCGGGCGCGCCACGTATAAAAGAAACAGGCTGATCGAAAAACACGTATGCAACATGGCGTCCAATCAGAAGCCGTTCAACTAATCTTGTGCGCTGACCATGGCCGCCTGCCCCAGGACGTCGACCTGGACGCGCGGCGCGTCGTGTGCGCGGCGCCGCCCGGCGGGCGCAGCGAGGCCCTCGCCTACGACCTGCTCGTCGGCGCGGACGGCGCGGGCAGCGCGGTCCGGCAGCTGCTCCAGGCGCGCGCGCGCGCGCCTGTGTGGCTGCCTGGCCGTCATAGGCACAGTGAAAACGTGCAAGTCGCACAGCCGCAACGTGGCATCCAGGTGCAGCAGCCTGCGCCAAGTGCTTGGTCAGGGCAAGGGCTGCTGGTGCATGTCTGTTGCGATCGCACAGGGCTGCAGCGGGATGCTGGCCATCCTAGTTGGGCCGGGGAGCATGCAAGCACGCACGCAGCTCTGCGGACGCGCTCTGCTCACACCGCTGTCTGGGTCTGAGAAAGAGCGGCACGGTCACTGGCGGCGCCCGGGCACAGGAGCGCTGCGGGCTGCCGGTGACGGTGCGGCTGCGGGCGGGCATGCAGTACAAGACGTTCCACGGCTTGCCGCCGCTGGCAGGGCCCGAGGCAGAGCATGAGCCGCACGCGCAGCTCGCGCATGGCGCCAGCGCGCCCGCGGCCGCTGCGCTGCCCAACATGAGTGCGCACAGGTGCGCCGGGGCATGACAGGCAATTAAAAACAGTATGCAAGTCTGGCAGGATGCATGCACTTTTGTGAGCATGTGGGTGGCAGCGCATGCACATCATCAAGTCATCTCTGCGCCGCACTGAATAGGATTAGGGTCCCATGCGCGCACGGCAGGCCGCGCGAGTACACCTACAGCTGGTTCCGGGACGCGGCCGGCGCCGGCCGCATGCTCTGCTCCACCTGGCTCGACGACGACGGGCGCGTGTCAGGTGGGCGCCCGCTGCACTACAGTGCGCAAGGCGACCAAGCGGTCTGCCTTGCCTCTTTGCTCTTGTCTCGCCTCTCCTGAAACGCCCGGACCCTGCACAGGGTCCGGCCTGCCTTCAAGCCGCGCAACGCCAATTGAGTAAGAGAGAGGCCCATAGCGCAAAGCGGCCGTGTGGCCATGCACAGAACGCCTCGTGCGGCTCTGCACGAGCACCGCAGCGGGCGCACCCCGCAGCCGGCCAGGCAGCACGCGTGCGTGCGCGGCGTGACCACCCCGCGCGCCGCAGGCCTGCTGGCGAGCTACGAGGACCTGGCGGCGCCCGCGCAGGCCGCGCTGCTGGCCGACGCGCTGCCGAGCATGCCCGCGGCCTGGCGCGCCGCAGTGGCCGCGCAGACGGCCGCGGGCGCGCAGGCGCCGGCGAGCTTTGGCGCCGTGGTTGCCTGCGCCCGCTTCCATGGCCCGCGCGCCGCGCTGGTGGGCGACGCGGCGCACGCGGTCACGTCCACGCTGGGGCAGGTGCGCCCAGAACCGTAAGCCCAATCCTAACCCTACACCACCAGCTTCGGCGCCGTGGTCGCCTGCGGCCGCTTCTATGGCCCGCGCGCGGCGCTGGTGGGCGACGCCGCACGCGGTCACGTCCACGCTGGGGCAATTGCGCCCACGGAGCGCCGCGCTGCGCTGCCCGCACGCCTGCGTGTACGCGGGGGGCCGACCGCCTGACCGTGTCACACCGCCCCTGGCTCCGCTTAATGTTATTATAGAGGGTTTTGGAAGACCTACGACGCAAGAGCGCGGGGTACAGCTGGGGGCGGCGCTCGGCCGCTGCGTCGCTGCGGCTTGTTGCGACGCCCGGCCTGAGGGGCCGCACCCGCCTGCGGCTTGCGGAGCGGCCCGCTGCGGCCGGGTCTTTGCCTGGAGCGCGGCGCGAGCCCGGTGGCTCGGCGCCAAGCCGGGCGGCGCGCCGCGGGCACGGGCTGCAAACTGGCGCTGGAGAGCTGCGCCGCGCTGGACGCGGCGCTGGCGGCCGCCGGCGGCGCGTCCTGCGCTAACCCTACCATAACCCTGACTTGGCGGCGCGGCGCCGGCAGGGCTGCAACCTGGCGCTGGAGAGCTGCGCCGCGCTGGACGCGGCGCTGGCGGGCACCGGCTGCGACCTGGACGCGGCGCCTGCGGCGTACTCGGCCGCGCGCGTCGCGGACGCGCACGCGTTCCAGGACCTGGAGGTCATGCAGGTGGCCCTAACCCTACCCTATGCTGTGCAGAGCATGCATCCCTGCTGGACCTTCCCGTCAAGAGCCCTAACCCTATTCCAGGACCTGGAGGTCATGCAGGTGTGCAGAGCAGGCATCCCTGTCAGGCCCCCCCGTCAAGAGCTGGGCGCCTGCCCTCCGCAGTGCTGCACATCCGGTTGCGGCGCAGCACGTCCGCGCTCTTGCAGACATGCTGCACGGGGGGTTCCTGGCTGCGATCGAGGCCGGGGAGCAGCGGCTTGCCTGTCATGCAGCCCTGCGCACAATGTTTGCCTGCTCACGCAAGTGCACTCTTGAGCCGCGTGCTGTGTAGCATACTGCGCAGTGCACCAGTGTGTGGGCCTCCGTGTGGGGCAGAGACCCCTGAACGTGCAGCGCGCACGAAGTCCGCCGCGGCGCCACACAGGCCGAGCTGGCAGCCGGCGGCCGCGCAGGCGTGCGTGGTGGCTGCGCGCGAGGCGCGCGCGCTGCCGGCCGGCGCGGCGTTGCGCGCGCGCGCCGTCATGTACCTCGCGCTGCTGGCGGGCGCCGCGCTGGCGCGCCTGCGCGCGCTGCCCTCGCCCATGTACCTCGCGTCGGCGCTCGCGGACCCGGCCGTGCCGCAGGCGCGGCCCGCCCCCTCCCCCCACGGGCGACCGTGCTCCTCAGACCAGCGAGCCTACCACACGACAGCGCCCCACACCTGGGCAGCGCTGCCGCCTGCGCTGCGCTGCATGGGCCGCCCTCGGCCGCGTGCTCGGCATCGGCGGGTGCCCGTGCGCCCTGATTCATGGACCCAAGGTGGTGGCCTGCTGCAGCTGGTGCTCAATTTGATCTCATGAGTTGCGGTCCAAAAATAGATGACACCTGAGTGGTATGAATACCGTTAGAATCCATGCCCTTCACATGAGCTCCATCCTCTGATGTAGGGCTGCTGCGCTGCCTCCATGTGTTGGCCGATCATGCGCTGGGCTTCGCTTCGTGCACCAACAGAAGGTTCAGAGTGCATAGTCAGGGCGTGCGTCGTTCTTCTCTGCCATGGGCTGGACGTAACTCAAGTCCATGTTACCCGTTTCGGGTACGCAGCAGCTGAACAGGGCCCGCGCGGACAGGTGACTATCAGGCGAAACCTGCACGCGCTTGCGGCGCTCGCAGCGTGCGGCTTTGCGGCTGCCGCGGCACTGGCTGCTGTAGCTGTAAGGGCGCTGTGGCGTGTTGTGGTGTCCGGCTGGTGGCTAGTATGAGGCCGGTTGATCGCTTTGAAGGGTTGATGATTGTTCTTGGCGCTCGCGCTGTTTGCTCAGTCAGTCTCAGGATAAAGGTTGGAAACACGTGCCTGCGTTTAGAGCGCACGAAATGCACCTGTGTGGCAGCATAAGTTTCTTGTCCTTGTGCACTTTATTGCGGACCATGCAAACATGGTAGTACACTCAAAAACAGAGGGTGCGCGGCCTTGCTGCATAGCTCACAGAACAGGTAGACTGCTGCAATTTGTCTCTTGTAAAGACACTGGTACCTGCGTACCCGCTGTAGCTTGGACAGCGCACGTATTGGTATCTCAGCACGCTTGTCAGCGCCACGGCCGATAGGTAAATCAGGCTGTCAGCAGGGCACCACCGGCAGAGCTCACAGCCCCCCTCTCATCTCACCTAGTTCGCTCACTCGTGCAGGAGATTGGTGTGCGAGGCTTGTTAGGTTATTCGATCAGGGTGCCCAGCAGACTTGGCGGGACCACGCCAGCCGATGCCACACAGTCGCGCACGGCGCCTGGGGGGCGTAGGCTGGTATTGGAGGCTGCGGCGCGCCGGGCAGGCGCCCGATGGTGGCCGTGTGGGCCACGCTGCACCATCTTGTTTATACTTGTTAGCTGCCGGCGCGGTTCCACAATGCGGCGCCGCGCGTGCCAGCGCGCGCTTGCGGCGGCGCTGGCAGTGGCGCTCTTGCCGCTGGCGGCGGCACAAGGTAGCGGCGGCGCGTATCCACGCAGCCGCATGATTGAATGATCGGGAGTGAATTTTATGCCAAGCAGGCGTCGGGGGCCGTTGCACACCGCTTGGTAAATTAAAAAGCACAGGAAAAATGCCGTGTGCGCCAGAGCTGGATGAGCGGCTAGGTCAGTGGCGGCCTCCCGCGCAGTAGTGCCATGTCGGCCATTCTGACTGCGGCGGCCCGCCGCTGCAGGCGCGGCAGGCGGGTACGACTACAGGGACGGGAAGGTGCTGCTGCACTTTGGGAACAACATACAGAACCTGGACGATGCGCTGAGCGCGGCGGGCCTGGCGCCGTGGGCCGCCTCCCGCGACGTGTGCCTGTGGGGCGGCGTGGCGTGCCTGGCCGGCACGCGGCGCGTCGCCAGCGTCTCGCTGCCCAACCTCAGCCTGCGCGGTGCGCCCTGGTTGCTTCACAAGAGCGCCTGCCCCCAATGCCTGACTCGAGCCAGTGCCCCCGTACTTGGGCACGATGTGCAACTGCGCCCTTCCCTCCGCACGCGGCGGGCCTGCTGCACGGCCCGCGAGCGGCGACCTGCGTGCCCAGCGCAGACGCCGCCTAGCTGTCGGCGTGCGCACTCGCCGCGCGCAGGCAGCCTGAGCGGGCGTGCGGCTGTGGCGCTCGGACCTCTGCCCTGCGTCACCAGGCATCTATGCCGTGCCACAGCGCTGACTCCACGGCGCGCAGGCAGCCTGAGCATACGTGTGGCTGTGGCACTTGGACCCCTGTCCTGCATCACCAGGCAGCGATGCCATGCCACGGCGCCGGCGCTGCGCGCAGGCAGCCTGGACGCACGCGCGGCTGTGGCGCTTGGACCTCTATGTCACCTCTGCGTCACCAGAAATGGATAATGTGCTCCACAGCGCTGACTGCATGGCGCCGCCGCTGCGCGCAGGCAGCCTGGACGCGGGGCTGGTGGCTGTGACGCTCGGGCCTCTGCTCTGTGCCGCCAGGCATTGATACCGTGCACAGCGCTGATGTGACCCCACCGCAACCCTAACCATGCTGCCGGCGCTGCGCGCAGGCAGCCTGGACGCGGGGCTGGCGGCGCTGTCGGAGCTGCGCGTGCTCGCGCTGGCCAACAACCAGCTGACCGGCACGCTGCCGCCCGCGTTCGGGCCGCGCCTGAGCCGCCTGCAGCGCCTGGACCTGTCCGGGAACCCGCTCGAGGTGCTCCATCTCTCGCGCCCCCACCGCGCCCCCGCGCCTCCCGCGCCTCCCGCGCGCGCGCCCCCGAGCAGCCGCGCCGACGCACCACTGCGTGCCTGCCGCAAGCGCCCGCCCGGGGACAGGCTGCATGCACACCTGCCCGCTCCACGCCGAGCCGGGCGCAGCCCTGTGCGCGCCCGCGTCCCGCATGTGCGTTCCCTGCATCGTAAGGCCCGGAGCGGCGTGGTACGGCGCGCGCCGCTTGCGAGTCGGTTCTCGGGCCAGCGGCCGGCGCGAGCGCGGCGGCGCCCCATGCAGGGCCCGCTGCCGACAGAGCGCTTCAGCAGCAGCGCTCTCCCGGCGCTGCCTGCGGGCCTCACCCTGTGCCGGCGCCGCGCGCAGGGCCCGCTGCCGGCGGAGTGGTTCAGCGGCGGCGCGTTTCCCGCGCTGCGCGAGCTGGCCATCTCCGGCGCGCCGCTGGGGGAGCCGTTCCGCGCGCCGCAGCGCGGCGGAATTGCCGGCAAGCTGCCCGACATCACCGGCGGCGCGCTGCCCAGCCTGCAGGCGCGCGCCGCGCCGCGCCTCAACCCCCCGGAGCTCGCCCCGCCGCCGGGGCCGCGCGAGTGAGCGGAGCGCTTGCGCCCACTTCCACGCCCACTTTCACATGATCTCGTCCAAGCCCATGCTTGGGGCGTCCGCACGGTGCGAGGGGCGGGCCGCGGCGCGCAGGCGCTGGTGATCCGCGACGAGCGCGTGGCGGGGACGCTGCCGGCGAGCTACCCGCAGGCGCTGCCCAGCCTGCAGGTTCTCAGCCTGAGCGGCCTGCTGCTGACCGGCGCGCTGCCGGCCGCGTGGGCGGACTGGGGCTCGCTGCGCCAGCTCGCGCTCTACTCCAACCACGTGCGCACCCGCCCGCCACTGCCGCCGCTCTGATCCTGGCTTCATCCTGACGTCGCCTGCGCACGGTGCACCAGCGGCGGCCTGTGGTACCTGGCCGCCCGCCCTCTAGGCGGCCTGGCTGCTGCACAGTAAAACAAGGAAGGGAGGTGGCTGTGCAGGCGCCTCTGCCTCCTCGAACCCAGTGATGCCGGGTTCAGTTGCCGTTGCCTGCTGGGCGTGCGCAGCGGCTCTTTACAGCCGCAACGTCGCTACGCGCGTCAGGCAGGCGCCCAATGAGCGGGCACGGGCGGCCTGACGCGTGCGGCGGCGCGCGCGCAGCTCGGCGGCACGCTGCCGGCGGCATTCGGCCGGCCCGGCGCGCTTAAACAGCTGTGGCTGCTCAACATCTGGGGCAACCAGCTCTCCGGCACGCTGCCGGCCAGCTGGTGCGCATAGGGTCTAGGGTACATACCCTATCCATGCCTGGCTGCGCCGCGCGGCCCCGACCCGAGCGTGTGAGCCGTCAGCGTGTCGAGCATGCACGGAACCCCAGCCGGGCATGCAGGTTTGACTCGCGCGGGCAGCGCACCCCGAAAGTGCTGCAGCGACAGAGCGCAGCTTTCTGTCAAGGTTTCTGTCAAGTATGGCCGCAGCCGGCGGCGCGTCAGGTGCAGCGCCGGGAGGACCGTCGCAGCTGCGCTCGCCGCGACGCGCGGCCGGCGGCCGCTGCGCCGGATGTTGGCGGCAGGCTGACGGCCGCCGCGCCGTCGGCGGCGCGCCCCCATCTCATGCGCGGCGTGTGTGCCGCGCGGCAGGGGCGGCAATGGCAGCCTGGGCGCACTGGCGAGCCTGTACGTGGCGCAGAACAAGCTGCGGGGTCGCGTGCCGCGCGAGTGGGGCCAGGCGGGCCACTTCGCGCCGCTGCGCGAGCTGCTGCTCACGTCCAGCGGCGGCGGTGCGCGCCGCGCAACCTTGGGGTTCAGGATAGGGTAGGGTTGGGACACAGGGTGGTGGTCGAGCTCTGGCGCCGTGCAGCACATGGTGCACTGGCTGCGCTGTTGAGGGCATGCGGCCGAGGCGCCCGCGTCACAGGCACTGGGCCGGCCGGTGCTCTCATGTCTGTTTGAACGAAGTCACCCGAAGGCGCGAGCCCCGAGTAGTGCCCAAAGACGTGGTCGCCCGCATGCGTGGCTGGGGGTGTGCCTTGTCGGCTGGCTGCTGGCCCTGGAGCTGCTTGGCATGCCGATGGGGCCAGTGCGTAGCGCCCATGCGCTGCCCACGGTCCTCTTGGGGCGCCAGCGGCGCACCAGCCCCGCCCAGACGAGGACGGCACTCCGTGCGTGCGAGGTCGCGCGCGGGCATGCGCAGGCAACGACCTGTGCGGCGTCATCCCAACGGGCGTCCCCGCGCTGACTTCCGCCAACGCGAGCATCCCCGGCTTTCCGCCGTGCCCCGGGTTCGCCCCGTGCCACCCGCCCTGCCCGCGCATGCGTGCCGCCCGCCTAAACAGCGTGTGCCGCAAGCTGTGGATGGCGGGGCGGCGCCGCCGTGTGGGATGCGCCGGTGCGCTTGCCGCATTTGACGGCACCGCATGCCTGGCCTGCGGCCTGCTGTCGTGCTAGCTGACATGGCGCGCCGAGCGGAGGCAGCACAGGCAAGCAGCACGTCGCGCGTAGCAGGCGTGCTGAGAGCCGCCTGCGTCCGCGCAGGGACAGCCCTCCCCCCCCGGCGCTGCGCCGGCGCCCGCGCCCGCCGCGGCCGCAGGCAGGCTGGGTGCGCCCGCCCTGGCGCCCGCGCACGCGCCCGCGGCAAGCGCGCATGCGCGCGCGGCCCCTGCGGCGGCCCCCGCCGTGGCCGCGAGGGCGACCGCGCCGGCGCCCGCCGCGGCGCCCCGCTCGGCCGCAGCCCCCGCGGCGAGCGCCCCTGCGCGCAATGGGCCCGCTCCGGCGCCCGTTGCGGCTGTGCCGGAGCTGCGCGCGTTGGCGCCGGCGCCTACCACGCATGGTGCGGCTGTGGGCGAGCCGGCGGCCGATCGCGGGTCCCTTGCGCCCGCCCCATCCCCGCACGGCGCCGCAGCGGCAGCCGGGGCAGGGGCCGCCGCCCCTGCGGGGTCCCCGAGCGCGGCAGCCCCGCCCACTCCAGCGGCTGCGAGCGGCGTGCCTGCGCCCGGGCGCCGCAGCGGCGCCCTGGCAGGGCCCCCTGCCCCCGCGCCTGCTGTGCCACTTGAAGCGGGGACCCTTGCCGTGGCGCCGGCGCCCGCGCCCGACGTCCAGGCGCGGGCGCCGGCACCCGCGCCAGCCGCAGGCGCAGCGCCAGCGCCCGCGCCTGGCGCTCACGCACCGGCGCCGGCCGCGCCGGCGCCCTCGAGCGGCGCGCGCTCACCGGTCCAGGCGGTGGGCGCCGGCGCGCCGGCGCCAGCGCATGGGGGCAAGGGCCGCGAGGCAGCTGCCCACGCGCCTGCGCTCAGCCCCGCTCACGTGGCTGTCGTCCCTGCCGCACAGGGCGCCGCCCCGAGCGGCGCCGCCATGGCCGGCGCGGCGCACGAGCCCGGCGCTGTCCCTGCGCCAGCGCCCGCGGCGGGCGCGGCGCCGGCGCCCGCACCTGGCGCACAGGCGCGTCTACATGTGCCGGCGCTGGCGCCCGCCGCGCCGGCGCCCTCGAGCGGCGCGCGCTCTGTGGTCCAGGCCGCCGGCGCCGGCGCGCCATCGCCAGCGCATGGTGCGGGCGGCCGCAATGTGGCCGCCACAGCGCCCGCGCCTGGCCCCGTTCATGGTTACGCGGCCGGCGTGCCGGCCGCAAAGGGCGCCGCCCCCAGCGCCGCGCCTGTGGCCGGCGCGGCGCGTCCGGCCGGCGCGGCCCTCGTGCCTGCGCCCGCAGCGGGTGCGGCGCCGGCACCCGCCGCGCCGCCGCTCGCTGCAGCAGCGCCGTCCACTGCGAACGGCCCCGCGCCGGATACAGGCGCGGCCGCCGCGCCGGCTGCAGCGCGTCTCTCTGCAGCTGCGCTGCGCGCCGCAGCGCCGCCCGCGGCCGCCTCGCCGCCGGAGCGGGCGGCAGAGTCGGGCCGTGCGGCAGGGGCCGCAGCCGTGCCCGCGGCGGCCGTGGCCGCGCCCGGGCCGGCCCTGGCGCAGCTGCGCGCGCCAGAGCCCGGCGGGGCGCCGGCCAAGGGGCACGCTGCGGCGCCCGCGTCGGCGGCCGCCCGTGCGCCTGCGCCAGCGAGCTGGAGCGGCGTATACGCGCCACGCGCGCGTGCGCCAGCGCCGGCGCCGGCGGCCGCAGGCGGCGCAGCGTCCAAGGGAGCTCCAGCGCCCGGCAGTTTGGCGGCCGCGGCCGCCAGGCCTGCGGCATCGCCCGCAGCGGCGGCGTCGGGCGCGGCCGGGCAAGCGCCCGCGCCAACCCGTGCCGTGGGATATGCGGCCGCATCGGGGGGCGGTGCGGAGCAGCGCGCCGACGCGCCAGCGGCCGCGCCTGCGAGCGCTCACGCAGCGGCGGCCGCTCCGGCAGCGGCGTCTCTCAGGCTGGCCGCCGCGCCAGTGGCCACAGTAGGCGCGCGCGCGCCGGCCGCTGCGCCCGCGCCGGCGCCAAAACTGGCAGTGCCTGCGCCCGCGCCCGCCGCCGCCGCCCCCTCACCCGCGCCCGCCGGGCTGCGCGCTGCAGGCGCCCAGCACCCGCCGGGCGGCTCCATGCAGGCGCCCGGCCCTGCGCCTGTCGGCGCGCCGACGCCGGTGGCGGCCATTGCGGAGCGCGCGCCGGCCCCCGCGCCCGCGCAGGGGCGCGCCGGCCCGCAGCCGGAGCTGCAGCGGCCGGCGGCTGGCGCGCGCGCGCGCGCGCCGGCGCGCGCGGCCAGCGGAGCGGCGGTGGCCGCAGCCCCGGCCCCGGAGCGCGCGGCAGCCGGGGCCGGCTCCGGGAGGGGGGCGCGCGCACCCGCGCCCGGCCTGCCAGCGCATGCCTCAGGAGCGGCCTCGCGCGGGGCGCCTGCGCATGACGCGCCCGCGCCCGCGCCGCGCGCCGGCGAGGCCGGGCAGAGCGGCGGCGCCGCGCAGCCGCGGCACGCGATTGCGGCGCTCGCCCCGGCGCCCGCAGCGGCGGTGCCGGCTTCCGGGGAGGCCGCGCGCGCAGCCCTGCCCGGCCCAGCTCCGGCCGCTCGGCCGTCTGGGGCCGCTGCGGGCGCCGCGCCCGCCCGGCCGGTGCGCGCGCTCGCGCCCAGCCCCAGTTTGGGCGCGCCGAGCGCTGCACGCGCTGCGGCCGCGGCCGCCATGGCGCCCCAGCGATCGGCAGCGGACGCGGCCACCGCACTGGGCCCCGCCGCAGGCCGGCCGGCGCAGGGCGCCGCCCGCTTGGCGGTCGCTGGCGCTCCCGCGCCCAGGCCCACGCTGCCTCTGACGGAGCCGCCTGTGCGCGGGCCGCACGCGCCGGCGCCGGCGCCCGCCCGGTCCGCATCAGGAGGCTCAGGGGCGACGGGCGCGGCCGCACCGGCGCCCGCGCCCGCTGGCGCGGGCGGCCTGCGCGGTCAGGCGGCGGGCGCGCCGGCGCCCGCGCCCGTGGCGGTCGCCGCGGCGGGGCGGCGCGCCGCAGCCGCAGCCGCCCCGGCTCTCGGGCCCTTGCATGGGCCGGGGGCTGGGTCGCAGGGCTCGGGGCTGTGCGCGCCGGCGCCCGCGCCCTTGGCTGCAGTGGCGCAACATCTGCACCCTGCGGCGCTGGCAGTACCGGCGGCCCCGGCGCCCGCTGCTGTGCAGGCGGCTCGGGGCGGCTCGCCGCAGCCGCCTCGCCCGGCCGCCGGGCTGCTGCCGCCTGCTGGGGGCCCGGCGCGCGGACAGAGCGCTGCCGCTGCCCCTGGCCTGGCAGGCGGCGCCGCGGCGGCTCGTGCCGGGGCGGCGCCGGCGCCGAGCGCAGGGCTGGGGCTCAGCAGGGGCGGCGCCAAGGGCCAGGCACCCAGCGGCGGGGCGGCGGCGGCCGGCGGGGCAGGCCGGGGCTCGGGCGGCTTTGCGCCAGCGCCCAGCCCTGCGGGGCCGGGGCTGGCACCAGGGCAGGCGTGGCCAGCGCAGCCCGCAGCCCAGGCGCCCGCTGCCGTGCGGGCGCCCAGCCCTGCGGGGGTGGGCTTGGTGCCAGGGCAGGCGCCGTCGGCGCAGCCCGCAGCCCAGGCGCCCGGGCCAGCGCGCGTGGCGGCCTACTCGGTGCCGGCTGGCCGCGCCGGCGCTCCAGGGGCCGGCCCCCTGGTGGCAGGCGCGCCCGCCGCCGCGGCGCCGGCGCCTGGCCCTGCGGCGGCCGCGGCGCCCGCCACGCCGCTGGGCGCCCGCGCTGGCCTGGGGGCAGCTTCGGGAGGCGCAGGAGCAGCAGCGCGCGCCGCTGCTGCGCCCCCCGTGCCGGCGGCCGCAGCGGCGCGCGGAGGCGCAACGCCCGCTGGCGGCGCAGGCGCGGGGGCGCCCGCGGGCGGCGCGGGCGCGCCGGCGGTCGCCCCGGCCGCGGCGCACGGCACAGCACCGTACGTCAGGCTGCCGGGCCAGGCCGCTGCCGAGGGCGCCAGGGGGTCCGGGTCAGACCCTGGCGGGGAAGAGGGTCGCGCCCCGGCGCAGTCGCCCGCGTCCGCGCTCGCGGTGTCCGCGGTGGGCAGCACGCTGGGCACCGCCGGCGGCGCGCGGCCGCCGGACCCCGGCGCGCCCGGCGCCCCCGGGCCCGGCGCGAGCGCGATCGCCGGCGGCGCGGTCGGCGCGGCGGCCGCGCTCGCGCTCGCGCTCGCGGCGGGCGTGCTGGCGGCGCGGCGGCGGCGGCGGCGGCGGGCGCCGGCGGCCGCGGACGCAGAGGCGGGCGCCTGGCGGCCCATGAAGGACGGCGCCGGCGACGGCTGGGAGCCCCTGGTGCGCCCCGCGCTCCTGTCTGAGGCAGGACCTAGTGCAGGGTGCGATGGCTGCGAGGACGGGCCGGGGCGCACCAGCCCCGCTGTTTCACATGCCAGAGCGGCTTGGGTGCAGCGCCATGCGCCACAAGCGCCCACACGCTCACTGCAAGTGCGCACGGGGCGACCGGGGCTGCCGTTCAGGGTTGGGTGACTGCACGCATCGCACTGAGGTCGTGTTGTCTGCTGCGAATCACACCTGGTCTCCACAGCACAAGCACATGCGTGCCCGGCTCGGGAGCAGATGCGATCCTAGATACGATCCTGGCACGTGCACCGACATGCGCCGCCTGTGCGCGCGCAGCGGCGCAAGTTTTCCAGCTTTGCGGCCGCGGGGCACGGCGGCCGCGGCGGCCCGGACCGGCATCGTGCCAACGGGACCCACGTTACCGCCTCCAGCGGCGCGAGCGGTCAGGCCGCAGCCGCGGTCCCCCACGCCGCACCCGCGCCCGTGCGCGCGGCCGGCATGTGGCCTGGCGCGGGGCCTGGCGCCGCCCAGGGCCCGCGACCGGCCCGGCCGGGCCGCCGCGCGCGGCCGGGCGCGGGCGGCGTCGCCGGCGGCAGGGTGTCCAAGCCCTACCCGCCCGGCCTCGCGCACAGCGCTGAGGCCGGCCGGCCCGCCGCCGCGCCGTGGCTGGATGCCGCGCCGGCGCACATGCGCGCGCGCCACACCCGGCTGCTCATGACCTGGCTGGAGGCGTGTGCGGCGGGAGAGGGCGCCGAGGCAGCGCCGCAGGAGGCCGCAGGCGCCCCCACGGCCTCAGCGTCGCGGTCAGGGTCTGGTGGGGGTTCGGATCAGGGGGCGGACGCCAGGGCCGGCCAGGCCATGTTCGTGCAGCGGCCGCGCCGGCGGCCACTGCCGCCGCGGCCGCGGCCGGCCTCGCCGCCCGGCGCGGCCGGGGAGCTCGAGGGGTTCAGCCCAGGGTCGCTGAGCGCGGTGCCAGCGCGCGCTCGCGCGGAGGCGCCGGCCGGCGGCGCTGCGGGCGCCGCCCCCCCGCGCTCGCCCCCGGAGCGACAGAGTGCCGGCCCGGCCGCGTTTGCGGCGTTCGTGCTGATGTGGCGCGAGCGCGAGCGCCGCGCGGCCAAGGAGCGCTTTGACGCCTGGCGCACGGGCGACGGCGACGGCGGCGCGCACGCGCCGGCGCCCGCGGATGCGAACTGCGCCACGCCGTACGCGCAGTGGCGGATGGGGCAGGCGGCCGGCGGCGCGGGGGCGGCCGCAGCGCTGCCGGAGCAGGCACCCGTGGAGGTGCTCGGCCGCCGGCAGCAGATTTAGGGTTGGCGGTGGGGGTCTGCGGAGGGCGCGGGGGCGCGGCGGCCAGCGGGGCGGCAGAGGTGCCGCGAGGTGAGGCGCGCGCGCCGTTGCGGCCGGACGTGCGGGGTTCTTTATGTAGGGTTCGGTGTATGCTCTGGGATGTTTTACTAACAGGCGACCGGGCTGGTGCCGTGCTGGCATGGCACCAGGCCGGCGCCAGCTAGCGCCGGCCGCTCTGTGGCCGCGCGCACGAGGCGCGCTTGCCGCGACCGCTTCTCTTCCGGTGCCGCCCCTACCCTGTCGCGCTCCAGGCGGCTGCTCTCAGGGCCGCGGCCGGAGCAGGTCGGCGGTGTTTGCCTGTCAGCGCGCCAATTGAAGCTGCCTTTACAGGCACTGAGGGCCGTTAGATGCCATTTGGCGCGGGAGCTGCAAGCGGCTTGTGTGCCTGACCCTGCGGCGCTCAGGCCGGGCCCTGCCGGGCCAGGCACGCGACTGTTGGAGGGCCTGCCTGCCTGCCTGCCGGCGCTGCCGCACCCTCAGGAAGTGCAAATATGTACTTACCTCCAGCTATGCATGCAGGGCCTGCATGCCAGAGTCTGGTCCCTTTTGAAAAGTAGTGTCTTTTTTCGTGACTCTGACTGAACTCAACCCCGTATTCAGGCAGCTTGAACGCCAAGCCAGAACCCCGGCAGTCCGCCTCCTCAGTTGTCTGGTGAGCGTTTTTTCTCTTTGGTTTAGCGTCTGGCGCGCCCGGTGCGCAGCGCCGTCTGCGCAGCGCTGAACGCATGCGTGTGCTGCAGAAGCACGACCGCTGCGCATGTTTCGCTAGGGACCCATGTGGTACGGGGCGCATGTGGTGGTAGAAGGCGAGGGTGCAGCCGCAGCAGCGGTGCTGACGGCCGAGGCGGGTAGGCAGGCGGTTTTACTTGGTAAGCATAGGCGTGCTGGTTCAGCACGAGAAACACTGCTTTGTGGGAAACACAGTCGTGATTGTCGGAGCTGCAAACCCAGCCCAGCGCGCTCCCGCGTGTTGCGAAGCTTCTCGCCTGTGCGGGTGGCCGTGTGCCGGTCTATCTGCTCAAGCGGTGAGGGTGCAAAGCACTCTCGGCCCTGCTTGAGGGGTGAGAGGATCGCACCGTGCAGCTAAGACTGTAAGGCATGCGCACTTGGATTTTTTTGGGCGTACTGCGTGATCAAAGTGAAGGCGGAGACCGGTCAAAAGCCAAGATGCATGTGAAGATCACTCAGCCGGGCGCGCGGCATCCTGCGAGATGGTTACATTGACAGATGAGCTAGCTGCAGATGCAGGGTGCCAGATGCAAAGCCCAGCTTAAAAAAAACCGTGGTTGGACGGCGCGCACCCTAGCTAGCTTGGTGGCTTTAAGCCACGCGAGCCACCAAGTCAGGATGCCACGCGAGCCACCAAGTCAGGATGCACGTCATCCAAGCAACTCAGTGCCCTAAATTCAATCAGCCCCTAAGGCCTATATTGTCAGCATGGGCGTCTGGCAAGCGCCCAGCTGCATGCAGAGCGGCGCCCACGTTGGCGCGTGTCCGCCTGGCGACACCCGGAGTATGCTGCGGGGCGGTCAGGCAGCTATGCGCAGGGCCGTGGCATGACGTGCGCCGCCTCAGACAGCGTGCGCGGCAGGAGTGCAAGCGACTCAAAGTGCAACAGCAATGAAACGCTATCATTGCCGAGCACGCAGGCTTGCGTGTCCAGCATCCCACCCGAAAACATGTGCTGACGACATTCAGTGCCACCCTGTGGCTGCTCCCAGCCCTGGCAGCCTGAGTTCAAAAGCAAAAGCACTCGCCGCATCCCCGCACCGCTCACCACATCGGCGGCAACCTCTGTAGATCATGGGCAGCTTGCCGCTGTGCATGAACAGACAGACCCGCGCATCTACGCGCATGCTGGCCTGCCAAGGAGTCTGCCGACCCCAAAGGCAGTTGCTAGACCCTTGTTACCGCCTCAACGGCTAAAAATGGATACCGCCTCCAGTAACGGTCTTGTATGTATCGCTGGCCGCGGCCCCCGCGTTGTTTGCAGTGTTGACGACGGGAGTCGCAACCTGTTGCACAGCTGGGACGGCGACGTTCACAGCGTGCTGGCCCGCTCCGCTAGCTCCCTTGGAGGCGTCGCTGGCGGCCTTGCCCGCCTGCTGCCCGGCGTGGCTCGCAGCCTTGCTCGCGTCATGTGTGGCCTCGCCCGCGCCGTGCTTGACGCCATTCACGGTGTCGGTGCCAGCCTTGGTCACCTGCTTGTTGATGTTGTTGACCTGTGCCCCAACAGGGCTAGTTTTGGCTCCGCCTCCGCCTGCGCGAGGGCGCAGAGTGAGCAACCGCGAGCAGCACTGCATGCGACGTGCATGCAGAACGCATTCATCCCGCGATGGACACCTCAGCTGCCGGCAGACGTACCACTACAAGCAGAGAGCGCCTCGGGCACATACATACACAGTGATCACTGCAGGCTGATCGTGAGACAGCGCTGCCACAGCGCCGCCATGCAAGCAGGCACACAGTACAGCCCGACCCCGGATGATCAGCTTTGCGCGGCGCTTTCACCTGCAAATAATGTTCTTTGTTTGGCACTGCAGCCCCGGTGTGCCGTGCTTGGAGTGCACAGCTTGGCAGCGTGTCGAGGTTAAGCAACCAACCAACATGGGCATGAATGTACGTTGCAAAGCTTGTTTCAGCCAGCTGGGGCTGCTTGAGCACTATGGACTTGGGACATACCCAGGTCTATAACACGCTCAGGGCTAGGGCTGGGGCTCGGAGTCTTCGTTTGGTTGTCCTGCTTTGAGTCTGGCGCGCATGCGCACCCCAGCGGCGTCAGTGCTTGGCCGTGCAGGTCGCATGGTTGCGTGACAGGCGCGCAGGGCGAGCAGCAGGAGCGCACTATCTGGGTTGCCGTTGGTCTGGCCGAGTTTTTCGTCGTTGCCGACGCCGCCTCCCGGCTTTGCGCCATTATCAGACGGCGTAGACCCACCGCCGCCGCCGCCGCTGGGACCTGGCGCGCCTGGCGCGCCCGCCGGGCCTGGCGCACAGTCCCGCAGGGTTCACCTACGTTTCACTACTGAACCTGGCGGTTCAAACCTGGCGAGGCCGACCCCGGTGCATCGCCCCGCATGCGGACAGCACCAGCAAACCTTGGCAGTGGCCGCAGGTGTGCACCTGAGGCACCCGTTGGTGCTGTTGCAACGCCGCCGTCGCCGCCGCCACCACCGTCCCCGCCGGGTGCGGGGGCGGGGCCGCTGCCGCCGTCCCCGCCGCCGCCGCTGCCGCCGCCATCCCCGCCCCCGCCGCTGCCGCCGCCGCCGCCGTCGCCGCCGTCCCCGCCGGGGGCCGGGGCGGGGCTGCTGCCGTCGCCGCCGCCGCCGCCGCCGCCGCCGCCGCCGCTGCCGGCTGTGCCGCTGCCACACTTGTCCGTCTCGTCCCAGGTGCTGGTTGCGCTGGTCCACACGTACCATTTCTGCTTGTCGTTGTTCCAGGTGCAGCCTGCGCTGCTGTCCGACGAGCTGCTGCTGTCGCTTGGCGGACTATTGTCGAGCAGCTTGCGAGCACGGTGAGCGTTGTGTGCTGGGTGTGTCCCTGCGCTCCCCACAGCAGGGTCAGGGACGCCGCGCCAGGCAGGGCACTTGCGCTTGCACAGTGCCAGGGGACAGGGCGCACTGCCGTGCGAGCAGGGCAGGGCGGCCAGGCAGACTAGCACGACCAGGCCAGCAGCCAGGGCGGCTGTCGGTTGCGCTCGCATCCTGCGCGGGATGTCCGCAGACACCGGTCAGGAGTTGCGGAGATCACGTTTTGTGCGTGCACCCGTGATGGCTTGCCGCAGCGCCTCACGTGCACGCCCGGCAGCCCGCCTGATCATAGTGCACAGCTCAGGGAGGCTGGATCAACACAGATCACGCAGCAAGCCGGCATCCACCCCCAGCGGAGCACTGGTTGCACGCAGCGTGATCAAGGCCAGCGGGTTACCTGTTCATGTCGTTGGGCTCGCGGCGATAGGTGTGTGCGTTTATTCGCCGTGCCAAGAGGTTGCGCTACCGTTGGCAAAGGTAGACCACAACACGCCAGGACGCGTTGAGTTCAAGATGCTGCGTCAGGCCTGGATGGAGGCACACCGGCCCCGCCTCGTTGAGGCACACCTCAACAACCATGCATGTGAAAGTCACTTTCAAAGTGACTTTGAAAGGAGGGACGAGCTCCATGCACGGCCTTGTGGGCAAGCATGCGATCCGTTTGTGTGCCATATCCAGGCGGCCCCCACAGCAGACGGAGGCTTCGGCTCTGGCTGTTGACAGGCGCTGCCTTTCAGCACACATGGTTGGGCTTGGTCGCTGCGCCGCCCGGTGCCTGAGCTGGGATAGGTTCCGCGTCTAGACCGCCGGCGCACGGCGCTGGCGAGGATGCTCTGCGGCTGCACGCAGCTTGCAAGTTGGGCCTCCCGCATTGTTGCTCCGCGTACCTGCGCCTCAAGGGGGCTGGCCTTTGCATGTGTTGTCAACGGTCTGCCGTGCCAGCCCAGCTTCCACACAGTGCGCTTTGCGCGTACAGCTGGGCCTGTCGCAGGCGTTCAATGGCGCGCGCTTCCGGCTGGGGTGTTCCATGCTTCCCTTTATCCTGGAGCGGCACCAGGGCGCTCGGCGCGCCACGCGCGTTATGCCGGAGTCCCGGGCGCCGGGGTAACAGATATCACGTCCTTTGCAAAGGGCCAGCTACTCAGGCTGCACGCGTGACATCAGCGTACTTGTGCCCGCCGGGGTGCGCCATGCTTGGGTCCATGCAGCACCAGGACATGACAGGTGGCGCCTGCTGCATGCTTGCGTGCCCCAGCTTTCACTTGACTTGCTACGCAAGGAGGCACATGCTGCGCAGCCCTGCATGGGGCTGCGCCCAGGAACAGCCGCTGGTGGCTGATGCATGCATGGAAACCATGCATTCGATGCATCAGCGCTCAGCCGCGCTCAGCTAACTACCCAACCCCGCGGATACATGTTTCAGGCTCATGGACATGCCCTCTATGGCATGGGTGGGGTGCGTGCGCCGTGAACCAAGGCATGCAGGGGGGCCTGACGGGCAGCATGTGGGCAGTATTACCGTAAACACTCTTCCAATGCCGCGGCGCGGCTCCTGCAGGCAATCAGACGCGCGACTCGCCTTCGCCCCGGGACACAGACGCCGGCAGTGCGGCCGCTGGCGGGAAGCAGAGCCCGACATGCGCTCCGCCGTGCCAGCGCGAGCCCGCAGCTGCATCGCCCTGAAGCCTGTAGCCGTGCGGGGGTGGGGCGGCCCAGGCAAGCCCATCGGGGTGCGGAGCAACCAGCTTACTCGCCTGTCCGGGTGGACGTGCGCATGTACATCCGCTTGGGAAATGCGAGTGCTTGCAGCATGCAGCCTCCAATGTACGGTATCGCACCGACTTGGCTTTGAGATGCTATGTGGTTGCAGTCAAAGTGAAGGCAGAAGTTGAGCCAAGGTGCATGTGAAGATACGGTCTGCCACACAGCTGGGCGCGCGTCATCCTGCAAAGATGGTTACATTGACAGAGGAGCACAGCAAGCTGCACATGCAGGGTGCGAGGTGCAAACTCTAGCATCAACCAAAAAGTGGTTGGACGGCGCGCACCCTGGCTTGGTAGCATCAAGCCGCGCAAGCAACCAAGCCAGGATGCGCGCCGTCCAAGCGACTCACAGCCCCAAAAGCCATCAGCCCACAGGGCCCTATATAGTCAGCATGGGCGGCTGGCAAGCGCCCAGCTGCACGCAGAGTGGCGCCCACATTGGTGCATGTCCGCCTGCAGACACCCGAAGTGTGCTGCGGGCCAGTCAGGCAGCTGCGCGCAGGGCCGTGGCATGACGTGCACCGCCTCAGACAGCGAGCGCGGCAGGAGCGCAAGCGACTTGATGTGAAGGTGCTCGATCGCTCGTCAGCGCCGCTCGTCAAGCCAGGCGCCTCCTGGCCATGCACGCGCTAGTCCAGCACCCCAGCTAGTTCAACTCCCGAGCAAACCACAGGTGTGGCAAAGGCAAAACCGACTTCCCCTGTAATACTGCAATACTTTAAGCGACCCTCATAGCCTATGTGCGCACTTACTCAACGAGGGCCCCGCGCGCTGCGCGCACGCTTCGCAACAGCACCGCCCTATACGCCCAAAATGACGATTCCGGCAGCGGTGCCGTGCAAGTCCGGACCGTATAGCCAGACATGGGGAAGGCTGAGGCAATAAGGTTTTAAAAAAACAAAGGCCTGACGCGCGGGTACGCGCATGCCAAAGCTGGTGCGCCTGGCAGCCCGCAGCCGGGAGGTCCAGCGCTTGCATCCAGCGCCCCAACTGTAAACACAAGCCTGATCCGACGTATGCACAAGCCTGATCCCAAGTGCGGCAGTTCACTCTGCAAGCTGCAAAAACCACGCCAAGCATGCCGGACAGGCAGCCTTGCATGTCCAGCATCCCGCCCCAGAAAGTGGCGCTGACAGCACCGAGAGCTACCCTGTGGCTGCATCCAAGCAGTCTGCTAAACCCAGAGACAGTGCTGCATCTGTGATAGTGCCTCAGCGACCAATCCCCACGCTCTTGAGCCCGCTGCTGATCCCGCCCCCCGCGCTGCTTGCAAGATTGACGACGGGAGTCGCTACCCGTTGCACAGCTGGGACGGCGACGTTTGCAGCGCGCTGGCTAGCTGCGGCGACCCCGCTTGCGGCGTTGCCCGCTTCCCGCCTCGTGTCACGTGCGGCGTTGCCCGCTTCGCGCCTCGTGTCTCGTGCGGCGTTGCCTGCTTCGCGCCTCGCGTCACGTGCGGCGTTGCCCGCTTCGCGCCTCGTGTCACGTGCGGCGTCGCCCGTGGCCCGCCTGACGCCACTTGCGGCGTCGCCCGCGCCCCTGGACGCTTGCCGTCCGGCATTGCGGGCCGCCTCCTGCCAGCCCCCACCTCCGCCTCCAGACTGCGTGTTGCCTGCACGAGCGCACTCAGTCAGCCACCGCCAGCAGCACTGCCAAGCAACGTGCATGCAGAGTGCATTTATCTGGCAGTGCACCACCTCGGCGCCTGATCGACGCACCATGATAAAGCACAGTGCTGCCACAGCGCTGCCATGTGCAGGTACACGTTACAGCCCAATCCCGGATGATTGCTTTTGCGCGGCACAATCACTTGAAAACAGCATTGTTCTGTCTTGTCTAAGGGCACTGCAAACCCGGTGTGCCGTGCTTGGAGAGCACAGCTCAACACTGTGACGCATGTTGCAAGCCTGTTTCAGCCAGCTAGGGCTGCTTGGGCACTACGGATGTGGGACCTACCCGGCGAGCCGTTAGGGGTCGGGTTGTTGTTTGGCTTGCCGCCTGGACCAGAGCCTGGCGCGCACGCGCACCCAACGGCGTCAGTGTTCAGTCACGCCACGTCGCACGCTTTCGTGACAGGCGCGCAGGGCGAGGAGCATGAGCGCACCTCCAGGCTTGCCATTGCCGCCCGACGAGTCACCGGAGCCACTGTCATATGAGCCGCCGCCGCCTACCTTTGCGCCGTTCCAGCCGTTCCAGGCCGGCCAGGCGCCACCGCCCCCGCCGCCGCCAGAGCCTGGCGTACACCCACGGAGGATTTGCCTTCACAAATCCACTGGTGCACAAAATGCAGCGCTCCGCATGCATGTCAGCCACCAGCAAACCCTGACAGGGCCGCAGGTGCGCACCTCCACCGTCGCCGCCGCCCGAGTCGCCGCCTGCCGCGTCGCCCACAAGGCCGAGTCAGGCCCCGGCCCAGAGGTCCAGCAGGAGTCACACTTCACAGCATGCATTGGCAGGGAAGGCACCTCCTCCGGAGCCGCTGTCCCCGCCGCCACCGTCCCCGCCACCGCCGCCGCTGTCGCCGCCGCCGCCGCCGCCATCCCCGCCGCCGCCGCCGCCGCTGCCGCCGCCGCCGCCGCCGCCGCCGGCTGAGTCTTGCCAGCCGTTGTTGCCCTTCCCGCTGCCGCCCCAGGTCCCTGGGCCTCGGACAGAGCGATGAGCACGGCGTCACTGACTGCACTGCAGTCTGCTCGTGACGTCAGCCAGGGCACAGGCGGTTGGCGGCAAGCGGGCAGCACCTGCTTGGTTGTTAGCGCATTTGTCCGTCTCTGTCCAGTCGTTGGCTGTGCTGCTCCACACATACCACTTCTGCTTGTCATTGTTCCACGTGCAGTTCGCCGCGCTGTCCGACCAGCTGTTGCTCCACTTGTTGCTGTCGGCCCACTTGCTGTCTCCCCAGCTGCTGCTGTTCTCCTGAAGCAGCTTGCGAGCACGGTGAGCGCTGTGTGATGGCAGCGTCCCTGCGCTCCCCGCAGCAGGAGCAGGGTTCAGGGACGCGGCGCCAGGCAGGGCACCAGCACTTGCAAACTGCCTGGGGCAGAGGGCGCACAGCCGTGCGAGCAGGGCAGGGCGGCCAGGCAGACTAGCACGACGAGGCCAGCAGCCAGGGCGCCTGTCGGTTGCGCACGCATCCTGCCACCCGCAGCGGATATCGGTCAGGGGTGGCTGCTGAGATCACGTCTTGTGCGGAGTGCATGCATGCACTCATGACCGGCTTGCCGCAGCGCCTCACACACACACACAGCAGCCCGCCAAGTCACAGAGAGCGGATGGATCAAAACAGCTGAGGGCGGTTAGATCAAGACAGACAAGGGCGGCTGGATCAAGACGGATCACGCAGCATGCCGAGCCGGCATCCACACCCAACGACATGCAGGTGTGACACGCAGCATAGGCATGATCAAGGCCTGCGTTACCTGTTCATGACGTCAAGCTTGCGGCGCGTCGGTGTGCGGTGGCTCACTTGTGCCAAGCTTGAGGAGCATCGCGTTTGGGCACCCAGATAGACCATAAGTGGAGGGGTGAAGTTCAATATGATGTGTCATGCCTGGATGGAGGCATACCTCTTGTTGAGGCACACCTCAACAACCATGCATGTGTCAGGAGGACGAGCTTCGCGCACGTCATGGTGGGCAAGCATGCGACCTTTTTGTGTGCCACATCCAGGCGGCCCCCACAGCAGACGGACGTTTTCGCCCTGGCTGTTGACAGGCACTGACTTTGAGCGTACATAGTGGGGCTTGGTCTTTGCCCCTGCCTGAGCCCTGCCTGAGCTGGGGTACTTTTCAAAGCACACCGCTGGCGCGCGGCGCTGGTCGCTAGCGAGGATGCTCTGCGGCTGCACGCCGCTTGCGCGCGGCAGCGCTGGGCCTCCAGCAGTGTTGGTCCGCAGGTCTCCCGTCTGAATGGGGGCTGGCCTTTGCAAATTTCTTCAATACCGGCTTCCACACAGTGCGCTTCCCCATGCGACCGGGCCTGTCGCAGGTCTTGAAGGCGCCTCCGGCTGGGGTGCCCTACGCGTCGCGGAAGCGTACCAGGCGCTCGTCCGCGCCGCGCGCTTTTTCCGGAGTGCAGGGCGCCGGGAGTGACAGACACCACGCCCTCTTGCAGATGCCCGGCTGCAGGCTGCCAGCACGCTGTTCGCGCACTTGTTCCCGCCGGGGTGCGCCATGTCTGGGTCCGTGCAGCACCAGGAATGACAGTGGTCGCCTGCTGCGTGGTTGCGTGCCTAGCTTTCGGCTGACTTGCTATGCAAGGGGTCTGATGCTGCGCAGCTCTGCATGGGGCTGCGCCCAGACACAGCCGTGTCGCGCTCTATCCGCGCTGTGGGTGAGCATGTGCACGCGCGTGCGCGAGCGCGGCCTCGCATATTGCCGCCAGTGTGTGGGTGGCGTAGAGCGCACATGCGCGTGCAGCTGAGTGCGCGTACGAGATCTGTGCTCCAGCGCTGCTGTGTTGGCTGGCAGCAGTGTGGCAGGACGGGAGACGCGCGCTCTGCAGCATGTCCGTGCTGCTGCTGGATGCGAGCGCCAAGGTTTCGCTTTACAGCAGTTCCATGGAACAGTGCATGCTCTGCCCAGAACCAACCTCTAAATAAGTCATGAGCCACCAAAAGCATTGCAGTCTTGCGCTCACCTGGCACGGACCAAAAGCATGGCACGGCCATGGCAAAGCGCTGCTCTGTGGAAAAAAACGGCATGGCTGCTCTCTGTGCAGTCAGCCCTATATGCCCATCATCTCTAGAGCTTCTGTATATAACAGGCACCGGGAAAACGTCAATACTAATTGAACTTCGCTGCAGGTCCCGCAACAGCGGCGCCCTGGCAGTGTTGCATCCAGGCTTGCCACTGCACGCAACGCATCATGAATGGCTGCGTTGCCTATGAATATACTTCTGGGATGAAGGCAACCAGAGTGCCTTCCTACCACAAGCATTGCGGCTGCTGCAAAAAGTGTGCGCGGTGTCTACCCCAATGCACATCACCGCCGCCCATAGAGGTGCCAAACAGTGTGCGCAGCCTGCTGTCGCGCCGTCGTTGGGGCAGTGCCGGAGCATGTCGCCGGTGCGCACACGGCTTCAAGGCGACTTGGCACCTCAGCACGATCTCTTGCACCTCATGTTGCGACAGACGGCTTTCGTATCCTTTCCAGAGCCCGTGGTTGCCCCAGCGTACGCAGTGTAGCCGTCGCCGTTGGTGCAGCACATCATTTGACCCTTGGGGCCTGCACAGGCCGCACCGCCTCTCAGACTCCTATTACGTGGGACCAACCAGCGCAGCCCCACAGTCTTCACAGACGCTCGTAGGCGCTCGAGGCATGGCCACAATCGCCTTGTGTTGCGCCACAAGCAACCAAGGAGTAGCGCAGGAACCTGGTTCCAGGCAAGAAATACGGCAACAAGACGCTGTGCAGCCCAGGCAAGGCGCCAGCACTGGGGGCATGCTCCTGCAGGTGGCCTGCAAGCTGCAAATCAACATAAAAGCCGGTGTACACGTGGGCGCGTACAGTGTTCCGCGTTTTCGATGATGGTCACGTCTGTGTTGCAGGCGGCGGAGTTGCGGTCGCGGCAGGCGCTTTGAACGCGCTTGGCCTGGTCCGCTGCACAGAGCCACACAATGTGTTGGAAATTGCTCTCAGTCAGCAGGGGAGTGCGGTCGATCAGGCTGATGTTCTGAAGCGCAGGCAGCTTGACATGGCACTGCCCCCATACCTGTTGTCAGACAAAGCGCATGGGGTGCAACGCTGCAGCGGAGTGCACACCTGTTCCGTCCCTGTGCTGCCCCAAGCTATTCTACTGTAAATGAGCCACAGCTGGCCGTGGGCTACTTTCAACGGTAGCGCCCAGGACACCGCCTCGAGCAACGTCAGGCTTCTCAGTGCAATCTTGTCAAGCAACCCAGAAGCAAGGCCCCCTCTGTGAGCAACAGGGCTAGAGCAAGTGAGTTTGCAGCACTCACGTGTGAGCTTTGGCGGGTGAGGTTGTGCAGACGTTGCCTGGCCGCTTGTGCCGCTCGAGGCTGTGCGTTTCGGAGCCGACGGCGCATGAGGATCGAGGCCGTGCATGGTGTTGAGGATTGGGCACAAGCCCCCCACGCAGCCCTTCAGCTTGCGACCTGCGTGCAAGCAGTGAGCGCTGATCGTCAACGACGCCACCTCGCAGCCGTGACACCGCTTGACAGAGACTAGCCTCGGATCGGCACACGAGGGCCGTCAGGGCAGGCGGTGGAGGAGAGGCAACGGTGCGCACAAGCTCTTCACCGGACAAGGAGCGCCGGGTCTCACCTACATTGACGGGCCCCGCGCTCGCAGCGGTGCCGGCGTGCAGAGTCACGATGGCGAGCGCGACCAGGCGCAGCAGCAGCGCAGCCATTGTCAAAGGGGGCACGGGGGAAGCTATGCGCGGCAGGAAGCTATGCGCAGACGAGACGAGTAGCAATACTGGCCCCGGCAGTCGATATGGCTGTGGAAGTTGCAACGAATCCAGGGGTGAGCCAGCAGTAGAGAGCAAGTGTTGAATGACTCATGGGGCTGAGGCTCTGTTTGGGAGTAACCCTTGCATTTGATGATTGCTTCCGAGTTCGAACAGCTCCGTGGCAGCTGCGCATGCGCTGGAGGTCTGACGCGACGCACTGTGGCAGCCCGTGATAGCACCAGCGGGGAGTTGCGGGCGCTGCCTGGGCTGCTGGTGCCTGGCGGCGTTGATGCTGTGCGCATAAGCAGGCTGCCGGCGGGCTCTCACGTGCCTGTGGTGGACTTCCTTTCTTGCACAGGCAGTTAAAATCTTCACTAGTGCCAAGAGGACTGCTGCAGCACCTGGGGAAACAGAGTCGCTGACATATTAAGATGTTCAGAGCAGGTGCATGCTGGATGCAAGGACCAAGGCATTTGCACAGCAGTTACCTGGAACGGTGCATGATCTGTCCAAAGATAAGCTCTAAGTAGGACATGAGCGACCAAAAGGATTGCCGTCTTGCGCTTGCCTGGCATGGACCAAATGCATGGCACTGGCATGGCAAAGCGCTGATATGTGAAAAAGAACGGCATGGCTGCTCACTGTGCAGTCACAGCACTACATGGCAACCATCTCTAGAGCTTCTGTGTATTACAGGCCCGGAAAAATTTCTTTGTCAATACTTATTCAATGTCACCTGCAGATCCCGCAACAGCGGCGCCCCGGCAATGTTGCATCAAAGCTTGCCACTGCACGCGACGCATCATAATTGCTGCGTAGCCTATGATCATACTTCTGGGATGAAGGCACTGCCACAAGCATTGCTGCAAACAAGTGCGCGCGGTGCCTATCCCAATGCACATCACCGCTGCCCACAGCCAGGCATAGCTGGATGGGGTCACATCGTCAAAACTTCTAAGTCCAAGCGCTGCAAGCAAAATCTGGCAGTTCTTGCAGTACGAGCAACAAGGCTGCCAGGCGCAGAGGTCACACCATCTTTGCTATCCGAAGGGTAGGCCGCCGGGGCCACACATGAGCCTGGGCACTGCACCATGACGACGCAGACGGTGCATGACATACCAGGGCCCTGTAAAGCGCGGGTGCGTCCACCAGACAAGGGGCAAGCGGTTGCGGCAGGCACCCCTCCCAACCATCCCATAGCTGCTCAGGCAGAGGCGCCCAACAGTGTGCGCAGCCTGCTGTCGCGCCGTCGTTGGGGCAGTGCCGGAGCTGGGCGCCGGTGCGCAGACGGCTTCAAGGCCCCTTGGCACCTCAGCACGATCTCTTGCACTGCATTCTGCGACAGACAGCTTTCGTATTTTTTCCAGAGCCCGCGGTCGCTCCAGCGTACGCAGTGTAGCCGTTGCCGTCGTTGCAGCACATCACCTGACCCTTGGAGCCTGCACAGGCCGCACCGCCTCTCAGAATCCCATTACGTGGTACCGACCAGCGCAGCCCCACAGTCACAGACTCATAGCCGCTCGAGGCATGGCCACAACCGCCTTGTGCTGCGCCACAAGGAACCAAGGAGATGCGCAGGCATGTGGTTCCAGGCAAGAAGTACGGCAGTAAGACGCTGCGCAGCCCTGGCAAGGTGCCAGCACTGGAGGCATGCTCCCGTAGATAAATGCAAGCTGCAACAACATGAACCCCGATGAACACGTGGGCGCGTACAGTATTCCGCATTCTCATAGATGGTCACGTCTTTGTTGCAGGCGGCGGAGTTGCGGTCGCGGCAGGCGCGCTGAAAGCCCGCGGCCTGATCCGCTGCACAGAACCACACTTGGTGTCACAAATGCTTCCAGCAGGGGAGTGCAGTCAATCGTGCTTGTGTTCTAAAACGCTGGCAACCTGATGAGGCTTTGCCCCGGAGATCCTGTTGCCAAACAACGCGCAGGGGTGCAACGCAGCAACAAAGTGCACACATACCGTGCCGCACCATCACAGTGGCAGCCTGTTCTGTCCCTGTGCTGCCCACCGCTGATCTACTGTCAACGAGCCACAGCTGGCTGTGGGCTACTTACAATGGTAGCGCCCAGGTCACCGCCTCAGGCAACGTCAGCACGGCTGCATGTACACCCTTACAGTGCAACTTTGTCAACAACCCAGAAGCAAGGCCCCTTCTGTGAGCAGCGATGCGCGCACTGAGCGACAGGGCAGAGCAAGTGAGCTTGCGGCACTCACGTGTGAGCTTTGGCGGATGAGGTTGGCCTGGTTGTGCCGAGCCGATCGAAGATGTGCGGGCGACGGGAGCCGGCGGCATACGAGGTCCGTCGCCATGCCAGGCGTTGAGAACTGGCTTAACAACTGGGGTTAAGAAGTTGTCCTTCAGCTTGCGACCTGCGGGCGAGAGCGCCGATCGTCGACAATGCCACCACGCAGCCGTGACATGGCTTGACAGAGACCAGCCTCTGATCAGCACACGGGGGCCATCACGGCAGGCTGTGGAGGAGAGGCGACGGTGCGCACAAGCTCTCGCGGCACCTGACAGGAGCGCCGGGTCTCACCTACACTGACGGGCCCCGCGCTCGCAGCGGTGCCGGCGTGCAGTGTCACGATCGCGAGCGCGATCAGGCGCAGCAGCAGGGCAGGCATTGTCACAGGGGGCACAGAGCAAGCAATGGTAGTGTCTTCCTGAATCAAAATATGCCTCTGCCACAAATGGCAGGATTCTGCATAGACAGCAGGTGTCATTGACTCATCCACCCTTAGTGAGCGGCTCCACTCAGGATAAGAGCATGCAGCGTGTGCGCTGAAGGGTCTGACGCAGGGCACTGTGGCAGCCCGTGACAGCACCAACGGGGAGTTGCGGTGCTGCCTGGGGTGCTTGTGCCTGGCGGCGTTGATGCTGTGCGCATAAGCAGGCTGCGGGCTCTGCCCTGCCTGCAGTGGTTTTCCTTACTTGCACAGGCAGTTACACTCTGCACCAGAGCCAACAAGACCGCTGCAGCAATTGGGGAAACAGAGTCGCTGAAGTACAATCATACGTGCGCAATTGTTGCAGGTTGCGGTTTTCGCCTCACAGACACACACAAGTGTCTGCCCAATACCCTGCTTCTGCTCGTACACGCTCACTGAAAGGCCAGGCTTCCAGCGAAGTAGTGCACGCTCTGCAGGGCAGTGTTTTCTGCCTGGGAGCTGTTTGGAGCACGCCCAGGGCCGCACTTAGCGCGAGGTGACACTCCAGTGCGCCCAGCGCTTCAGGACGGTCCCTCGCGGGCGCCTGTGCAAGGCTTCAACTGGCAGCATTGCAGAGCATGTATGCCGTTACCGTGGTTATGAGCGTGCGCGCACGCGCCACATGCGCTGCTGATCGGCGCGGCGCTCGCAGAAGGCAGCAACACACGCGTCGACCTCACAGCGCTTTAGCCCACTGGCACGGCTCAGGGAAGCGCGCACAGCGTTCGGCCAGCGTGCGTGGCGCCTGCACGACGAGGGGCGCCCGGCCCGCGCACGCCGGCCCGAGCGCTCTGCACACGCCAGGGCTGTTGCTCGCCACGAGGCCGGCCGCAGGCGCTCTGCGCCCGCACGGACGTGCGCGCGCTCCGTCCTGGCAGCCCACGCCGCGGTCCAGCCGGTGCCCTCAGCGCCGGTGAGAAGGCCATGCGCGCACCCCCACCTCTGCCAGAAAGCCTGACAATGGGTCTTCGCTGGTTGGCGCGCTGTGGCTCGGGGGCTCCAGCGCGCCCACGCATCTGCATCTCCTGCGAGAGCTGACCAATGTCGATGTTGTGGTTGGCATGGTGATGCGCCAGGCCCCAGCATTGAACGCCGTACTTCCTCACAGCAGCTCAGGGCGGGACTCGAAGCCGCATGTGCACATGCAGGGCAGATCCTACCTACCAGAAGGGTTTGTTAAGCTGGCATTAGCGCGACGCGCGCCGCCGTGCCAGCGCGACGCCGCAGCTGCATCGCTCTGGTGTGCCTGTGGCCATGCGGCGGCGGGCGGCTGAGGCAAGGCCAGCGGGATGCGGAGCAACCAGCTTGCTCGCCTGTGCGCGTGGCGTGCGCATGTTCACCTGCTTGAGAGGTGCGAGTGCTTGTTCAGCCAATCAGCTTGCACTGTAAGGTATGCGCACTGACTTGCCTTTGAGATACCGTGTGGTTGCAGTCACAAGTCCATTGTGTCCATTCTGCGTCCAGCAGAATAAGAGCCAAGGTGCACGGATGGCACAGTCTTTCACTCAGCTGGACGCCGCATAGTCCTGCGAGAATGGCTGTGTTTATAAGCGAGCAGGTAAGAGCTGGACGCCACATAACTCTGCGAGGAAGGTTACATTAAAAAAAGTGGTTGGACGGCGCGCACCCTGGCTTGGTAGCATCAAGCCGCGTGAGCAACCAAGCCAGGATGCGCGCTGTCCAAGGGGACAGCGCCCCTGAATGCGATCAGCCCCCAGAACCCTATATTGCCGACATGCACCGCCTCGGCGAGCGCAGGTCAGCGCAGGAGGAGTGCATGCGACTCAATGGGAAAGCGCTCGACAGCTCGTCAGGACCAGCTTCAAGCAGGGCGCCTCCTGGGCATCCACATGCTAGTCTGAGCATCCCAGCTAGTATCAACTTCCGAGCAAACCAGAGCCAAGGGCCTATCGACTTCCTGCATTACTGTAAACACTTCAAGCGGCAACCCCTCAAGCCTATGTGCGCACTTCCTTGTGAGGGCGCCGAGCGCCGCACACGCACATCGCAACAGCAGGGCACTATATGCCCGAAAACCCGGGCAGCTACACCTTGCGAGTCCAGGCCGTAATGCGAGTCATGGGGAGGGGCTGGGCCCAACAAGCCTTCAGCAGCAAAGCAGCAAAACAACGGTGTAATGCACGTGTATGTGTGTGGAAAATTGCCAAACATGGTGCGCCTGGCAGCCGCCGCCGGGAAGTCCAGCGCTTGCATCCAGCGGCGAAAACCCACGAACGTGAGTCTGATCCAAAGTGCTGCAGTTCTCAATGCAAACAAACGCTACCAGTGGCGGGCATGCAGGTTTGGTACGCCCAACATCGCACTCAAATTTGCGCCGACAACACTCAGTGCTACCCTGTGGCCGCACCCAGCCCTGCAAGCCAGAGCTCGAAAGCAAAAGCACTCGCCGCATCCTCGCACCGCCCACACCAGCGGCAGCACACTCTGCGGGCACGGGCAGCTTGCTGCCGTGCATGAACGGACAGACCCGCGCGCCTGCGCGCACGCTGGCCTGCCAAGCAGTCTGCCAGACCCAGAGACAGTGCTGGGCCCTCGTCGCCGCCTCAGCCGCCAAACGGGTTCTTGACGCCAACGCTGTTGAGCGTGCTGGTGACGCCCGTGTTGCTCGAGACGCTGGAGACAAAGTTTGACGCCCGCTGGACGCTGGCGGCGCCGGAGTTCACAGCGCGGGTGCCGGCTGCGCTCGCTCCGCTGTAGGCGTCGCTGGCGCCCCGGGACGCCCCCCGATACGCGTTGCCCGCTTCGCGCTTCGTGTCGCGCGTGGCGTCGCCCACGCCCCGCTTCACGCCGTTTGTGGTGTCGCTCCACGCCCTGCTCCCCTGCTTGCCGGCGTCTCTGAGCTTTGCCTCGGTCCAGCTGGGCGATTTGCCCCCGCCTCCGCCTGCACGAGCGCACCCGCTCGGCGACCGCCAGCAGCACTGCCGAGCGACGTGCCCGCGGAACGCATTCACGTCACGATGAACACCTCGGCCGCGGACAGACGTGCCGCGACAAGCAGACAGCCGCCCGGACACATGCATACACCCGGATCACTGCAGGTGGCTCATGACACAGCGGCGTGCAAGCAGGCACACACTGCAGCCAAGCCCTGGGCGTTTGCTTCTGCGCGGCACATTCACGTGAACGTATCACTTTACTTCAATTCACTTTAGGCATTACATATCCCGTCATGTCATGCTCATAGGTGCACAGCTCGGCGGCATGTCGCATTTTGCGACCACGCCTCACTGCAATGTTGCAGCCCTGTTACAGCCAGCTAGGGCTTGGGCCTGTGGGGCATACCCTGTGGGTTGGGAGGGTTGGGAGGCTTAGGGTTGGGGGAGGGAGGCTTAGGGCTGTTGTTCGAGCCTGGCGCGCACGCGCACCCCGACCGCGTCAGTGCTCAGCGGTGCAGGTCGCACGACTGCGTGACAGGCGTGCAGGGCGGGCAGCGTGAGCGCACCGCTTGGGCTATTGTTGTTCGATCCGCCGTTGTAATAGCCGCCGCCGCCGCCTACCTGTGCGCCGTTATAGTTTGGCGTGCCACCGCCGCCGCCTGGCGAACCTGGCGCACAGCCCCGCAGGGTTCATCTGTAAAGATCATCCTCTGGCTCTGTCACCGTGCATTGCACCGCATGGCGGACAGCACCAGCAACCCTGGCAGTGGTAGGTGCGCACCTCCACCGTCGCCGCCGCCCGAGTCGCCGCCTGCCGCGTCGCCCACAAGGCCGCGTCAGGCCCCGGCCCAGCAGCAGTCACAATTTAACAGCATGCATTGGCTTCGGCACTTCCGCACCTCCGCCGCCGTCCCCGCCGCCGCCTCCGCCGTCCCCGCCGCCGCCGCCGCCGTCGCCGCCGCCGCCGTCGCCGCCGCCGCCGCCGCCGCCGCCGCTGTCGCCGCCGCCGTCGCCGCCGCCGCCGTCGCCGCCGCCGCCGCCGCCGCCGCCGCTGTCGCCGCCGCCGCCGCCGCCCCAGGTCCCTGCGCCGCGGACGCAGCGTTGAGCACGGCGTCAGTGCCGTCTGCTCGTGATGTCAGCCAGGGCACAGGCGGTTGGCCGCAAGCGGGCAGCACCTGCTTGGTTGTTGGCGCATTTGTCCGTCTCTGTCCAGTCGTTCGCTGTGCTGTTCCACACATACCACTTCTGCTTTTCGTTGTTCCACGTGCAGTTCTGCTGCGCGCTGCTGTCCGACCAGCTGTTGCTCCACTTGTTGCTGTCGGCCCACTTGCTGCTGTCTCCCCAGCTGCTGCTGTTCTCCTGAAGCAGCTTGCGAGCACGGTGAGCGCTGTGTGATGGCAGCGTCCCTGCGCTCCCCGCAGCAGGAGCAGGGGTCAGGGACGCGGCGCCAGGCAGGGCACGAGCACTTGCAAACTGCCAGGGGACAGCGCGCACAGCCGTGCGAGCAGGGCAGGGCGGCCAGGCAGACTAGGACGGCCAGGCCAGCAGCCAGGGCGCCTGTCGGTTGCGCACGCATCCTGCCACCCGCCGCGGATATCGGTCAGGGGTGGCTGCTGAGATCACGTCTTGTGCGGAGTGCATGCATGCACTCATGACCGGCTTGCCGCAGCGCCTCACACACTCACACAGCAGCCCGCCAGGTCACAGAGGGCGGATGGATCAAAACAGCTGAGTGCGGTTAGTTCAAGACACATAAGGGCGGCTGGATCAAGACGGATCACGCAGCGGCATGCGTCGGCATCCACCCCTAACAAAGTACACCTGCTGGTACATAGCACGCAGTATAGGCATGATCAAGGCCTGCGGGTCACCTGATGAAAGTCGTCGGGCTCGTGCGGGCGGTGTGCCTGTGCGAATGCAAAGGCTCTCTAGGTGCTAGGCCCAGGTAGACCATAAGCGAGCATACATGCCAGGATATACGCGCCAGGACGCGTGTACATTATGTCAGACCTGGATGCCTCAACACCATGTGAGGAACGTTAGAAATACTTCAGATCCACGCAAGCATGCCACCCATTTGTGCCATGTCCATGCGGCCCCCACAGCAGACAGAGGCTTCCGCCCCGGCTCTTGACAGGCGCTGACTTTGAGCGCACATACTTGGGCTTGGTCATTGCACCGCCCTGCCTGAGCTAGAGTAACGGCATGTAGACCGCTAGCGCACGGCACTGTCCGCTACCGAGGATGCTCTGCGGCTGCATGCTGCTTACATGCGGCAGTGTTGGGCATCCAGCGATGTTGGCACGCATACCTGCGCGTCAAGGGGACTGCCCATTGCCGATGTCTCAGCGGGTATCCTCGGTGGTATGCCGTGCCAGCCCGCCTTCCATGCAGTGCATTTTCTCGCGTGCGCCCGGGCCCGATCGCATGTGACCGGCGGCGCGCGCTTCCGGCCGGGCCATGCCACGCTTCACTTCCTCGCGCCGCGGCACCGGGGCGTTCGCCGCGCCACGCGCGTTCGCGGGAGGCAAGGGCGCCCGGGGTGACCGATACCGCATCCTTCAAGTGCCCGGCTACGCAGGCTGCCAGCGCAGGGCGCGCCGTTTGCCGGAATGCGCCTTTTCTTGGGTCCATGCAGCACCAGGACATGACAGCTGTGGCCTGCTGCATGCTTGCATGCCTTGCTACAGCTGAGCTGCTACACAAGGAGGCACATGCTGTGCAGCCCTGCATGGGGCTGCGCCCAGACAACGCCGCAGGTGGCTGATGCACGGATTAACCCCATATCGCAGTCATAACCCACATAACCGCGCTCTGCTTAACAGACATCCAAACATGCACAGTCATGCCTCAGGCCCCCGCACGCGCCCTACGTCACGAGTAAAGTTGTGCGCCACAAACCCAGGCAGGCGCGCATCCGGGAGGCGCAGCCGCCCGCGCAGCGCTCGCCAGGGCCCATGTGCCGCCCGCCGCCTCTGACGCACTGCGTTTACCAGGCGCGGCGCGCGCGTCAGCCGACATGGGCATGCAGCGCGTGATTTTGCCCGCCTCACGGCGGCCGCTCGTCGGGGTCGCCGCCGACGCCGCCGCCCTTGGCGGCAGCGGCGGCCTCCAGCGCTGGCCGCGCGTACTCGAAGCGAAAGATGTATCCGTTGCCGCACGCGGCCAGCAGGTGGCGGCAGTCGGCGGACAGGCCGCAGGCGCGCACCGGCGCGGCCACCTGCCGTTGCGCCCGCGACAGCCGGCAGGTTAACCTGCGCTACAGGCGGGCGAGGCGCTGTCGTGCATGCGGGCCTGGCGAGCGCGCGGCCTTGCAGCCAAGCGACGAGATGGTTCTTGCATTGTGAGTGCTCGGACTTTGCAGCCCTCGGGCCAAGCTATGTGCAACCTGCGCTCCAGGCGGCGTGGGGTATGATGCGTAGGCACAGCCTCCGTTCTTCATGCTTGGCGTCGGTCTCCCGGCTAAATACTCGCATGCGCACGGCAGCCCTGCGAGGCACCGCAAGCCCCGCAGAGCCAGCTGCGAGCAGCCAGCGGGCTGCCCCGCACCTGTGCCGCACTCGCGTGCACACTGTGCACACGGGGTGGGCGCTCCCGGGCAGGCCGCCCTAATCAGCCTCATGCGCCCTTTCAAACAAGGGCACCTTGTTTTGGAGCACGTGCGCGGCGCGCTCGCCCGCGGCGGAGTAGACAAACACGCCGCCGCCGTCGCTGCCGCAGCACACGTAGTCGCCGCGCGGCGTGGCGCCCAGGCGGCAGCGCGCGCCGCCCAGCCCGCAGCCGGGCACCTGCGCGCCCCGGCCCTGCCTGGGCCCTCGAGCGGCCGGCTGGGCAGCGCGGCCGGGGCGACGGGCCGCGGCGAGCGCAGGCCCGCCGGGCAGGCACAGGCCGCGGGCCCCGCAGCGCTCCCGCACATCGGCCCTCGCCAGCCGCAGGCGGCATGCGAGCCGCGCAGCCCGCGCCTCGGCTCGTGACGAGCGCCCGCATCGCCGGCGCCGCGCGCGACGCTCGAGGCGCCATGCTGCCTTACGCTGCAGCGCGCTAGGAGCCGCCGGCACCGCCACAAAGCTCCCTGATTGCATCCCCATGACGCAGCATTCTATCTTTGTCTGTCTTCGTGTATAATCTTTGTAGAGGGGCGCGCGGCGGACGCGCCTTCCAGGTGGCGAGCAGGCGCCGGCCGGCAAAGTCCCAGACGCACACGCGCCCGTCCGCAGACCGCGTCGTGAGGCGGCCGGCGTCCAGGAACAGCGCGCCGTCCACGGCGGCCTCGCCGTGCGAGCCGCCCTCCATGCGCAGCGCCTGCGCGCGCAGGCGCCGCACGGCTCGGCATCCCGCCTCGCCGTGGGCAGCCGCGTCCATATGCGGCATCGCTGGCGCGCGCCGCTCGGCGCGCGCCGGACCGGCGCGTGCCAGTCTTCCGCGCGCGCGCAGCACGGCGCCCCTGACTTTGCGGTGGTGCCCCCCCCCTTCACGCGCTGCGCACACCGCTGACGCCACCCTATAGGGCGGCAGCCTGCCACGATGCGCTGCGGCCTGCTCTTCGGCCTGCCCTGCGGCGCTCCGTGCTGCGCTGCAGTGGCGCGCTGCCCCGCGCCTGCCCTGCAGCGCGGTCCATGCGCGCCGCGTGGGGCCCGCGCATGTCGCCGGCAAGGATAAATCCCTGCCGCTCCAAGGCGCGCCGGTCAGGAGGGGCCTGCGCCTGTCGCTGGCCGTCCGTTGTCGGCACACCCGCCGGCGCCGGCGCCGGCGCCGCCGCCGCCTTAGCCCGCTTCGGCGCCTTGCCTGGCCTCGCGTCTGCCTCGCCTGGCGCGGTCGCGGGCGGGCCCGCCGGCACGCCCCAGGCGTGCAGCGCGCCGCGGCGGCCGCCGGTGACCAGCGTCGCGCCGTCCGGGTGGAAGGCCTGCGCCGGCCGGGGCGCGCGCGCGTGAATTTAGGTTTAAATACCCTACATCTGCGCGTCCGGCAGGACATGCAGTGCCCAGCAGCCGCCTGGCTCGATCGCGGTGCGCGAAATTCCTGCGCCCTGCTCGCCCCCGCACGCCCAGGGCCGCGCCGCCGAGCGCAGGCCGAGGCGCGGCGCCCCCCCGGGAGAGCGACCTCCTGGGGTTCCCCGCAGCGCGGCGGGCGCGCACGAGGCAGGCCGCATCGGAGGCGTGCGCGGCGAGGCAGGCGCCGGAGCGCGCGTCCCACACGCGCACGCCGCCGTCGCGCGCCAGTGAGGCCAGCAGCCCGGGCCGCGCGCCGCTGGCCGCCAGGTCCACCACCTCGCGGCCGCCGCCTGCGCGCGCCAGCACTGTATGCTTCACGCGAGGCGCCCGGGGCGGCCTGGCAGGCGCGGCGCATGTGCTGCACAGGCAACAAGGCTGCCGAGGGCCGGCGCAGAGGCGGCCCGCTGGAACCCTCATCTTGGCACACTCACCGCAGTGCAAATAGATCCCTCATCTTGGCACTCTCAGCGCAGTGCAGCAAGGAGCAGGGCGGAGGGAGGCGCCTTTGAGCAGCACGATGACGCGCGCCTCGACGACGCTGATGACTGAAATGTCTCCGGCGGCGCCCGCTACAGCCTGTCGGCGCGCGGGCTGTGCTTCACCGCATGCATGGTGTCAGCAGCCCATCCGCCCGCCATCCTAAACGGAAAGGCACGAAGGGGACCTCCTCGGACATAGGCGCTTGCAGGGATCTCGCTGCCTGCGCGCATGCATGCACGATGATGACCGGCGACCAGCGGCCAGTCTGGGAGCTCGCCGAGGCGCGCTCGGGCGCTGCGCTTGGGAGGGCATGGGGGGAGCACCACGCAGGCGTCGCCCTGGGGGTGCGCCGTCCAGCCCTCGGTGCGCAGCCAGACGCACGCGCGCAGCTCCTGCGAGCACAAGGCACCCTCGTGAGGTGCGGCCCCGGAACATACTTTTCCCTGCCTGGCGAGCGGCAGCAGTTGGCTGCTGGCTGCACGCCGCGAACTGGCCGCACAACCCCAAAGCTCATACGCTCGTGGATGCAGCGGGGCAGCAAGGCAGCAAGGTGTTCTGCCGCATGCATGGGCTGTAAGTGCCCCAGGCTGGGCGCGGGCGGGGCGGGCGCACCCCGCCCTCGGTGTGCGCCGTGCGCCTGTTGACAAAGTGCACCACGACGCTGAGGTAGTCGCCCATGTGCAGGTCATCGTAGACGGTGGCCTGGTCGCCGCCGACTGTGGCAACCAGGTTGGCGTTGAGCGGGTCTAGCGCGTTGAAGGCCACGGCCTGGACGGGCGTGCAGTGGCTCTCCTGCGAGCACGCCAACGGCCAAGGCCGCAGCCCGTTGAAGTGCTTGGTGCCTGTGTCTGTAAAGGAATCATACTTTTGGCTTGCTGTGTGACCAGGGATGTATGTTGCGCCTTGTGCAGGGCGCATGGCACTATCTTGCAAGATGCCAATGTCATGTGCGCTCTGCGGCTGCTGATGAACGCTGCCAGAGACGCCGCACATGCCAGGAATGGCCGGCGCCAGGGGATCACCTTCAACACAGTTTTGAGCTTGAGGTGCTTCAGCACGCGGCGCTTGTATGCCTGCTCGCCGAGCTCCTCGACTTCGGCCTTGCGCTCCCGGTACAAGTATGCGCTTTCGGCGTTCATCGCGCGTCCTGTGAAGATCTCTCGCTGTCTCGTGCCGTGCTGATGCTCCAGGTGCAGCGTTCTGATGGCGGTCCTACATCTGTGAGTCTGGCCACTGACGCATTGCGCTTTAGCTACTCTATTTCTTAGAGGAAACAAGGGAGCCTTTCCGCCAAGGGCCAAGGGCCTAGTCACAACATTTTGAAGTGCCTGCTGCCAGCTCTGAGGAGGTCACCTGCAAGTAGGACAACAAGCGGCTTCCAGTGTCTGGGATGGGCAGCGGCAGCGCCGGCGGCTGGACGCCGGCAGCCGTCACGCTGGCGGCCGCTGCCGCTGCCGCCGCCGGGGCAGCCATCACCTACTGCGCGCTGGCGCAGCGGCCGGCAGAGCTTGCAGCCCCCAAGAGGCCGCCGGCGCCCGCTGCCGCCGACCGCGGCGGCGCTGACTGCAGCTGCAGCGTCGAGGTGGTGGAGGAGGCCGCGCCAAAGGTTGATCCCTTCGACAGGAGGCCCCGGAAAGGGTGCGCGGTGCCAGCATCAGCGCTGTTTGAAGCTGCTGGTTCACACGCGTGTTTCACCTGTCCATACGATAGGCGGCGCTGCCCAGGTACCTGTCCTGGGAGGACTACTTTATGGCGGTCGCGTTCCTGAGCGCCCGCCGGTCCAAGGACCCCAATAAACAGGTGCGCTGGCGGGCAAGCTTGCTTTGCTTCGGGCGCCACCAAGCAGCGGCGCTGCTGACAGCACGCGTGTAGGTCGGCGCCTGCATCGTGGGCCCAGACAAAATCATACTGGGCATCGGATACAACGGCTTTCCTCGAGGGTGTGCAGACGACAAGGTGTGTGCCCGCCAACGTCCCCCCTGTCTGAATTGCTTCAGAGCTGTGTGAGCGCCTGACCGCTCCAACGCGCTGCTCGCGCTGTGACAGCTGCCCTGGGCAAGGCGAGCGCACTCTGGCGACCCCCTAGACACAAAGTGCGCCCACTGTGCTGTGCAGCCCAGCAGCAGATGGCATGCAATCTTAGCTCCATGATGGGTAACAGTGCGTGTGCGAGGCGTCACAAGCACACCAGTGAGTAGCTTAGGAAGGTCTGGACGAGCGCCCAAGGAGCAAACGCATGTTTGCAACCAAGCATGGAGCGGCCGCGCAGCTCCTGGATGGTCATGGAGGGCACAACTGAGGGCCTGCGCGGGGACGCGCCAGGTACCCGTACGTCTGCCACGCTGAGCTGAACGCCATCCTGAACAAGAACGTTGCTTCCTTGAACGGCGCGGTGCGCACCCGACAGCACGGCCCCCCAGCGCGCCTCGGCTGCACGGTGGCGTCCCTGGCGGCGACAGCGCGGCGCCGGCACCGTGCGTGCGCATGCGTGAACAGCCTGCCGCCCATGTGGGGCGCTGTGCGCGTTATTTAAAGCACCCGCGACCGCAAACGCATGCATCGAGACGAGGTTGCGTTGCCTCTCAGCGTTGGGGCTGCAGGGCCAGGCGAGCGCCGGTGCTGGGGAGCGCGAGAGCCTGACCGGATCACACCTGTCGCCGCACTGGTCACGGGCACCAGTCGTGACGCACGATCCGCGAGCGGCGCCGTGACGGGGCACCAGCGTGGGGGCCGCAGGGTAGGGAGTCCCTACCCTACCCTATTCACATACCCTACCCCAAAAGGAATCCCGGCGCGGGCGACGCAGGCGCTGTACGTGACCATGTTCCCCTGCTGCGAGTGCGCCAAGCTGCTGATCCAGGCCGGCATCCGCGAGGTGGTCTACTTCGAGGACAAAGCGGCGCCCGCGCGCCCCGCCAGCGCGTCCCTGTCTGGCATCAGGTGCTGCATTCCTGGCCTAGCCCTTACCCAACCTATCCCTACCCTCAAGCGCAGCGTGGCGCTTGGGCTGCGGGCGCGTCCCTGTCCGGCAGCAGGCAGCAGGTGCCGCGTTGGGCGCTCCGCCGCCGCCCCGCCCAGCTGCGGCCGCCGCCGTGTGCGTGCGCCAGCTGCTCTCGGAGCTGTAGGCCCCCACAGCATTTGCCTTTGGATGATCTCTTCCCACCTCGACCTGTCTCAGGTACTTATTTTTTATATGTAGTGCAGCAGAGCAAAAAAAAAATGTCGGTAGCGGTAGGTGCGAGTAAAGAGGATAAAAGGACGTCTGCCAACTGATGTTCTGGAGCGCATGGCAAACAACTCGGTGCGTACGCATCCGATTCAGACCGCGCGCTGCGCGCGCCGCGCAGGCCGGAGGCGCTGTACGCGGCCAGCCGGACGCTGCTGGCGCTGGCGGGCGTACGCGTGCGGCAGCACCGCCTCGAGCGGCCCCTCGTGCTGCGCATCGGCTGCTGAGGCCGCGCCCCCACTTGCCCCGCTGCCGCGCGCGCAGGCTCGCGCAGCGGCTGAGCCACATGCGAAAGCGTGTGCAAGCGGTGCCTCGCGGAGTGCCGCCGAGTGCAATCGAGTCCTGTGCAGCTGTGTAGGATGGCAGCAGTGTGGCAGGCGCGGGAGATGCGCGCACAGCAGCATGTCCATGCTGCTGCTGGTCATGCTGACGCTGCCATGCACCGTTTGGGTCCGCTTAGCAGAGCATGTGCAGCAGGTGGGTGTGTTTGAGCGCATAATTGATTAGGCATTTGTCACATACTGACGCGGGAGCTCATGGTCCCTTCCGAGTGTGTCTAGCTCACAGTTGTCCTTCCCAGTGTGTCTAGCTCACAGATGTGAAGAATGGCTGTACACGCTCACATTTGACAAGGCAGGATATGCGCTCGCTGGGAGCGCAACCCGGGCTTGCCGCTCTGCCAAGACGCCAAGCTGCTCATTGACACGGAGGCAGAAACAACCTACCAGAGGTCTTGTTGCGATCAGAACTGAAGTCAGGTTGCGATCTGGCCAGCCCAGAGAAGCATTGTTGTTGCACAACCCACGCTGACAGCAAGCAGAGGGGGAGCGGGACCAGGCACGCGGGACTGCGCGAGCCACAGCCACGGCCCTTGAAGTTGCTTGGTACGGGCTCGAGCACAGAGCCGCGCAGGAGTAACACCCTCCGGAGCAAGCCCACTGCCAAAGCTCATAGCTGCGCAGCGCACCCGCTGGCTGGTTGAAAAGCTGCTACTTACACCTACCCTATCTCTCAGCACAACCGTTTCTATGTGCCCGAGCGCTGCCCGCCGAAGCAGCGATGTTCTCTTGGAACTGCCGGGACTGGGTCCGCGGGCAACCGCGGCCAGGCTCGGTGTGCAGCGCCCAAGTGACAGCCACTGTGGGCCGCCTCCGCTGCCGCACGACCGGCCGCCGCGGCGGGCGTCCAGGGCTGCGCGGCAGCAGCGCCTCGGCCCGGCGCGGCCAGCGCGGCGCCGCGTCAGCAGGCGCTCAAGCCATTGGCGGCGCCAGCCGCGGGCGCCGGCTGCAGGAAGGCGTCGGCGGCGGCGGCGGCCAGGCGCGGCGAGCGCAGCGCCTCGCGCGTCGCCGCGGCGTCCTCGCGGATGCGCGCGACCAGCGCGTCGAGCGAGTCGAAATTGCGCTCCGGGCGGATGTAGCCAACGATGACTAGGCGCAGCTCCTCGCCTGCGCGCGCGCGCGCGCGGTCGGACGCCGCCTCCCTCCGGCACACAGCGGCGCAGCTCATGTCCAGGCCGCTGCCAAGTTTATGTCCGCTGTGTTTCCACCCAGCAGCCACTGATCATCCCCCCTGTAGCCCAACATTGAAAGCGGAGAGAATGTCAGGAACATGTTGAATTCGTTCCTGAGACCATCCTGCTGACAACGGGGGCCGGGCGCGCGCCGTAGAAGTCGGCATCAAAGTCGTGCAGAAGCCAGGGCTCGGCGGTCTTTTTCTCGTTCTTGTAGTACGGGTTCCTGCCCGGGGCAGCGCTGCTGTCAGGCGCGCATGCAGGGCCGGCGCCGCGCCCTCACCGTCACGGCATGCCCCACGCGCCAGCAGCAAGCCACAAGAGCGCTCTTTGCAGTCAAAACGTCACACGCGGCGGCTTTGCAATTACAGCTCCCCGTGCCGAGAGTTTGCAGTCAAGACTTCACACACTGAGCATTCGTGGCCAGAGCCTCACGCGCCGCGCACCAGCCGATGCTCATGGCGCATTCATAGACGGGGGCGGGGGCGCCGCCGGGGCGCGCGCCGCCGACGCTGGCCCACGCGGAGAAGATGCCGGTCACCATCTCGGCCAGCGCCCGCTGCGCGCGCGCCGGGCTGCGGCTCAGCAGCGCGGCACGCTCATCGCTATGCGCAACCAGGCCAACACTGGCCGCCCTCCTGTGCGGCGCTCCGCCGCACGAGGCTGTGAACACTGTGTCAGGCGCGCCGCGACGGCGCGCCGTTTGCGCGCCGTCCCCGGCGCGCATGGCTTGCCCAAGCTGTGACTAGCGCGCGCCGGGGGCGGCGCGCCTGCAGCGATTCGCTGTCCAGGTTGGCGGTCGGCACGCCCAACTCCTTGGAGCCGCGCCCAAAGCCCTTGACCACTGTGCCCTGCGCCGCGCGGGGGCTGGTGCACATGCTAGGGATGGGCGCGCATGGGTACCCTCAGGGCTTCAGTGCCCAATGGTGTCTGCGATCACCTGCAGCCGGCTGCACACCGCCGACGAGCCGGGCGGCTCTGCCTGCCATGCACCGCTCCCTGCAGCGCGCCATGGCGGCCCGCGACAGAGCACCCTCGCCTGATATGCACCGCTGCCTCCAACTCGCCTCGGCGCCCCACGAGAGGGCGCCCTACCCAGAGACCCAGCACGGCCTGACACAAGGCCTGACACGCGCAGCACGCGCCACGGCCCGCGCCCCCGGCATCGAGGTCGCGCCCGCTGGCCAGCGGGCTCGGTGCCGACGGCCTCCATGGGCGCTCCCCGCTTCTCACATGCTCGGCAGCCGTGTGGGACACCCAGGGCCAGAGCGGAGCAGCGACGCACAGCGGAGGGCCCCTCACGGTTCATTAAGATTTCCCGAGTATGCATGTCCCTAGACATCAGCATATGACGCCGCCTGCTCCCCGGTCACCCAGCACCCACCTTCAGGCGCCAGGGCGGGTCTATGGGCACGACGCCGTGCGGCAGCATGTCAGTGAACGGCGGCAGCCCGTAGCGCTCGGGCCGGAAGTCGTACAACGACGGGAGGATCTCCACGCAGCCTGCGCACGCTCCCTGCTCTCATCAAGCCCTAAACCCTACCACCACGCCAGTCAGCTCGGGGTGCACAGTGCGGCTCCCTCCTCCTGCTCGCAGGCCCACGCCTCCACACGCCTGCCGTCAACAGCATGAAGGACAGGGCGCACGCAGACAGCAAGCAGGCACAATCAGTGTCGACGGCGGTCGCGTGCGGGGCGTATCGCCACGGCAGGGGCGGGGGCGGCGCCCCGGGGGCCGGGCGGCCCACGCCGCACCAGACTCCGCGTCAGGGCACGCCTGCGGGTAGGCGCCCCGGTCGGGCACGCTGGGCACGACCACCACGCGCATGCCCGCCGCCGTCGCCGCCTGCGCGCCGCGGCCGGGCCCGTCGGCTGCGCGGCGTCCAGCAGGAGCGCCGGGTCACTACGCCAGCCCCGCGCGACACGCCCGGACTCCGTGCGAGTCTGGAGACCCGTGCCCCGCACCGCACCGACGCACCTTGCGTTGCTGCCCCCCGCGCTCAGCGACCAGCTGCGGCAGGCGTTTGCTGTCACACACGCCCGCCCGCGCATCGTGTCTGCCTGCGCTCCCAAAAGCTCTGAACGCCCACCCACCGCACCATGCCAGCGTCCGGCTGCGGTTCTGGCCCCCCCCGCTCAGCGTCCAGCTGCGGCAGGCGCTTTCCGCAACATACTCCAGGCCACTGGAAGCTGCACACAGAGGACGCACGCGCAGCTACCCAGGCTATGCACGACTTTATGGCACGGGCTTCCACGCTGCGAGGCGGCGCGGAGGTGCGCGCCCGCGCGCCGCCGTGCGCGTCCCTGCTCGCGCCCTACCCTGCGCCCCGGCCTGCCCCCGCCCGGGCGGGCCCCCGCGCCTGCACGCCGCTGGGCGCGTCCTCGATGACCAGGCAGTCGGCCGGCGCGGCGCCCAGCTTGGCCGCGGCCGCGCGGAAGCAGTCCGGCGCCGGCTTGCCGTGCCGCACCTCGTCGCCGCAGTGCGTCACCTGCGCGCGGCGCGCGCGGCCGCCGGCTCACGGCGCGGCCCGGGGCCGCCCCTGAGCGTGTCGGCCCCTGCCTCTTGTACGGAAGCAACTTGAAGGAATGTGGGATCGAAAAGAGCATGCTGTGCCGCCCAGGCCCCGTTGGTGCATGGCTGCCTGTCAGACGACCAAAGCGGGTTGAAAAAGGGAAAGAAACGGTGTGGGCCAGTGCAAAGCTGCCAGACAGAGGCGCAAGGGCGGTCGCTTCCGTGACGGCGCCGGGCCTGGCCGCGGCCAGGGGCGGCGCGCCTGGAAAATGGAGCGCAGGCCCTGCGCGGCGGGCGCGGCCAGCTTGCGCTCCATGGTCGCGCGCGGCGTGCTGGTCGCCAGCGCGACCGGCACGCCCGCGTGGTGCAGGTGGAACAGCAGCCGGCCCGCGCCAGGCATCAGCTGCGCGCCCTGCCACCTGCCGCCCGCGCCGCACGTTAGCCGCCTGCCTGGCGCCCCTGTGCTGCACGCACGCGCTGCGTCGGCCGTGCGGCGCATGCTTCTGCACGCCTTGGCTGCCTCGGTCCACGCGGCTGCGGGGGGCTCTGAGAGTGAGCACCGCGTTGTGCGCAGCTGTCCGCCGGGCAAGCCTCAGCTGTCACGTGCTTGCCTCGACCCTCCTCATACAACAGGCACAGGGAGCAGCACCACGGCAGGCGCCGAGGCCGGCCGTGCTGCTATACTGCCCGCAGGCGACGCGCCGCCGCTGCCTTGCAGGGAGCCTGCCGACTGCGGACGGGTTGCAGGCGGGGCGTTGCACGGCGCAGGGAGGCCTGCCGCGCCGCACCGCTCCTTGAGCAGCGCCTCGCTCTCGTCAAAGAGCTGCTGCGCGGTGACGCCGGTGAGGCCCAGCGCGTCCAGCGTCGCCTGCCACGCCTCCAGCGGGCGCCGGCCGGCCGAGGCCGCGAGCGCGCCGGGCGTCAGCGCGGCGCCGTGCCGCGCCAGCACCGCGCGCGCCACCTCCAGCACGAGGCTCTCCGTGTCGAGCAGCGTGCCATCGAGGTCGCAGACGACCAGCTTCACGTCGCGCATCTGTGAGCCGGCTGTTGCAGTCCTCTGTCAACAGGCAGTGCAGCCCTCTATGAGCTGGCTGTGCAGTCCTCTGTGAACAGGGCTGTGCAGTCCTCTGTGACCTGGCTGTGCAGTCCCAGCGGCGCCAGAGCAGGTCAGGACGCTGGCATGCAGGCAGCGACTAGACCCTCAGTATGTGCAAGGACTTGCGGTGATGCGCTTGATGGCAAGTGACCAGCGAGCCTGACGCTGGTATTCTCTGATCCTAGGAGCAAGCCCTCGCAGCTGTGGAGCTCTTGGCAAGAGCATGAGACAGTCCCTTGCCTCCCTGCTGCAGCGCATCTGCCCCACTAGGTTGCAACGTGCCTGGCAACTCCCCTTTTTGGCGATGAGGACGATGACCGGTCCTCCACATACACAAACACAGCGGGGCTGACCAGGGGCAGGCGCAGGCACGGCCGCATGGCGCTGCCCTGGAGCGCGCACCTCCACTGGTTATGCAAGGAAGAGAATGCCTGGAGAGCATGGCCGGGAGAGAGGCATCCGCTGCGGTCTCGGGCGTCCGGCAGGTCCGCTAGCACCGGCCTCTATCAGGTGCCTGTGGCAACACGCTCAAGTGCGTTACTTGTTCAGAGCGGGCCGCTGACAGCGGCGCGGCCGCCCCCGCAGGCGCGCCCGGGGGCACACAGCCGTGAGGGCGGAGCGGTACAGCATGTCGCGGCCGCGCCACAACAGCAAGGCCCTGGAGGTGGGTGGCGCTGGCGGGCGGCCCCGCGCCCGTGCACCCCACAACGGGTGCTGCTACAGTGGCTGCACACGCTCGCGCAGGCTGATGCCGACCACAAGCTGCTGACCAGCCGCATCTCCCGGGTGGCGGACGTGGCGAGCCTGGCCGCGCTGTGCAAGGAACACGGCGAGGACTTCAACTACATCCACATCTCGCTCGCCATGACCACGCTCTCGTCGCTGTGCGCCCGAGCCTCGCTGCCGTCTGCCCGCGCTGAAGCTTCCCATCACTGCCTGCCCAAAGCGCCGCTCGTGCCCGCCGCTCAATGCGCTGTGCGATGTATGCAACCGACCAGGCTGCCGCACTCAAGGCGCACCGCCCGCTGCCTGCACAGTATGGAGCAGCGGCCTGGCCCGGTCGGCGGCGCGTCGCCCCGCCCGCCCGCCGCCTGCGGCGCCATGCGCCCAAGCAGCCGGCCCGCCGCATGTGCCAACCGCGCACTGACGGCGCGGCGCGCGCCGCAGCGCGCAGCGCACGGGCGAGGCGGGCGCGCGGCCGGCCGCGCTCGCGCTGCTGCAGGGCCTGGTGCTGCAGTTCGGCGCCCGGCTGCGCGAGGCCGACCCGCGCGCGCTCAGCAGCGCGCTCTGGGCCATGGTGCAGCTGGATTACTTCCCGGGCGAGGACACCGTGCGCGGGCTGGAGCGCGAGTTTGCCGCGCGGCTGGCCGAGCCGGGCGGCCGGCCCGTGTGGCGGCGCCCGGTCGTCATTTTTGTGAATGCGCTCACGCACTACCGGCGCAGCGTGGGCCGGAGGCCCAGCGAGGGCCTGCTCGAGCGAATCGAGGCCTGGATCCTGGGCAACGTGGCGGCCGCCGGCGGCATCGAGGCGCTCGCGCAGCAGGCGCGTCTGATCCTGCCGGCCGCCTGTGCGCAGTTGGTGTGGCGCAGGCTACATCCGGACGCCGCGTCGACAGGCGCACATGGCCTGCAGCTTTCCCGCGAGCGGGTGGTTGAAGACGTGTATGCACACGCAAGTTATTGCCTGCGACAGGCTGGGCAGCAGGGCACCGGGCAAAGCACAGGCGCGCTTGGCAGCAGCCAGTCCCCCAAAGCTTCAGCTGTCCACAAGCCTGGCTTGCTCTTGTGGGTGTCAGGTTTCATCCCCACTCCTGCGCTGAGCGCGGCGGCGGCGCGTCTGCGGCAGGCCACGGCGGCGCGCATCGACGACCGCAGCCCGGGCATGCGCGTGCGCGACGCCAGCATGCTGCTGTGGGCGTGGCACACATTCCAGCGGCCCATGCCCGCCGCCGTGCTCGAGGCGCGCGCCGCCCCGCGCCCCGCCTCCTGGAGCCGGGCTGCCAGGAGCCGGGCCCTGCAGAGGTGTTGCGCGCGCGGTGCAGTCCACAGCATGCGGCGCCGCCCCGTCAGACGACTCCAGAGCTGTGATGCCGTGCCAGAGCAGCCTCGGCGCCGGCTGCCAGCGGCGTGCGCCCCGCAGGCGGCCCGCAGGACGGCGGCGCCGGGCGCAGCCCGGGCCTAAGCTCTTGCCGAACAGGGCGGCGTCGCGCGCAGGTGCTGATCCGGCTGCTGGTGGCGGGCACGGACGAGGCGGTCGGCCTGGAGGGGCTGGACCGCTGGTCGGTCTGCCGCCTGCTGACCGTGCGCCTGAATGCGGCCGGCTCGCCAGGCGAGGTGGCGCTCATCTGCGACACCGCCTGGGACCTGCTCTCCAGCATCAACCTGGCGACCGCGCTCACCGTGCTCGCGCGCCTGGGCGGCACGGGCGAGGAGGCGCGCGCTGCTGCGCTTGCCTCGCCGCTGCTGCCGCGCCTGGTCTCGCGCCTGGCCGGCGGCCTGGCCGGCTGCGACGCGCGCGCGCTGGCCGCGGCCGCGCGCGCGCTGGGCCGCCTGGGCTACGCGCCGGACGGCCGCGTGCTGGCCGGGCTGGACGCCGCGTTCGGCGCGCTGCTGGCGGATGGCGCCGCTGTCAACGCGCGCGACGCGGGCGACCTGCTGGAGGGTTTCGCGGCCATGGGCTGGGCGGCTAGCGGGCCGCTGCGCGCGCAGCTGGCGCGCGCCGGGCTGCCCGGCGAGCGCGGCGGCGGCGGCGGCGGCCGCGGCGGCCTGGACTTTGAGGCGCAGGTCGCGCGCGCCGCCGCCGCGCTGGCCGGCGGCGGCGGTGAGGGCGCGGGCGGGGTGTTGGCGCCCGGGCCGGACGTGGAGCCGGCCGACGCCGGCGCCGGCGGGCTCGTCTCGGACGCGGCGGCCAGCCTGCAGCTGGAGCTGCACGCGGCGCTGGCGGCCGCGCCGGGCGGCCGCGAGCGGCTCGCCGCGCAGCTGGCGTCCGGCGGCGGCGGCGGCGGCGGCGGCGGCGGCGGCGGCGGAGGCCTGGCGGGCGCGAGCGCGTACGTGGCCGCGCTGGAGGACGAGCTGCGCGCGGTGCGCGCCGCGGCGGCCGGCGCCGAGGCGCGCGCCGCGGCCGCCGAGGCCGCGCTCGCCGAACGCGACGCGGCGGACGCCGAGGCGCTCGGCGGCGGCGGCTACGATCTCGGGCCGTCCGGGGGCGAGGGCGCTCCTGAGAGCGGCGAGTGTGACGAATTGGAAGAGGGGGAGGAGGCGGGTCGCTCGGGCGGCGATGCGGCGCATGCTGACCGCGCCGGCGGCGGCGCGCCGGAGCGGGGCGCCCCGGCCGCCGGCGCGGCCGAGGGCGATGCGTTCGGCAGCGAGGACTACGGCGCCGCGCTTGGCGCGTCGCTGGCGGCGGCGTGGGGCGGCGCCGGCGGCGGCGCGCGCGCAGCGGAGAACGCCGGGGACGGCGGCGACTGCGAGCAGCCGCGCGGCTGGGTCCTGGCGGAGCCGGGCGGCGGCGGCCGCCTGGCGGGCGGCGGCGCGCCGGGGCCGCAGCCGCACGAGGCGGCGGCGCTGGCGGCGCGCGCGGCGGAGCTGGCGGCGGCGGTGAAGGCGCTCGCGGCCGCAGGCGCCGCGGAGGAGGCGCGGCTGCGCTCCGCCGCCGCCGAGGCGAGCGCACGTCTGACGCCCTGCTCTGACAGCGGGCTTGGCTGCGGGCTTGCTTTCCTTCACTGGGGAGGGAGAGCTGCAAGCGCTGCAGGGCGGCGCGCGCTGCCTGAGATCACCTCATGGTACAGCGTGCCAGGGTCGCCGGCCATACCCTGCCCTTACCAGTGAAGCAGCAACGCCGTGCCTGGCCCCGCTGACGCGCTGCGTGCGTGTTCAAAGACCGTCTGGGGGCTGAGGTGCGGGCATGCCGTGCAGCCTTGTGCAACATGGCGACCACCGCGAGCGTGCGAGCGAGCTTTGGTTGTGCTGACCCGCGCAAGCCTTGATCAATCTTGCTGGCATGGAGCCGCGCCAGCCTTTCGCGCGCGCGCGCAGGCCGGCGGGCGGGCGGCCGTAGCGGAGGCGCAGCTGCGGCAGGCGCAGGCGCGCGCGGCGGACCTGGGCGCGCGGCTGCAGCGGGGCCTGGCGCGCGTCGCGGAGCTGGAGCGGCGGCTGGGCCTGCAGGTGCGGCCAGGGTGCAGGGTATGGTTGTGGTGGAGAGCCGCAGGTCGGGTGGCGCGTCGCTCGCCCTGGCATGGCGGCGTCCTGGGCTGAGTGCCGGTGGCCCCGCCGCGCGCGCGGGCAGCGCGAGAGCGTGCGTGCGCAGTCGGGTCGCCCTCGCCGGGCTGCGAGCCGGGCCCCTGCAGGGCGCCGCCGCCCGGCGCGGCCGCCGTCGCGCTCACAGATCCGGCAGCAACCCGCGCCGGATGCCCTGCGCTGTCCCGTGCTCCGCCGGCGGCGCTGCAGGGCATGTTGGCATATGCACCCCTGAGCCTCCCTGCCTGTGGCCGTACTCAAGCGGCCGTCGCGGACGCGCGCCCCGAGCGCCTGGGTGACGCCTTGCAGGGAGCGGACGACGCGGCGGCCGGAGCGCCGTCCAATGGCGTGGGCGCCGCCGGCCTGCACGCGCACGCGGCTGGGAGGGGCCGCAGGTAGGCTGCGTGCAGGCCGCAACATACCCATGTGCTGCCCTAGATTTTCTTCGTGACTGAAACAGCGGGCCCATGTCCTAGGCGCAGTCTCGTGGTTTGCAGGGCATACATCAAGTCTTTGGGCAATGGCTGCGCACGCCTTGCAGGGCAGGTAGCCGGGCGGGCATCAGGGCAGGCTGTCGCGCGGGTATTTTGGATGCACATTGCAAAGACTTGGGCCGCTTGTGTGGCGGTAGCAAGCAGATGCGATGCAGATGTGCTGTGCAGCCAGGTGGCCTCAGGGCCAGTGCCATGGCGGTATGCAGTACAGCATGCATCGCGCGCGTGTATCCAGTCGTTCCTGGTGTCTGCAGCCGCCCGCACCCGGCGAGCTAGCTTGTGCAAATGCATGTTGGTCACATGGGTGGCACCCTGTAGGTAGGACATTTACCTCACCTTACTACACACCAGGCAGAAGCTACCGCAATACCTGGGGATGTGGGTGGTGCCTTGGCGCGCACGCAGCGTGCGCACAGTGTTGTGTGGGACACAAGGAAGTAGCACCTCTGCGTTATCAAGGACGGTGTTGCATACTGTGGTGTGAGAGCAACGCTGTCTGAAATAGCCAAACATCATCCAGTGGCACAAGTCAGGTAGTTGCTTTGTGCTACCCATGTGTGCCCCACTGCCTCAGTGTGACATTCTGTAAGGCACTTTCGTCGCACAATAGCAACACTTCAGCATCAAGCAACTCAGGCATGCCTTTACCTGAGGCGCAGCTCCTGTATCAGCAGCGCTCATTCACAGCGTGAATGCAAATGAGCAGAGCTATGCTAGGCTCGCGAGCGGAAAAAATGCGTGGCAGACAAGCTGTCTGAGAAAACAAGCCCTGGCATGCCTTCCAGCGTGCAGCGGTCCGTTGGGCCGGGCGCTCAACACGAATGGCAGCGGCAGGTCTCGGATGCCGAGACTTGGAGTGTGCAGTGCGCAGCCACACTATGCACAGCCATAAATGATGAGAGCCAGAAGGCAGTCATGCAGCTGCATGCATGCTCATTCTGGGCATTGAACATATGCATGCTGATTCACAATTTGTGACTTTCACATTCACAAGTGGCAACTGACTGTTTGGATCCCCAGCTGATACAGTACAGTACAGCTGTTACAGTGTCCCTAATTATATGATGATATTCAGTGGACATTTTTGCCACTGTGCTCTGATTGGGCAGAGAGTAGGGTAGGGATGTAACCACTAGGAGCAGCGCTCTCAACACAAATGTCATCACTCAGTGTCAATGGACGTCTGTGCCTGCTATACCTGAGGGATGCCTGTCACCGGCGTGCATTATACATGCCTTGTATGACCAGCCGCAGCCCTTTCCTTGGCGTTACGTCATGCCGAGCAGTGATAATACACCACAAGCCCTTGTCTTTGTTGTAAAGCTGCGCTGTGGCTGTCTGAAAAAAAGCTGCTCATAGGCTTGAGTGCGCTATCCTGACCAGCAGCAACCAGCAAGCAAGCCTGTCACTTCTGCCTCATGGGCGCCCTCACCTGCTTGCTGCAGGCGCGGGTTACGCAGCCTCGGATACTTTTGGCACCCACGCGCGCCCGCCTGTGCCCAGCTCCCACGCCCTGCCATCCACACTTGCTGTGAGCAATCAGTTAATGCTTGATGCTGGTCTTGATGCTGACAGGTAGGCCTGCTGCTGGCTGCTGACAGCGGGGTCTCAATGCTATACGAACGCTGTTGACAGCCGGGGCCCAGCTCAGTGGGTCGTTGGGACGCAGTACGCCGAGTCCTGCATGCATGCTGCTCACGTGACATATGTTGACTTGTTTGCAAGAGGGTGGGGAGTTGGCCTTGCCTTGGCGAACGAGGCTTGCAGCTGCAACGCAGGCTGCATGCCCCTCCCATGGGTGACGGGGTCGCACCTGTGCGGCCTCCTCGCTCCAGTAAGGGCGCTCACGCATGCCGAGCTTGCAGGGGCTGGCAACGCCGCCCGGCATGGCCCTGAGCAACCCTACCTTGCTGTCGACGGAGGTCTTCACATCAACCATGCGCCTGTCGGACATCATCAGGCCGCCGCGCGGCTGGCCGCGCGGCATCCTGATGATGTCTGAAAGTCGCATGGGCGATTTGAAGCCCTCCGTCAACACCGAGGTGGGGTCGCTCAGGGCCATGCCGCGCGCCGTTGCTGGTCCCTGCGACATGCATGCTGCCAGCATGATTGCGAGGGCCCACCGGCGATGGTGCGAGCAGCAGAGTTGCCGCTCCATGGGTAGCTTTGTGAGCTGCGCTTGCACAATCCTTGGTTTCTCCTGCTCGGCGAGCCACATCCTGCTCTCCGCATTCATACAAATTTATGGTGGCATATTGTGTTTTGGAAGGTAAAGATCTGTCGGCAGTCACAAAGGTTTGAGATGTGGGCAATGTCATGGAAACCAAGGCCAGACAGCCCTGTTATTAACACGCAGGCGAGGTTGCATTTATGCCGGGCGTCCTGCATGCCAGCGGCGGCTTATGTCCACTCACCATGCATGCAAGCCGGGCAGCCTGTCTGTTAGACTTCCCCCGGCGCATGCTCCTTGTCCGAACGCAAGGGCCCACTGAAGCTCCGGCCGGAGCTCCGCACGGAGGCGGGGGCGCTGGCAGGTTGCATGCGCATTGCGGCCGGCAGGAGCCGCAGGTAGGCTGCGCGCAGGGGGGCCTTGATGTGCTTTATATTTATATGGTCTTGAGTTGCTGTACTCAAATGCAGTGATGCAGTTACATTATATTAAAAGTCAGGAGCGGAAGTCAGTGTGTCACGCTGCCAGCATGACTGCCCTCCGGCAGTGTTGCAGGGAAGGCCTTGTTCATAGTGCAGGTCCATGTGGGGCGCAGCGTGACCACGCAATGTACCACTTTCAAATGCTGCATGGCTGAAGAGCTCAAGTTGCACAGTCCTCTTTACAGTGACATTGTCCGCTCAGCCAGACACGTTCGACTGTCCTGGTGACATTTCGTGTTCGCAGCGTAATAATCTGTCAGCAGTCGTAATGTTGTGCTGCAGGCAGCCTCACAGAACCAAGGCTAGAAAGCCCTGCTAATGGCATGCAGCCGAGTTGCAGTGCCGGGCGTCCTGCTTTCAAGCGGTGGTTTCTGTCCACTCACCATGCATGCAGGCTACTTGTTAGACTTCCCTTGGCGCATGCTCCTTTCCGGACGAGTGTGTTACATGGGGCTTTTGTCACCAAGCACTCTTAGACGCCCGGTCACGTCACGTGCCAAAACCTAGCACCTGACCGTCGTCCCAGGCGCTCTGTTGAGCACTCTAAGAGCTCCGCAGGCACCAGGGATACTCTGTCATGCCTCTCATTGCATATGAGCATGTTCCTAGCGCCGCAAAGTGAGTTTTGCTGCGCAAGATTGCGATTACCCTGCGCAGTGACGCACACCCTGCGCCACCCTGCGCTCTTTACTAAGGAATACTGTTGTTACATGCCAAGACAACAGCCATGGGAATCCTCTGCCTGCTCAGGAGTTGTGCATGTGCTATAGTATGCCTTTGGCTCGACAGGCATGTCAGACATGCCGCGTGTTGCCGTTATGCTGTCAATGACTGCTATGTAAATGCACACAATGCAAGCACCCTCCGCAAAAGAATATAGGCTGAGCAGGGGCGCTGTAACAATCAACCTGCTCGACACACCAACATGGCTGCTAAAATACACTAGGCTGGCAAGTGCAAAATGTACACACAAAGAAAACATGCATGCATGCACAAGTGGCAACACGACACCAGTGCATCTGACTGTCAGGCGGGCCGGTACTGCAGGCGTAGGACCAAGTGTGCATACGGGAACTGGGTATTGAGAGCGTAAGCCCCGGTGCGCGGGCTCAACTGCCCAAGCACGGTGACATGCTGGGGACTCTGCGCTGAACATCAAGTCTGTTACGATAGGAAAAGTCACTCCTCGCCGCCGGGGGAGCTGTGCTTGGCACAGAACGGCGCTGAGCGGGGCACTGCGTGGCAACTAATGGCAGGGCTTGGATTGCCCTGCCTGGCCAGCCGCTCTGTTCTGTGCCAAGCGCAGAACCACGCAGTGCCCCGCTCAGCGACGTTCTGTGCCAAGCACAGCTCCATCGACGACCAGGAGCGACTGCTGCTGGTGTAACGGACTTGTAATAGTGCAGACTCCTCAGCATGTCACCGTGCATGGGCAGTTGAGACCCGCACACACGGGCTTATGCTCTCGATGCTCGATGCTCGATGTTCGATGCCCGCATGTGCACACTCAGTGACTCTGTTGTACCAGCCCGCCGTGTAATATACCTTCTTCGAGGCCCAAGCGCTTGGAGCGCGCCCGCAGCAGCCGACCGCCAGCTGCACCGCCTCTGTGCTGCTGCAACACTGGCGCGCCCGCGCCTGCCAGGCAGTTGCCGCTGCGGAGCTCCGCCAGGGACCAGCCGCACGAGCGCTGGCCGTCTCCGCCGTCCCTGGCGCTCGCCGCTGCGCACGCCGCGCTGCCGGCGCCGCCCCGTGGCGCCACGAGCACGGCGCCGAAGGCGTTGCCGCTGAAAGCGTCGTCCTCGCGCGCCCTTGCGCGCCCATGGCAACGGCGGCACGCCGTGCTGCACTTCTCCGATGCAAACAGTGACTGCATGGCGGACGCGTTCAGCCTGTGCGTGTTCCCGCTGCCGGCCGCGGCCGGCTGCTGCTGCTGGAGCACCAGCGCGCCGCCTTCCCGCCGCTGGCCTGGTACCAGGTGACAGCGCAGCCCGCACAGCTTCCCCCGCTCCCGGGTCTGCTCCGGCCGCGCTGCCTGCTGCTGGCGCGCGGCCGGACTGAAAGGCAGTGAGAGATAGGCCAGGGCTGCAGTGGCCTCATGCCGTGTGTGTGCGTCAAGGCGCTTTGATGTGGCCAGCAGTTGCTATCTGTTTAGCGCAGACGCAGCGCGGAAACCAAGTCCCGGTTGCGCGCAGGACGTCATTGCGTCGACGGTGGCAGCGACCAGCAAGGGCTGCTTCTGGAATCAGGACGTGGCGGGCCTGGTGGCGGGGCTGCCCGGCGTGGCTGTGACCTACCGCCGCGATGCGCTGGGGTCCCTGGTCACGCTGATAGAGGCGCAGCGTGCCCGAGAGGCTGGACCCACTCCTGCAGTGCGATAGCAAGAAGCCTGCATCCTCTTTGCACAGCCCGCACAGAGACTGACATACGCCCGCTGCTGAGCAGTGGGCAGTGACTGCTCTGGTCATTTGCGGGACGAATATCTGAAAGCTAATTGGCCCACGATGGAATGCTGAATGCTGATTGGCCCACCGCCAGCGAGCCGAGGGCCAATGGGAGCCCGTCAGATGTGGAGCTTTCTTCATCTTTTCACCACGCACTGTTTCGAGTGTAGGTTGTCTTCAAACGAGGACTTGCCGCAATCGCCGGAACAGAAAGCACCTGCGTTTGCGCTCCTGCCCTGCTGCACTCCGCTTGGCTTTCGTGGCGGAAGCCAAGCGGCGTGCCTGTAGTGGCGGAGCCTCCACTCTGGAGAGCACTGTGCACGTGCTCTCATTGTTGTCCGTGCACTTTTATACAGAAGGTGCGCCGTGCAGGGCTTTGCATATGCAGGGATGCACAGCTCTGTGCAACAAGCACCTGCTCCACCTGTCTGGCGGGCTGAGGCTTGCCAGACAAGCACCTGGCGTGCAGCACTGAGGCTGACCCTGCACTGCATTGTCGCAGAACGCGCGACCGGAAGCTCGAGGCCGCGTTTTTGTGGGCGCCTCAAGTGCGCCCAACGCCTTTGCCTGCTGTAGCTAGGTCTGCGCTTGTGCTGTTGTTAGGCGACGGCGCCTGTCAGCGCGGGGCGTGGGCCCGCGGCTGGTCTGCAGCGCATGCCACAGCTGCTGATTGCTTACAGTGTGTGTGGATGGCAGGGCGTGCGTGCTGGGAGAAAGAGACGGGCGCGCGTGCGTGCTGCGAGTAGGCGACGCGCACACCGCCTGCAGCAAGGAGGTGAGCGCGCCCGTGAGCCGTGACAGACCGGCTTGCATTTGCTGGGTGATGCTGGTCTTGATGCTGACAGGTGGGCCTGCTGCTTGCCTGGACTGGCTGCTGACAGCGGGGTCAGCTGGTTGTTTACGAGCGCTGCTGACAGCTGGGCCCGAGTCGGGTGGGTCGTTTGGGCCGCAGTTCGCCGAGTCCTGCTCGCATGCTACTTAAGCAACACATATAGGCTGGATGGCAAGAGGGTGGCCAGCAGGGCTGGCCTG